>ERZ1645187.5352-NODE-5352-length-10025-cov-3.647242_pt1 | contig 10025 bp, 7 predicted proteins | sample MGYA00575352_ERZ1645187 | MGnify/ENA primary metagenome ERZ1645187 (study PRJEB40837, sample SAMN11349314) | freshwater sediment metagenome | isolation source: river sediment | host: Sediment | place: India: Wazaribad , New Delhi | collected 2017-02-21 ...
CGAATACACGCATGAATAACTTTTTGCATGTGCTAAAAATGGAGATGAGGTTTTGATAAATAATTATTGGAGAGGGGTTTTTTTAGCTTTTTGTACGGCCCTTCTTTGGGGCGGCACGAGCCCTGCTGCTAAAATAATTGCATCCACCGGTTTAAGTCAGATAACAGTTGTCTCCTACCGCGCAATATTTATAGTTGCTGTTGCGGGGGCCTGGCTTTTTTTAACCGGCGGAAAAGAAAAGTTTGCACTATCCGGCAAGATGTTTGCCATGTACTTCATACTGGGGCTTTTTACAGTTGTGCTGAACGCCACCGGTTTTATGATGTCTTGTTCTTATCTTTCGGTTCCAAAGGCCCTGATGCTCCACTACACATTTCCTCTGGTAACAATGGCAGGTGCTTTTCTGATAACAAAGGAAAGGCCGTCGTTGGCAGAGTTCCTGGGCGGATTCTTTGTGCTTATTGGCCTTTATGTCGGGTTCGGATCGGGCAATGCTGACCAGAGCCCCATTTCTACGGCAGGGGTCATTTGGGGCATCGTTTCAGTTATTGGGTTTTCTGGACAGGCCCTTATTTCCAGGTCTATGGGAAAAAAGAGTCTGTCAGATCCAATACTCCAGCTCTTCTACAGCTATCTTTTTGGTGGGGCAGTGCTGATATCTTTGAACCCAATACTGGGTGGATGGTCTGATATAAAAGTAATGACGCCGGGGTTGTTTCTGATATTGCAATATCCCGCTGCTTTTGCCGGGCTTATTGGTTTTGGCTGTTTATTCTCTTCTTTGAAATATATTCCTCCGTCAACTGCAAGCCTGATATGCACACTGGAAATAGTTTTTGCAATGATACTGGCATGTCTGCTGCTTGATCAGATGCCGTCAGCCTACGAATTGGCAGGATCAGTTATAGTGATGGGGGCTGTAGCCTCTTCAATGTTTTTCAGAAAGAATGAAGCATAACATTTTTTGTATTGTTCCGAAGATCAGCAGGCTTCTTCACAGAGAACACTTTCGATAAATATATTTGCGATCACAGGATCGAACTGGAATCCGGCGTTTCGCCTTATTTCTGTGATGGCCTCTTCTTTGGACATAGCTTTACGATAGACCCTGTCTTCTGTCATTGCATCGTAGGCGTCAGCAACAGAAATGATCCTTGAGAGGAGGGGAATATCATTGCCTTTCAGCCCTTTTGGATATCCTTTTCCGTCCCATCTTTCGTGATGTGAAATGATGTAATCGGCGATTCTGGCAAGCTTATGTGATGCTCTTGCAATTCGATAACCAATTTCTGGATGTCTTTTCATAACTGTCCATTCTTCTTCTGACAGCTTTCCTGGTTTGTTCAGTATCTTGTCATCAATTCCGATCTTGCCGATGTCATGGAGTATCCCCAAAAGCTGGAGCTCTCCAAGGTCCATTTCTATTAGGTTAAGCCTCCTGCCGACCCAAGTCGAAAGAGTGGCAAGACGTTCTGCGTGTTGCTCTGTCTCCTGGGATTTCTCGTAAACAGTTGTCATTATCGATGAAATTATGTCGCTGTAAGAGCTCTGTTGAGAGAAAAGTTTTCTGTTCCTGAGGTATTCGTTTGCAATTTTTAATGCTTCTTCAACAACTGCGTTTTCCTTCTCTATGGTAGAGTAGCCCATGGAAATATTTATCTCGGGTGATTTTGATTTGTTGTTTCCATTGTAGCTTATACAGGCTTCTTTGATCGTGTCCAACAGCCTGTGTGCTTCATTGTTTCCCGTTTGTGGCATAATGATCCCAAATTCATCTCCACCGATCCTGGCAGCTATGTCCTTTTTCCTGCAGCAGCTTTGGAGTATCATTGCTGACTTTATTATCACCAGGTCGCCTTCATGCTGTCCAAAGGCTTCATTTATTATGTGAAGGCCGTTTATGTCTGCTATCAGCACCGACAGAGGCAGATGCTCCTTTTTATTCATCTCAGAGAGGATTTTCTCAAAATACTGCCTGTTATACAAGCCAGTCAGAAGATCGTGATCGTTTAGATATTGAACCTCTTCTTCTTTTTTCTTGAAGTCTGATATGTCAATTATTATTCCTTCTATTGCTTCCAGGCTTCCGTCTTCTCCGTAGATGCCCTGTCCCGTCTCAAGTACCCATTTGCATTCTCCCGAAGCAGTGGTGATAGCATATTCACTCCTTATCGTAGTATGCAGTGCAAGGGCCCTTTCCCATTCAAGCCAGACTGTTTCCCTGTATTCTTCTTTAATCAGGTCATTAAAAGAAAGGTCTTTGCTGTTTAAAAGATTTTCAGATCTGTAGCCGGTAAGTTCAAAGCAGCCTTCGGAAACGAAGGTCATTGGCCAGTCGCGATTATAAAGACATCTGTAAGCCATTCCCGGAATATTTGAGAGAAGTATCGACTTGCTCCTTTCGCTTTCTTCCAGTCCCTCTTTTGCCAATTTTCTTTCATTTATATCCTGGATGATCCATATATGCAGTGGAATATCTTCATTTGATTCTCCGGATTCATTTAGAGATGCGACTTCAAGGTCTATCCACGAGTAGGAGCCGTCAGGTTTTAATACCCTTTTTTCAAGTGAGTATTCGTTGATCTCCCTTTTGTTGAACCTTTCAAATTTATCGATATTTGCAGGCAGGTCATCGGGATGCGTGATCTTTTTCCAGTCACAGTCTTCTAATTGTTCCTTCGTCCATCCTAATATTTTTTCAAAGGTTGGGTTGATAACAGAGAAGTGTCCAAACTTGCGGCCTGCAGCTATGCCTACAGGTATCCTTTGGAAGACATTTTTAAGCAAGGTTTCACTTTCCTGAAGTTTTTCTCCTATTGACTGAATGCAGATATTTTTCATGATGATCATGTATCCTGCTATAAGAAGGATAAATAGTGCCAGGACTGTCATAGTAGAACTTAAGACTCTCTTGATCACTTCTGTTCTCAGGGCTTTAGTGTAATAATCGATTCCGATAACAGCTATTGCATTACTTTTTGAATTATCCGGCACAGGGGCATATACACTTGTTATATCACCGTTATTGTGAATAGATCCGTTAAGGGATGAAGTTCCCTCATCAAAAAATTGAAGGATGCGGGCTTCTTTTTCTTCAGGAAATAGGGCAGCTTGAGCGGTCCTGTCCATTTTTTCATGGTTTGCTGAATCAACGAGGTAATATATTCTTCCGTTTATTTTTGAAAGGATGTATGCAGAGGAGACCTGGGGCAGGGATTTCTCTAACCTTCCTAATCTGTTTTTTAAAAATACGTACTGATCGTTGTGATCGAGGTCATTTGTCCTGTGCAGGGAAGATATCTGGTCTTTGGATATAAAAGCCCCTGTCGATTCAGCAAGCGTAAGGGCATAATCCAACTGTCTGGACATGTATTCTTTCCAGGTGCTGTAGACGTGGTTAGCCGCGAAAATAAAAAATATCAATGAAGCCGCCAAAAAATATTTATTAAAAGAACGGTTGTTGAGGCGTAGTGATACTGACTCCTTATTGAACATAAAAAATCACCTAAGTTGTTTTCAGGATGGTGATATATTGAAGAAACTACTTAATTATATTACAAAAAGAAGATTGTGAATAGTGTCCCAAAGTTTGAGTGGGAATTAGTATATTATATATCTTTTAAAGAAAAGGAATTAAAAAAATACAACACAGTTTAAAGCAACCTTTACTGTATTGTTGAAAGGACCCTAAATGATCTATAAAATAATAAGAGGAACTGCAACGGGTTTTTGCATTAAAGATGCATTTTTTTCTTCGAAATGTTAACACAGAATCCTCACAAAATTCACACATTTTTGTCATAGAATACAGGAGTATTAAGATATCTTTAAAAAGAGGCATGTTGATTTTGACCCTTAATGCCGTTTATGGGTTTTGGGAAAGGGGTGTTTTGAATATGAAGTCACGAATCATTTCTATCGCAGTAATGTTATGTCTGCTTGCTGTGCCTGCGGCACAGGCGGCACCTTATCCCGGTCACAGGCCCGGACATCATCCCGGACCTCCGTTAAGACCAATATTCCGTCCATACTATCGACCGGGATATTACAACTATCCCCGATACAGGAACTACAGGTACTACAACAACAATGATATATGGATCAGCATTGGAGCAGGGTTGCTCATCGGCACAATGATATCCAACATGAACAGGGCACCGCAGTATTCTACGTCTGCTAATGTCCCCTATTCAAGCCCAGACAGAAACGACTATTCTTACTCGAACAGTTATGAGCGTGAAAGAGAGATAAGCGACATAAAAGCAAAGATCAGCCAGAACGCAAAAACAGAGGCTTCACGTGCTTCCAAAATGGCTTCAGAGTTTGGGGCAGAGCAGGCGGCAGAGCTTCTTGCGAAAACCTGGGACGGAGAGGGAAAGAGGACGAAGATTGACGGAAGAAGCGGACTGCTGGTCTTGAAAGTTGACGGTTTCTACGATGGCAGCCAGATATCTTACACTTTCCTTCCTGAAAACAGAAAGGTGTATGCCCGAATATCAGTTCCGGAGTATTCGCTTGCAGTTGAGGAGAGTGATTATTATTCAGGTGCCGCAGGCAAGGCTGTGCCGGCTCCCTCTGAAGTAGTGCGTCAGGTGCCGGTAGTACCTAGCTACACTCCTGCTGCTATGACAGTATCTGATAAAGGCGGTACCCTTCAACATGCAGGGTTTGAGCTTGACCGGTCGGCGCGAAGCCCTTCCGGGCACATGATCATCAGGGAAGTCGGCAAGGGCACGGCGGCATACTATGCCGGCATAAGGCCGGGAGATGTCTTGCTCAAAGTGGATGTATATGAAACAAGGAATTTTGACCCTGCCTGGTTCAGTGACTACATTTCAAACAGGCATCAGTCTAGGTCTTTGATAATGTTATCTATCTCCAGAAACGGAACAGAGAAAAGTTTTGAGATACAGCTTTAAAAATTAAGGTCCAATAGCTGCCCGTTTTTTATAAAAAAAGACAGGAACGTATAATGATGGGAGATCTGATAATGGATCTCTCATCTTTTTTGCCCTGAATTTTCAGACATTGTCCGATAAAAATGAAAAAATATGAGAAATATGGTATCCTAAAAAGACGGTACTCCATTTTTACATCAAGGAAGATTATAATAGATCGGTCTGAATAATTAAGCTGGAACGATAAGGGGTCTAGGCAGAAGGCAAAAATAACTGGCTTTTCCCTGTTGAGAACAGGAGAATATATTATGCTGTACGATGAAGCGAAAAGGATCAGCGAAGAAATAAGGGAACTGTGCAAGGACTCGAAACATCCTTCCAGGACGATGGCAAAAGAGGTATTGAGGGCTCTGAATTCTGAGCTCGAAAAGATCCGCAGGAGGTCAAAAGGCGGCGGCGGGGGCAGATTTTCCTCCGGAAGCATGGATCAGGCGCAGATCTTCAATATGGAAAAGCTTAAAAGTTTTGATGTGCCGGCAAAGTATGAAAAGCAGCTGCTGAAGGCTCTGGAAAAAGCCAAAGAATACGCCGGCATAGAAGACTGATCGCAAGCAAAAGAAATTTATGATTTTGATCCGAAAGGATCAACATAAGAGGCATCCCTTTTGGGGTGCCTCTTATGTTTGGCCATGACTCTATTATTGGAGTCTCATTTCATGTGCTTGATAAAAGTCCTGTACATGATATAAACATATGTCACAAGGAATACCAGCCACAGGAAGAGAGTGTGGTCAATAAAAAAGCTTGCGAAATATGTGCCTATCAAGATGCCAAAAACGAGGACCGTAGTTTTAAGGAAGAAGTAGTCCCAGAACGTATATCTGTTGGCCGCTTTGATGATCTTGTCTATGAACTCAAACATGTTCATCCCTCCTTAGTGTAATTATGGATCGACTAATAATTTATATTTCCTCGAACCTAAGGTTCATGATCGGATATTTTTTCCACATCCGGTAGTCGAAATGCCACCATTCATTATGAAAAACCTTAAAACCCTCTCCTTCCATTATGACACGCAGTTTGTTCCTCAGTTCACGCTGCTCCGAAGTCCCTCCCAAATAATCGGGGTGTGCGCGTATGGAGAACTCATCGTAACCGCTCGTGTACTTTGCATATATTTAATTTTACTCCACACGATACCTCTTTACATCAGTGAATTAGCATTATTTGGTGCTCCGTGAAAATAAGGTGCATTCCAGATGTTAAAATTGTTATGAAAGTCGCAGTCAGAAAAATGTCGCTAATGTTTAACGAACAGATCAAAAATCTATGGCAGGCTGGTGTGGACAACATAGAGCCAGATCATTTTTGACCATCTTCGGGTAGGAGTTATTGTTTAAACCGGAGGCAGTCGAGGTTTATTGGGCAGTGATAAGCTTTATGGATGCTTAAAATTTTTCTGTTTTAAAAGGTAAAAAGGAAGGCTGATCACATGGGCACAAAAAATAGCATTTATAATTTTCCCATATTGATTTACATATTCTTGATCTCCGTTTTTCTTGTTTTTTCATACGGGAGTAAAACTCTTAATGCTGCGCCTGAAAATGAAGCCGCCTGTAACTTTGTTAAAAAAGATCTGCTGTGGCTGAAGATAGTCAAGAGCGAGTACACCCTGTATGTAATGAAGGGTGATGAAACAATAAGGAAGTACCCTGTTGCCGTCGGAAGGAATCCGGGACAGAAAGAACGTTCCGGGGACAACAGGACCCCTGAGGGCAGCTTTGAGGTATCGCAGATACAGGACTCAACAGGTTGGGCACATGACTTTAAAGACGGAAAGGGAATGATAAGGGGAGCGTACGGACCTTGGTTCGTCCGATTGAAAACACCGTGGAAGGGGATAGGGATCCATGGGACCCATGATCCTGATTCAATTGGTAAAGATATAACAGAGGGATGCATCAGGCTAAAAAATTCTGATTTATTGGATTTGAAGGCTAAATATATAACTTTGTCAACGAAGGTTTTGATAGTAAAGTAAGATCTCTTTCATTGCTTTAATATAATAAATTTTAGTAAAACAAATGCCTTAGATACTATATTTTATTCAGTTTTTGTAATAGACTATGTAATAATGTTTTTCATGTTTTTGTTTAAGATATTATTACAGAAGCATGGTTTTGCAAATGTAAACTTACAAAGCCTGCATTTTATCCTATCACGAAATAATGGCCGTAGTGCTTTCGGTAAAGAACAGGTCTTGATAAGAAGGGAGCTGTGTGGATGACATCAAGGATTCTGGTAGTCAACGACCCCCTGATAGATCAAAAAACGCTTGACGATCTTTCTTCTGTCTTTGATGTCACTGTGGTCTCTGATGCAAAAAAGGCCATCTCTCTTGTGAGAACTCATCACGATATAGACCTGTTAGTTTTTGATGCGGACATGAGTCATAGCGATCCTCTTCACTTCATTCGTGAGCTTAACACCGTGCAGGGAAATGAAAATATCCACAAAATTATAATCACTGATTTTAAAGGGAAATACGATGGTATTGTTGAAAACGTTGACAGGTCGAAACAGGGGACCGTTGATTTTTTAAAAAGACCTATAGATCTCTGCCTTTTGGAAGAAAAAATAAAATTACACCGGCAGATGGACTGCATACAGAGTATGCTTGACGTAACGACAGATGAAAACAGCCTGGCCTTCAACACGATCTTGGAACAGGCTCCGATTGGAATAGTCCTCTCTTATGGAGATGAGCCGTCGTGTGACACAGCAAATGACCCTGCTGTCATAAACAAAGCATTTGAGAAGATAACGGGACGCACAAGGAAGGAACTGCTGGAAAAAGGATGGGCAAATATTACCCATCCCGAAGACAGGGACAAAGACGTAGAGCTTTTTAATGACCTGCTGTCCGGAAAGAATAAAGGCTATTCTATGGAAAAAAGATTCATACGGCCGGATGGGTCGGTTGTATGGGTCGATATCACGGTAACTCCGTTAAAAATAACAAACAATACCAGATACAAGCATATCTGTCTGGCTCAGGACATAACGGGACGAAAAATTGCTGAAGACCATCTGCGTGAGAGTGAGAGAAGCAAATCTGTCCTTCTTTCAAATCTGCCGGGAATGGCTTACAGGTGCAGCTATGACCCGAACTGGACTCTGCAGTTTGTATCTGCAGGATGTTATGAACTTACCGGCTACAAACCGGAAAACTTTATAAACAACAGGGATGTTGGATTAAATGACATAACTTTATCGGAATATAATGAACGGATCAAACAGGACTGGAAGCAGGCTGTTGAGAATAGGCAGCCGTTCAGCATGGAATATGAGATCATTACTGCATCAGGAGAAAAGAAGTGGGTCCATGAAACCGGCCAGGGAGTTTTTGATGACGACGGTAACGTAGTTGCTCTCGAAGGCATAATAATAGACATAACCGGCAGAAAAGAACAAGAGTTAAAACTTATGTATCTCAGTCAGCACGATCCGGTAACAGGGCTTTACAACAGGACGTATTTTAAAAACATGCTCTCAAATATTATATGCTGTGGTGAATATGCCAACCAGGCTCTCCTTCTCCTTAACATAAAAAAAATAAATGCCCTTAGCCTTACCTATGGCTATTCCTTCAGCGAAAATACGATAACTGAACTGGCAAACAAATTGTCTTCTGTCACAAATTACAACATAAAATTATTCCATATTTCATTTGAACGTTTTGTATTATACGTATCAGGCTTTAAGAGGGATTTTGATCTTATTTCACTCTGTCATTCTGTCTTTGACCTGATGTCTTCCGATCCCATAACCAATTCCCTTGGCTGCGGCATAGGAATTTTTAAAGTAAATAAAAGAGAGTGTGACCCCGAAACTATTCTTAAAAACCTTTCAGCAGCTGCAGAAAGAGCAGATAATGAGAGTTTGTTCAGCTATTGTTTCTTTGATGAAAAAATGGAGGAAAGCTTAGTTCGTGAGACAGAGGTTAAGAAGGAACTGCTCTCATTTTCAGAAAAAAACTCAAACATATATATAGAATATCAGCCGCTTGTATGCCTTGAGACCGGCAAAGTTTCGGGTTTTGAGGCGCTGGCCAGGATGAAAAGCGATAAGCTTGGAATAGTGCCGCCCCTTGAGTTTATTCCACTTGCTGAGGAGATGCAGATAATTGTTCCCATGGGCATCCATATTATAAAGACCTCGTGTGAGTTTTTAAAAGATCTTGCAGCTGCGGGTTTTGAAAATGTCAGCGTCGCTGTCAATGTCTCTGCTATACAGGTGCTTAATTTCAGCTTTGTGCAAAATGTTCTCGATATTGTCAGTGAAACGGGGGTTGACCCCAAAAATCTTACTATGGAAATTACAGAATCTGTCTTTACAGATAATTTTGATCTGATAAACCTCAGGCTGGGGAAGCTTCAGGAAATAGGTATATCCGTATCAATAGATGATTTTGGCACAGGGTATTCATCGCTTTCGCGTGAAAGTGAGCTGAATGTCGATTACATCAAAATAGACAAATTTTTTATTGACAAGCTGGAGATGCTTAATCTGCAGGAGGCCATTACATGCGACATAATATCAATGGCCCACAAGATGGGGCATCTCGTAGTGGCAGAAGGTGTGGAAACTGAAAAACAAAAGCAGTATCTCCTTGACCATAAGTGCGATTTTATGCAGGGATTCCTTTTCAGCAGACCGGTCAACTCTGACTCTGCCATTGAACTTCTTAAAAAAACGAACAGCGCAAGGCAGTGACGAGGTCAAAAAAACAAAAGATAAGTCCGGACAACAGAGGATCGATCTGGCCGGACTATCAAAATCTTGGTTTTATGCAGTTTCTTATTCATAGAATACGAATGAGTAAAATTCGACGGATGATAAAATATCATGTATTAAATTTCGGAGAGGGCAGGTAATGCTTATGCACGCTTCTGTTGACATTTTGAAAGCGCGCTTTTTGCGTTTTTTGTTTTTTTGCATAGCGATCACAGCATTATTCATTTTTCCGTCAAATTCAAATGCAGACGTAAGTATAGAAGAAAAAGTCGGAAAACTTCTTGTAAAAGAATTTGACCCGGAAAGAATAACTGTCCAGGCTACAGAAGG
>ERZ1645187.5353-NODE-5353-length-10022-cov-5.909702_pt1 | contig 10022 bp, 8 predicted proteins | sample MGYA00575352_ERZ1645187 | MGnify/ENA primary metagenome ERZ1645187 (study PRJEB40837, sample SAMN11349314) | freshwater sediment metagenome | isolation source: river sediment | host: Sediment | place: India: Wazaribad , New Delhi | collected 2017-02-21 ...
CGCTTGATCGGCTCCAGTCTCCCGGAGAAGAGATCCCGCAGCGTTTCCCAGTACTGAATGTGTTCCGTGGCGTGAATGCGCTCTTCCAGCGTTTCGATCGTGTCTTCATCCAGGACCGATACGGCGCGCTGCGAGAGAATCGGTCCGGTATCAACGCCCGAATCGACGAGATGCACCGTCACCCCGGTGAGGCGGACGCCCCGGTCCCACGCGTCCCTGACGGCATGGGCGCCGGAAAAGGCCGGAAGGAGCGCGGGGTGGATGTTCACGATTCGGTTCTCGAAACCGGATATGAACTCGGCGGAGAGAATGCGCATGAACCCCGCGAGGACGATCCATTCGACGTTCCGCTCGCGGCACAGGGATGCCAGCACTCGCTCCGCTTCCCTTTTCCCCCGAAGTTCGTACGGCAGGGAAAAGACGGTGACGGAACGAGCCGCAGCCTTACGGAGTCCCACTGCGGCGTCATTGTCCGATGCGACGAATGCGACGGTTGCATCCAGATTCCCGGAGGCGATGCGGTCGAAGATCGCTTCCATGTTGGTTCCGTTTCCGGAGATCAGAATCGCGATTCGGTTCGTCATGCGGTGACTGTCCCGATAATGGCGGCCGTTTCGTTCATCTCGGTGCAGCGGCGGAGAATTTCGTCCGCGTCGCGTGCGCCGGCGACAAGGCAGAAGCCGATGCCGATATTGAACACCTTTCGCATCTCCTCTTCGTCAACCCCTGACTGCGATATGAGATCGAAAACGCCCGGACGCGTCCACGAGGAATAGTCGATGCGTATTCCAAGCCCCTTCGGAATGATGCGAATGATGTTGCCGTACAGCCCACCGCCGGTGATATGCGCCATGCCCTTGACGAGGCCGGTTCCGGCGAGAGAGAGAGCCTGGCGGACGTAGAGACGCGTGGGGCGGATGAGTGCGGCGCCGAGCGGTTCGTCAAGCGGCGCGTATTGCTTCGAAATGTCGAACGCGTTGTCCTCGAAGAGGACCTTTCGCACCAGCGAGAAACCGTTGCTGTGAACTCCGGAGCTTGCCAGCCCGATGAGGACATCTCCCGCCCCGATCCGGCTTCCGTCGATGATGTCGGATTCGCGGACCAGACCGACCGCGAACCCTGCCAGGTCAAAGCCGTCCGACGGATAGACGCCCGGCATCTCGGCGGTTTCTCCGCCGAGAAGCGCGCACCCCGTCTGTGAACACGCATCGGCGATTCCTTCCATCACCTGGGACATGAGCGGAACGTCGAGGCTTCCGCATGCGATGTAGTCGAGGAAGAAGAGCGGGCGCGCGCCGCAGGTGACCAGATCGTTCACGTTCATCGCCACGAGGTCCTGGCCAAGTCCGCGGAACACTCCGCAGGCCTTCGCGACCTCGAGTTTCGTCCCGACTCCATCGCAACACCCGGCGAGGAGCAGATCTCCGTCGATTCGGTAGAGCCCTGAGAAACCGCCTATTCCTCCGACCGAGTTCGGGTCCGAAGGCATTGACGAGACGATTCGCTTGATGACGTCGACCCAGCGGTCGCCGCCTTCGATATCGACGCCCGCATCCTTATAGAGTGACATCCTGTACATCTCCTCCCTCTTCGAGATACTTCCCGGAAAAACACGCGGTACAGACGGCGGATTCTCCGAGTCCGATCGCTTCCACGAGATCCTCTTCCGAAAGGTATTCGAGGGAATCGGCGCCGACTTCCTTTCCGAGCTGTTGTATGTTCATCCGTGCGGCAGCGAGTTCCACGCGCGTCGGCGTATCGATCCCGTAATAGCAGGGGAAACGGACCGGAGGAGAGGAGACCCGCATGTGAACGGCGGATGCACCGGCCGATTTGATCATGGCGATCATCCGCTGGCACGTTGTTCCGCGAACGATGGAATCGTCAACGACCACGACGGATTTCCCCGAGAGGACGCGCGTTATGGGATTGAGCTTGATCCGGACGCCGAGCTCGCGAACGCGCTGCGTCGGCTCGATGAACGTTCGTCCGACATAGCGGTTCCGCACGACCGATAGCTCGTGCGAGAGATTGCTTTCCTGCGCGTACCCCATCGCGGCGATCGTGCCGCTGTCGGGCATGCCGGAGACGAAGTCGGCGCCGGTGCAGGGGCCTCTCCGGGCGAGACGCCGTCCAAGCTCCTTCCGGACTTCATAGACCGATTTCCCTTCGATGACGCTGTCGGGACGAGCGAAATAGACGAATTCAAAGGAACAGAGACGCCGCGTTTTCGCATCGAGCGGAATCCGGAGCGAACGGGGGCCTTCCGGTCCCAGGACGACGACTTCACCCGGCTCGATATCCCGGATAGTGGTGGCCCCGACGAGGTCGAGGGCGCAAGATTCGGAGGAGACGTACCAGACGTCCTCCCTCCTGCCGAGAACCAACGGCCGGAATCCCCACGGGTCCCGGACCGCGACGAGCCGTCCGTCGATGATGAGCGTGAGCGAATACGCCCCGACCAGGCGCGTCAGGGAATCGACAAGCGCGTCGATCGGACGTTTGTGCGGCTGATGGGCGACCAGGTGGAGAATGACCTCGGTGTCGGTCGTTGACTGAAAGATCGCGCCCCGGCTTTCGAGGAGCGTTTTCAGTCCTTCGGCGTTGGTCAGGTTGCCGTTATGCGCTACGGCGACGGAGCCCCGGGACGTCGTCGAAATAAGCGGCTGCGCGTTTCCGAGATCCGATCCGCCGGACGTGGAATACCGGACATGTCCGATGGCGCAGCTCGCAGGAAGCAGCGCCAGTTCTCCCTGGTCAAGGGCTGCGTGGACCAGACCGTTTCCCCGAATCGATGCGATGCGCCCGTTTTCGCCGAGCCACGCGATCCCGGTCGATTCCTGTCCGCGATGCTGCAGCGCGTACAGGCCGAGGTACACTTCTTCCAGGACGGCGTTCCCTTTGGGCGAGTATGCGCCGAATACACCGCACATATCAGTCTCTTCTCCCGTTATTTTCGGGTACGGAAGAATGGGCGTCGCGCAATTCGTCTAGTGGGAGCGATACGCTGCCGAAGCGAAGCGATTCGCCGCCCGCGGCTCCGATGTACGAACACGGGAATCCGCGCCAGGTTTCTTCAAACGCGGCGACGTCCTGTTCGGAAACCGCGTAGCATGCCCGCGGCCCTCCTTCGCCGAAAAGGGCGACATCATCATTTGTGGAGGGATCGATTTCCAGCGATGCGCCCATTCCGCTCGCGAGTGCTTCCTTTGCGAGCGCGACGGCCAGGCCTCCTCCGGCGAGCACGCGGGCGCTTTGCGCGAGCTTTTTTCGCGCCGTGACGTGCGCCAGCTTGCCGAAAGACCGTTCCATTTCCGGGTCGAAGGGCATCGGCCTGCCGGAAACCTTTCCGTCGATGACGTTCTGGTAATGACTCCCCGCAAGGGAACTCTCGCGTTTTCCGACAAGATACAGACGATCACCCGGTTTCCAGTTTCCGGACGGAATCCATGAAAGCGGCGCTTCGATCAGTCCGACGACCCCGATGACGGGCGTGGGAAGGATACGACCGGAAGCGCTTTCGTTATACAGGCTGACATTCCCCGATACGACGGGACATTGAAGCTCCGTTCCACAGGCGGCGATGCCCCGGACGACCTCCGAAAGCTCGAAGAATTGTTCGGGTTTTTCCGGAGACGGGAAATTGAGACAGTCCGTCGCGCCGATTGCGACCGCTCCCGCCGCCGCCACCGCGCGAACGCCTGCGGCGAACGATTCCGCCCCGCCCCGGAAGGGATCGAGCGAGCACTTCCACGGATCGGATTCAAGCGCAATCGCGATCATGTTCCCGTTTTCTCGAATCCGGAGAAGGCTGACGGGCGCTCCGGGTCCTACAATCGTATTCGTCTGCACCATCGAGTCGTACTGATCATAGATCCAGCTCTTGTCCGCGAGAGAAGGGGAACGCAGCAGCCGCAGCAGCGTGTCGCGCATATCGGACGAGTCGCGCGACCGCGACGGTTCCCGCGGCGTCCATGCGGATTCGTAGTCGGGGGAGCGTGACGCCCACGATGCTTCGGGACAATCGTCGACGATCAGCGACGCGGGAAGCGACACGATCTCTTCGCCGAACCAGTTGATGACGTACCGGTCGCCTTCCGTGACTTCCCCGATGATGGCGCAGTCGAGCCCCCATCGTTCCGCAATGGCCGCCATTTTTTCGTAATCTTCGGGCTGCACGATGAGGAGCATCCGTTCCTGGGATTCCGAGAGCGCGATCTCCCAGGGCTGCATTCCCTCCGCGCGGAGCGGAACCTTGTCGAAATCGATCCGCATCCCCACGCCGCTCTTCGCCGCGATCTCGCTGCTGGAGGAGGTTATTCCGGCCGCCCCCATGTCCTGCATGCAGACGATCAGCCCCTTGTCCCGCAATTCGAGGCACGCTTCCGTCAGGAGCTTTTCGATGAAGGGATCGCCGATCTGGATGGAAGGCCTGCTCGCCTTGGAGTCCTCGGAGAGTTCCACGGACGCGAACGCGGCGCCGGCGATGCCGTCCCGGCCGGTCTTCGATCCGAGTATCACGACGAGCTGTCCCGGCTGCGCCGTTTTGGAGCTTATGACATCTTCCCTGCGGACGATGCCGAGGCAGAGCGCGTTGAGAAGCGGGTTCTCCGAATAGGAGGGATCGTAGAGCGTTTTGCCTCCCACCGTCGGGACGCCGACGGCGTTTCCGTAGCCTGCGACGCCGCTTACGATTCCCGATGAGAGGGATTGGGTTCTGGGATGTGACGGATCCCCGAAAAACAATCCGTCCATCGAGGCGATCGGGCGCGCCCCGAGGGCGATGATGTCGCGGATGATGCCGCCGACTCCGGTCGCCGCTCCTTGATAGGGGGCGACTGCGGAGGGATGGTTATGACTCTCCGCCTTGAAGGCCGCTCCGTACCCGTTGCCGATGTCCACGATCCCCGCGTTCTCTCCCGGACCGGCCCATACGCGCTCTCCCTTGTTGGGAAGGGTTCGGAGAAGCGGTTTCGTGGATTTGTAGCTGCAGTGCTCCGACCACATAACCCCCAGAATCCGCAGTTCCGTTTCGTTCGGCTCGCGTCCGAGCGCCCGGACGGTTGTCTCGTATTCCGACCGGCGCATCCCGGCCTGTTTGTAGTCGATCATTGTCCCAACCTCCCGTCCGCCCAGTCGCGTATCCCTTTCCAGAAGTCCGTTCCGTCGGCATGCGCGCCGGATGCGTCTCCCAAGAGCATGTCCCGGGCGCGTTCCGGATGCGGCATCAATCCGAGGACGTTTCCCCGTTCGTTGACGATCCCCGCGATGTTGTTCAGCGCTCCGTTCGGATTGGACGAATCGTCCGCAACGCCGTCGGTCGAGGCGTATCGGAATACGACCTGTCGCCGTTTTTCGAGAGCGAGAAGTTCGTTCCCGGGCAGGAAATAGAGTCCTTCATAGTGGGCGATCGGAAAATGAAGGATCTGCTTTTCCCGAAAAGTCCGCGTGAACGGGGTATCCGTACGCTCGACGCGGATGGTGCAGGGACGGCAGATGAACCGAAGCGTGCGGTTCGCAAGCAATGCGCCCGGGAGAAGCCGTGATTCCGTCAGGACCTGAAACCCGTTGCAGATTCCAAGAACCAGGCCTCCGGACGCCGCATGCCGTGACACCGCTCCCATGATTGGAGAACGGGCCGCCATGGCTCCGCAGCGGAGATAGTCCCCATACGAAAAGCCGCCGGGGAGGACGACAAGATCCGTTCCCGGCGGAAGCTCCGTTTGCGTATGCCAGACGAAATCCGCTTCCGTTCCCAAAGCGGACCGGAGGCCATGTCCGACATCCCGGTCGCAGTTGCTTCCGGGAAAGACGATAATGGATGCTTGCATCAGGCGTCTTCCTCTCCGCGGAGTTTGACCGTGTACTCTTCGATGATGCTGTTGACGAGAAGGTCTTCGCACATGGCGTTCGCCTGTTTCAGAGCCTCCTCCCGGGTCGGAGACTCGATCTGGAGCTGTATGTACTTTCCGATCCGGACGTCCCGGACGTCGGAATGCCCCGCATGGAGCAGGACGGAAAGGACGGCCTTGCCCTGCGTGTCGAGGACTCCCTCCTTGAGAAAGACGAGAACCGTGACATGATGTATCATGACTCAGATTCCCTCCCCCGAAATTCGGGACCAGATTTCCCGATAGGCTCCCAGAACGTCGCCGAGGTCTTTTCTGAAACGATCCTTATCGAGTTTCTTTTTGGTCTCCTTGTCCCAGAACCGGCAGGTATCCGGCGATATTTCGTCTGCGAGAAGAAGATCTCCCGCGGAGTCGATGCCGAACTCGAGCTTGAAGTCCACGAGGATGATTCCCTTTTTGTCGAAGAAACGTCCCAGAATCGCGTTGACGGACGTCGCGATGTGTTTGATCTTTGCGATCTGTTCTTCGTTCGCCCAACCGAAAAGCGTGGCGTGGTCCTCGGTGATCAGCGGATCGCCGAGTTCGTCGTCTTTCAGGTAGAATTCGACCAGAGGGCGTTCAAGCGTCACGCCTTCCGGAACCCCGAGCCGTTTGCAGAGGGTCCCCGTCGTGATGTTTCGGACAACGACCTCGACCGGAAGGATCCGGACTCTGCGAACCAACTGATGCGTATCGTCAAGAATCTTTATAAAATGGTTCGGGATGCCTTCTTCCGCCAAAAACGTAAACAGCCGGGCGGAAATCCTGTTGTTCAGCTCGCCTTTTCCTTCGAGGGAATCTTTTTTCTGTGCGTTGAACGCGGTGAGGGAATTTTTGTATTCGACCAGCATCGTGGCGGGATCGTCCGTTGCGAACATCTTCTTGGCCTTTCCTTCGTACGCAAGTTCTCTTTGTTCCATAAGAGAACACCTCCGTTGGGGGATAATGCGAACATTATCTTGAAAACCACTCGGAAAGTCAAGTTTTTTTGCGCCTCGTTTTCCTTTACAAAGATGCGTCTCCATGATATGAACTCTCTGCATAAAACAGAGATGGAGAGATGATGCCGAAAAGGAAGGCATCTTCCGCGGGAGGCTTTGAAAAGTATGGAAAGAACAAGCATTCGGAATTTCTGCATCATCGCCCATATCGATCACGGAAAATCGACGCTCGCCGATCGTCTTCTCGAACGGACGGGAACGATCGACAAGCGCGGAATGAAAAACCAGGTCCTCGATTCTATGGATCTCGAACGGGAACGGGGCATAACGATCAAGCTCGTTCCGGTCCGGATGGACTACACGGCCAAAGACGGCCGTTCGTATGTCCTCAATCTGATAGATACCCCCGGCCATGTCGACTTCGGGTATGAAGTGTCCCGTTCGCTGGCGTCCTGCGAGGGCGCGATTCTCGTCGTGGACGCGACGCAGGGAGTCGAGGCGCAGACGCTGGCCAACGCGTATATGGCGGTCGAACAGGGCTTGGACGTCATTCCGGTCATCAATAAAATCGACCTCCCGTCCGCGCATCCCGAGTCGGTCAAAAAGGAGATCGAGGACGCGATAGGACTGGACGCGTCGGACGCGATTCTTGCGAGCGCGAAGGAAGGAACCGGCATCGATGACATCCTGGAGCGCGTCGTGCAATCGGTCCGCCCGCCCGAGGGAGACGCCGAAGCGCCGCTCCGGGCGCTGATTTTCGATTCGATTTACGACAATTACCGCGGTGTTATCTGCTATATCAGAGTCGTCGACGGAGAGATCCGAACGGGAACGAATATCCGCTTCATGATTTCGGGGCAGGAATATCCGGTGGAGGAAGTCGGCGTCTTCCGTCCGTCGTACGTTCCGGTGGATCGTCTCGGACGGGGCGAGGTGGGATATCTCATCGCGAATGTCAAAAGCGTTGCGGAGGCGCATGTGGGAGACACCGTCACCGACGCGCTTCACCCGGCGCCGCAAGCCCTCGCCGGCTACCGTCGCGTCAAACCGGTGGTGTTTTGCGGTTTTTATCCGATAGAGCGGGATGAGTATCCGGAGCTTCGGGACGCGCTTGAAAAGCTGACGCTGAACGACGCGTCCATAACGTTCGTTCCGGAAACGTCCGTTGCGCTCGGATTCGGTTTCCGGTGCGGCTTCCTCGGTCTTCTGCACATGGACGTTTCCAAGGAGCGTCTGCGGCGTGAATTTGACATCGATCTGGTGGCCACCTCGCCGAATGTCGTCTATGAAGTCGTAACGACCGCCGGAGACGTCATAGAAGCAAAACGCCCGTCGGATTTCCCGGACGGGTCGGAAATAAGCGAAATCCGCGAGCCGATGATCCGGCTCACATGTTTTGTCCCGACCGAATTCGTGGGAAAGGTCATGCAGTTCTGTCAGGACAAGCGGGGGACGTTCGTTTCCATGGATTATCTTTCACCGGAAAGGGCGCGTCTCTTTTACGATCTGCCGCTCGCGGAATTCATCATCGATTTTCACGACAAGATGAAGTCGATGACACGCGGGTACGCTTCGCTGGACTACGAATACCGGGGCTTCCGCGCGGCCGACCTCGTCCGCGTCGACGTTCTCATCAGCGGAGAAGCCGCCGATGCGTTTTCCTTCATTTGCCACAGAGACGCCGCATTCCATCGGGGGCAGGCGGTCGTGCGCAAGTTGAAGGAACTGATCCCGCAGCAGCTTTTCGAGGTTCCGATACAAGCGTCCATCGGCAAGAGAGTCATTGTGCGACAAAACATCAAGGCATTGCGGAAGGACGTCCTCGCGAAGTGCTATGGCGGGGATATTTCCAGAAAGAGAAAGCTTCTGGAGAAGCAAAAGGAAGGAAAGAAACGCATGAAGCAGATCGGAAAGGTGTCCATCCCTCAAGAGGCTTTTCTGGCGTTTCTCAAAGTGGAAGAAGGGGAAGACGAATAGAGGCGTCCTCGTCGCTTTCGGCGCGCGCTCGCGCCGCATCGCCGCGTTCCCTGTACATCCATGCGCCCTTTTGCATCCGGAAGTGTCCCTATTGCGCCTTTTCCAGCGCGGCGCCCGCGCCGGGGGAAATTGACGAATATCTCCGGGCCTTGAACGAAGAATGCCGCTTCTGGTCCGGACTGTGTTCTTTCCCGATCCGGCTCGATACGCTCTACATCGGCGGGGGCACTCCAACGCTTCTCGACGGTCGCCAGTGGAGCCGTCTTTTTGAGATTCTCGAGGAATACTTCGTCCTGGACGCCGCGCGCGAGATGAGCGTGGAAGCGAACCCGGGCAGTCTCCTTCCCGAACATCTGGAGGTCTGGCGGGATAACGGCGTCACGCGCGTCAGCGTAGGGGTTCAGAGCGTCCACGACGACGAACTGGCATGGCTGGCGCGGCTCCATAACGGCGACGAAGCGGTCCGGGCCCTTGAATGCGTGGTCGAAAAGGGATTCCGGTGCAGTGCGGACCTGCTGTTCGGCCTTGCGGGGCAAACGCTCCGGTCTTTCGCGGAATCGCTCCGGCGTGTCCTGGAAATCGGCGTCGAGCATGTCTCGACGTATCATTTGACCCTTGAGCCCGGAACGCCGTGGGGGAATGTCGCTCCTTCGGGAATGCCGGAAGGGTACCCATTTTACCGTTTCGCTCAGTGGTTTCTTCCCGCGAAGGGACTGTCGCACTATGAGATCGCGAGTTTCTGCCGTCCGGGAGCGGAGTGCGTTCATAACATGGCGTACTGGAACGAGGACGACGTGCTTGCGCTCGGAGCGAGCGCTTCGGGGCATCTTTCGGGGCTGCGTTATACGAACGTAACCGGGGCTCCGGAATATATCCTGCGAATGAAGCAGGGAAAATCGCCCGTCGATACGTCCGAAATACTGTCCCCCGGGGAGAAGGCGCGGGAGGCGGCCATTCTTTTGCTGCGGACCCGACAGGGCATCCTGTATCCGGAATTTCGCTCCCGTTACGGTTCGGAACTTTTGGGTGAGATCCTGACGGTTCTCGACTCGTTCCGTCCGGATTTCTTCGTCCGACGTGACGACAGCGTAGCGCTTTCACCACGGGGAATGCGGATCGCAAACCGCATTTGGGAGGAGATCCTCTGACTATAACTGACGATGGAGGATGCCATGCAGTATGGACTGATTCTCTTCGATCAGGATGAAGAAAC
>ERZ1645187.5355-NODE-5355-length-10021-cov-13.088300_pt1 | contig 10021 bp, 10 predicted proteins | sample MGYA00575352_ERZ1645187 | MGnify/ENA primary metagenome ERZ1645187 (study PRJEB40837, sample SAMN11349314) | freshwater sediment metagenome | isolation source: river sediment | host: Sediment | place: India: Wazaribad , New Delhi | collected 2017-02-21 ...
GCATCGGTAAAGCGGGTGACGATGCCGGTGGCTTCGTAGAGGAAGGGCAGCGGCTCTTTGTTATTCACCCATTTGAGCCTGGCGGCGGCATAGCCTTCGGTCTGCGTTTCGTGCACGGTGAGGTGCTGGCCTTCGGACTCGCGCTTGGCTTCGATGACGCCAACGGCCTTTTTATCGACGAAAAGCACGTAGTCGGCCGGGCCCGCATCCGTTGTCCACTCGCGCACGGCCTGCCCGATGCCGGCGCTGAAGTCGATTTTCTTCTGCACCGCCCAGCCGGCGGCGCGGAGCTGGGCGTCGATGCGGTCACGGGCTTGTTGCTCGGGGTTCTGGTTTTCGGTCATGCGAGAACTGGCGGCAGCGTAATTACCACATCATAACCGGGCCAAATCTCAGCCCTGCGCCTTGAGGCTCAGCGCCAGGTCGTACAGCGCATTCTTCGACGCCCCGGTGATGCTGGCGGCGAGCTTGGCGGCCTGCTTGGTGGGCAGGCCGTCGGCGAGCAGCAGCTTGAGGACGCGCTCGCCTTCGCCGCTGTCGGCCTCGCCGCTGGCGCCGGAGAGCATCAGCACGAATTCGCCGCGCTGGCGGTTGGGGTCGGCCTTGAGCCAGTCCAGCGCCTCGGGCAGCGGCAGGGAATGGATGGTTTCGAACAGCTTGGTCAGTTCGCGGCCGATGACCAGGGTGCGCTGGCCGAAAACGCTGGCCAGGTCGGCCACCGTGTCGAGCACGCGGTGCGGCGCTTCGTAGAAGACCAGGGCGGCGGGGATGTCGCAGAGGGCTTCGAGGGCCTGGCGGCGCTGGCCGGATTTGGCGGGCAGGAAGCCGTAGAACAGGAAGTGCTCGTCGAGCAGGCCGGAGGCGGAGAGGGCCGTGGTGGCGGCGCAGGGGCCGGGCAGCGGGATGACGCGGCAGCCGGCTTCGCGCACGGCGGCGACGACGCGGGCGCCGGGGTCGGAGATGCCCGGGGTGCCGGCGTCGGAAATCAGCGCGACGGATTCGCCGGCCTGCAGTTTTTCAATAATGCGGGCAGCCGCTTCGTTTTCGTTGTGCTGGTGCGCCGGCAGGGTGCGGGCCCGGGCGCCGAGTTGCTTGAGCAGCGGGCCGCTGTGCCGGGTGTCTTCGGCCGCCACCCAGGGCACGCTGCGCAGGATTTCCTCGGCGCGGCGGGTGAGGTCGGCCAGGTTCCCGAGCGGGGTCGGGACGACATACAATGCGGCGCATTCCTGCGTCATGGATTCCGTCATAGTTTGGGCATGCGAACAAAAGCCGACGATACCACCACCGCCCGCGGCCGCGAAGCCGAAGACAGGGCGGCGCGCCATCTGGAGCGCCAAGGCCTGCGCGTCGTGGCGCGCAATTTCCGGGTGCGCGGCGGCGAGATCGACCTGATCTGCCGCGACGGCAAGGGGCTGGTTTTCGTCGAGGTGCGCCAGCGCAGCCGCAGCGATTTCGGCGGCGCGGCGGCCAGCATCACGACGACCAAGCAGCGGCGCATCATCCTCGCCGCCCAGCATTACCTGGCCGGCCAGCCGGAATGCGATTGCCGTTTCGATTGCGTGCTGATCGAGGGCGAGCGGCTGGAGTGGCTGAAAAATGCGTTTTCTGCCGACGCTTAGCCTGCTGTTCTGGCTGGGCATTGCGCAGGCCGAGGGCGTTCGCGTCCTGGTCCAGCAGTCGCCGCTGGCCGGCAGCCAGTACTACGCGCTGAGTGCGGTGTGGCAGGAGATCCGGCCCGGCGATGCGCTGACGCTGGTACGCGAGCCGGACAACCGGCATGACCGCCATGCCATCCGCGTCGAATGGCGTGGTCAGCAGTTGGGTTACGTGCCGCGCGCCAGCAACCGCAGCATCGCCGCGGCGCTCGATGCCGGCGACCGCCTGAGCGCCCGCGTGTCGTCGGTAAGCGACAACAAAAACCCCTGGCAACGGGTGGCCTTCGAGGTCTTCATCGAGCTGTGAGGTAGAATGGTGCGATCTTCTACCGCCCCAAGCCCTTGACCGATATGGATTTGATCGCCCGCGTTGCCAAGCATTTCGAAGACAGCGCCCACACCAAGCTCAATGCCGTCGACGCCATGTCGGCCCCGATTGCCGCCGCCATCGAGACGATGTTCAACTGCCTGATCAACGGCGGCAAGATTCTCGCCTGCGGCAACGGCGGCTCGGCTGGCGACGCGCAGCATTTTGCCGCCGAACTGATCGGCCGTTTCGAGGCCGAGCGCCAGGAGCTGGCCGCCATTGCGCTGACCACCGATACCTCGATCCTGACCGCCGTTGGCAACGATTATTCGTTCAGCCAGATTTTCTCCCGCCAGGTGCGCGGCCTCGGCCACGCCGGCGACGTGCTGCTCGCCATCTCGACCTCGGGCAATTCCGGCAACGTCATCGAAGCCATCAAGGCGGCGCACGAGCACGACATGCGCGTCGTGGCGCTGACCGGCAAGGGCGGCGGCCAGATCGGCGAGATGCTGCGCGACGACGACATCCACCTCTGCGTGCCGGCCGACCGCACGGCGCGCATCCAGGAAACCCACCTGCTCGTCATCCATTGCCTGTGCGACGGTATCGACGCACTTCTTCTGGGAGTCGAATGATGCAAAAAGCCAAACTGAGCCTGGCCACCCTGGCCCTGCTGCTCGCCCTGCCCGCCCTGCACGGCTGCGTCGAAGCCGCCCTGCTCGGCACCGCTGCGGCAAGCGGCGTGATGTCGGCGCACGACCGCCGGTCGACCGGCACGCAGACCGACGACGAAACGATGGAATGGAAGGCCAACAACCACGTTCCGGCCCAGTACAAGGACAAGGCGCACGCCAATTTCACCGCCTTCAACCGCCGCCTGCTGATCACCGGCGAAGCGCCGAGCGAGGAGGCCAAGTCGGCGATCGAGAGCGAAGTGCGCAAGATCGAGGGCGTCAAGGACGTCTATAACGAGCTGGGCATCGGCCCGGCCACCCCGCTCTCCAGCCGCAGCAACGACAGTTTCATCACCTCCAAGGTCAAGGCCCGCCTGGTCGACAGCAACCAGATCTCGGCCAACCACATCAAGGTGCTGACCGAGCGCGGCATCGTTTACCTGATGGGCATCGTCAACGAGCGCGAGGCCAAGGTCGCCATCGCCGTCGCCCGCACCACGGCCGGCGTGGTCAAGGTGGTCAATGTGCTGGAAGTGGTCGGCGAGGACGAAACCCGCCGCCTCGACAACCAGGTGCTCGGCGCCCGCAAGGCGCCGCCGCCGAGCGCGCCGGTCGAGAATCGCTGATTCCCGGCTCCGCACAACGGGAGTAAGCTGACAAGGCGCCCCGGCGATGACCGCCGGGGCGCCTTGTGCATTTTGGGGAGGGGGCTCCATGAATCTCGAAAAAGTCATTTTTGGTTTCTTCATTTTGCTGGCGGCAACGCTCAACTTCGGCTTTTTCATCGGCGACATCGGCAATCCGGAACTGCACAGCGTCTATGAACTGGCCGCCGCGCTGGTCGTCAGCCTGATCGCCACCGCGCTCAAGTTCGGCGACCGCACGCAGATCGGCGCCATCCACCTGTCCACCAGCCTGGTCGCCGACCTGCAGCTGATCGCCGCCGCCATCACCTGGGCCATCGCCGAGCATGTCACCGGCGTCGGCATGACGGCGCACGTCACCTCCAGCGTGGTGTCGCTGTCCGGCGGCGCGCTGTTCGCCAACATCGTCTCGGTCATCATCCTCATCGTCGAAACCGTGATGCTGCGCCGCTAGGGCTGCCGCCATGAACAGCGCCTTCTTCCTGGTGCTCCGCCGCATGCGGGCGCCGATCATCGTGCTGATCGTCATCTACGCGATCGCCATTTTCGGCCTGACGCTGGTGCCGGGCGTCGACGCCGAGGGCAAGGCCAGCGCCCCGCTCTCCTTCTTCCACGCCTTCTATTTCATCAGCTACACGGCGACGACCATCGGCTTCGGCGAAATTCCCGTCGCCTTCTCCGACGGGCAGCGCCTGTGGGTCACCATCTGCATCTACCTGACCGTCGTCGGCTGGTCGTATTCGGTGGTCACGCTGATCGCCCTCCTCCAGGACAAGGGTTTCCAGAATACGCTGATCACCAATCGCTTCGCCCGCCGCGTGCGCCAAACCCGCCAGGATTTCTACCTGATCTGCGGCTGCGGCGAGACGGGCGGCCTGATCGCGCGCAGCTTCGACCACATCGGCCAGGCCTTCGTCGTGCTGGAGAAGGATGAACTGCGCGTCGAGGAACTCGACCTCCTCGACTTCAAGACCGACACCCCGGCCCTTGCCGCCGACGCCCGCCTGCCGGACAACCTGCGCCTGGCCGGCCTGTGCCACGCCAAATGCCGCGGCGTGCTGGCGGTGACCAACGACGACGAGGCCAACCTGGCCATCGCCATCGCCGTCCGCCTGCTCAATCCCGACATTCCGGTCATCGCCCGCGCCGAGCAGAAGTCGGTTGCCGCCAACATGGCCTCCTTCGGCACCGACCACATCATCAATCCCTACGAACGCTTCGCCGACAGCCTGGCACTGGCCGTCGCCGCGCCCGAGCGTTTCCGCCTGATCGAACTGCTCACCAGCCTGCCCGAGACACCGCTCGCCGAACCCCACCAGCCGCCGCACGGCCACTGGATCCTTTGCGGCTACGGCCGTTTCGGCCACGCCGTTGCCGAGCGCCTGCGCAACACCGGCATCCGGCTGACCATCATCGACCCCGCCGCCGGCGATGCCGACCACGACATCATCGGCGACGGCACCGAGGCGAGTACGCTGCGCCAGGCCGGCATCAGCGAGGCCAGGGGCATCGTCGCCGGCAGCAACAACGACATCAACAACCTGTCCATCGCGGTGACCGCCCACGAACTCAATCCCGAACTGTTCGTCGTCGCCCGCCAGAACCAGGCGGCCAACAACGCACTGTTTGCCGCCTATGGCGCCGACTTCACCGTGCTGCCCAGCCGCGTCATCGCGCAGGAATGCATCGCCCTGCTCACCGCGCCGCTGCTCGCCCGCTTTCTCGACCGCGTCCAGCAACTCGACGAAGCGCAATGCCGGCACCTGGTCGAAAGGCTGCAGGCAGCCTGTGCCGGCCTGACGCCGGTGGTCTGGGACAACCGCCTGAATGCGGCCGAGGCGCCAGCCTGCTGGCAGGCCCTGATGCACGGCCGGACGATCGAACTGGGCAGCCTGCTGGCCGATGCCGCCGACCGCCAGCGCCGCCTGCCGGTGGTGCCGCTGCTGGTCGAGCGCGGCACCGACTACCTGCTGTTGCCGGCCGACGATTTCACCCTGCAGGCCGGCGACCAACTGCTCTTCGCCAGCCCGCTGGCCGCCCAGCGCGAACTGGAACTGACCCTGCGCAATGCCAACGAACTGGACTACGTGCTGACCGGAAACGATCACTCGGGCAGCCTGCTCGGCAAGCTGCTGGCCGGACGCACCGCCTGAAGAAGGCCAACTGGTGCGGCTCTTCGCGCGACGCCCGGGAGCGCGAAATAACCGCACGAAAAATGGTGGGCAGACGGGCTGGCATTCTGCCGGCGAAACGGTACAATTCATCATTAATATCAAAAAATGCACATGCACCCGATTTGCCAAATGCATTAAACGGTATTTGGTAATTCTGCGATACAGCCCCGGCCTGTCGGCCGAGCAGGGCGGGTTGCCTGTCCCTTTTTTTCGATAATTTCCTGTTCCGCCGCCTGCCAAGGCGAACGCTTGCCCACGACCGATACCGCATGCCCAACAACCATCAGGACCACGCACCGATTGCCGCTGCCCGCAGCACGGAAGGCCATGCCTCCCGGCTGCTGGCGGCCAGTGTCCTCATCATCAACCTGGTCATCATCGCCATCGGCATCCAGAGCCTGCTCTACAGCCGGGCCCGCACGCTGGAGCAGGTGGCCAACTCGACCACCAACCTGGCTTTCCTGATCGAACAGAACGTCGCCGACAGCGCCCGGCGCATCGACCTGGCCCTGCTCAACATCGTGCACACCCTGGAGCACGAACTGGCGACGGGCGGGATCGACCCGCAGGAGGTCGGCCACGTGCTCGACCTGCAGAACGGGCAACTGCCGGAGGTCGATGCCTTCCGGGTCACCGACGAGACGGGGCGCCTGCGCTGGGGCAAGGGCGTCACGCCGAAAACGACGGAAAGCTACGCCGACCGTCCCTTCTTCAGCACGCACCAGGCCGCACCGGGCGCAGCCATGGTGGTCGGCGAGCCGGTACTGGGCAAGGTGTCGAACATCTGGGTGATTCCCTTCACCCGCTCGTATCGCAAACCGGATGGCAGCCTGGCCGGTGTCATCAACGCCACCGTCGCGCTGTCCTATTTCTATGGCCAGTTGTCCACGCTGAAACTGGGGGCCAACGGCTCGGTCGTCGTCCGCCACGACAACCTCGGGCTCGCTACGCGCTATCCGGCACTCGACGGCCCGGGCGGACAGGTCGGGGACAAGACGGTATCGAGCGAATTCATTGCCATCATGGCTTCCGGCGTCAAGGAGGGGCACTTCCACACTACCAAAACGCCGGACCGCATCGAACGCACCTACGCCTTCCGGCGCATCGAAGGCCTGCCCTACATCCTGGCGGTCGGCCGGGCGCCGGCGGATTACCTGGATCTCTGGTACGAAGAGCGGCGCAACGTCATCCTGTTCGCCAGCGCCTTCTTCCTGCTCAGCGTGGGCGCTGCCCTGCTGCTGCACCGCCACTGGCAACGCGACCGTGCGCACACCGCCGCCCTGCTCGAATCGGAATCGCGTTTCCGCACCTATGTCGAAGCCGCCCCCGAGGGCATCTTCGTCGCCGACCAGAATGGCGACTACCTCGATGTCAATCCGGCCGGCTGCGCACTCGTCGGCTACAGCCGCGACGAATTGCTGACCATGAATATCCGCGACCTTACCCCGGAGGGGCTCGAAGTCGCGCACGAAGCCCAGTTCGAGCACAACCGGCGATCCGACATCGTCGACGGGGAAATCACCCTCCGCCGCAAGGATGGCAGCCGGGTGGAAACCTCGCTGCGCACCATCACGCTGGCCGATGGCCGGGTGATGGGTTTCTGTAGCGATGTCACCGAGCGCAAGCAGGCCCAGCGCGCCCTGAGCGACAGCGAAAGCCGCTTCCGCCGCATTTCGTCGCTGACCAGCGACCTGGTCTATTCGTGCCGGCGCGGCGACGACGGCCGCTTCCAGATCGAATGGGCGGGCGGCCAGGCGGACAAGCTGTTCGGCCACAGCACCGAAGAAATCAGGCAGCGCGGCTGGTGGCAGCTGGTACACCCCGACGACCAGGCACTGGTCGACGCCAACATGGCTGCCCTTCAGCCCGGCCAGCACAGCGACGTGGTGTTGCGTGTCGTGCATCGCGACGGCAGCATCCATTACCTGCACCACGATGCCCAGGTCGAAGCCAACGCCGAGGGCGTGCATGTGCTGTACGGCGGCGCGCGCGACATCACCGAGGTGGAGAACTACCGCCTGCACCTGGAGCAGCTGGTCGCCGCCCGCACCTATGAGCTGAACGTGGCGAAGGAAGCGGCGGAGAAGGCCAACCTGGCGAAGAGCGCCTTCCTGGCCAACATGAGCCACGAGATCCGGACCCCGATCAACGCCATCACCGGCATGGCGCACCTGTTGCGCCGGGGCGAGCGCACGCCGGAGCAGGACGAACGACTGGCACGGATCGAAAATGCCAGCGAACACCTGCTCGAAATCATCAACGCGGTGCTCGACATGTCGAAAATCGAGGCCGGCAAGCTGACGCTGGAGGAAACCAGCATCAACGTCAGCGGCCTGATCGGCAATGTCTGCGCAATGATCCAGCCGCGCGCCGACCTCCGGCACATCGGGCTGATCCGCGACATCGACCCGCTGCCGCATGCCGTCCTCGGCGACCCGACACGCCTGCAGCAGGCCCTGCTCAATTTCGCCACCAACGCAGTCAAATTCACCGAAGCCGGCCACATCACCTTCCGGGTACGCCTGGAGGCCGAGATGGCCGAGGCGCTGCAGATCCGTTTCGAAGTCGAGGATACCGGCGTCGGCATCAGTGCCGAAGCCCAGGCCCGCCTGTTCGATGCCTTCGAGCAGGCCGACCAGTCGACCACCCGCAAATACGGCGGCACCGGCCTCGGCCTGGCCATCACCCGCAAGCTGGCCGAACTGATGGGCGGCCACGTCGGCCTGCGCAGCACGCCCGGCGAGGGCAGCCTGTTCTGGTTTTCCGTATGCCTGAAGAAGGACCACAACAGCCACGCGGCGAGCAGCCCGCTCGGCGATACCGGCATCGACGACCTGAGCATCGCCAGCCGCTTCACCGGACGCCGCGTGCTGCTGGCCGAAGACGACGAGATCAACCGCGAGGTCGCACTCGCCCTGCTGGAGGATAGCGGCCTGCGCATCGACATGGCCGAGAACGGCGAGGAAGCGGTGAGCGCAGCCGAAAAGACGGATTACGACCTGATCCTGATGGACATGCAGATGCCGGTCATGGATGGCCTGGATGCAACCCGCTGCATCCGCCAGCTAGCCGGGCGACAGAACACGCCGATCATCGCCCTGACCGCCAACGCCTTTGCCGAAGACCGGCAGCGCTGCATGGAATCCGGCATGAACGACTTTGTCGCCAAGCCGATCGAGCCCAGCCACCTGTTCGAGAAAATCTTCCACTGGCTGAGCCAGGGGCGCTGACCTGGGCACCAGGCGTCGCGGCCTCCCCCCCGCTGCCTAGGCGGCCAGCACCCGGCGCAGGCCGCGCATCAGCATGCCCAGGCCGGGCAGCTTCATGTACAGCTCCTCGCCGGTATCCCAGTAGTCGCGGTGGTAGCAGACCTTGCCCTCGGCGTCGAAGCGCAGGTGCGACACGCCGCGCATGACCTGCGTCTGGCCCTTGCCCCACAGGCGTACCCGGAAACAGAACTCCCAGACCAGCATGGCGCCGCCGGCATCGGCGATCTTGTCGACCACGACGAAGCGCGGTTCGTCCACCTGCTTGAACATGTGGCTGAAGATGCGCTGGATGGCCGGAATGCCGCGCACCTCGTTGAACGGGTCCTTGAACCAGGCATCGGCGCTGTAGAACTCCGGAAAGCGGGCTACGCTATCCGGCGCGAAGCTGTTGTAGAAGTCGATCAGGCGGTCGAGATTCATGTCAGCCTCCGGTGAAGCGGCGAATGAGCGGGAAATACCAGCGGTAGGGCAGGATGGCGAATAACTTGAGCAGGCGGGTGAAGCGCTTGGGGAAGTGAATCTCGAAACGCCCCTCGGCAAAGCCGTCGATGATCGCCTGCGCGGCCTGCTCGGGCGTCTGCAGGGCAGGCATGGCGAAATCGTTCCTGGCGGTGAGCTGGGTGGACACGAAACCCGGGTTGATCGCCCACACGCCGACACCCTTCGGCGCCAGGTCGAGATACAGGCATTCGGCAAAGTGGATCAGCGCCGCCTTGCCCGGCCCGTAGCACAGCGCCTTGGGCAGGCCGCGATAACCGGCCACGCTGGCCACGAAGGCAATGCCGCCGCCCGGGTGCAGATCGGGCAGGACGGCCGCCGCCAGGCGCATGGCGCCGTTGAAATTGACGGCCACCACCTGCTCGGCAACGGCCAGGTCGAAATTGTCGGCCCGCATCGGCACATAGTCGCCGGCCAGGTAGATCACCAGGTCGATGCCGCCCAGGGCGTCGATGACGGCCTGCCGGGCGCGGGCCAGGCTGGCAGCGTCGGTGGCATCGCAGGGCACCAGGCGGGCATCGGCAATGCCCAGCGCCTGCAGCTTGTCGGCACTGCGCGCCGACAGCGCCAAACGAGCCCCGCGCCTGGCCAGCGCGTGGGCCAGCGCCGCACCAATGCCGGACGAGGCGCCGACCAGCCAGACGCGCTTGACGCGCCACTCGCTGACGACGGGGTTCATGGCTGGCCCTGCCGCTTGACGAAGGTGAGCGTCACCTCGCCGAGGTTGAAGCCCCATTTCGACATATAGGAGCGGTTGAGCATCACCTTGTCGTCCATCAGGAACATCCAGTCGTCGAAAT
>ERZ1645187.5356-NODE-5356-length-10021-cov-6.394240_pt1 | contig 10021 bp, 11 predicted proteins | sample MGYA00575352_ERZ1645187 | MGnify/ENA primary metagenome ERZ1645187 (study PRJEB40837, sample SAMN11349314) | freshwater sediment metagenome | isolation source: river sediment | host: Sediment | place: India: Wazaribad , New Delhi | collected 2017-02-21 ...
AAAATGTTTAATATGATAATTTTCATTGAAATATGGACGATTTGAACTGTAAATTCTTCATCAGTATGTAAAAACGATTTGAAACAGAAAATTAAGTCATTACACCCACAGTCTGTTTTTAAACACAAAAAAGCGTCTCTGCTTATATAGAGACGCTTCACCATGTTTATAAGTTTATTAATCTGCTGGCTATCTTCTGATGCTTCCGCTGCCGTCGCCATGGGCGAGAGTTTCGACTTCCTCTGCGCTGACGAGATTGACGTCGCCTTCGATCGTATGCTTCAGGCAGCTGGCCGCAGCGGCGTATTCCACCGCTTCACCCGGATCTCTGCCTGTAATCAGCGCGTATATGAGTCCCGAGGCGAAGGCATCGCCCCCGCCTACGCGGTCAACGATATGCATATCGTATTTGCGGCTGGCGTGACAGCTGTCAGTCGCCGCATCGTATATGAGTCCGGATATCTTATTATCATTCGCAGAAATCGCTTCTCTGAACGTGACGGCGGTCGTTTTGAAGCCGTATTTTTCCGCCAGCTCGCGGGAAAAATTCGCGAAGCGTTCGACTGCCGTTTCGCCCTGCGGTTCAAGTCCGAACACGTTCCGGGCTTCCGCCTCGCCTATTCCGAGGCAGACGTCGACATACGGCGCAAGACCCGTAAGGATCCCGGACGCCTTTTCAAGACTCCACAGATTCTTCCGGTAGTTGATATCCATGCTCACCGTAACTCCGAGCTTTTTGGCCGCTTTCGCCGCTTCAAGAACGATCTGGGCGGCATTGTCACTGAGCGCCGGAGTGATTCCGGAGAAATGAAACCATCCTGCTCCGTCGAGAATCTTCTCCCAGTCAAATTCCGACGGCTCCGCTTCCGCAAGAGCCGAGCCGGCGCGGTCATAGATTACCTTCGACGGGCGCTGGGACGCTCCCTTTTCATGGTAATAGAGACCGATCCGGTCTCCGCCGCGTCTGATCCATCCCGTACCGACACCGTACCGGCGCAGCTCGTTCACAGCCGCCTGGCCGATTTCATGTGCCGGAAGACGTGTCACAAACTCTGTGTCGAGACCGAAATTCGAACAGGATACGGCTACATTCGCTTCTCCGCCGCCGTATACGGCCTCGAACCGGTCCGCCTGTACAAAACGTTCCGCTCCCGGAGGGGTCAGCCGGAGCATCAGCTCTCCGAAGGCGACGACCTTTCCGTTATTATTCATCTCAGCCCCGGATCTTTTTGACGATCGCGTCCGCTTCGCGGGTCAGTTCGTAAATTTCGTCGAACTTTCCGGCCTTAATCAGGTCTCCCTTGACCATCCAGCTTCCGCCGCAGGCAAGGATCTTGTCAAATTTCAGATATTCTTCGACATTCTGCGGATTGATTCCGCCTGTGGGCATGTATTTCATCGTCGTGAACGCCGCGCACATCGCCTTGATCATCGGAAGTCCGCCGGCCTGTTCCGCCGGGAAAAATTTGAGCACGTCAAGACCCGAATTGATGCCGTAGATCGCTTCTGTCGGCGTGCAGGTCCCCGGTGTAACCGCGATATGCCGGTCCAGACACCAGTTGACAATGTTCTGATCGTAGCCGGGACTGACGATAAATTTTGCTCCGGCATTTACCGCTTTTTCCGCCTGGCCGATTGTCAGGACGGTTCCCGCGCCGACGAGCATATCCGGATATTCGGAAGCAAGAATACGGATGGATTCTTCAGCCGCCGCAGTTCTGAACGTAACTTCCGCGACAGGAAGTCCGCCTTCGACGAGAGCTTTCCCGAGCGGCTTCGCATCCTTCGCATCTTCAAGGACGACTACCGGGATAATGCCGATTTCTCCGAATCTTTTCAGTACGCTGTTCATGTGATCTCCTTTGGGTTTAAATGAAATAGGACGAGCGCTTCATCGTTTCATATTGTGGAATTCTATTTTGCATTGTGGAATTTAAAACCATTATACAGCGTAAAAAGCGCTTTTACAAGCCGAAAGAAGTATAATATCGCTTATAGTACGTCACAAATTTCGATACCCGGATTCGTCAGAATCATTCGACGGAGACGGACAGACAGGAAAAACAATGGAAGAAAAAAACCCGATTCAGTCTGCACAGCGCATATTTTCAGTCTACGAATACGTCTGCCGCAGCGGAAACGCCGGACTCAGCCAGATTACCGAAGCCCTCGGTCTGAACAAAAGCACCGTGCACAGGATGCTCGCATCCCTGATCTACATGGATTATGTAAAACAGGATAAATTTACGGGAGAGTATACCCCGACCTTCAAAACGGTGGAGCTCGGTCAGACCATTCTTGGCCGGCTGGATCTGCCGGGGCGTGTCCGTCCCTATCTGCAGGAGCTTTCCGACAGTACCGGGGAAACCGTCCATCTGGTCAGACGCGACGGGACCGACGTCGTCTACGTCGACAAAATCGAACCGCTGCACAGCCGCTCAGACAGTATACGGATGGCCAGCCAGATCGGCAGGCGGCGCCCGATGTACTGCGCGGGTGTAGGCAAGGCGCTGATGGCGTCGATGCCGGAGAATGAGGCTGCAGAAATATGGGATCACAGCCGGATCGAGGCAAAGACCGAGCATACGATCGTCACACGTGAAAAAATGAAAGAAGAGCTCGCCGGGATCCGCAGCCGGGGCTGGGCGCTCGACGATGAAGAAAATGAAAAAGGGGTCCGGTGCGTCGCGGCGGTGATCCCGTCGGATGCCGAACCCGAATACGCGTTCAGTATTTCGGCACCGGCAGCCCACCTTGACGAAACACATCTCCCGGAAGTGATCCGGGAGGTCCTGAAGCGCCAGAAGGAAATATCTGACGCGCTGTGATGCCTGTACTCTTACCCGGCGTCCGGCCGGATCTTGTCGCTCGCCCGCATAAACGGCAGATAGAACAGCGTGCCCGCGGCGATCGCGACGAGCTGAAACAGAACCGCACGCCAGTCACCGCCTGTCGCGAGCAGGGGGCCGATAACCGGCGGGATCTGGAACGGAATGCACACCGTACAGGATGAGATGAATCCGAAATGAGTCGCAAACCATGCCGCGATCATCGCGAGTGAAGGAAACACGGAAAACGGAACGAGGAGCGCCATATTGAAAATAATCGGAACGCCGAAAATCATCGGTTCGTTTATGTTGAACAGTCCGCGTTTCAGACTCGCTCCCGCAATCCTTCGGGAGCCCGCCGATTTTCCAAAAATAAGATACGCGAGGATCAGGCACAGCGTGCTGCCCGCCCCGCCGATCATTCCGTAAACCGATACGAACGAAAGATTCACGATACCTGCGGCTGTTTCTCCCGTCACCCAGGCCAGCGTATTCGCCGCCGTATTCGCAAACAGAAACGGGCCGACCAGTGAGGCCGCCGCTTCCGTCGAACGCAGTCCGAAGCAGTACAGCAGATTGCACAGACAGCTGATCACGCATATTCCCGCGAGGGACGTAATTATGCGCCCGAAGGGAATCGCGATCAGGATGCAGAACAGCTGCAGCGGAGCAGTACCGGTCATCCCGGTGACAAACTGCGAAAGTACGATACAGCAGAACAGAACAGACACTGCGGACAATATCTGCGCGAGAACATTTTTATCCGTAAGCTTCAGAAATCCTGTATGCAGGGTATGAAAAATCGAGCAGACGATAAGCCCTGCAGCGCCGCAGCCGAAATACAGATCGGTTCCCAGTCTCCCGCTTGACAGGACCTCCTGCAGTCCGCTCTCTCCGAACAGAATAAACAGTGATATGACGGTGCAGATAGTCCCTGCCCACGGGGTGCGAACCCCGTTTCCTGTTCCGATAAACCAGGCTGCCGCCGCTGTATAGATAATCCCCGCCAGCGTGAGACAGACTCGGATAAAACCGGTCCACCAGATATCAGCCGCCGGAAGCAGCTCTGCGTTCAGGAACAGCGGAAGCAGCAGCCTGTCGACAAGGGCCGCAGCGCCGGCTGCAAAAAAGAACGGCGCGCTTGCTGCAAGCGCGCGCGAAGCCGAACGAAACCATATATTATTAGCGAATCTGACCGCCCGCGCGACAAATCTGTCGGTGAACTGACCGCTGCTGTCAGGAGTCATTTTTTCACTTCTCCTTTGAATCTGAATTTTCAGTCATTTCTTTAAACGTTCCGGTTAAAGCTTACCGTGAAAAATTCGTACTTATCTCCGGGATGCTCCGTAACCGAATATTCAAAAATCCGCCGGTCGTCAAGAAAACAGATCTGTTCGACCTCAAACACCGGAACGCTGTTTTCCAGCTTCAGAAAGCTCTGCACCTGAGCATCAGGCATGCGGGCGCGAAGCGTACGGTGAGCGCTGTGAACCTTATGGCCGAGCTCATCCCGGATAAAGCTGTAGATGGACCCCTGCAGATGTTCGAGCTTAAGTCCCGGAATCACATCGATGGGCATCCAGGTCTCTTCCGTCGCTGCCGGGACCCCGTCCAGGCAGCGGGTTCGAAGAATATGATAGGTAAACGTATCTGCGGAAATCTTCAGCTGTTCGACGACCTTCTCAGGCGGTATGACCACCTCGAACAGATGGACGATAGAGCTGATCTGTCTGCCCGTGCTCTCCATGTCTACGGTAAAGCCCCCGACTTCACCTGAAACACTGCCGAAGGCGCCCCGGCCGTCCCGGATATCGATGTCCTGAACGAAGGAGCCGGAACCGCGCCGTTTCAGGATCAGCCCTTTCGATACGAGCGCATCCATAGCGCGCTTCACGGTGATCTTGCTGACTCCGTATTCCTCGCACATTTCCCGTTCCATCGGAAGCTGATCGTTGGGCTTATAGATCCCTTCTTCTATTTTTCTCTGTATATCCTGTTCGATGAGTTCGTATTTGAGCATTTGTTTTTCCTGATATCATGTCTTTTGGCCGATAAGTTATTTCTTTATAACAAACTAATCTTAAGAGAAAATGAAGACGCTGTAAATGACAAAAAACGGCTCCGCCTGACGCGGAGCCGTTTTGACTTTCGTTAAAAAAGGGGAAGTATTCATTATTGGTTTTAACGAAAGATCAGGCCTTCTCTTTCAGTTCGGCCATCTTTTCATAGACGTCGATAAACTGTTCGGCCATGTCGATGACGACCATACCGGTCATCAGGTGGTCCTGTGAATGTACGAGCAGAACGGTGATTTCGTTCTTTTCGCCGTTGGCTTCGGAGGTGATCAGCTCGGTCTGATAATTATGCGAGTTGTTCATTTCGTCGCGGGCTTCCTGGATCTGCTGACGCGCTTCCTTGAAGTTCCCTTCCTTTGCCGTTTCGATCGCTTCCATTGCGATCCCGCGCGCATTGCCTGCGTAAGTGATGATGTTAAAAGCAGCTTCTACGATCTGATCTGCTGTCATAATGTCTCCTGACTTTATTCGAATTTGTTTTTAAAACTGCAGTAGCTTTCGATTAGCCCGGCATCGTTTAAAAACCTGCACCGGTCTATCTTTGTGAACCAGACCTCCGCCGACGCCCGTTCCGAGAGTCGCACAGGCTAAATTGCGGCTGCCGGCGCCGCTGCCAAGCAGACACTCTGCAGCGGCGGCGCAGTTCGCGTCGTTCTCGACAGCCACAGGCACATGACAGCGAGTCTGGAAGTAGTCGGCCAGGTTGAGGCCGTTGAATCCTTCGATGATATTAGCTTTTATTTTTCTTCGTCCGTAAATCCGTTGTTGTCTGAAAGCGTCTTGTACCATTCTCCGCTCTTTTTAACAGTCCGTTTCTGAGTCTTCAGATCCAGACTGATCAGACCGTAGCGGTTTTTATAGGCGTTGGTCCAGCTCCAGCAGTCGATGGGTGTCCACAGATGATAACCCTTGCAGTTCGCACCTTCTTCGATGCCCTTATGGAGCCATCTCAGATGATCCTTGATAAATTCGATACGGTAGTCGTCTTCGATCTTGCCGTCTTCATTGATGAAGCGTTCTTCTCCTTCGACACCCATGCCGTTTTCAGAAATATAAAAGGGTATATTGTCGTAGTTTTCTCGAATATTCGTACAGATATCGTAAATGCCTTTTTCGTAGATTTCCCATCCGCGGTACGGATTCATCTTCGCGCCCGGCATCTGGTAATTATCGAAGTACATATCCGGCATGAACGTGTCGAATGTCGTATCGCTTTCCTTTTTCTTGACGCGTCTCGGCTGGTAGTAGTTGACGCCGAGGAACATAACCGTGTTGTCTTTGATGGTCTTCAGATCTTCAGATGTGTAATACGGAAGCGCATCCTGTTCCCTGAGGATCTTGATCAGACCATGCGGATATTCGCCCTTGATGGACGGATCCAGGAAGCTGCGGTTAAAGAACAGATCGCAGGCGTATGCCGCTTCGACGTCCTCCTTATCGTCCGCGTTTCTCGGATACGACGGTGTCAGATTCAGAACGATTCCGATCATGCCGTCTTTTCCGGACTGCTTATAGGCTTCGATCGCTTTCGCGCTCGCAAGCATCGTGTTGAACGCCACCTGCGCAGCCCGCTTTCCGTCCTTCACGCACGGATAATGGAAATCGTACAGGTATCCGCCTTCCACCGGCACCATCGGTTCGTTAAAGGTAAGCCAGTATTTGACTTTGTCTCCGAACAGCTCGAAACAGGTCTTGGCATAGGCTGCATACGCATCGACAACTTCACGGTTTTCCCAGCCTCCCTTTTCCATCATGCACATGGGCATATCGAAATGGAACAGGTTGATAAAGGGCGAGATGCCTTCTGCGATGAGGGTGTCGATCATATCGTTGTAAAACGCGACAGCCTTCGGATTCGGTTCGCCTGTTCCGTCGGGAATCAGACGCGTCCACTGAATGCTCGTTCTGAATGAATTGTGACCCGTCGCCTTCAGAAGCTTGATGTCTTCTTTATAATTCTTGTAGAATGTCGATGTGTCTTTCGGACCGACTCCGTCGAAAAAACGTTCCGGTTCCTTTTCAAACCAGTAATCCCAGATGCTCTGGCTTCTGCCGTCGACATCCGCAGCGCCTTCTGCCTGGGGTCCGCTTGTCGCGGACCCCCACCAGAAACCTTCCGGGAAAGTATAAGTTGCCATGTTTATTCCTCTGATTTATATTCGATTCGAATATGACCTTCCAAATTTGACCGGTCGGATTATTCGTGAAATTTATTGACGATGATTAAGCTTCTACCGCTTCGGCCGCTTCTTCAGCAGCCGCTTCCGCCTCTTCCGCACAGTTCTGCTTGTCAAGCGCCTTCAGGAACGGGAACCAGACCACTCCGACAACTCCGATCTGCACAAGCTGAAGCAACGCGCCCTTCCAGGAATTCGTTGCAAGGAAGCCTGAGAGGAAAACCGGAACAGTCCACGGAACGGATACGCCGGTCGTATAGGGAACCAGACCCCAGGCCATCGCCAGATAAGCGATCGTAACGGAAAGCATCGGCGCGACGATCCACGGAATCGCGATAGTCGGGTTCAGTACAATCGGAAGACCGAAGATAACAGGTTCGTTTACGTTGAAGATACCGGCCGGAAGTGCGAGTCTGCCGACGTCCTTTAGCAGCTTGCTCTTCATAAAGAAGGCCAGCATGATAACGACGATAAGCGTTGCGCCGGAGCCGCCGAGACCGACGGTGAATGTTTCCATGAAAGGCTTTGTGACGATATGCGGCAGTGTCTGATGATTCAGGAATGCGTTCTGATTTTCAAGCATCAGCGCGTTCCAGATCGGGTCGAGGACTGAGTTTACGATAATCTGACCGTGCAGACCGAAGAACCACAGCAGCTGTACAAAGAAGATCGCGATAATCGTCGCCCAGAGACTTTCTCCGAGACCCATCAGAGGCGCCTGAATGATCGTGTAGATAAAGTCGTGTACATTGCCCCATGGTGTGAACGTGAAGACGATGCTGATCAGAAGGAATACGCACAGTGTCAGGAACGCAGGAATCAGAGCTGCGAATGAATTCGCGACTGCCGGCGGTACCTGATCGGGCATTTTAATAGTCCAGTGTTTCTGAGTGAAGAAGCAGTACAGATAAGCTGCAAGGAACGATCCGAACATCGCGACGAACATGCCCTTTGCACCGAGTCTGTCGGTGGTCATGACCGTTGCGCTCTTCAGAAGCGTCGTTCCAGTCAGCGCGCCGTCGCTGTCAACAGCTACAACCGCACCGGAAACCCAGGGGGTTACGATCAGGAATGCCGTCAGCGCGATCGCCGCGCCGAAGATCGGATCGCAGTCTTTTGATTTCGAATAGTAGTACCCGATACCTAAGCAGACCGGAATGGACATGACGTTCATTGTGGCAAGCGATGCCGGGGTAAGCATTGTCTGCAGGGTAGCCAGCGCGTCTGCGCCGATCAGGTTGCCCAGATACGGGAAATTTGAGATGATCAGCATGATGGACCCGAAGATGGTAAGCGGGAAAGCCAGCATGAAGGAGTCACGCAGAATACTGAAGAAGCTGATATTATTGATCTTTTCACCGAGGGTCATTATCGGGCCTTCGATTTTGTCATAAAAACTCATGAGATCTCCTATTATTTATGAAATGAATGGCAGTCAGTATTTATAAATGCGGTGGATCCTGTTAAGTGAGGATCCAATGTAAATCGTATGAATTGAAAACTGTCGGCAGTCGATTACAGATAATCGCAGGCTTATTTCTTTTCGTCTTCGACAAGCTTGGTTGCGAGATCCAGGATCTTCTGTCCGTCACAGCGGCCGTACAGAACCGGCGGAATAATGTCGACCGGAATACCGAGTTCCTTGCCTTTGGCTTCCATCTTCTTCTTCATCATCCGCATCTGCGGTCCGATAAGAAGTACGTCTGCTTTCGGAAGTTCGGCGTCTACCTGACCCTGACCGACGGCCCAGATTTCATCATCTCTCCCGTCCTTCTTCGCAGCATCCTTCATTTTGTTGACGACCAGGCTTGTGGACATCCCGGAACAACATGCCAGTAAAATTTTCATGATAAGCTCCTTTCGCAATCATGTGCTCTTTTAACATTGGTACGTATCAATGTTCTTTATGCTTTCATTATAGCACCGTAATTATGAATTTCAATTGAAACTACAAAAAATCTGTTTCATCTTTTAGGCTGCTTTGAGTTTCATGATCTGTTTGATTTACAGAACAATTTACATCGCAGAAATAAAAAAACCCGGCAGCAGCCGGGATCGAAGTAAACTCGTATAAAATTAAAAATTTACATTAGTCAGAAAACGCGCGTATTTATAATTATGTACGGAACGTGAAAATTCGAACATCGTTCCATTGGTCAGATAAACCTTCGCATCGATGACCAGGGCGGGATCGCCGGAATCAAGCTCCAGCAGCTTCGCATCCTCTTCCTCGAGCTTAATCGCGTAGAGAATCTTATCCGCGAAGCCGATTCCGAAACGCAGATCGTTCAGGACGTAGGAATAGAATGAATTCTGCAGAATATCTTCATTCAAATACGGAATTACTTCCTTTGGATAATAGGAAGTTTCAATCGTAAAGGGTTTTCCTTCTTTAAAACGCAGCCGTTTGACAAAATAAGTCAGCGCTCCCGGTTTAATGTTGAGCATTTCCGCCAGCTTCTCACTCGCTTCGATCACTTCACAGTGAAGCACCTTGCTGGAGATCTGCTCGTCCGGAAAATCGCGGGTAAGCCCCTTGAGCTGTTCGAGACTGATATAGTCTCCGCCGGTCGTTTCACGCAGAAAAATTCCGCTGCCCTGAACCTGATAGATATATCCCTTGCTGACGAGCACGCCTATCGCCTTGCGGACTGTGGATCTCGAAACACCGTACATCTGAATCAGATCCTCTTCCCGGGGCAGCTTTCGCGTCTCATCATATTTACCTTCGAGGATCGCCTGAGTGAGATCGTCTACTATTTCTTTATACTTTGCCGCCATATTCCCCTCCGATGTCTGATCTTGGACGTTCCCATTATAACCAATTACAAACATACTTACAAATATAGTTTATCTCATTTTTTTGTAAAAGCAAGATGTTCGTTTGCAGTTTATATTCAGTTTATTTTAAAAGTTTGCGTTAAGTTACATTGATAAAATG
>ERZ1645187.5357-NODE-5357-length-10020-cov-16.770296_pt1 | contig 10020 bp, 10 predicted proteins | sample MGYA00575352_ERZ1645187 | MGnify/ENA primary metagenome ERZ1645187 (study PRJEB40837, sample SAMN11349314) | freshwater sediment metagenome | isolation source: river sediment | host: Sediment | place: India: Wazaribad , New Delhi | collected 2017-02-21 ...
CGCGCTCGCCGGCATCATCGTGCGCAACTCGATCCTGCTGGTCGAGTTCGCCCGCGCCAAGGTCGGCGAGGGGTGGAGCGTGCGCGACGCCATCGTCACGGCCGGACGGGTGCGTCTGCGGCCGATCCTGATCACGGCGCTGGCGCTGGTGATCGGCTCGATGGTGCTGCTGTCCGACCCGATCTTCCAGGGCATGGCGGTGTCGCTGCTGTTCGGTTCGCTGGTCGCGACCTTCCTGACGCTGGTCGTCATTCCGCTCGGCTGCCTGTCGTCGAGTGCCTATTTCCGGGCGCGCGACGACCGTGGACCGGACGGGAACGGACCGACGGGTGGATCGATCCCGCCCTCCCCGGCGCCGAACGGTCCGTCCGGGTCGGAAGCGACCATCGCCCCGGCTCCCGCCGCCGCGACACCCGCCCCGGCCGGTCGCCCGGTTCGGCTCGCCCGCAAGAGCGAGAGCACCGGCGACGGAGCGGCCGTCGCGGCTCCGGTTGCGGGTGCCCCGGCGGTTTCGCCGACGGCTCCGGCCGCACCGGGCGGACGTCCGCCGAAACTGGAGCGGAAACCCGCAGAAGCCCCCGTCGCCACGAGCGAACCGGCGCCCTCGGGACGTCCGCCGCGTCTGGAACGCCGGGCCTCACCCGCCGAGATCGTGACGGAGACGCCCGCTCCCGCGCCGAGCGGCAGACCGCCCCGTCTCGAGCGTCGGGCGAGCACGCCCGAGGTCGTTGCGGTGGACGTGGCGTCGGCTGCCACCCCGGTCGAGCCGGGTCCGGTCGAGACGGTGCCTCCCGCCCGCCCGCCGCGTCTTCCGCGCAAGAGCGTGACGCCCGAACCGGCAGCCGCCGCATCGGTCGATCCCGCCATGGCGACCGAAACGATCGTCGAGGCGGAAACCGCCCCGGTCGCCGCCGAGCCCGTCGCCACGCCGTCCCGCGCGGCAGGTGGCGCGAAGGCGAAGGCCCCCCGTGGACGCGCGAGCACCACCACGACCCGGACCGTCCGCAAACCCGCCGCGCCGCGCGGCATTCGCCTCAGGAGCGAAGACCCCGAAGGGAGCGCGTCATGAGACACGCGACGTTGATTCTCCTCGTCCTCGGCGTCGCCGCCGCCGGTCCGGCCGCGGCCGCGACCTGGGGTGAGCTCTCCAACGGCGGTGCGGTGCGCCCCGCCGCCTACGCACCGAACGGCTCCGCCGCGACGCCTGGCTGCGCGCCCTGTCAACCGACCTCCCCCGCGTGGGGCGGCGGGAGCGCGGGGGGGCCCGGCTGGGGCTACGGCGCACCGTCGGGCTGGACCGGCGGCCCGGTTTCTTCCTGGGGCGGAGCGGTTCCCCCGTCCCCCTGGGGCGGGGCCGCGTCCGGTCCGACCCTGGGCGGCTCCCCGCCGGTGCCGTTCGATGCGCCGGGCACGGCCGCGATGCCGCCCGGCTGGTCGACGCCGCCGGAAGCCCTGCTGCCGATGCGCGACGGCGGCCTGCCCAACGGGCCGGTACAGCTGTGGACCTTCGGTCAGATCAACAATTCCACGGACCCCTACAACGCCTGGGGTCTGAGTACACCTTTCATGTTCGTGCCGTGGTCGACGCCGCTGTCAGGCTGGACCAATGCCCAGACATGGAACTGGTGGCGCACGCGATCGGGCGTGCGTTCACCTGCCTGGTAGGTCGCGTCCGCGACCCACCGTTTCGGGAGGCCTGTGAGGTAAACCCATGAAGACGATCAAGACACTCACTCTCGCTCTGCTTCTCGGCGGCATGGCCGGCGCGGCTCTCGCTGCGGAGACCCCTGCCGCTCCGCCGGCCGGCCCCTATGGCCAGCCGGCCGCTCCCGCGATCCAGCCGCCGCCGCCGCCGGCCCCCGGCTATTGGGGTGCGCCCCCGCCGTGGGCTCAGCCCGCGCCGCCCGCGCCCGCCGGTGACGCCAAGGCCGCTCAGCCCGCGCCGCAGGCCTGGGCCCCGCCGCCGCCGCCGCCCTACTACGGCGGTTATCCGGGCTACGGCTACGGACCCGGCTACGGCCCCTACGGCGGTTACCCCTACTACGGCCGCGGCTACGGCAACGGCTACGGCACGGGCAACGGCAACATGCGCGGCAGCTTCTCGTTCGGCGGCGACGCCAACACCTCCGGCAACGGCTGGGGCGCTCCCGGCTGGGGCGGCCCGGGTTGGGGCGGTCCGGGTTGGGGCGGTCCGGGTTGGGGCTGGTGATCTCGGCTACGGGGCGAGCGGCAACGCTCGCCCCGGTCAGCCGCGAATAGGCGACGCGGCGGTCCTCGCGGCCGCCGCCGTTCCTCGATCCGAGGAGACGAAGACATGAAGGGCATCGGACGATTGTTGGCCGGCGCGGTCCTCGCGACCGCGCTCCTCGCCCCGGCGTCGGCATCGGCGCAATGGTGGGGCGGCTCGCCCTGGGGCGGTGGCCCCATGGGCGGCGGTCCCTGGGGCGCTCCCGGTTGGGGCGGCTATCCCGGATTGGGTTATCCCGGGCTGGGCTTCTCGCCCTGGGGCTCCGGCCTCGGGCGGAGCAACTTCAACTTCTCCACCGACATGAACGGTTGGGGCAACGGCCTCGGCAACGGCTTCGGTTCGCCCTGGGGCGGTGGCCCCTGGGGTGGCGGACCCTGGGGCGGCAGCCCGTGGGGCGGCGGTCCGTGGGGCGGCGGTCCGTGGGGCGGCAGCCCGTGGGGCGGCGGTCCCTGGGGCGGCGGCCCTTGGCGGGGTTGGTGAGACGACGAGATCGGCGGCGTGAGACGGCTCTCGCCGCCGGTCGAGAACGAACGAGACAATTCGGGGGTGGGCGATGCTCGCACGCATATTCACGCGTTTGTTCTGGGCGGCGATCTTCTTCGCCCTCGGCGTCTGGGCCGGCCCTCGACTGGGCGGCCTCGATCGGTATTTCGATCAGGGCTTCGCGGGCGTGAAGTCGCAAGCGATCGCCCTGTGGGCCTGGTCCGAGGAGAACCTCTCGCCCGGCGGCGGCATGGCGAAACGGGTGGACACGCCCGCGGCGCCGGAGGTGCCGGCAAAGCCCGTTCCGGCTCCCGCGGTGCCCTCCCCGGCGGCCGTGGCCCCGGCTCCGGCCGCGACGGCTCCGGCCGAGAAGGCCGCGTCGGCGGCCACACAGTCCGCGCCCGCGCCGACCGCGCCCGCGACGATCGCCGCCGCCCGCGCGGCCCATGCCCGAGGGGACGTCATCGGCGCCGTCGCGATCTACGAGGCGGTGTTGCTGGCGTCGCCCGAGGATGACGGCGCGGCCGGGGAACTCGGCAACGTGTTGTGGGCGGCCGGGCGGACCAAGGAAGCGGCCTCGGCCTATCATCGCGCCGCCCTGGCGCTGATCGCCAAGGGGCGCGCGGTCGAGGCCGTGGCCCTGCTCGAGCCGATCCGTCGGGGAGATGCGAGCCTCGGCGACGATCTCGACGCGCGTCTCGCCCGTGCGGGGGTGAAATGACCAAGGCCGTCGCCCCCAAGAGCAAGGCGAAGAAGAAGCGCAAGACGGCCGTCGTGCTGCCCGCCGACGGCCGCTTCGTCGTCGTCGCCAATCTCAAGGGCGGATCGGGCAAGAGCACGATCGCGTTCAATCTCGCGGTGTTTCTCGCCCAGCGCGGACGCGAGGTCGATCTGGTCGATCTCGATCCGCAGAAGACGCTGACCGATCTGGTCGCGGTGCGCACCGAACTCGACGTCGAGCCGCTGCTCGATCCTCCGGCGACGACGGCGAAGCGTCGCGCGTCGTCGGTCTGGACCATCGTCGACGTCGGCGCGGCCGATCTCGACGGCATGTTCGGCGCGATCGGCCTCGCCGATCTGGTGCTGGTGCCGGTGCTGCCGGGACAGGCCGACGTCTGGGCGACGGAGCGTCATCTCACGTCCATCGACGCCGTACGGCCCGACCATTGCGCGGTGCGGCTGTTCCTGAACCGCGCCGATCCGGGCGAGCAGACGCGCGAGACGCGCGAGGCGGGCGAAGCACTCACGGAGCTGGCGCGGCGACGGCAGTCGACGGCCCTGCTGCCGACCCGGCTCTCCAGCCGTGTCGCGTTCCGACGTTCGCTGAGCGAAGGCGCGGCGGTGTTCGAACTCGATCGCAAGTCCAAGGCCACGGAGGAATTCGAGGCGCTCGCCGCCGCGATCTTCGCCGATCCGGCGATCGGATCGCCCCCCGCCGCCGCACACCCCGTGAAGGCCCGTCCATGACCGTCTCGACCAAGCCGCCGCTCGAAAACGACTATCCGGCGCAGATCTACACGCGCGAGAGCTACCATCCGCCCGAGTACATTCCCTATCTCGAGAAGGCGGTCGAGGCGTTCAAGTCCCTGAAACTGATCGTGTTCGGCCTGCTGGCCGGCACGCTGCTGATGGCGCTCTACGGCTTCTTTCTGATCTTCCAGCTGACGCGCGATTCCCATCAGATGGTCGCGCAGACCGTGCGCATGGCGGACGAGATGGTGGCGATGCGCGCCTCGATCAACTCGATGTCGCGCAACGTCGACGACATGCGCGGAGCCCTCGGCGAAGTGCGCGACACGATGCGGACGATGAACGGCAGCGTCTCGGCGATGAACGCGTCCGTGGCGCACATGGCGGGGAGCGTCGGGCTGATCCAGCACTCGACCGCCAATCTCGACCGCTCGTTCGGGCCGGCGATGGGGATGATGAACAACTTCATCCCGTTCGGCTGGGGCGGCAACAGCTGGCGCGGCGCGCCACCCTATGCTCCGCCCCCGCCGGGACGTTGAGGCCGGGCCGTCTCAGCGACGGCAGCCGGCATAGGCTTCGGTGGTCGCGGCATACCAGGCATCGGGCACCTGACGGGTCTCGTCGACCTTGGTGACGTCCTCGTCCTTGACCGGCTTCATCGCCCGGGTCGAGGCGCACTGGCAGGCGTCGACGATCTTCTGCTGCTTGGCGGACAGAGCGTTCGCCGCCTTGGCCTTGTCCTTGTCGGCGGCATCGGCGTCCGGCTCTTCCTTGGCCGATTCCTGATAGACGCAGGCGTCGAGCAGGACGCGGCGCACGAGTTCGCGCGACGCCTTGGAGGTGGGGACCGATTCGGCCGCGGCGAGACCGCCGGCCGCCAGCAGCGCGGCGAGAGCGAGAGAAGCAGCGCGAAGAGATGCGACGGCGCGAACCATGGACGAGATCTCCGAGGAGAGAAGATCCGCGCGAACGCGCGGGATCGAACGGAAAGGAGCTTCCCGATAGCCGGTCCCCCGATCCGCCTCAAGTGCAAGCGGGTGACAGGTCGTCGGGATTCCACCGTTCGATGCGGACCCGGTTGTCGTGGAAGGCGGCGCCGCCGTAGGGCGCGGGCTGATCGGCGCCGGTCAGCGTGTTGATGCCGCGGCCGTCGGCGTGCGCGGAATTGGGATGGATGCCCTCCACCACCACGACGCCACGGCGCACGCCGTCGAAGGCCTCGGCCTTCAACCGCACCGCGCCACGGGCATTGACGAGGCGGATCTCGTCGCCGTCGGCGAGGCCGAGATCGGCGAGGTCGTCGGGATGGATCTTGGCGCGGGGGCCGCCCTCCCTGAGCTTCGAGGTCGCCGTCTCGGTGAAGGTCGAGTTGAGGAAGTTGCGGGCCGGCGGAGTGACGAGGCGGAAGGGATGCGCCTCGTCGGCCGCCTCCAGCACGTCCCACTGATCGGGCAGACGCGGCATGGCCGCCCACGGCCCCATCGGCCCGTCGTTCTCGGCCGGAACCTCGGTCCAGCGCGGGGCGAAGCGGAAGCGACCGTCGGGCCAGCCGAAGCCCTTCTCGAAGTGGGCCTCTTCGAACGGCGGCTGGCAATCGACCATCGGCCGGTCCTTCAGTTCTTCGAAGGTGCCGTAACCGCCGAGCCGGAGCATGTGGTCGACGTGCTCGCGCGCGGTCATGTCGAAGCCGGGATGGGTCACGCCGAGCCGCTTCGCCAGTTCGCAGATCACGTCATGGTTCTCGCGGGCCTCGCCCGGCGGCTCGATCAGCTTCGGGCCGAGGAGCAGGTACTGGTTGCCGCCGGCGCGGTAGAGATCGTCGTGCTCGAGGAAGGTGGTCGCGGGCAGGACGACGTCGGCCATCCTCGCCGTGTCGGTCATGAACTGCTCGTGGACGGCGACGAAGAGATCCTCACGCGCGAAACCCGCCCTCACCTTCTCCTGTTCGGGAGCGACCGACATCGGATTGGTGTTCTGGATCAGCATCGCCGTCACCGGCGGACCGAAGCGCAGCGCCTCGGCCTCGCCGGTCAGGATCGGGCCGATGCGGCTCTGGTCGAGACGGCGGACGGTCGGATCGCGCAGATCGCGGCCCTCGACCATAGATTTGTCGATACGGAAGATCGCCCCGTTGTTGTGGAAGGCGCCGCCGCCCTCGTGTCGCCAGCTGCCGGCGACGATCGGAATGCAGCTCGCCGCGTGCATGGCGACCGCGCCGTTCCTCTGGCGCGAGAAGCCGTAGCCGAGGCGGAAGAAGCTGCGCGGCGTGGTGCCGACCAATTTCGCGAAGGCTTCGATCTCGGCGGCGGGGACGCCGCAGATCGCCTCGGCCCAGACGGGCGTGCGCGAGGCGAGATGCGCCTCGAATTCGGCCGGGACGTCGGAGCGGGCTGCGAGGAAGTCGCGGTCGGCGAGGCCGTCGCGGAAGAGGACGTGCATCACCGCGCAGGCGAGCGCGGCGTCGGTGCCGGGGCGCACGATCAGGGCGACGTCGGCCTGTTCCATGGTCGGGGTGCGGTAGACGTCGACGACGGCGATCTTGGCGCCGCGTTCCTTGCGGGCGCGGACGGCATGGGTCATCACGTTGACCTGGGTCGCGACCGGGTTGGTCCCCCAGATCACCACCAGATCCGATTTCGCCATCTCGCGCGGATCGACGCCGGTCAGGCGGCCGTGACCGGCGATCCAACCCGGCCAGGCCAGCGCCGTGCAGATGGTGCCGTATTCCTCGGAATATTTCTTGGCGTGGCGCAGGCGATGGATGCCGTCGCGCTGCACCTGCCCCATGGTGCCGGCGTAGTAGTAGGGCCACACGCTCTCGGCGCCGTGGGCGGCCTCGGCCTTCAGGAAGGCGTCGGCGATGCGATCGAGCGCCTCGTCCCAGGAAATCTCGCGAAACTGCCCGGACCCCTTCGGTCCGGTGCGGGCGAGCGGCTTCAGGAGGCGATCGGGCGAATGGACGCGCTCGGCGTAGCGGGCGACCTTGGCGCAGATCACGCCGGCCGTGTAGGTGTTCTCGCTCGAACCGCGGACGCGGCCGATGGTGCGCGCGTCGAGCACCTCGACCTCGAGGGAGCAGGTCGAGGGGCAGTCGTGCGGACAGGTGGTGCGCGCGATGCGCGGGGTGGCGTATTCGTTCATCTCGGCCTCGCGGGTCGACGGGCGGCGAGTATCGCAGCTTCGGCGGACGCGAGGGAGTGGACGCAGGGATGAAATTCCTGCATCGCCCCGATCATCGCCGTCGATCGATCAGACGTTGCGGCCGAACTTCGGCAGGAAGGGCACGTCGTCGAGGCCGAGGCCCGAGTTCAGGATCGCCCACAGGCCGGCGAAGACGATCGCCGCGAGGATCGTCGTCAGCGCCGCCTTCAGCAGCAGCTGCGGTCGCGCCGGGGCGGAGGCCTCGCTGCCGGGCACGACCTCGCCCGCCTCCGCCTGCGTGCGCACCTTCAGCGGCAGCACCGCGAAGAGCACCACCCACCAGATCACGAAATAGATCGCGATCGCCGTACCGATCCGCATGTCGCCCTCCCCGCCGGCGGCCTCGTCGGCGCGCGGACGACCACAATAGGCCGAAGGCGCCGGACGGGTCGAGCCGTCGGCGCCTTCGAAAGTTCACGGTGATCGCGAGGGTCTCAGACCTGCTCGATCTCGACGAGCGTGCCGCAGAAGTCCTTCGGATGCAGGAACAGCACCGGCTTGCCGTGCGCACCGATCTTGGGCTCGCCCGAGCCGAGGACGCGGGCGCCGGCCGCCTTCAGCTGCTCGCGGGCAGCGAGGATGTCCTCGACCTCGTAGCAGACGTGATGGATGGCGCCGCCGGGGTTCTTCTCGACGAAATTGGCGATCGAGGAGGCCTCGCCGAGCGGCTCCAGCAACTCGATCTTGGTGTTCGGCAGCTTCACGAAGACGACGGTGACGCCGTGATCGGGCTGCGGCAGCGGCTCCGACACCTCGGCGCCGAGCGTGTCGCGATAGACGGCGGTCGCCGCCACGAGATCCTTGACCGCGATCGCCACGTGATTGAGCCGTCCGATCATCTCTTTCCCTCCGGGATGCGGGTTCGCGAATGGTTGAATTCGCACCTGAAATACGCGCGCGGGCGCGGAACGTCCATGCGTCTTGCGTCGGTCAGACGACCGTCACCATCACCTCGACGATCGGCTTCTTGCCCCAGCGCTCGTTGACGGCGCCGCGCACCGCGCGTTTCACCGCGTCGGCGACGAGAGCCAGATCCTTGCGCTTGGGGCGCGGCAGACCGTCGAGCGTGTTGGCGGCGGCGGTTTCGACGATGTCGCGGAAGGCGCGATCGCGCTCGTCCTCCTCGGGGATGCCGACCAGCGCCACGGCCGGATCGGCGAGCGCGTTGCCCTTGGCGTCGACCACCAGCGAGACCGCGATCACGCCGGCGAAAGACGCCTTGCGGCGCGCCGAGGCGCCCGATTTGTCGGGGGTGGTGAGCAGCGTGCCGTCACGGAAGAGCCGGCCGACGAAGACCTCGTCGACCTCCGCCACCGGACCCGGCGCGAGGCGCAGCATGTGCCCGTTCAGGGCATGGCCGATCTCCTTCACGCCGAGCGAGCGGGCGAAGTCGGCATGGACCGCGAGATGCAACGGCTCGCCGTGGACCGGCACCGCCACCTCGGGCCGCACCGCTTCGTAGAGCATCCGCATCTCGCCACGGCGCGGGTGGCCGGAAACGTGGACCAGCGCGTCGCGATCGGTGACGATCTTGACGCCCTTGGCGGCGAGCGCGTTCTGGATCGCGTTCACCGACTTCTCGTTGCCGGGAATGGTGCGCGAGGAGAAGATCATCGTGTCGCCTTCCGACATCGCCACATGGCGATGATCGCCGGCGGCGATGCGGGCGAGCGCGGCCCGGCTCTCACCCTGGCTGCCGGTCAGGAGCGCCACGACCTTGTCGCGGGGCAGATAGCCGTAGGCGTCCTGATCGAGAAACTCGGGCAGACCGTCGAGCAGGCCGCATTCCTTGGCGACGTCGATGGCGCGGCGCATGGCGCGGCCCATCACCACCAGATTGCGGTCGGCCCTCGCGGCGGCTTCCGCCACCGCACGGATGCGGCCGATGTTCGAGGCGAAGGTGGTCACGCAGACGCGATGCGGTGCGGCGGCGATGATCTCGGCGAGCGAGGCGCCGACCTCGCTCTCCGAGGGGCTCGACCCGTCGCGCAGCACGTTGGTCGAGTCGTTGACGAGCGCGCGCACACCCGCGTCGCCGAGCGCCCGGAAGCGGTCGAAGTCGGTCGCCCAGCCGGTGACCGGGGTCGGATCGACCTTCCAGTCGCCGGTGTGGATCACGGTGCCGAGCGGCGTGCGGATGGCGAGCGAGCAGGCCTCGGGGATCGAATGGGCGACGGCGACGGCCTCGATCTCGAAGTCGCCGAGCCGGAAGCGGCTGCCGGCGGTGTAGCGCTCGACCGGGATCTTCTCGGCGCCGCCGTCGGACGCCGCCTTGGCCTCGAGCAGACCGGCGGCGAAGGGCGTCATCCACAGCGGCGCCTTCAGGCGCGGCCACAGTTCCAGCAGCGCGCCGAAATGATCCTCGTGGGCATGGGTGATGACGATGCCGACGAGGTTCCTGCGCTCCTCTTCGATGAAGCGGAGGTCGGGGAAGATCAGATCGACGCCCGGCTCGTCGAATTCCGAGGCGAAGGTGATGCCACAATCGACCATCAGCCACTTGCGGTCGTCCTCCGGGCCGAAGCCGTAGAGGGCGCAGTTCATGCCGATTTCGCCGACGCCACCGAGCGGCAGGAACACCAGTTCGTCACCCTTGGCGGGTCGCTTCACCATGATCG
>ERZ1645187.5359-NODE-5359-length-10015-cov-6.725402_pt1 | contig 10015 bp, 9 predicted proteins | sample MGYA00575352_ERZ1645187 | MGnify/ENA primary metagenome ERZ1645187 (study PRJEB40837, sample SAMN11349314) | freshwater sediment metagenome | isolation source: river sediment | host: Sediment | place: India: Wazaribad , New Delhi | collected 2017-02-21 ...
TAACCGGACCGCGCCCGAGGGGCGGCGCGGAGACGGCGCGAACAACACAGCCCCGCAGGGAAACGACAGATGAGCGACACGACCCATCCGGTGGACGAGGTTCTTGCCCCACCCAAGTTGTTCACCCTTGGCCTTCAGCATGTGCTGGTCATGTATGCCGGCGCGGTGGCCGTGCCCCTGATCGTCGGCCGGGCGCTGAAACTGGAACCGGCCGATGTGGCCTTCCTGATCTCGGCCGACCTTTTCGTCTGCGGTCTGGTGACGCTGATCCAGTCCTTGGGCGCGACCCAGTGGTTCGGCATCCGCCTGCCGGTGATGATGGGCGTGACCTTTGCCGCCGTTGGCCCGATGGTGGCCATGGCAAACGCCAATGACGGGGCCGAGGGCGCCCGCGCGATCTTTGGCGCGATCATGGCGGCGGGTGTCATCTCGATCCTGATCGCCCCCGGGGTCAGCCGCCTGCTGCGCTTCTTTCCACCGGTGGTGACGGGCACGATCATTCTTGTGATCGGCGTCAGCCTGATGCGCATCGGCATCAACTGGATCTTCGGCAACCCCGTCGGCCCGACTGCCCCGCAAATCGTCGATCCGGCCCATGCCGACTGGCTGAAGGCGGTGACCGAAGGCGCGGCCGCCGGCGCCATCACCGGCCTGCCCGAGGTGCCGGAAGGTCTGGCGCTGGCTGCCAAGATGAACAACCCGCTCTATGCCAGCCCGACGAGCATCATCGTCTCGGCCATCGTGCTGGTGTCGATCCTGCTGATCGCCAAATTCGGCCGTGGCTTTATCGCCAATATCTCGGTGCTTCTGGGCATCGTGATCGGCGCGGTCATCGCCGTCGCCATCGGCGCAATGAATTTCACCAAGGTGGGCGAGGCGGCCTGGTTCGGCCTGATCACCCCGTTCCATTTCGGCGCGCCGACCTTCGACTTCTGGATGATCCTGACCATGACGCTGGTCATGATCGTGGTGATGATCGAATCGACCGGCATGTTCCTTGCGCTGGGCGACATGACCGGCAAGAAGGTGACCCAGCCCATGCTGTCGGCCGGCCTGCGCACCGATGGTCTGGGCACGCTGATCGGCGGCATCTTCAACACCTTCCCCTATACGTCCTTCAGCCAGAACGTCGGGCTTGTCGGCGTGACGGGCATCAAGAGCCGGTTTGTCTGCGTGGCCGGCGGCCTCATCCTGATCGTGCTGGGGCTGGTGCCAAAGATGGGCGCGCTGGTGGAATCGGTGCCGACCATGGTGCTGGGCGGTGCGGGGCTGGTGATGTTCGGCATGGTGGCCGCGACCGGCATCCGCATTCTGGCAGGCGTCAACTTTGCCGCCAACCGCAACAACCTGTTCATCGTCGCGGTGTCCTTGGGCTTTGGCATGATCCCGCTGATCGCGCCGAACTTCAAGATGTGGATGCCCCATGCCATCCACCCGCTGATCGAATCGGGCATCCTTCTGGCCTCGATCGCCGCGGTGGTGCTGAACGCCTTCTTCAACGGCGCGAAAGGCTCGGTCGAAGAGGCCAAGGCGGCAGCCTCGGCCGCCGACCACTAGGCCAAGGCTCTTCGTCGCCTTCGGCGCTCATCGCAGAACGCGACGAGAAGCCAAAGGCGCACGAGGAGCTATGGCGCAAGGCTTTCCCAGATCAGCCCCCGATCCGTGCCGGGGCCAAAGCCCTTGAAAGAGCCGTCCAGATGGGCGGCTTTTTCCCTCTCGCCCTTGAGGTGCAGATCCAGAAAGGCCCGGGCGAAATGCTGGGCGATGTTGTTCATCCGCAGCGTATCCCAAACCGGATCGGCATAGTGGTCGAAGGGCACGAAATCCAGATACGGCGAGGCTGCCCAGCTTTCGGCGGGCGCCGGATAGGGCGCGGCGGCGTTGTGGCCGGCATTGACGAAGGTCAGCAGGTGGCGCGGCACGCCCGTGGCCTCGGCAAATATCCGCCGCATGCCGGTGTCATAGCCGGAAATCTCGTCCAGGCTGCCCGCCATCAGCAGCATGGGCACCGCCAGTCGCGCCAGCCCGGCCGCCTCCCACAGCCCATGCTGGCGGCCCCATGGGCCAATGGGGATGATCGCCCTCAACCCCGGATCGACCACGGGCGTGCGGTGGATCGCCCACAGCCCATGCGGCGGGGCGCCGTCCATCATCAGGGCCGCCTCGGCCACCCCTGCCCCGCCCGAGACCAGCGCGCCATAGCCGCCCATCGAATAGCCGATGATCGCCCAGGCCGCAGTATCCGCCCGGCCCACCAGCGCCGCCTTGACAAAGGCGGTGTCCAAAGGCCGGTTCACCAGCGTCGAGGCCAGCGCGCCCTTGTCGGCATAGGTGCTGTCGGTGTGATCGACCGAGGCCACGACATAGCCCTGAGAGGCCAGCTTTTCCCCGAAATGCGACAGCAGCATCCGGTTGCCCGGATAGCCATGCGACAGGACGACCAGCGGAAATGCCCCCTCGGCCTGCATCGCCCTGCGCCGGGCCGCCCCCTGCAGCGTCACGAGGCCCTGGCCATCGCGCAAGAGCGTCCGATAGGGCGCGTTCTCCCCCGTGCCGGGCTGGGCGGGATACCACAGCTCCACTGTCAGCGCGCGGTCGGCCCGGCGGATGCGGTCGGTTGAGCCTGGAACGTCGATCTGGCCGGGGTTGACCAGATGCAGCGTCTCCACCCCCACGGGATGGGGGCCGGGGTGGGCAAGCGTGGGGGCGTCGGGGCGGGTCAGGTCGATACGGTTCATGGCCGCCAGATTGCCCTGCCCAAAAGCCCGGGCGCAAATGAAAAAGGGGCGGCGCAAGGCCACCCCTTCAACTTGTCTGATCCCGAAGGATCAGCGCCGGATCATGCCAGCGCCAGATTGATCGCCGATTCGCGGCCATCACGGCCGGATTCGATGTCAAAGGTCACGGCCTGACCGTCATTCAGCTGACGGATGCCGGCGCGTTCCATCGCCGAGATGTGCACGAACACATCTTTGCCGCCGGTGGCGGGGGCGATAAAGCCGAAACCTTTGGTTGTGTTGAACCATTTCACGGTGCCATTGGCCATCGTGGATACTCCTGTCTTGTTTGCCACCCGCAACACGCGGTGGCCCGGCTTCGTCACATCAAGTTCGGGTGTCTGAAGCCGCAAGAAGAGACAGCAGGTCGAAATCGCATAGATATAGCGCGCCCCTCATGCGCCCTTGTCCGCGACAAGGCAAGACAATTCGGCGCGCGGCACAAAATAACTGCGGGCCTGGCGATTTTCCCCTTACCCGACGCCATGGACAAGGCATACCAAAAGCCATGCCGAACAGCCTGCGCCAGAGCATCCGCGACCTTTACGAAGGGCCAAAGCCCGCTTCGGACCGGTTTCGCTATGCTCTGGTTGCCTTTGACCTTCTGACGGTGGGCTATCTGGTGGCGACCTCTTTCGTGACGCGCGGCGGGCAGGCCGAGACCATCGACACCGTGATTGGCAGCCTGATCCTGATCGAGGTGACGCTGCGGCTGTGGGCCTCGTCGAACCTGCGGCGCGATCTGGTCAGCTTCTGGGGCCTGGCCGATGTGGCGGTGGTGGTCTCGCTTCTGGCGCCGATCTGGGGCGAGGGGCTGGCCTTCCTGCGGGTGCTGCGGATCTTTCGCATCCTGCATTCGAAGGAAACGCTGGTGCAGCTGCGGGCCGATTTCCCGCAGTTTCGCCGGCATGAGACGGCCATTCGCGCGGCGGTCAATCTGGCGATCTTCGTCTTCATCATGACCGCGCTGGTCTATGAATCACAGGTCGGCCGCAACGACAGGATCGTGAACTATGTCGATGCGATGTATTTCACCGTCACCACCCTGTCGACCACCGGCTATGGCGACATCACGCTGGTTGGCAACAGCGGCAAGATTCTGGCCGTGGTCATCATGGTCTTTGGCATCTCGCTGTTCCTGCGGCTGGTGCAGGTTGTCCTGCGCCCGCCAAAGGCCGAATTTCCCTGCCCGACCTGCGGGCTGCGCCGGCATGACCATGACGCGGTGCATTGCAAGGCCTGCGGTCGGGTTCTGAACATTCCGGACGACGGTTTGGACTGATCCGGCGACGGGGGCACCTTGGGGGCGCGGCTCCTTGCCGGTTGCCCCTGCGCCCCCCCGCCCGGAGTCAGAGCTTGATATCATAGGTCGCCCAGCGCGTCTTTTCGGCCAGCCGGTCATACAGGGCGCGGGCGCGGTAATTGTCCTCGGCCGTGATCCAGCGGATCACTGTCCAACCCTGCTGGCGGCCTTCCGCGGCAAGGGCCGCGATCAGCGCATCGGCCGCACCCGACCCGCGCGCGGCGGGATCGACGAAAAGATCGTCCAGAAAGCCCCCGGTCGAGGCGGCAAGCGGCCGGGCAAACGGGCGGAAATGGGCCAGCCCCACAAGACGGCCCTGATCCTCGGCCACGAAGGCGCGGGTGCCATGGGCGGGATCATGGATCCAGCCCCAGACGGTGGCCCGCATCTCGGGGGTTTGCGTCACCTTGTAGAACGCGGCATAGCCGGCATAAAGCCGCTCCCATTCGGAGCGGTCGGCAGAGGTTGGGGGACGGATGATCATGGGCGGGCTCCTTTGTCTTGTCGCAGCTGACATCGGCACAGCCCCCCTTGCCAGCGCCAGATTGGCGGGGAAGATAGGGCCATGCGACTGCTGAGCTTCAACATCCAATACGGCTTTGGCGCGGACGGGGTCTATGACCTGACCCGCGCGGCAGAGGTCATTGCCAAGGCCGACATCGCCTGCCTGCAAGAGGTGGACCGCCACTGGTCGCGCAGCGGCTTTGACGATCAACCCGCCCGGCTGGAGGCGCTTTTGCCCGACCGGTACACGGTTTTCGGGCCGGGGTTCGACATGGATGCCTCGACGGTCGTGGCGGGGCGGGTGCACAACCGCCGGCGGCAGTTCGGACCGATGATCCTGTCGCGCTGGCCGATCCTGTGGAGCCGCCTGCACCTTCTGCCGCTGGCGCCGATGATCGATCCGATCAACACCCAGACCTGCGCGCTGGAGGCCTGCATTGCCGCGCCGGGTGGCCCGTTGCGCGTCCTGTCGGTGCATCTGGCGCATGTGGGGGTGGCCGAACGGTTGACCCAGATTGCCGCGCTGAAGGCCGCGCTGGGGGCGGTTGGCCCGTGGTCGGGCACCGATGACGAGCCTGCCCGCAACTGGACCGAAGGCCAGGCCGAGCCGCCCTGCCCGGCCGAGATGATCTGGATGGGGGATTTCAACAGCGAGCCCGGCAGCGCCGAATACCGCGCGATTGTGGGCGAGACGCCCTATCACCCCGGAGCGCGCTATCGCGGCGCGCTGGTGGATGCGGCGGCGGGGCTTGGGCTGCACAGCCATGAAAAGATGATCGCGGGCAGCCTGCGGTTGCGGCAACTGGACCATATCTTTGTCGATGCCGCCCTTGCCCCCCGTCTGGGGCGAGTCTGGGCCGACACATCCTGCCCGGCTTCGGACCATTTCCCGCTTTGGGCCGAGATCGACTGGTAAGGCGCGCTCGTCGGGCGCGCGTCGCGCTTCTCCTCGCGGGCCATCTGGCCGGGCGCGGCGCGAGCGCTGGCCGGGGCCTCCGGCGGGAGTATTTGGGCCAAGAGGAAGAGGCGGTGGGGTTGACTTGGGCCGGGGGCTTGGGGCTGATGGCGGCATGAGCGAAACCGGCGATCTTTTGTCCACCCTTCCCCCCGATCTGTCCGACGATCAGGTGGCGGCCCTGTTGCAACGGCATTACGGGCTGTCGGGGTCGTTGAAGCGCCTGACCTCGGAGCGTGACCTGAACCTGCGGCTTGAGACCGGGGGCGGGCGGTTCGTGGTCAAGCTGGCCAACCGGGCCGAACCGCGGGCGGTGACCGATTTCCAGACGGCGGCGCTGCTGCATCTTGAGGGAAAGGGCCTGCCCGTGCCGCGGGTGATGCGCAGCCTGGACGGCGTGACCGAGGTGGACACACCGCAGGGCCTGTTGCGGGTGCTGACCTATCTTGAGGGCATGCCCCTGCACATGGCGCCGCGCAGCCCTGCCCAGCGCCGGGCCATGGGCCGGATGGCGGCGCAGATTTCGCGGGGCCTTCAGGGGTTCGACCATCCCGGCGCCGACCATGTCCTGCAATGGGACATCCGCCAGGCCGGCCAGCTGCGCCCGCTTTTGCCGCAAGTGCCCGATGCCCTGCGCGGGCTGTGCACCGAAACGCTGGACCGGTTTGACGCAGAGGTCTTTCCCCGGCTGGCAGACTGCCGCTGGCAGGTCGTCCACAATGATCTGAACCCGCACAATGTGCTGGTGGACGAGGCCGAGCCGGACCGGATTTCCGGCGTTCTGGATTTTGGCGACATGGTGCGCACGCCTCTGGTCTGTGACCTTGGGGTCGCGGCGTCTTACCAGATCGACCCTGACAAGCCTTTGGAAAGCCTTGTAGACTTTGCCGCGGCCTATCATGCCACCCTGCCGCTGCAGCCGACAGAGCTGGCGCTGGTGGCCGACCTGACAGCCGCGCGGATGCTGACGACGATCTGCATCACCGCCTGGCGCGCCGCGAAATATCCTGACAACGCCCCCTATATCCTGCGCAACTTCCCCTTGGCCCGCGATGGCCTGCTGGCGCTGGCCGCCCTGCCCCGCAACGCTGTTCACAAGGCGCTGGTCCGCGCCTGCCCGATGGAGTGAAAGATGACCGACGCCGCCCGGATGCCCGGAACCATGCCCAACGCCTATGTGGCGGGAAAAGGCAATCTTTCGATTGAGGATCAAGAGCTTGTCGCGCGTCGGCAAAAGGCGCTGGGGCCGGCCTACCGGCTGTTCTACGAAACCCCCGTGCATCTGGTGCGCGGCGAGGGCGTCTGGCTTTATGACAAGGACGGCAAGGCCTATCTCGACACCTATAACAACGTCGCCTCGGTTGGACATTGCCACCCGCATGTGGTGGCGGCGATGGCGCGGCAGGCGGGGGTTTTCGCCAGCCATACCCGCTATCTGCACGAGGGGGTCTTGACCTATGCCGAGCGGCTTTTGGCGCATTTCCCGGCCGAGCTTAGCCATGTGATGTTCACCTGCACCGGGTCCGAGGCCAATGATCTGGCCTTCCGCATCGCCCGCGCCCATACTGGCGGGAGCGGGTTCATCGTGACGGAAAACGCCTATCACGGCGTGACTTACGCGATTGCGGGCATGTCGCCCTCGCTGGGCTCGGGCGTGGATCTGGGCGAACATGTGCGCGTGGTGCCAGCGCCGAAAACAGCGGGCGACACGGGCGCAGAATTTGCCGCGGGCGTGCAGACGGCCATTGCCGATCTGCAGCGCCATGGCATCCGCCCGGCGGCGCTGATCGTGGACACGGTGTTCTCCTCGGACGGGGTTTTCACGGATCCGCCGGGGTTCCTCGCGCCGGCGGTGGCGGCAATCCGGGCCGCTGGCGGCCTGTTCATCGCCGACGAGGTGCAGCCCGGCTTTGGCCGCACCGGCGCGGCGATGTGGGGCTTTCAGCGCCACGGGCTGATCCCGGACATGGTCAGTCTGGGCAAGCCGATGGGCAATGGCTATCCCGTGGCAGGCCTTGTGCTGCAGCCGCGGGTGATTGAGGCTTTTGGATCAAAAGCCCGCTATTTCAACACCTTTGGCGGCAATGCCGTGGCGGCGGCCACCGCCCTGGCGGTTCTGGACGTCATCGAAGACGAGGGGCTGATGGCCAATTGCGCCACCGTCGGGGCGGCCTTTGCCGAGGGTCTGCGGGGCCTTGCCAAGGCGCATCTTGCCCTGGGCGAGTTGCGCGCGACCGGGCTGTTTCTGGGGCAGGACATCGTCAATGCCGAGGGTCACGCCGATGCCGCGGCCGCGGGACGGATCGTCAACCGCCTGCGCGATGAGGGTGTGCTGATCTCGGCCACCGGGCCGAAGGGCCATGTCCTGAAAATCCGCCCGCCGATGGTGTTCAGCCTTGAGAATCTGGCGTTTTTCCTTGAACGGCTGGAAAAGGTTCTGAAGTCTGCTTGAGACACGGATTTCGAAGGAAATCAGCGTCTGGCCGCCGTGGGGAATTCGTATCGACGGCGGTCCGGCAGACCGCCTGGCCGTCGTGGCACGCCAACATCACAGGTCCGGGATTGTGCCCATGGGTGCCGACCCCAACCCAAGGCGGGCTTGCGCAGACGTCGCGGCGCAGGCACGGTAACGCCCATGAACGTTAGGCATGTGTTCATGGTGATTTGATCCCGTCCAACAAAGATCCCGGTGTCAGCGGGGCTGAGGAGTGTCGAAAATGCTGTTTCCGGATCACCGCTGCCTGGGCGCCCTTGGCCTTGCGATGCTCGCCCTGGCGGGGTTGCCCCCTGAGGCGGAGGCGGATGGCATCTATTATCAGCTTGATTACGTCCCCTCGGCCACCAGCACGGTGCTGACCGTGCAGCGGGGCAGTCTGGGTGTTTCCCTCGGCTGGTCGGAATGGGACACCGGCGAGGCGACGACCCTTTTTGCCAGCTATAGCCTGCCTGTCCCGGCGCTTGGCCCGGGGACGACGCTGAAGCTTGGTCCGGCCTTTCGTCACGAAGGCGGCGGGCCTTCGCAGGCCGGCGTGCGGGCCGTGATCGAGAACTACCGTCAGACCGATCAGGGCAGCCTGTTCCTGCTGGGCGATGTCACGTCGATCAAGCGCGAATATCTGTTTCTGGCCGAATGGGGCCTGCCGGAGAGCCCGGTGTCACTTGCGGTGTCATTTCAGGGCGATGATGGCGATTTCAGCGAACAGACACTGACCCTTGGCTATCAGATCCCCGACAGTCCGCTGCGTTTGCGGCTGGGCCACCGGTTTGACGCCGACAAGACCTTTGTGGGCTTTTCGATCAATACCTTCTGACCGCAGATCGCGCCGGATCAGCTGTCGCTGCCGCCCTGCCCGGCGGCACGGAACCACAGGATGATGGCTTCGCGCTCGGCCGGTTCCATGTAGCTCAGGTTCGCGGGCGGCATGGCATGGGTGATGCCAGCCTGCATATAGATGCGCCGCGCCTCATGGGCGATCTGGGCCGGGGTTTCCAGCACGACGCCCTTTGGAGGCCAGGCAAGGCCCTCCCATGACGGCTCTGCCGCGTGGCACATCGAACAGCGGCCCTGCACGATGCCCACCACATCCTCAAAGCCGGCAGCAGAGGCATAGTGCAGCGCGGCCCCCTCAATGGCGGCCTCTTGCGGCTGCGTGCGCATTGCGGCGGTCGAAAGCCAGGCGGTGAGAAGAAAGAGGATCACCGTCAGGCCAAGGGTCCAGTGCGGGTTGCCCTTGCGGGCGTGGCGGGTGTTGAACCAATGGCGGATGGTGACGCCCATCAGGAAGACAAGGCTGGCGATGACCCAGTTGTATTCGGTGGCAAAGACCAGCGGGTAATGGTTCGACAGCATCAGGAACACCACCGGCAGCGTGAGATAGTTGTTATGCGTGCTGCGTTGCTTGGCGATCTTGCCGTATTTCGGGTCGGCCTTGCGGCCTGCGATCAGATCGGCCACCACGATGCGCTGGTTCGGCATGATGATGAAGAACACATTGGCCGACATGATGGTGGCGGTAAAGGCGCCCAGATGCAGCATGGCCGCGCGGCCCGAGAACACCTGCGTGTAGAACCACGCCATGCCGACAAGCACCACGAACAGGGCCACCATCAGCGCCGTCTGATTGGCGTTGACGAAGACCTTGCACAGCGTGTTGTAAGCGATCCAGCCGAAGGCCAGCGAGGCGACCGAAATTGCGATGGCCTGCCACTGGGTCAGCTCCATCACGGCCGGGTCGATGAGGAACATCTCAGCCCCGAGGTAATAGACCAGGGCCAGCATGGCAAAACCGGAAAGCCAGGTCATGTAGCTTTCCCATTTGAACCAGACCAGATGGTCGGGCATCCGGGCCGGCGCGACGAGGTATTTCTGGATGTGGTAGAATCCGCCGCCATGGACCTGCCATTCCTCGCCATCAGCCCCACTGGCCAGATTGCGGTCGCGGTGCAGCCCAAGGTCCAGCGCAATGAAGTAAAAGC
>ERZ1645187.5360-NODE-5360-length-10014-cov-119.827493_pt1 | contig 10014 bp, 6 predicted proteins | sample MGYA00575352_ERZ1645187 | MGnify/ENA primary metagenome ERZ1645187 (study PRJEB40837, sample SAMN11349314) | freshwater sediment metagenome | isolation source: river sediment | host: Sediment | place: India: Wazaribad , New Delhi | collected 2017-02-21 ...
CCTTCGACAGGTGCTCGAAGTCGATGACGTTGTTGCCGAGGCGCTCGGCCACCGGGATAACGATCTCGGCGGCGCCGACCTGCTTGGCAGCGGCCTTCTGCACCAGTTCCTCGTAGCGCTGGATGCGCGCCTTGGACTTGGCCTGACGCGCCTTCGGCGAGGCCGCGATCCACTCCTGCTCGCGGGCGAGCGAGCGCTGGCGGCTCGCCTCCTCGCGGCCCTCCTGCTCCATGCGCTTCTGCTTCTGGCCGAGCCACGCCGAGTAGTTGCCCTCGTAGGGGATGCCGCGGCCGCGATCGAGCTCGAGGATCCACGAGGTGACGTTGTCGAGGAAGTAGCGATCGTGGGTGACGATCAGCACGGCGCCCTTGTAGTCGCGCAGGTGGGCTTCGAGCCAGGCGACGGATTCGGCGTCGAGATGGTTGGTCGGCTCGTCGAGGAGGAGGAGGTCGGGGGCGGAGAGCAGCAGGCGGCACAGCGCGACACGGCGGCGCTCGCCGCCGGAGAGTGCGGTGACCTCGGCGTCGGCCGGCGGGCAGCGCAGCGCGTCCATCGCCATCTCGACCTGGCTGTCGAGGTCCCAGAGACCGGCGTGGTCGATCTGGTCCTGGAGCTTGGTCATCTCCTCCATCAGCTCGTCGGAATAGTCCTCGGCGAGCTGCATCGAGATCTCGTTGAAGCGGTCGACCAGCGCCTTCTTCGGCGCCACGCCGACCATGACGTTCTCGACCACGGTCTTCGAGGGATCGAGATGCGGCTCCTGCTCCAGGTAGCCGACGGTGGCTCCTTGAGCCACCCAGGCCTCGCCGGTGAACTCCTTGTCGAGGCCGGCCATGATCTTCAGGAGCGTCGACTTACCCGAGCCGTTGACGCCGAGCACGCCGATCTTGGCGTCGGGGAAGAACTGGAGATGGATGTTGTCGAGGACCTTCTTGCCGCCCGGATAGGTCTTCGACAGGCCGTGCATGTAATAGATGTACTGGTAGGAGGCCATGGGGGCTCGCATCCTCGGAGGGGTCGTGGGGACGGCATCGCCGTCGGATCTCGTGGGCAGAGAGGAGGACGGCCGCGGGGCAAACCCCGATTTCTGCCGTCTCTCGCCGGTTGCGCCCTATGTAGCGATGCGCAGGGCGCCGAGCAAGGCGCCGATGCCGAGCGGAGCACGCCGCGCCGCCCGTCTTGCGCCCCGACGGCCTCCTCCACGCACGATGCCATAGAGCTACGCTTGCGCTTGTTGCAAATGCCTCTTAATATGAGATCGACCGAAGCTGGAGATCGTACTCGATGGACCTCCCCGAGACCGCAGCGCTCGCCCCCCTGCCCGCTCCCGACGCCGTCGGGTGGCCCCCGGAGCGTGAGTCCGACGCCGTCGCCGCTCCGAACATCGTCGGCCTGCTGCGCGGCTTCGGGCTGCGTCCGACCCGTCAGCGCATCGCACTCGCCGCGCTGCTCTTTTCCAAGGGCGATCGCCACGTCTCGGCCGAGACCGTCTACGAGGAGGCGCTCGCCACCAGCGTCTCGGTGTCGCTCGCCACCGTCTACAACACGTTGAACCAGTTCACCGAAGCGGGCCTACTGCGCGAACTGGCGGTCTCCGGCGCCAAGTCCTTCTTCGACACCCGCACCTCGCCGCATCACCACTTCTGGAGCGAGGCCGACGGCATCATGACCGACGTCGCCGCCGAAGAGGTCGAGGTCTCGCGCCTGCCCGAACCACCGCCCGGCATGGAGATCGCCGGCGTCGAGGTGATGATCCGCCTGCGCCCCCGCGTCCTCGCCTGACCCCGGCGGACGAATCGCAACGGCCGCGACGGGGGCGTCGCGGCCGTCGTCGTCTCCGCCTCGCGGATCACTGCCTGGTCCAGTTCTCCGCGTCGCACATCGACTGCCCCATGGCGCAGCCCTGAACCTTGAGCCCCTTCGGCGTCACGGTGACGGTGCCGTTGAAGGTCATGAAGCCCGGCATGTCGGGATGCTTCATGTCGCCCTTCCAGGTGCCCTCGCCGGCCGGCGCGATCCCGGACAGGAACATCGAGAACTTCGACTCCTGCACCGTGGCGCAGAGCTTGCCGCCGCAGGTCCAGACCTTGGCGGTGGTGCCGTTGGGCCGGGAATAGATGCCGTCAGGGCTCGCGGCGAAGGCGGGCGCGGCGGCCCCGAGACCGACGACGAGGGCGATGAGGGCGAGAGGCTTGTGCATGGGACTTCCTCCTTGAAACGGCCGGGCGATCGATCGCATCCGTCCTGGCGGTCGCTCTTCCGGCGACCTCCCCCGCATGATGGTCCCTCTTCATCGCGGGCAGAAGATGTGAATATTCGTACATTCTGAAATTCCGATACGACAACATCCACGGCGTCACATGCGACGCCGTGCCCACCCCCTGCGGCGATGCTGCCCCTCGACTTCGCGCAGACACCCTCCCGGCGGCCGCGAAACGCCGAAATCGGCCTTTCTTTCGCGGGGAAGCGCTGGTATCCACGGCGCCATGACGACAGCCCTCGACCACATCCGCAACTTCTCCATCATCGCCCACATCGACCACGGCAAGTCGACGTTGGCCGATCGCCTGATTCAGACCACCGGCGGCCTCGAGAGCCGCGAGATGGTCGAGCAGGTGCTCGACAACATGGAGATCGAGCGCGAACGCGGCATCACCATCAAGGCCCAGACCGTCCGCCTCGACTACAAGGCGAAGAACGGCGAGACCTATGTCCTCAACCTGATGGACACCCCCGGCCACGTCGACTTCGCCTACGAGGTCTCCCGCTCGCTCGCCGCCTGCGAGGGCTCGCTGCTGGTGGTCGACGCCTCCCAGGGCGTCGAGGCGCAGACGCTCGCCAACGTCTATCAGGCGATCGACAACCACCACGAGATCGTGCCGATCCTCAACAAGGTCGACCTGCCGGCGGCGGACACCGACCGCGTCAAGGAGCAGATCGAGGAGGTGATCGGCATCGACGCCTCCGACGCCGTGCCGATCTCGGCCAAGACCGGCCTCGGCATCCCCGACGTGCTGGAGGCGATCGTCACCCGCCTGCCGCCGCCGAAGGGCAACATCGACGCGCCCCTCAAGGCGATGCTGGTCGACAGTTGGTACGACACCTATCTCGGCGTCGTCGTGCTGGTGCGCATCGTCGACGGCGTCATGCGCAAGGGTCAGAAGATCCGCATGATGGAGGCCGGCGCCACCTACGAGGTCGAGCGCATGGGCGTCTTCACGCCCAAGATGGTGGAGCTCAAGGAACTCGGCCCCGGCGAGATCGGCTTCATCAACGCCTCGATCAAGGAGGTCGCCGACACCCGCGTCGGCGACACCATCACCGACGAGCGCAAGCCCTGCGCCGAGGCGCTGCCCGGCTTCCGCCCGACCCAGCCGGTGGTGTTCTGCGGCCTCTTCCCCGTCGACGCCGCCGACTTCGAGGACCTGCGCACCGCCGTCGGCAAGCTGCGCCTCAACGACGCCTCCTTCACCTACGAGATGGAGACCTCGGCCGCCCTCGGCTTCGGCTTCCGCTGCGGCTTCCTCGGCCTCCTGCACCTCGAGATCATCCAGGAACGCCTGGAGCGCGAGTTCAACCTCGACCTGATCGCCACCGCGCCGTCGGTCGTCTACAAGATCCTGGTGCGCGACGGCACCGTGCTCGAGATGCACAACCCGATCGACATGCCCGAGGTCACCCGCATCGAGGAGATCGAGGAGCCCTGGATCCGCGCGACGATCATGACCCCGGACGAGTACCTCGGTTCGGTCCTGAAGCTCTGCCAGGACAAGCGCGGCGTCCAGGCCGACCTCTCCTACGCCGGCTCGCGCGCCCTCGTGGTCTATGACCTGCCGCTCAACGAGGTGGTCTTCGACTTCTACGACCGGCTGAAGTCGGTGTCGAAGGGCTACGCCTCCTTCGACTATCACCTCACCGACTACCGCGCCTCCGACCTCGTCCGCCTGCAGATCCTGGTCAACGGCGAGGCGGTCGACGCGCTGTCGATGCTGGTCCACCGCACCCGCGCCGAGAGCCGCGGCCGGGCGATCTGCGAGAAATTGAAGGACGTCATCCCGCCGCACATGTTCCAGATCCCGGTCCAGGCGGCGATCGGCGGCAAGATCATCGCCCGCGAGACCATCCGCGCGCTCAGGAAGGACGTCACCGCCAAGTGCTACGGCGGCGACGCCACCCGCAAGCGCAAGCTCCTCGACAAGCAGAAGGAGGGCAAGAAGCGGATGCGTCAGTTCGGCAAGGTCGAGATCCCGCAGGAAGCCTTCATCCAGGTCCTGAAGGTCGAGGGGTGAGATGCGGTCCCGGCGCGACGCGCCGGGACGAAACGCTCCGGTGGTTCTCTCGAAACGAGACAAATCAATAGGTTGGTTTCCCAAACCGACCCGATTCCGGTCACTGAATCCCATGAGGTTTCAGGCGCATTCCCAAACCGGGAAAAGCTCCGTCGCGACGCGCGGGACCTGATCGGATGGGACGACGGCCCCCCTGAAAAGGAGAACGCCGCCCCGGCTGGTAACCGGGACGGCGGTAAGCAGGATGCGATAGGTGACAACGAAGTTTCTAGCAAGAAACGCGCTGCACGGCAAGCCCGTATCGAAGAGATCCTAGGCTTTTCTCTGCCTTCCGATTCGCCGCTTGACGTCGTCGTGAAGATGACTGAGTTTCGAGACGTCTATGGATACGAGGCGGAACCGCTCGCCCTATCGATGCGAGACCTCGACGACGAGATCGAGCATTGGACCGCGCGCGAGAAGGCGGGGCTTCCTCTGATCGTGGGCGGCGAGTTCGGAGACGAGCGCTCTTCGAAGGGCTCACTTCGTCATGCGGCGAACCGGGAGAACGTCACGGCGATCGTGGTCGACTATGACGACGAGCGGATTCCCTTCGTCGAGGCGAAGCGCAGGGTGAAGGAGGCGGGAGTCGCCTGCTTCCTCTACACCTCGCCGTCGCACAGCCCCGAGGCGCCGCGCTGGCGTGCCGTCTTCCCCGTGTCCGAGCCCCTGCCGACGTGGGAACTCGCCAGACTCACCGACCGGGCGAACGGCCTCTTCGAAGGCGCTCTTGCCGGGGAGTCGTGGTCGCCGGTGCAGCCCTTCTACGCGGGGCAGGTTCGCGGGCGCCCGCCCATGAAGCGCGCCTTGGTCGACGGCCGGTTCCTCGACCTCGCCGACGACTTGCCGGGCGTCCCGAGCAAGCACGGCTCGACGACGCGCCACCGGGACAAGGCCGAAGATCCGCGCGAGAAGCGGGGCGTGGTCGGCGCGTGGTGCCGGGTCTATGACGCCGTCGACGTGATCGAGGACCAACTGTCGGACGTCTACGCCCCCGCCGGTCGCGGTCGTTACCGGTTCAAGGCCGGCTCGTCGAAGGTCGGCGGTGTGGCGATCTATGACAAGCGGAGCTTCGCCCACAGCAACCACGACTCCGACCCCGCACGCGGGCTGAACAACTCGTTCGACCTCATGATGAAGCATCGGTTCGGCCACCTCGACGAAGGGCTCGCCCCCGACACGCCGATGACCGATCGTCCCTCCTACCGGGCGATGTGCGAGCACGCCCGGCGCGATCCGGCGGTCGCGGCGGAACTGGCGCGGGAGGAGTCGGACCTGATCGACGAGTTCGACGACGTGTCCGAGCCGGAAGAGCGATCGAGCGGGCTCGTCTTCACCCCTGCCGACGATTGCGCGTCGGTCTCCCAACGCGACTACGTGATCAAGGGACTCTTGGCACGCGGCGACGTGGCGGCGATCCATGGGCATCCGGGCGTCGGCAAGTCGTTGCTCGCCCCGTTCATGGGCTATGCAGTGGCGCAAGGTGAGCTGTTCTTCGGGCGGCGCACGAAGGCGGGCGGCGTCCTCTATGTCGCGGCCGAAGATCCCGCCGGGATGCAAGGCCGCGTCGCGGCGCTGAGGTCGGAACTCGGTGGCGGGGCGAACTTCACCCTCGTCTCCGGTGTGGGAAGCCTTCTCCCCGGCTCGCCGCAACTGGCGGCGTTGAAGAGAGAGGTTCGTCGGCGGCAACCGATGATCGTGTTCATCGATACGCTCGCCTTGGCGTTCGGCGGGATCGACGAGAACTCGTCGCAGGACATGGCGAAGGTGATCGCCGCCTCGCGCGGCCTCGCCGACCTCGGACCCGCCGTGTGCTTGATCCACCACTCACCCAAGACCGGCGACGGGAGCCCGCGTGGTCATTCGAGCTTGAACGGTATGCTCGACCTCAGCCTCGAACTGGTGAAGGGCGACGACGGTATCGTTCGTGCGATTGCTCGCAAGAATAGAAATGGCAGTTGTGACAACTTGGACATCACCTTCCGCATCGCCGTGTCGACCATGGGCGAAGACGAGGACGGCGACGCGATCACCTTCGCCCGGTGTCGCCCGCTCGACGGCCCGGCGCCGAAGGCTGGTCCCAAGCCGAGCCCTGCCGAGAAGGCCGCGCTCAGCCTCCTACGGGCGATGTGCGATCGAAGAGGGGACGTCGACGAGCGGGAGTGGCGCGCGGCGTGTCGAGGTGATCCGCAGGTCAGTTCTTCGGAGAGTGCTGAGGTTCGCCGCGTGACGACCCACAAGGCGATCCAAGGACTCATTCGGAAAGGGCTGATCGACCTGTTCGCCGGGCGAGCGCGGCCGGTGTCGCCGGGTGATCGCGTGGCAGTCGACGACTTCGACGACGAGAGGACCGTTCCGCGACACCGGCGGCTTCGCGAGGCAGCGGCTGCCCTCCTCTGAACTGTCAACAGCCGTTGAAGGATACGACCTCGGGATCACCGTTCCGGGGTCGTAGCCGCGTAGCCAAGGGCATGGCTACGGCTATCTTCAACAGGTGTTGACAGTTTCCGCTGCCGAGGGGGTGTAGCCCACCGTAGCCAAACCGAGAAGTCGTCGATCATCCCGTGTTTTCAATGTGTTGGATGAGCCGTAGCCAACCGTAGCCAAGCGGTAGCCATGGTGTAGCGGCTACGGAGGCAAAGCGGCGAAAGCGTAGCGAGCCGTAGCCGTACCCCTTAGGTACGGCTACGGCGGCTACGCCCGATGCGGGGATGATCAGATACAGGTGTCTCGGAACATATCACGGTTTGGAATCTCATCACCGCATTGCGTCGTTCGCCCGCTCTTCCTCGTCGACGATCCTGTTGACATTCTCCATGTCCATCTCTGCCCCCGGCGAGAGACGCGCCACTTCCGCTGCCACGGCTGCCCAATGCCAGAAGCCCATGCCGTCACCTCGGAAGCGGGAGCGGGCGGCGAGACGCTGCGCATCGTAGTAGGCGTTCCGCTCGTCACGTCGGATGAGATCGCGTGCATCCTCGTCGACCAGTTGCCGCTTCGCGCGTCGTCGCTCGATCCACCGCTTCAGTGCTCGGAGCATGTCACCCCCCGGTGAGATGCCCCGGTGTCGCGACACCGGGGCAAGTGGGTATGTGGTGTGAACACCGGTCGACGCTCATGGTCGGATGAGTCCGACGTCTGGTCGACATGTGATCGAAGCATCGCACCGTGCTCGTGTCGACCCGTCGAATGTGACGGGGCGCACGGTGCGACACCGCGAGCACAACCAACATGTCAACAAGATCGCGGGTCCTTCCCCACGGGTGCCGTCTGCGGGGACGCGGAGCCCCGACTGGACAATCTCATCAGGATTCATGTATAAGAATTATTGATCGATCGACGGATTACCATCATGAAAATGGATCATTCATCGCAGAAATGCACGCCTTTCGGGAGCGAAGAGCCTATTTCGCTCGTCGGTACGCTCGACGCCCTTCCCGGCGCCCTGGAATTGACCACGGGCGGCTTTGCGGCGTTGGTCGGTACATCGGCAAACCACATCACCGATCGGGCGCGTACGGGCGTCCTACGGCCTTCTGGAAGAAATCGACTTCCGGTTGTCGAAAATGTTCGGTTGTACTGCGACGAACTTCGGGCAGCAGCGGGGCGCCATGGCGCCGGGAAGCGCCACCCCGGCAAGGAACGCCTCGTCGAGGCGCAAGCCCGCCTCGCCGAACTGAAGCTCGCCGCGACCGAGGGGCGACTCCTCGACGTGGTCGCCGTCGAGCGCCAGTGGTCCGACGCGCTTCGCCGGGTGCGGGCCGAACTTCTCGCCGTGCCGAGCCGGTTCGCCTCTCGCGTCGGATTGAGCGCGGTCGACGCCGCCGCCCTCGACGCCGAAATTCGTGCTGCCCTCGAAAGCCTCGCCGACGATCCCGGCGAGGCTCCCGCTATGACGCGCCCCGTGCGAGCGTCGGTCATGGAGCTTGTGGGATGAACGCCCTCGTCGACCTTCGCGCCCGCGCCTTCCAATCGCTTCGCCCGCCGCCGAAGCTCGACCTCGCGACGTGGTGCGAGGCGACGATCCACTTGCCGCCCGAAGTCTCGGCGACACCCGGTCGCCTCAAGCTGAATCCGGTTCAACGCGGCATCGCGCAAGCAATCAGCGACCCGAACATCGAACGAGTCACGCTCGTCAAACCGGTTCGTCTCGGCTTGACTACGCTGATTACCTCGACCATCGCGAGTTACGTCCAGAATGAGCCGTCGCCGATCTTGTGCGTCTTGCCGACTGAGCAAGATTGCCGCGACTTCGTCGTGAGCGATTTGGAGCCTGTATTCGAGAACTCGCCGTCTCTTCATGGGCTCATCTCTGGCGAGAAGGATGAATCCGGGCGAAATACGTTGCTCAGTCGCCGATTCCCCGGCGGATCGTTGAAAGTCGTCGCCGCGAAGTCGCCGAGAAATTTGAGAAAGCACAACGCGAGGATTCTTCTGATCGACGAGGCCGATGCGATGGAAGTCGGCCCGGAGGGTTCGCCGATTCTACTTGCGGAACGGCGCACGTTGTCGTTCAGTAACCGCAAGATCATCATGGGAAGCACCCCGATTCACGAGGAAACGAGCCACGTTCTTCGTGCATATCGGGAGTCCGATCAGCGAGTATTCGAGATCAAGTGCGTCGAATGCGGCGAATACTCCGAACCGGAATGGTCTCACATTCGATGGGACGAAGGTCGACCCGAAACGGCGAAGTGGTGTTGTCCGAAATGCGGCTCATTCGTAGATGAGCGCGCGAAGTCTCAAATGGTCGCGGATGGTCGGTGGCGCATCACTCGACCGGAGATCTTGACTCATGCCGGCTTTCGCACGTCCGCGCTCGTCTCGACGCTTGCGAATGCTCGGTGGTCCGAACTCGCGCGAGAGTTTGTCAGCGCTAAATCGAGTCCTGATCTGTTGCAAGGATTCGTGAATACGTTGCTCGGCCAAGGCTGGCGCGGCGACGCTGGCGAAGAATTGGACCCGTCCAGCCTCAGCACGAAAGTCGAGCCCTTCGGGTTGAACAGCATTCCCGCCGTAGTTCTCGTCGTAACGGCCGGTGTAGACGTTCAAGCGGATCGACTTGAAGTAGTCTTCGTCGGCTTCGGCAAGGAAAACCAAGTCTTCGTGCTCGGAAACACCGTGATTTGGGGCAAACCAGAAGACAATGAGACTTGGGCCGAACTCGATGATTTACTTCGAACGACTTGGACGCACCCCAATGGCGGCGTGTTGAAGGTCGACGCGGCGGCGATCGACAGTGGCGATGGTCAGAGGACGGACTATGTCAACGCCTTCACGAAGCCGAGGTTCAATCGCAAGATTATCTCAGTAAAAGGTGCGAGCGGATTCAGTCGACCGATAATCGAGAAAAGTCACTCGAAGGGGTCGCTGTTGTTCATTATTGGCGTCGACTCGGTCAAGATGCGCATTCAGGCCGGTCTATCCCATGGGACGATCAAGTTGAGCGCCGATCTAGAGGCGCGCTCATTCGAAGAATTGTGCTCTGAGCGCCTTCAGACGAAGTATACGCGCGGTCAACCGACGCGCCAGTGGGTACGGATACCGGGTCGTCGGGCCGAGATACTTGACGGTCTTGCTTATGCCTTGGCTTGTCGGAACATCTTGACGCTGAACCTCGAAACGCGAGCAGCGGAGCTTTCCAGCCCCGCCGCACCGAAATCATTTCGCTCTGTCCCCAACGTGA
>ERZ1645187.5361-NODE-5361-length-10014-cov-51.328346_pt1 | contig 10014 bp, 7 predicted proteins | sample MGYA00575352_ERZ1645187 | MGnify/ENA primary metagenome ERZ1645187 (study PRJEB40837, sample SAMN11349314) | freshwater sediment metagenome | isolation source: river sediment | host: Sediment | place: India: Wazaribad , New Delhi | collected 2017-02-21 ...
CCGACCACTAACTACTCATCCCTGACATCGCGCGCCGCATGGCGCCGAGCAGTCCGCTGACTTCCCGGCGCATTCGCTCCGGGTCATCGGCCAGTTCGCCCATCTTGCTGACCAGCGCGCTGCCCACCACCACGGCGTCGGCGACCTGGGCGACGGCGGCGGCGGTCGCCGGGTCCTTGATGCCAAAACCCACGCCCAGCGGCAAGTCGGTCAGGGCGCGGATTTCGGCCAGCTTGTCCGCTACCTCAGCGACGTTGAGCGCCGCCGAACCGGTCACGCCTTTCAGCGAGACGTAGTACAGATAGCCTTGCGCCAGTTCGGCGGTATGCCGGATGCGCTCGCTGGAAGTGGTCGGGGCCAGCAGAAAAATCGGCGCGATGCCGGCGGCCTTGAGCGGCTCGGCCAGTTCGGCGGCTTCCTCCGGCGGCAGGTCCACGGTCAGCACCCCGTCCACCCCGGCGTCACGGGCGCCGGCGATGAAGACCTCGTAGCCCATGCGCTCAATCGGATTCAGATAGCCCATCAACACCACCGGCGTTTCGGCGTCGGTCTGGCGGAATTCGCGCACCAGTTCCAGCACCCCGCGCAGCGACATGCCGTGGGTCAGCGCCCGCTCGCAGGCCTTCTGGATGACCGGGCCATCGGCCATCGGATCGGAAAACGGCACCCCCAGTTCGACGATGTCCGCGCCGGCCTGCACCAGGGCGTGCAGCATCGGGACGGTCAATTCAGGCCGGGGGTCACCGGCGGTGATGTACGGAATCAGGGCCTTGCGGCCCGCCTGGCGCAAGTCGGCAAAACGGCGGGTAATACGGTTCATGCGGCGCAACTCGTTCACCAAAATTGCGTGAGAAGCCCCACCCTTCAGGGCGGGGAGGGATAGCGCACCGTGCAAAGCACGGTCATACACGGGTTGATTTAACATCTATATTCCTTTGTGAGTATAATGATCAATATGAAAATCGTTCTGCAAATCAAGTTGCTCCCGGATGTAACCCAACACGCCGCGTTGAAAGACACCATGCGCGTTTTTAACGAGGCGTGTAACTACATTGCGGAGGTGGCGTTTCAGGAACAGTGCGCGTCCAAGTTTGTCTTGCAAAAACAGGTTTATGACGATGTACGACAACAGTTTGGCTTGTCGGCCCAGTTGACCATTCGGGCGATTGCCAAAGTCGTTGAAGCCTACAAGCGCGACAAGTCGAAACAATGTTTTTTTAAGCCCACCGGGGCCGTTGTTTACGATCAGCGCATTCTGAGTTTTAAGGGATTGGAAGCAGCCAGTATCCTGACCTTGCCGGGTCGGTTGACCGTTGCGATGCACATGGGCGAGTACCAGCGCCTTCAATTTGGCCGTGGGCATGGACAAGCGGATTTGGTTCTGGTTGACGGGGTTTTTTATCTGTTGCTGGTGATTGAAACCCCCACCGCTCCGCCGATTGATCCGAAAGGGTTTATCGGGGTTGACTTGGGAATCGTTCAAATCGCTAGTGATTCTGACGGCGAATCGTTCTCTGGCGAAACGGTTGAACATACCCGCCGTCGTTACCACGAACTCAGAAAATCCTTGCAAGCCAAAGGATCGCGGTCGGCCCGTCGCCATTTGCAACGGATTCGACGGAAAGAGGCCCGATTCAGGAGAAACCAAAACCACGTTATTTCCAAAAAGCTCGTTGAGAAAGCCAAAGATACCGAGCGCGGGATTGTGCTGGAGGATCTCCGGCATATCCGCAAACGGATAACGGTTCGGAAATCCGACAGAGCAAAATACAGCGGGTGGTCGTTCTTTCAGCTTCAATCGTTTATTGAATACAAGGCGAAGCGGCAAGGCGTTCCGGTTCAGTATGTTGACCCACGTAATACCTCGCGCCAATGCGCAGCGTGTGGGCATACGGAAAAAGCCAATCGCAAAACCCAGTCCCGTTTTCAATGTGTCTCCTGCGGACATGTTGCGAATGCGGATCAAAACGCGGCGATCAATATCGCTGCAAGGGCTAACGTCAATTAGCCTATCGTGGCGCACGATGACGACGAAGGATCGTCCGAGTGCAGCCGCAAACCCCGTCCTTTAGGCTGGGGTAATTGACAGTTGAATGCCTTCCAGCTTGGCGACAGTGTAGATGTCCTTGTCGCCGCGCCCGGACAGGTTGACCACAATGCGCTGATCGGGGCGCATCGTCGGGGCCAGTTGGGTGACGTAGGCCAGGGCGTGGCTGCTTTCCAGCGCCGGGATGATGCCCTCGATCCGGGTCAAATCGTGGAACCCGCGCAACGCCTCGTCATCGGTAACGGCCACGTAATGCGCGCGACCGATGTCCTTGAGCCAGGCATGTTCCGGGCCGACGCCCGGATAGTCCAGTCCAGCGGACACCGAGTGGGTTTCGATGATCTGGCCGTTGGCGTCGTTGAGCAGGTAAGTGCGGTTGCCGTGCAACACGCCGGGCCGGCCCGCGCAGAGGGTGGCGGCATGGCGACCGGTTTCGATGCCGGAACCGGCGGCTTCCACCCCGTAGATCGCCACTTCGCTGTCATTCAGAAACGGATGGAACAGGCCGATGGCGTTGGAGCCGCCGCCGACACAGGCAACCAGGGCGTCCGGCAGGCAACCGTGGTCGGCCAACATCTGCTCGCGGGCCTCGCGGCCAATCACCGCCTGGAATTCCCGCACCATCCAGGGATAGGGATGCGGGCCGGCCACCGTGCCGATCATGTAAAAGGTGTGGTCTATATTGGTCACCCAGTCGCGCATCGCTTCGTTGAGCGCGTCCTTGAGTGTGCGCGAGCCGGAAGTAACCGGCTGGACGGTCGCGCCCAGCAGCCGCATCCGATAGACGTTCAGGGCCTGGCGCTGAATGTCTTCCGACCCCATGTAAACCACGCACTCCATCCCCAGTCGGGCGGCGACGGTGGCGGAGGCAACGCCGTGCTGACCGGCGCCGGTTTCGGCGATCAGCCGGGTCTTGCCCATCCGCTTGGCCAGCAGCGCCTGTCCGACGGTGTTGTTGATCTTGTGCGCGCCGGTGTGATTGAGGTCTTCGCGCTTGAGATAGATTTGCGCGCCGCCGAGCTGCCGGCTCCACCGCTCGGCGTGATAGAGCGGGGTGGGGCGACCGACATAGCGGGCCAGATCGAGGTCCAGTTCCGCCAGGAATTCGGGATCGTTGCGACAGGCCCGCCAGGCTTCATCCAGTTCGTGCAGCGCCTCCATCAGGGTTTCGGCGACGAACCGGCCGCCGTACCGGCCAAAATGGCCGGCGCGGTCGGGGAACTGGCTGTAATCCACCTTGTTACGCAGGGCTTTCACCGTCATATACACCTCGCAAAAATGCGCGCATCAACTCAGCGTCCTTGATCCCCTTGGCGGTCTCTACTCCGCTGCTGACATCCACCGCATAGGGCCGGACCTGGCGAATTGCGGCGGCGACGTTGCCGGGATGCAGTCCGCCGGCCAGAATCAGCGGCTTGCCGCGTTCAGCGGGGATCCGGGTCCAGTCAAAGCCGTGGCCGGAACCGCCGCTCTGGCCGCCGCCGTGGCTGTCCAGCAACAGGCCAGCCGCGCTGGCGAACCGTTGTTCATAATCTCGCACCTCGGCCCCGGCCCCCATCGGCACCGCCTTGAGGTAGGGCTGGCCAAACTGGACGCAATAATCGGGGGGTTCATCACCGTGGAATTGCAGCAGATGGAGCGGCACGCGCGCAATCACTGTCTGCACCGCCGCAGGATCCGCGTTCATGAACAGGCCGACCACCGTAATGAACGGCGGCAGCGCCGCGACGATCTGTTGCGCGGCCTCCACGGTCACGAACCGGGGGCTGGGCGGATAAAACACCAGGCCAATCGCGTCCGCGCCCAACACAGCCGCCACCACACCGTCTTCGGGACGGGTGATGCCGCAAATCTTGACGCGGGTGCGGGAAATCGGGGTCATGGCGTGGGGGCTGAGCAGGCGGGGGCAACCAGGGAATGCCAAGACTACCAGAAATCCGGCGAGTTGGTAGAGCGGCGATGACGGGCCAGCAATTCTCATTTTTTCTCGTTCCCACGCTGGAGCGTCACTGCCATTAAGTTAAGAATTCCCCTCCTTGGCTAAGGAGGGGTGGCGCGTAGCGCCGGGGTGGTTCGATCCCGCGGGCTAACCCCCCCGGCCCTTCGGGCCACCCCCCCTTGGCAGGGGGGGAATAGATCGCGTTCTATTTCGCGGTGATCATGGATCCAAACTCACCGCTCAGCCTTAAGTTAATGGCAGTGACGCTCCCGCGTGGGAATGCCGTCGAACCGCTCCGGCGGTCCGTCTCTGTAAGCTCACGGGGACGCTGGAGCGTCCGGACGTGCTCCCACGCTGGAGCGTGGGAGCCAGTGCGGTTGCAAAATGAGAATCGCTGTGACGGGCCAGCACACCGGACGCTATCCTTTCAGGCATAATCCATCCGGCCACATCCCTTTTTCTCCTTGCACTTAGAAGAGTCGTCATGCTCCCGGTCATCGCCCTGGTTGGCCGACCCAACGTCGGTAAGTCCACCCTGTTCAATTCCCTGACCCGCACCCGCGACGCGCTGGTCGCTGACCTGCCCGGTCTGACCCGCGACCGCCAGTACGGCATCGGTCAGCGCGGTCCCGGTCCCTATGTGGTGGTGGATACTGGCGGCTTGACCAGCGAGGATGAAGGTCTGGCGGGGATGGTGCAGCAGCAGGCGTGGCGGGCCATCGAAGAGGCTGACGCGGTGTTGTTGCTGGTGGACGGTCGCGCCGGGCTGACGGTGGCGGACGAGGAAATCGCCAGCCAGTTGCGCCGCGCGGGCAAGCCGGTGCATCTGGTGATCAACAAGGCCGAGCATCGCGATCCGCATCTGCTCAGCGCCGACTTTCACGCGCTCGGCCTGGATCATCTGCACGTCATCGCCGCCGCCCACAATCAGGGCGTCGAAACGCTGATGGAGGCGGTGTTCGCGGCCCTGCCGGTCACAGTCGAGGTGGATGAAGCGGCGCCGGGAGAACCGGCAGGGGTCATCAAGCTGGCGGTGGTCGGGCGGCCCAACGTCGGCAAATCCACCCTGGTCAACCGCCTGCTGGGCGAGGAGCGGATGCTGGCCTGCGACCTGCCCGGCACCACCCGCGACAGCATCGCCGCGCCGTTCGAGCGCGACGGCCAACGCTACGTATTAATAGACACTGCCGGCGTGCGCCGCCGGGCGCGAGTCAGCGAGGCAGTGGAGAAATTCAGCGTCATCAAGGCGCTGCAAGCCATCGAGCAGGCTCATGTGGTGGTGCTGGTGCTGGATGCGCGGCAGGGCGTCAGCGACCAGGACGCCAGCCTGCTGGGGCTGATCCTGGACAGCGGCCGGGCGCTGGCGCTGGCGGTCAACAAATGGGATCGCCTTGATCCGGACATTCGCGCCCAGGTGAAGCGCGATCTGGACCGGCGGCTCGGCTTTCTCGACTTCGCCAAAATCCACTTCATTTCCGCCCTGCACGGCACCGGGGTTGGCGAACTGCTCGGTTCGGTGCGGGAAGCCTACGCCGCCGCTACCCGCAAGCTGTCCACGCCGGAACTGACCCGGATTCTGGAAGGCGCCCTGGCCGCCCATCAGCCGCCGCTGGTGCATGGTCACAGCATCAAGCTGCGCTACGCTCATCAGGGCGGCCAGAATCCGCCGCTGATCATCATCCACGGCAACCGGATCGAGCACGTACCCGAAGCCTACCGGCGTTATCTGGCCGGGGTCTACCGCAAGCGGTTGAATCTGTGGGGCACACCGATTCGGGTCGAATTTCGCGGCGGCGAGAATCCCTATCAGCCGGCCGCCGGCCGGCCCCGGTCTAAACCGGATGGACGGCGGAAAATCAGTCGGCGATGAAAGGCGGTTTGCGGGAAAAGGGGAGTAGGGGGCGTGTGGTTTGGGGCGGTGGACGATGTTTCGCTTCCCGCCCCTAACCAGCAAAACCTGCTGAGAATCGCTATCAGTCCATCGCCTCGTACAGCGGCAGGGTCAGGAACTCGGGATAATCCGGGGTCACGCTCATCTTCTCGAAGATGCCGGCGGCCTGGTCATAGGTCGCGGTGTCCTCGCCCTGAGCGGTCACGGTCGCCTTGACCTTGGCCAGTTCCTCGGGAATCAGGCTGTGCACCAGTTCGGCGGTGACCTTCCGGCCATCGTCCAGCTTGCCCTTGGGGCTAACCACCCACTGCCACACCTGCGAGCGGGAAATTTCAGCCGTGGCGGCGTCTTCCATCAGGTTGTGAATCGGCACGCAGCCGTTGCCGGCCAGCCATGAACCCAGGTAGTGAATGCCGACGTTGATGTTGTTGCGCAGGCCGGTTTCGGTGATCGGTTGCTCGGGCTGGAAGTTGAGGAAGTCCTTGGCGGTGAATACTTCATCGCGCTGCTTTTCCCACTGATTCGGCTTGTCGCCCAGCACCTTGACGAATTCTTCGTGAGCAATCGGCACCAGGCCCGGATGCGCGACCCAACCGCCGTCGAAGCCGTCCCGGGCATCGCGGGTCTTGTCGTGGCGGATGCCGGCCAGCGCCTTCTCGTTGGCTTCCGGGTCGTTCTTGATCGGAATCAGCGCCGACATGCCGCCCATGGCCGGAGCGCCGCGCTTGTGGCACACCTTGACCAGATGCAGGGCGTAGGCGCGCATGAACGGCACTTCCATGGTGATCGCGCCGCGATTGGCCAGACAGAAATTCTTGTTCTTCTTGAACTTCTTGATGCAGCTAAAGATATAGTCCCAGCGCCCGGCGTTCAGGCCGGCGGAGTGCTCGCGCAACTCGTACAGAATCTCTTCCATCTCGAAGGTGGCGAGGATGGTTTCGATCAGCACGGTCGCCTTGATGGTTCCCTGGGGAATGCCGAGTTCGTTCTGCGCCATGACGAAAATGTCGTTCCACAGCCGTGCTTCCAGATGGCTTTCCATCTTCGGCAGGTAGTAGAACGGGCCAGCGCCCCGGGCGATCTGCTCCTTGGCGTTGTGGAAAAACACCAGGCCGAAGTCGAAAATGCCGCCGGACACGCGCTGACCGTCAATCAGCACGTGCTTCTCGTCCAGATGCCAACCGCGCGGGCGAATTTGCAGCGTGGCAATCTCGTCGTTCAGCTTGTATTCCTTGCCCACCTCGTTGACGTAGCTGATCTGGCGGCGGATGGCGTCCTTCAGATTGACCTGACCCTGAATCTGGTTAAACCAGTTGGGACTGTTGGAATCCTCAAAGTCGGTCATGTAGGAATCAGCGCCCGAGTTGTAGGCGTTGATGATCATCTTGGCTTCGACCGGGCCGGTGATTTCGGTGCGGCGGCGCTCCAACGCCTTGGGCAGCGGCGCAATTTTCCAGGCGCCTTCGCGGATCGCTTTGGTCTCCGGCAGGAAGTCGGGCATCTCGCCGGCGTCAATGCGGACCTGGCGCTCGATGCGGGCTTTCAGCAGTTCCTGACGGCGCGGCTCGAAAGCGCGATGCAGTTTGGCGACGAGCGCCAGCGCATCGTGGGTCAGAATCTCGTCGAAACGGGGATAAAGCGGGGCGTTCACTTGCACGCCAGCAGGCAAATTAAGGCTCACGGCAACTCCTCGGATAGTGGTTTGTTATTAAGCAACAGGGATTATTTTAGCGGTTTCCAACAGCAAAAACCCGGAGGTCGTCCCTCCGGGTTCGCACAACCGCTTAACGCTGCCTGTCCCCAGGGGACGGGCAGCGGACGGCGGGCGCTTAGTGGAACTGCTCTTCCTCGGTCGAACCGGTCAGCGCGGTCACCGACGACACGCCGCCCTGAATCACGGTGGTCATGTCGTCGAAGTAGCCAGTGCCCACTTCCTGTTGATGGCTGACGAAGGTGTAGCCACGGTCGCGCGCCGCGAATTCCTGCTCCTGCACCTTCTCGACGTAGGCGGACATGCCGCGCTTCACATAGTCTTGCGCCAGATCGAACATGTGGTACCACATGTTGTGAATACCGGCCAGGGTGATGAACTGGTACTTGTAGCCCATCGCGCCCAGTTCGCGCTGGAACTTGGCGATGGTGGCGTCGTCCAGGTTCTTCTTCCAGTTAAAGGACGGCGAGCAGTTGTAAGCCAGCAGCTTGCCGGGGAACTTGTCGCGGATGGCGTCGGCGAACTTCTTGGCGAAGTTGAGATCCGGGGTGCCGGTCTCGCACCACACCATATCCGCGTAGGGGGCATAGGCCAGACCACGGGAAATCGCCTGCGCCAGACCCTTCTTGGTCTTGTAGAAGCCTTCCACGGTGCGCTCGCCGGTGCAGAACGGCTTGTCGTTCTCATCGCAGTCGCTGGTCAGCAGGTCCGCCGCCTCGGCGTCGGTGCGGGCCAGCAGGATGGTCGGGACGCCGTAGACGTCGGCCGCCAGGCGGGCGGCGATCAGTTTCTGCACCGCTTCCTGGCTCGGCACCAGCACCTTGCCGCCCATGTGGCCGCACTTCTTGACCGAGGCCAACTGATCCTCGAAATGGACGCCCGCCGCGCCAGCGCGGATCATGCACTTCATCAGTTCGTGGGCGTTCAGCACGCCGCCGAACCCGGCTTCGGCATCGCCGACGATGGGCAGGAAGTAATCAATGAAGTCCTTGTGACCCGGCCCGATGCCACGGGCGCACTGAATTTCATCAGCGCGCTTGAAGGTGTTGTTGATGCGCGCGACCACCGCCGGGACCGAGTCCACCGGATACAGCGACTGGTCGGGATACATCGCCATGTAGGTGTTGTTGTCGGCGGCGACCTGCCAGCCGGACAGGTAGATGGCCTTGACGCCGGCCTTGGCCTGCTGCATCGCCTGGCCGCCGGTCAGCGCGCCCAGGCAGTTGACGTAGGGCGTGGTGGTGATCAGCTCCCACAGCTTCTCGGCGCCCCGCTGCGCCAAGCTGTATTCGACCGGCATGTTGCCGCGCAGCCGCACGACATCCTCGGCGGTGTAGCCGCGCTTGATGCCTTTCCAGCGGGGATTCTCGGCCCAGTCTTTTTTCAGTTGTTCAACGCTTAGAAACGCCATTTTTCCTGTCCTCTATGGAGGTTTGCGGGGTTGGTGGTCGAAACCTTGATTAATATTTATGATCGAAAAGCCCTTCCTGTTTAGTCGCTAAAATGAAGGGCGGATCGAAAATTTCAGCTATCTTAATGTGGCTATGCAATATTTTACAAGATGGTTACGATGACTCGCGCCAAGCTGTCGAATCCTTATGATTTTTCTCACTGGCAGGAACCTTTGCCATGGCATCAGACCCCGCAGGACCTCCCGCTTTAATCGCTGATATTGGCGGCACCAACGCCCGTTTTGCCTTGGTAGACTCCGATAAGCGCATCAGCGCCGAACGGGTCCTGAGTTGCATGGATTATCCCGATCTGGTTCAGGCCGCCGCCGCCTATTTGCGCGACACGCCCGGCCTGCGTCCGCGCCGCGCCGCCGTTGCGGTCGCTACGCCGATCACCGGCGACTGGATAGATCTGACTAACAATCACTGGTCCTTTTCCAGAGAAGCCGCGCAACAGGCGCTGGGACTGGACCAGTTGCTGATTCTCAACGACTTCACCGCACTGGCGCGGGCGTTGCCCTTGCTGGGGCCGGACGAACGCCGGGCGGTCGGCGGCGGAACCGCCGTAGCGGAAACGCCCATCGGTCTGATTGGTCCCGGCACCGGCCTGGGGGTGTCGGGGCTGGTGTGGTCGGGCCGCCGCTGGATTCCTCTGGAGACCGAAGGCGGCCATGTCACCTTTTCCGCCTGCGACGAACGGGAATGGGCGGTCAGCCGGATCATCCAGCAGCGCTTCGGTCACGTGTCGCCGGAGCGGTTGCTGTCCGGGCCAGGGCTGGTAAACCTTTACCACGCCCTCGCTCAGGTGGAAGGCTGGTCGGCGGAGAATCTGCAAGCCGCCGAAATCACTGAATACGCCCTGTCGGAAAGCTGTTGGCACTGCCTGGAGGTGGTGGAGATGTTCTGCGGAATGCTGGGTACGGCGGCGGGCAATCTGGCGATTACCCTGGGCGCGCGGGGCGGGGTTTACCTCGG
>ERZ1645187.5362-NODE-5362-length-10014-cov-16.284968_pt1 | contig 10014 bp, 8 predicted proteins | sample MGYA00575352_ERZ1645187 | MGnify/ENA primary metagenome ERZ1645187 (study PRJEB40837, sample SAMN11349314) | freshwater sediment metagenome | isolation source: river sediment | host: Sediment | place: India: Wazaribad , New Delhi | collected 2017-02-21 ...
GGCCGAGCGGGCCGGTGAGGATGGCGTAGTAGACGGCGACGCCGAGCAGGGCGAGGCCGGCGACCAGCATGCCGGTGACCGCACCCGCCTTGAAGGCGATGTCGAGACCGCCGGCGAGCGACTGGACCGCCGCCTGGGCGGTGCGGACGTTGGCGCGCACGGAGACGTTCATGCCGATGAAGCCGGCGAGACCGGACAGCACCGCGCCGATCAGGAAGCCGATCGCGACCTCCTTGCCGAGCAGGGCGCCGAGCGCGATCAGGATGACGACGCCGACGATACCGATCGTCGTATACTGGCGCTTCAGATAGGCCTGGGCACCTTCGGCGACCGCACCGGCGATCTCCTGCATGCGGGCGGAGCCCGCATCGGAGGCCATGACCGAGCGGATCGCCCAGACGCCATAGGCGATCGATACGAGGCCACAGAGAATTACGATCAGTATGGACATGACGCCTCCCGTGCATGTCGCGGAACCGCGGTGCGATCTGGCGTCGCCTTTGTCCGCGATGGCCGCTCCTGGGGCTGAGATGGATCGTCCGGAGACTCGCCCTCGAAGTCACCGGTTGAGTTGGGCGCCACAGCCTAGCGGGCGGCGGGGTGCCGTCAAGGTGACGCAAGCTGCGAATCCATAGGGGAAAACGCGTGTTTGCCGGAGAAATCTCACGTTGCGTCAGCTCGAGACGAAAATCGTGTCACGATCGTCAGAAATGGCGAAATCCGCCGCCGGCCCTGAGGCGCGGATTACCGTCCGGACCGGAGAGAAACACCCTCCCCTCCCCCACTTCGCAACGGCCGATGCGCGTGACGTGCACGGCTGCCGTGCGGGCGGCGGCCTCGAAGGCGGCGGCGTTCTCGGGGGCGACGGCGGCGAGGATTTCGTAATCGTCGCCGCCGCCGAGAATCGCATCGAGGCGAGCCGGGTCGGCGGCGAGGACGGTGCGGGCGGCGGCGGAGAGCGGCAGGCTCTCGCGATCGAGCACGGCATCGAGGCCGGCGGGACGCATCATACGGACGAGATCGACGTCGAGGCCGTCGGAGACGTCCATGGCGGCGCGGGCATGGGCGAGGACGGCGGCGGCGAGGGCGAGGCGCGGTTCGGGCAGCAGGTAGCGGCCGGCGAGGTGATCGCGCTCGTCGTCGGCGAGCGGCCAGGAGGCGGCGGCGGAATCGCGGCGGAGCGCGAGGCCGAGGGCGGCATCGCCGAGGGTGCCGGAGACGTAGAGGAGATCGCCGGGGCGGGCGGCGGCGCGGCGGACCATGCGACCGGCCGGCACGGCGCCGAAGACGGTGATCGAGACGACGAGGCCGGCGGGCGAGCGGATGGTATCGCCGCCGAAGAGCGAGAGGCCGTAGCGGGCCTGATCGTCGGCGAGGCCGGCAGCGAAGGCGGCGAGATCGGCCTCGCGCCAATCGGCCGGCAGGGCGAGCGACAGCAGATGCCCGAGCGGGCGGGCGCCCTTGGCGGCGAGATCGGAGAGGTTCACCCGCAGCGCCTTGCGGGCGACGAGGTCCCAGGGGTCGTCGGGGAAGAAGTGGATGCCGGCGGCGACGGCATCGGTCTTCAGCACGAGATCGCAGCCGGGCGGCGGCGCGAGGGTCGCGCAGTCGTCGACGAGCCCGTGGGCGCCGGGGTCGGTGGCGAGCGGGCGGAACCAGCGGGCGATCAGGTCGTCTTCGCCGGGACGGGCGGGGGCGGACATCGGCAGGCTCTCGGGACGCGGCGGGATCGACGTGCCCACCGATAGACCAGGGCGGCGGTTGCGGTCGAGGGTGAAAATCGCCGGCCCGGGGTGCGGGTTTCGGCGGCCGATTCCAGGAGTTGTTTACTCGGAGCGGTTAGGGTGCGCGGGCAAGGGTGCCGTCCGACGGGCGGCAGGGAGATTTCCGACATGCGGACGCAGCGGTTCATGGACGTCGAGCTCGAGGTGGCTCCGGGGGCGCTGGTGCCGCGCGCCGAGACCGAGATCCTCGGGCGGCGGGCGCTGGCGCTGGTCGCAGGGATCGCGGCGCCGCGGATCGTCGACATGTGCTGCGGCTCGGGCAATCTGGCCTGTGCGATCGCGGCGGCGATGCCGACGGCGCTGGTGTGGGGGTCCGACCTCACCGACGAGACGGTGGCGCTGGCGCGGCGCAACGTCGTCCGACTGGGGCTCGCCGAGCGGGTGACGATCGGCCAGGGCGATCTCTTCGCCGGGCTCGACGGCTTCGGGCTCGAGGGCACGCTCGATCTGATCGTCGCCAATCCGCCCTACATCTCGACCGGCCGGCTCAAGGGCGAGAGCGCGCATCTGCTCGACGAGGAGCCGCGCGAGGCCTTCGACGGCGGGCCCTACGGCATCGCCATTCATCAGCGGCTGGTGCGCGAGGCGGCGCCGTGGCTGAAGCCCGGCGGGCGGCTGGCCTTCGAATTCGGTGCCGGACAGGACCGTCAGGTTTCGGCGCTGGTGGCGCGGGCCAAGGCCTGGGCGCCGATCGACTTCGTCGCCGACGGCGACGGGCTGCCGCGCGTGGCGGTGTTGACCAAGCCGGCGTCGGCCGCCTGACATCCGGGGAGAGCCGGCGATGAGCACGATCCGAGCGCTCGAGACGACCGATCTGCCGAGCGTCGCCGGCCTGTTCCAGCGGGTGTTCGGCAAGGTCGGCGGCGCCGACAATCCGCGGCTCGTCGCCTATCTCGGCCACCACTATCTCGAGGCGCCGGGCTGCGATCCCGAGTTGCGCCCGCTCGTCCACCTGCGCGACGACGGCACCGTCTCCGGCTTCGTCGGCGTCACGGCAGTGCCGATGATGCTCGGCGAGCGGCCGATCCGCGCCGCGGTGTGCGGGGCCCTGATGGTCGACGGGCACGAGGCCGATCCGATGGCCGGGGCGCGGCTGTTGCGCGCCTTCGTCGCCGGGCCGCAGGATCTGTCGCTGTCGGAAACCGCCAACGAGACCTCGGTGGCGCTGTGGACGCGGCTCGGCGGGGTGACGCTGCCGCAATATTCGATGGACTGGGTCAGGGTGTTCCGGCCGGCATCTTTCCTCATCGATCGGATCGCCTCGCGGCTGGGGCTCGCGCGGGCGGTGCGGCCGCTCGCCGGGCTGGTCGATCGGGCGCGCGGCGGTGGCGGGACCGCGCCGCGGTGGTCGCGGCTGCCGGCGCTGCCCGATCCGGTCGCCGGGCTCGAGGTGATCGATCTCGACGGGGCCGGCTTCGCCGAGGCCTTCGCGGCGCTGACCGCTCCCGTCCGTCTCAAGCCGGCCTACGGTGCCGATCAGCTCGGCCATGTCGTCGGCGAGGCCTTGGCGCAGGTGCGGCACGGGCCGGGGCGGGCTGCGGCGATCCGCACGCGCGGCGGCAAGACGATCGGCGCCTTCCTCTACCATCTGAAGCCGGGATCGATCGCCCACGTCCTGCAGATCGTCGCGGCGCCGAAGCAGACCGGCGCGGTGATCGACCGGATGTTCGCCCATCTCGCCGAGATCGGCGCGGTCGGGGCGATGGGGCGGTCGCAGCCGGGGCTGGTCGAGGCGATGCTGGGGCGGCGTTGTGCCTTCCTGCCGTTCGTCACCTCGGTCGCCCATGCGCGCGATCCCGAGATCCTCGCCGCCTTCGACAAGGGCGAGGCGGTGTTCAACGGTCTGGTCGGCGAGACCTGGAGCCGGCTGGTCGACGACGACTTCGGCTGAAAGTCCTCCTCGAAAAGGCGTGGTTCCCCTGCCGCCGACGTTCGAGACGGGGCGAGCGGCGCGACGGTGGGCGGTCCGATCGATAAAATTCGATCGATCCCGGAGAGGCGTCGTCAACGATCTTCGCAGTCTTCCCCGCGGACATGCCGCGTTTTCGCCGGTCCGGGACCCGCAGAGACGATTGTTTCAACTTTACGCTTTAAGCATCGCACGATCGACATCGAAAGCCGAGATCGAGTCATGTGCGGACTGGTTGGTTGGTTCGGAGGCGGTGGACGCGACGCCGAGAGCGTGGCGCTGGCGACGCGGATGACGCGGGCGATCGCCCATCGCGGACCGGACGAGAGCGGCGTGTTCGTCGACGCCGGCGTCGGCCTCGGCCATGCGCGGCTGTCGATCGTCGGGCTCGGCGACGGCGGCCAGCCGATGGCGCTGCCGGAAGCCGAGCTGATGCTGGTCTTCAACGGCGAGATCTTCAATCACGTCGAGCTGCGGCGCGACCTCGAGGCACGCGGGCGGCGGTTCCGCACCGGCTCGGACACCGAGGTCATCCTCCATCTCTACGACGAACTCGGCGAGGCCTGTCTCGAGCGGATGAACGGCGATTTCGCCTTCGCGCTGTGGGACGGACGGCGGCGGCGGGTGATGCTGGCGCGCGACCGCATGGGGGTCAGGCCGCTCTACTACACGACGCAGGGCGGGCGACTGTGGTTCGCCTCCGAGGTCAAGGCGCTGCTGGAAGCGCCGGGCGTCGAGGCGGCGGTCGATCCGATCGCGCTCGATCAGATCTTCACGCTGTGGGCGCCGATCGCGCCGCGCACACCGTTCCGCGACATCTTCGAACTGGCGCCGGGCGAGGCGGCGATCGCCGACGAGACCGGGATGCGGCGCTGGACGTGGTGGTCGCTCGACTTCCCCGATGCCGGCGACGTCGACCGGGAGCGGTCGGAAGCGACGATGGCGGCGGAGCTGCGCGCGCTGCTGACCGAAGCGACGCGGATCCGCATGCGCGCCGACGTGCCGGTCGGGGCCTATCTCTCCGGCGGGCTCGATTCGTCGATCGTGTCGGCGCTGGCGGTCGACATGACGCCGGAAAAGCTCAACACCTTCTCGGTCGCCTTCGACAGTGCCGAGCACGACGAGAGCCCGTTCCAGCAGGCGATGGCCGAAGCGATCGGCACCCGTCACGAGACCATTCTGTGCCGCAGCGGCGACATCGCGCGGGTGTTCCCCGACGTGATCGCGGCGACCGAGCGGCCGATCCTGCGCACCGCGCCGGCGCCGCTGTTCCTGCTCTCGGGCCTGGTGCGCGAGCGCGGCATGAAGGTGGTGCTGACCGGCGAGGGCGCCGACGAGGTGTTCGCCGGCTACGATCTCTTCCGCGAGGCCAAGGTGCGGCGCTTCTGTGCGCGTCAGCCGGGGTCGACGGCGCGGCCGCTTCTGTTCCGGCGGCTCTATCCGTGGCTGCCGGGGGTGCAGCAGCAGTCGGCCGACTATCTCGCCGCCTTCTTCGGCACGGCGCCGGAGAGCCTCGCCGATCCGCTGCATTCGCATCGGCCGCGGCTCAAGGGCACGGCGGCGACCAAGATGTTCTTCTCGGCCGACCTCAAGGCGGAGATCGGCGGATACGACGCCGCCGGCGAGATGATCGGCTTCCTGCCGGAGCGCTTCGGGCGCTGGCATCCGCTGCATCAGGCGCAATATCTCGAAACCCGCTTCCTGCTGCCCGGCTACATCCTGTCGAGCCAGGGCGACCGGGTGGCGATGGCGCATGCGGTCGAAGGGCGTTTCCCGTTCCTCGACCACCGCGTCGTCGAATTCGCCGCGAAGCTGCCGCCGGGGGTCAAGCTCAAGGGGCTCGAGGAGAAGCACATCCTGCGCGCGGCGACGCGCGATCTCCTGCCCGACATGATCGCCAAACGGCCGAAGCAGCCCTATCGCGCGCCCGACAGCGCCTCGTTCTTCGGAGCGGGCGAGACGGCGGCGGTCGCGGCGGCACTCGGCGAGAGCGCGCTCGCGACGAGCGGCCTGTTCAACGCCAAGGCGGTCGGCCGTCTCGTCGAGAAGTGCCGGGCGACGAGTGACGGCGGCTTCCGCGACAACGCCGCCTTCGTCGGCATCCTGTCGACCCAGCTGTGGGCCGACCGTTTCACCGCGCGGCGAGCGGTCGCCGATCGCGCCGCCTGAACCCATCCCCTCTGATCAGGAGAGAGCCATGAGCGAAACCGTCCAGTCGATCGTCAAGGACTTCATCATCGAGAACTTCCGCTTCGGCGACACCTCGTTCGAAATCGGCGGCGCCGAGTCGCTGATCGAGAACGACGTCATCGATTCGACCGGGGTGCTCGAGCTGGTCGCCTTCCTCGAGGAGCGCTTCGACATCACGCTCGTCGATGCCGACATCGTGCCGGCCAACCTCGACACGCTCGACCGCATCGCCGCCTTCGTCGAGCGCAAGATGCACGGCGACCGCGCCGCCGCCTGAGGCGGGGCGGTCCTCTGCCCTCCCCTTCCCTGCCATTCTCGCGAGGAGACCACGCGATGCGGGTCGAACGGTTCCTGAAGGACAGCGCGCGACGCTTTCCCGACAAGACGGCGCTGGTCGCCGGCGAGCGGCGCTCGACCTGGGCCGAATTCGCCGATGCTTCGGCGCGGCTCGGAGCGGCGCTGGCGGAGGCCGGGGTGAAGCGCGGCGACCGCGTCCTGGTGTTCATGGACAATTCGTGGGAAGCGGCGATCGCGATCTTCGCGATCCTGGAGGCGGGGGCGGTGTTCTCGCCGATCAATCCGTCGACCAAGGCCGACAAGCTCGCCTATGTGATCGACAACTGCCGGCCGGCGGCGATCCTGACGCTCGCCAAGCTGATGCCGGTCACCGCCTCGGCGATCGATCAGGCGACGGTGAAGCCGATGGTGTTCTCGACCGCCGGGCGCGACGGCACCCATGCGGAGGGCGTCTTCTCGCTCGAGGCGGCGCTGGCGCATGCGCCGACGCCGGTCGCCCACGGCGGCATCGACGTCGATCTCGCCATGCTGGTCTACACGTCGGGTTCGACGGGGCGGCCCAAGGGCGTGATGATGACCCACCGCAACATCGAAGCGGCGGCGACCTCGATCACCACCTATGTCGAGAACCGCGACGACGACGTCATCCTGTGCGTCCTGCCGATCGCCTTCGACTACGGGCTCTATCAGCTCCTGATGACGGTGAAGCTCGGCGCGACGCTGGTGCTCGAGAAGTCCTTCGCCTTCCCGCAGGCGATCTTCGACAAGATCCGCGCCGAGGGCGTCACCGGGCTGCCGCTGGTGCCGACCATGGCGGCGATGATCCTGCAGATGAAGGATCTGGAACCCGGGTTCCTGCCGTCGGTGCGCTATCTGACCAACACGGCGGCGGCGCTGCCGGTGCCGCACATCCAGCGGCTGCGCGAACTCTTTCCCGGCGCCCGGCTCTATTCGATGTACGGGCTGACCGAGTGCAAGCGCTGCACGTATCTGCCGCCGGCCGAACTCGATCGCCGGCCCGGATCGGTCGGCATCGCCATTCCCAACACCGAGGCGACGGTGGTCGGCGACGACGGCCGGCCGGTGGCGCCGGGCGAAGTGGGCGAGCTGGTGATCCGCGGTCCGCACGTCATGCAGGGCTATTGGGAGAACCCGGAGGCGACGGCCGAGCGGCTGAAGCCCGGCCTGCATCCTTGGGAGAAGGTGCTGGCGACCGGCGATCTCTTCCGCACCGACGAAGAGGGCTTCCTCTATTTCGTCGGGCGCAAGGACGACATCATCAAGACGCGCGGCGAGAAGGTGGCGCCGAAGGAGGTCGAAGCGGTCCTCCACGCCCATCCCGGCATCGCCGAGGCGGTCGTCACCGGCGTGCCCGATCCGATCCTCGGCGAGGCGATCGCGGCGATGGTGGTGGTGAGCGATCCGGGCGTCACGGCGCGCGACGTGATCCGTCACTGCACGCTGCATCTCGAAGACTTCATGGTGCCGAAGGTCGTGGAGATCCGGAAGGATCTGCCGAAGACCGATTCCGGCAAGATTTCCCGGCGGCTGGCCGCCGAAACGCTGAGGCCCGTGGCATGAGTGCACTTCCTCTCACCCGTCCCCTCCCCTTCGGCCCCGAGACGCTGATCCTCGACGCGGCGGCCGAGGTCGAACGCATCGTGGCGAGCCTGAGGCGTCAGCTCTCCGGCGAGCTGCGCAAGCGCGGGCTGGTGCTCGGCCTGTCGGGCGGCATCGATTCGTCGGTGTCGGCGGCGCTCGCGGTGCGGGCGGTCGGGGCGAAGAACGTCTTCTGCCTCTACATGCCGGAGAACGACAGCGATCCGGAGAGCCTGAGGCTCGGCCGTCTCGTCGCCGAGACCTACGGGCTCGAGGGCGTCGTCGAGGACATCGGGCCGACGCTGGCGGCCATGGGCTGCTACACGCGGCGCGAGGCGTTCATCCGCGAGGTGGTGCCGGAATACGGGCCGGGCTGGGCGTCGAAGATCGTCATCGCCAATGCGCTGTCGAACGACGGCTACAATCTCTCCTCGCTGGTGGTGCAGTCGCCCGACGGCGAGCAGCGCTCGGTGCGGCTGCCGCACGCGGTCTATCTCGGCATCGTCGCGGCGACCAACATGAAGCAGCGCACGCGCAAGCAGATCGAGTATTTCCATGCCGATCGGCTGAATTTCGCGGTGCTGGGCACGCCGAACCGGCTCGAATACGACCAGGGCTTCTTCGTCAAGAACGGCGACGGGGCGGCGGACGTCAAGCCGATCGCCCATCTCTACAAGTCCCAGGTCTATCAGCTCGCCGCCCATCTCGGCGTGCCGGAGGAGATCCGGCGGCGGCCGCCGACCACCGACACCTATTCGCTGCCGCAGACGCAGGAGGAATTCTACTTCTCCCTGCCCTACGACCGCATGGACCTGTGCCTCTACGGGCTCAACCACGGCATCGCCATCGACGAGGTCGCGGCGGCGGCGGGGCTCTCGGTCGAGCAGGTCGAGCGGGTGTGGGCCGACATCGCCGCCAAGCGCAAGGCGACCCGCTACCTGCACCTGAAGCCGCGTCTCGTCGACGAGGTCGGCGAGGTGGCGACGGCCTGAGCGCATTTCCCCTTTCTGCCAGTTTCGACGGCCGCCGATGCCCCCGCGTCGGCGGCCGTTCACGCAAGATCAACGGCTCGGGCGTAGAACCGAAAGCGGTTCCGCAGTCGGACCGGATGCCCACGATCTTCGGCGGAGGCTCTGCCCCGCAGCCCGGCTCCGGTCGCGACCCGACGCGAGGAGGGGGCGATGACGGCGCGCGACATCATGACGACATCGGTGGTCACCGTGCGGCCGCAGGACACGCTGGCGCAGGTGGCCCGTGCGCTGCTCGCGGCGCGGGTCAGCGCGGTGCCGGTCGTCGACGAGGCGGGGCGGCCGATCGGCGTGGTCTCGGAATGGGATCTGGTCGGCCAGCATGCGCCGGAGCGCGAGGCGCGGCGCGATCACTGGCTGTCGCGGCTCGCCGAGGGTCAGTCGCTCGCCAGCGAATATCTCCACATCCTGGAGCCGGAGAACAAGACGGCGGCCGAGGTGATGACGGCGCCGGTGATCACCATCGCGGCAGAGGCCGATCTCGCGACCATCGCCGGGGTCCTGTCGGTGCGCAAGGTCAAGCGGTTGTTCGTGGTCGAGGGCGAGCGGCTGGTCGGCGTGGTCAGCCGGGCCGATCTCGCCCGCGCGCTGATGCTGCGCGGCGATCTGGTGCCGGCGCGGGCGCCGATCGAGGACGAGGTGCCGCCTGCCCTGCCGCTTCCCGAGCCGAAGAAGCCGCCGGTGATCGAGGGCCTCGTCGCCGCCGCCTTCCGGCGTCTCGTCGAGGCGCACGAAGACGCCAAGCGGGCGGCGCGCGAGCGCGAGAAGCAGGTTCAGGCCGAGGCGAAGCGGGCGCTGGTCAAGAAGCTCGCCGGCCAGCGGCTGAGCGCGATCGAGTGGAAGACGATGATGGAGCGGGCGCGAGCGGCGGCGGAGCGCGGCGAGGCCGACTTCCTGCTGCTGCGTTTCCCCTCGGCCTTGTGCTCGGACGGCGGGCGGATGATCAACGCCCCCGATCCGAACTGGCCGACGACGCTGCGCGGGCCGGCGGCGGACGTCTTCGAGCACTGGCGCGACGAATTGAAGCCGGCCGGCTTCGGTCTCGTCGCCCGCATCCTCGAATTCCCCGGCGGCTATCCGGGCGACGCCGGACTGACGCTGACCTGGGGCAGCTGAGGTCTCTGGCCCGTCGTCCGACGTTTCGACCCTTCGAGGCGTTTCCGTTGCGAAGGCCGACGCCCCGACGTTCCCTCCCCCCTGGAGGGGC
>ERZ1645187.5363-NODE-5363-length-10014-cov-11.992067_pt1 | contig 10014 bp, 9 predicted proteins | sample MGYA00575352_ERZ1645187 | MGnify/ENA primary metagenome ERZ1645187 (study PRJEB40837, sample SAMN11349314) | freshwater sediment metagenome | isolation source: river sediment | host: Sediment | place: India: Wazaribad , New Delhi | collected 2017-02-21 ...
ACCATCAATAATTTTCGGGGAGACGAAACATGCAAATCATTCTGCTCGAAAAGGTTATCAACCTGGGTAATCTCGGCGACGTCGTCAAAGTCAAGGATGGCTACGCCCGTAACTTCCTGATTCCGCAAAAGATGGCCAAGCGCGCCACCCCGGCTGCCATGGCCGAGTTCGAAGCGCGTCGCGCCGAGCTGGAAAAGGCTGCTGCCGAGAAGCTGGCTGCTGCCCAGGGCGTTGCCGACAAGATGAACGGCACCGCCGTTACCGTTGCCCGCAAGGCCGGTATGGATGGCCGCCTGTTCGGTTCCGTCGGCAATGCCGATGTTGCCGAAGCCCTGAAGCTTGCCGGCTTCGACGTCGACAAGGCCGCTGTCCGCATGCCGGATGGCCCGCTCAAGACAATCGGCGAGTTCCCGCTCGACATTGCCCTGCACACCGACGTGCTGGCCAACATCTCCGTGAATGTGGTTGCCGAGTAATTCCGGTCAATCCGTCACCAAAAAGGCTCCGCAAATGCGGAGCCTTTTTCATTTAGACTGCTCGCCATGAATCAGCGCCCACCCAAATCCAAGATTACCGACGCCACCCTGGATTCCCTGCGTGTTCCGCCGCACTCCATTGAAGCCGAGCAATCGGTCCTCGGTGGTCTGCTGCTCGATAACCAGGCCTGGGATCGCATTGGCGATCTGGTGACCGATGGCGATTTCTACCGCGACGAGCACCGGCGCATTTTCCGGCAGATCCGCAATCTGCTGGAAAAGGCCAAACCAGCCGATGTGGTGACTGTCGCTGAAGCCCTTGACGCAGCTGGCGAGGGGGAGCAAACCGGCGGCCTCGCCTATCTCGGTGAACTGGCGGCCAACACGCCGTCGGCAGCCAACATCAAGCGCTACGCGGAGATCGTGCGCGAGCGTGCGGTGCTGCGGCAACTGGTGGCGACGGCTGACGAAATTGCTGCCGACGCGCTGAATCCGCTCGGCCGTGATGCCGAAACCCTGCTCGACGAGGCCGAATCGAAGATCTTCAAGATCGCCGAGGCCGGCGCCGGGCACAATGAAGGTTTCGTGCACATCAACCCCTTGTTGACCCAGGTGGTCGAGCGTATCCAGGAGTTGCACGATAGAGACAATCCCTCGGATATCACCGGTGTGCCGACCGGCTTCATCGACCTGGACCAGAAAACTTCCGGCTTCCAGCCGGGCGATCTGATCATCGTTGCCGGAAGACCCTCGATGGGAAAGACGGCCTTCGCGTTGAACATCGCCGAGAACGTCGCGGTCGATTCAGGCTTGCCGGTAGGCGTGTTCTCAATGGAAATGGGGGGTGCCCAGTTGGCGACGCGTATGCTCGCCTCCATTGGTCGCCTGAACTCGCAGAGTCTGCGCACGGGGCGCATGAGCGATGACGAATGGTCCAAGCTTTCGTTCGCGCTCGGCAAGCTGCATGAGGCGCCGATCTATATCGACGAGACGGGTGGTCTGAGCCCGGCCAACCTGCGTGCCCGGGCGCGTCGCCTGGCCCGCCAGTATGGCGGCAAGCTCGGTCTGCTGGTCATCGACTACATCCAGCTCATGTCGGGCAACCGGCAGGGCGAGAACCGGGCGACGGAAGTGTCGGAAATTTCCCGTTCGATCAAGTCGCTGGCCAAGGAACTGCAGGTGCCGATCGTGGCGCTCTCCCAGCTCTCGCGTAAGGTCGAGGAGCGCACCGACAAGCGGCCAATGATGTCCGACTTGCGCGAGTCCGGCGCTATCGAGCAGGATGCCGACGTGATCCTGATGATGTACCGCGACGAGTATTACAACAAGGACAGCCAGGACAACAAGGGTATGGCCGAGGTGATCATCGGCAAGCAGCGTAACGGCCCGACGGGTACCGTACGCCTGGCTTTCCTCGGCGAATACACGCGCTTCGAGAACCTCGCCAGCGGCGGCTTCGTCGATTCGCCCAACTAAACCACGACCTGCCGGGTTTTGATGCTGTACTGGGCGCCGTCATCGACGGTGTGCCCGGCAATTTCAAGTTGCGGGTGGAGCAGGAAGGGTATGGTCGAATTCCTGCCCGGCAGGGCCACGTCGGTCCCCAGATTGAAGGCGATCCAGTTCATTTCCCATACCCCGAACAGCACCTTGCGCAGGGAAATCAGCTTGCTGTCGCGGTCGGAAAGCGTGTCCAGGGCAATGGTACGGCGCACGTCGCTGGGATCGACCGGCACCCAGCTGTAGCCGGGAACATAGAATTCGGCACGGACATGCTGGCCGCGCGAGGCATCGTCGCCGGCAATCCCCAGGCTGCGGAAGAGGCGTGAGGAGCCGGTACGCAGGCCATAAACGCAACGGGCCGGAATGCCGACTGCGCGGCAGATGGCGACGAACAGGCCGTTGATGTCGGCCGAGCGGCCGCCGTACTGGCCACTGATCAACTGGCGACGCACGTCGCCGGTACCGCAACCGGGCAGGCTCAGATCGTAGATCGTGTTGTCCACCACCCAGTCGTAGATAGCCTTGGCCTGAGCGACCGGATCCTTGATCCGACCCAGGATGCGTTCACCCAGTTGGTAGGCGAGTCCGTCATTGGGAATCAGCGAGGAGGCCTGCAGGTTGCGGCGCAGGATGTCATCCCGTTCCGGGGCAACCGTGCGTTTCGTAACATCGAAGTGACGGTCGGCAGTGGTGACCAGGGTCGTCAGTTGCAGCTTGGCATCGCCGGCATCCGGCCATTCGCAGTGGAAGACTTCAAGATCGCCATCCGGCAGGCGGCGCATGCCGGCGTTCGCCGGGTTGCCGGTCCACGAATGGCCGAGGGTGCGCTGGTAGAGAGTGTCCTGGTTGAGGGGGAGCGGTAGCCAGAAGCGGGCCGGACCGCTCTTGCCCTTCAGGTTAACGGTGGTGGTGATTTCGTAAGTACGCCATTCACTGGGCGGTTCGGCGGCCTTGACCGGCGGCAGGCGGGAGGCCGAGGTGCCCTGCGGCGGGCGCTCGATGACCGGGTCATCGGCTGTATGCACAACCGACTGCTGTGGCTTGTAGGTAACGGGCTGTTTGCCACGCAGGCCACGGGCTGAATTGGCATTGACGTTTCGGGCATTGGGTTTGCTGCCGGCCTTGGCTCGCGGAGCGGCCGGCTTGGCACCGGGTGCCGGTTTGGCGGGTGTTTTCTTTGCGGCCCAGGCTTCGGAAACGAACAGGGAAAGTGCGGCGGCCGAGGCCAGGAAATTGCGACGTTTCAAAAGACTCCTCCGGCGGAATGCATTCCGTGGCTGAAACGAAAAGGCCGTGTCATTGACACGGCCCCTTTATTCGATTGCCAAAGATTATAGCACTTCGGCCGCGTGATCAGCCAGACGGGAGCGCTCGCCGCGTTGTAACGTTATGTGACCGGAGTGCGGCCAGCCCTTGAAACGATCGACGACGTAGGTCAGGCCGGAGCTGCCTTCGGTCAGGTAGGGCGTGTCGATCTGCGCGATGTTGCCCAGGCAGATCACCTTGGTGCCCGGGCCGGCGCGGGTGATCAGGGTTTTCATCTGCTTCGGCGTCAGGTTCTGCGCCTCGTCGATGATCAGGTATTTCTTCAGGAAGGTGCGGCCGCGCATGAAGTTGAGCGACTTGACCTTGATCTTCGAACGGACGATATCGTTGGTCGCCGCCTTGCCCCAGTCGCCGCCATAGGGGCTGCCGGTGTCGTCGGAATGAGTGAGTACTTCGAGGTTGTCCTCCAGCGCCCCCATCCACGGCGCCATCTTCTCTTCCTCGCTGCCCGGCAGGAAGCCGATATCCTCACCGACCGGCACCGTGACGCGGGTCATGATGATTTCGGCGAAGTGCTTGTTTTCCAGTGTCTGGGTCAGGCCGGCGGCCAGTGTCAGCAGGGTCTTGCCGGTGCCGGCCTGGCCGAGCAGGGTGACAAAGTCGATATCCGGGTTCATCAGCAGGTTGAGGGCGAAGTTCTGTTCCCGGTTGCGCGCCGTGATGCCCCATACGGCATTCTTCGGGTGGGTGTAGTCGACCAGGGTTTCCAGCACGGCGGTCTTGCCGGCGGTTTCCTTGACGATGGCGGCGAAACCGTCGCTTTCCAGCCAGACGAATTCGTTGATCAGGAATTGCGGACAGAGCGGACCGGTCACCTTGTAGTAGGTCTTGCTCTCCTTCTTCCACGACTCCATCCCCTTGTCGTGCTTCTCCCAGAAGTTGTCGGGCAGGGCGCGGGTGCCGGCATAGAGGATGTCGGTATCCTCCAGCACCTTGTCGTTGAAATAGTCCTCGGCCAGCAGGTTCAGCGCGCGGGACTTGATGCGCATGTTGATGTCTTTCGACACCAGGATGACCGGCCGCTTGGGAAATTTCTTCTGCAGGTGGATGACCACCGAGAGGATCTGGTTGTCGACCTTGGAGGTCGGCAGCCCCTGCGGCAGTTCGCCGCTGATTGCCTCGGTCTGCAGGAAGAGCCGGCCGCTGGCCAGCTTGCTCGACGGGCCGTAGAGATCGATACCCTCGTCGATATCGACATCGTCGTGGGCCAGCATCTCGTCCAGCGTGCGCGAGGCCTGGCGGGCGTTGCGGGCGATTTCCGACATGCCCTTCTTGTTGTTGTCGAGTTCCTCCAGCGTCATGATGGGCAGGAAGATGTCGTGTTCCTCGAAGCGGAACAGGCAGCTCGGGTCGTGCATCAGCACGTTGGTGTCGAGGACGAACAACTTGGTAACGGCGGGCTTCTTGGCAGCGGGCTTGCGCGGCATGGATGGGCCTTTGGTCAGGGGTTGGAAATCACAGGGACTGGACGAAAGCGAGCACTTCCTCGACATGGCCGGGCACCTTGACGCCACGCCACTCGCGGCGCAGTACGCCCTGGCCATCGATGACGAAGGTGCTGCGCTCGATGCCGCGGCATTGCTTGCCGTACATCATCTTTTGCTTGATGACGCCGAACAGGTTGCACACCGCTTCGTCGGCATCGGAACCCAGTTCAAACGGGAAGGCCTGTTTGGTCTTGAAGTTCTCGTGCGATTTCAGGCTGTCGCGCGAGATGCCGAGAATGACGGCATTGGCGGCGGCAAACTGGTCATGCCGGTCGCGGAAATTCTGGCCTTGCGTGGTACAGCCCGGTGTGCTGTCCTTGGGGTAGAAATAGATGACCACCGTTTTGCCGGCCTGGGCGGCGAGGTCGAAGGGCGTGCCGCCGGTGGCAGGCAGCGAGAAGTTGGGGATCTTCGTATCGAGCATGTGCTGCCTCTCTGTTGTCGGTTTGAGGCATTGTGGGCAATGGGCAGGCGGGCGGTCAAGTTGTTACACTTCGGCCCATGCGAAAAATCTGCGCTGCGCTCATTGCCGTCCTTGCCTTGTCCGGTTGCGGGCAGGCGTGGAACGATCCCTACCCGGCGGCCGATGCCGGGCGCAACATTCTCTACACCGCTTTCACCGATCGCCCGAAACATCTCGACCCGGCCCAGTCCTACACCGAGGATGAGGCAACCTTTACGGCGCAGATCTACGAACCGCCGCTCCAGTACCACTACCTGAAGCGCCCCTACGAACTGGTTCCGGCCACCGTCGATGCGGTGCCGGTGCCGCGTTTCTACGACTCGGCCGGGCGGGAGTTGCCGCACGACGCGGCGATCGAGCAGATCGCCGAGAGCGTCTATGAATTGAAGCTGAAACCGGGTATCCGCTACCAGCCCCATCCCGCCTTTGCACTCGATGCGCAGGGGCAGCCAGAATACCTGGGCGCCGATATCGCCCGCGGGCGGCAGGTGATCAGCGACTTCCCGTCGGTTGGCACGCGCGAACTGACCGCAGACGACTACATCTACCAGATCAAGCGCCTGGCACATCCCCGCCTGCATTCACCCATCTTCGGCATGATGGCGGACAAGATCGTCGGCCTCAAGGAACTCGGCGAATCCCTGCAACAGGCGGCCAAGGGCTTGCCAGCCGATGCGTGGATCGATCTCGACAGCTTTTCGCTCAGCGGCGTGGAGAGGGTCGATAGTCATACCTGGCGCATACGCATCAAGGGCAAGTACCCGCAGTTTGCCTACTGGCTGGCCATGCCTTTCTTTGCCCCGGTGCCGCGCGAAGTGGAGCGCTTCTTTGCCCAGCCGGGCATGGCGGCGAAGAACCTGAGCCTGGACTGGTGGCCGGTCGGCACCGGGCCTTACATGCTGTCGGAAAACGATCCGAATCGCCGCATGGTGCTGTCGCGCAATCCCAATTTTCACGGCCAGACCTATCCCTGCGAAGGCGAAGCAGGCGACCGGGAAGCCGGGCTGCTGGCCGATTGCGGCAAGCCCCTGCCGTTCATCGACCAGGCGGTGTTCACCCGCGAGAAAGAGGCCATTCCCTACTGGAACAAGTTTCTGCAGGGCTACTACGATGCCTCGGGCATTTCGTCCGACAGTTTCGACCAGGCCGTGCGCGTCAATGTCGGCGGTGACGTGGCCTTGACCGACGAGATGCGCGACAAAGGCATCCGCCTGCTGACTTCCGTGAAGACCTCGACCTTCTACATGGGCTTCAACATGCTCGACAGCGTGGTCGGCGGCCTCGACGAGCGGGCGACCAAGCTGCGCCAGGCGATCTCGATCGCCATCGATCAGGAGGAGTTCATCTCCATCTTCCAGAACGGGCGGGGCATTGCCGCGCAGAGTCCGCTGCCGCCGGGCATTTACGGCTACGAGGCTGGCGAAACCGGGATCAATCCGGTGGTCTACGACTGGCAGGATGGCAAGGCGCAGCGCAAGCCGATTGCGCTGGCCAGGCAACTGATGGTCGAGGCCGGCTATCCGAACGGCCGCCATGAAAAGACGGGCGAGCCGCTGGTGGTCAATCTCGATACCACCGGCGGCGGCATGGGCGAAAAATCGCGCCTCGACTGGCTGACCCGGCAGTTTGCCAAGATCGACATCCAGCTGGTCATTCGGGCTACCGATTTCAACCGCTTCCAGGACAAGCTGCGCAAGGGCAGCGTCCAGCTTTACTACCTGGGCTGGAATGCCGATTACCCCGATCCGGAAAACTTCTTCTTCCTGCTGCATGGCGACGAGGCGCGGGTCGGGAAGGGGGGCGAGAACTCGTCCAACTATGCCAACCCGGCGTTCGACCGCCTGTTCGCCCGGATGAAGAACATGGACAACACCCCGGAGCGCCTGGGGATCGTTCGCCAGATGAACCGCATCCTGCAGCACGATGCGCCGTGGGTGTTCGGCCTGCACCCCAAGAGCTACACCCTGAGTCATCGCTGGCTGAAGAACCGCAAGCCGAATGATGTCGGCAACAACACCCTGAAGTATCAGCGCATCGACCCAGCCGAGCGGGCTGCGGCCAGGAAGGCCTGGAACAGTCCGGTGCTCTGGCCACTGGGCGTGGCGCTGCTGGTGCTGACCCTGGCCATCGTGCCCGCCTGGGTGGGTTATCGCCGGCGCGAACGGCGAGCCGCACTCAAGTGAATCTGCAGGAACGTCGGCAGCGTCTCGATGCGCTGCTGCTGGCCTGTCGCGATGTGTGGCATGCCCAACCCTTCTGCGAGCAGCATCCGGGCTGGTGTGACTCCTGGCCGGCCTTGCATGCCGAATTGCTGGCCCTGCCTGAAATGGCCGTTGCCCGCTTGAACGACGATACCGGGGCAGCGCTTGATCTGCTTGGCCGTTACCTTCCCGAGGTGGCCGAGGTGGCCGCGCTGAGCGACATTCCGGCCTGTCCGGAGAGCAGGCTGGGCGATCACGGCTCACGCTGGGCGTGGGAGATTCCCGGGCGCAAGCAGCAGCAGATCGAAGCCTTTGCCAGGGCCGCCCGGCCGGAAGGGCGGAGCGTCATCGACTGGTGTGGCGGCAAGGGGCACCTTGGCCGCCTGCTGGCGCTCGAGTGGGCGCTACCGGTGCATACCCTGGAGATCGACGCCGCCCTGTGCGCGGACGGGAAGGGGCTGGCCGGCAAGCTCGCGGTCGATCAACACTTCTGGCCGCGCGATGCGCTGACGGTGACGGACTGGCCGCAGGTCGGGCAACATGCCGTGGCCCTGCATGCCTGCGGTGAACTGCATCGCCGCCTGATTCAGCAAGGCGCGCAGGTCGGTGCCTGCCGCTTCGATGTGGCGCCGTGTTGCTATTACCGGGGGGTCGAAACAGCCTATCGGCCACTCGATCAGGATGGCGTGACGCTGCAGCTGACGCGTGACGATACCCGGCTGGCGGTTACCGAGATGGTCACCGCCTCGCCTCGCCAGGCGCGGCAGCGCGATCAGGGCATGGCCTGGAAGCTGGCCTTCGCCCACTGGCGGCAAATGGTTACGGGCGAGGCTTACCAGCGCTTCAAACCGGTTCCGCCGGCCTGGTTGCGCGGCGGTTTTGGCGAGTTCATGGCCCGGATGTGTCAGCGCGAAGGTCTGCCCGTGGCGGCAGGGTGCTGCCTGGTGGAGATCGAGACAGCCGGTTGGCAGCGGCAACGCGAGGTCATGCGCCTGTCCATCGCCCGCCACGCCTTCCGGCGTGCCCTGGAAATCTGGCTGGTGCTCGATCTGGCGTGTTACCTGGAGAAGCGCGGGTACGCCGTCGATCTCGGCGTGTTCTGTCGGCGCGAGCTGACGCCGCGCAACCTGCTTATTTCGGCGCGACGCAGCGCGTGAGGTAGGCGGTCAGTTCGGCCGGGTGGTCGATGATCAGGTCGGCTCCCCAGGTGTGGAGCGGGCCTCCATCGCCGAGATAGCCGTAGGAAACGGCGACCGTCTGGCAGCCGGCGGCACGGCCGGCGATGATGTCGCGGCGGTCGTCGCCGACATACAAGGTGCGCTCCGGGCGGCAATTCAGCAGGCGGCAGGCGTGCTCGATGGGTAGCGGCGAGGGCTTGGCTTCAGCCGTCGTATCGCCGCTGACCACGCAGTTTGTGCGCGGCGTCAGTTGCAGCAATTCAACCAGCGGATCGGTAAAGCGCATGCGCTTGTTGGTGACGATGCCCCAGCCGAGATTCAAGGATTCCAGCGCGTCGAGCAACTCGGGAATGCCGTCGAACAGGCGGGTTGCCGCGCACAGTCGTTGTTCGTAAATTTCCAGAAAGCGATGGGAAAGACGCTCGTAGTGCGGATGGGTGGCGTCGATGTCGAACCCGGCCTTGAGCAGCCCGCGTACCCCTTGCGAGGTGTAGGGGCGCAGCATGGCAAGCGGCTTGGCGGGGTGGCCTTCTTCGGCGAGCAGCAGATTGGCCGACTCGCCCAGATCGGGTGCCGTGTCGGCCAACGTGCCGTCGAGGTCGAAGAGAACGGCCTCAAACATGCCGGGTGGCGCACATCATGTAGTTGACGCTGGTGTCCTTGCCCAGGCTGTAGTGCTGGGTCAGCGGGTTGTAGCTCATGCCGATCAGCTCGGAAGGTTCCAGGTTGGCCAAGCGGGCCCAACGCACCAGTTCCGAGGGTTTGATGAATTTGGCGTAGTCGTGGGTGCCCTTGGGCAACATTTTCAGCACATACTCGGCGGCGAGCACGGCGAACAGGTAGGACTTCGGGTTGCGGTTCAGCGTCGACAGGAAAACCTGTCCCCCCGGCTTGACCAGGCGGGCGCAAGCCGTGATGACACTGGACGGGTTCGGTACGTGCTCGAGCATTTCCAGGCAGGTCACGGCATCGAAGCTGCCGGGCATTTCATCGGCCAGTTGTTCGACCGACATCTTGCGGTAATCGACTTGGTGGCCGGTTTCCAGCAGATGCAGGCGAGCGACACCCAGTGGCTTTTCCGACAGGTCGATACCGGTCACGTTGGCGCCACGGGCCGCCATGCCTTCGGACAGCAGGCCGCCGCCACAGCCGACGTCGAGCACACGCTTGCCGGCCAGGCCGATGGTGTTGTCGATCCAGTCCAGGCGCAGGGGGTTGATATCGTGCAGCGGCTTGAATTCGCTGTTCGGATCCCACCAGCGGTGGGCGAGTTCTCCAAATTTGTCGAGTTCGGCTTGGTCGGCGTTGAGCATGATGTCTTACAGGAACGGTGAAAAGAAAAAGCCCTGCCGAAGCAGGGCTTTTCGCTGAAGCGTCGGC
>ERZ1645187.5364-NODE-5364-length-10013-cov-10.501707_pt1 | contig 10013 bp, 10 predicted proteins | sample MGYA00575352_ERZ1645187 | MGnify/ENA primary metagenome ERZ1645187 (study PRJEB40837, sample SAMN11349314) | freshwater sediment metagenome | isolation source: river sediment | host: Sediment | place: India: Wazaribad , New Delhi | collected 2017-02-21 ...
CGACGCGATGATCGCGGCGCTCAGGAGCGGCCAGTTCAGGACGCTACGCTGCAATTTTGCGAATGGCGACATGGTCGGCCACACCGGCCACTTCCGCGCCGCGACGATGGCGATCGAGGCCGTCGACCTGGCGCTGGCGCGCCTGCTGCCGGCCATCGACGCCGCCGGCGGCGTCGCGCTGGTGACGGCCGATCACGGCAACGCCGACGAGATGCTCGAACTCGACAAGAAGACCGGCCAGCCGGCGACCAACAAGGACGGCAGCTACAAGGCCAAGACCTCGCACACGCTCAATCCCGTGCCGCTGATCCTCTACGACAACGTGACCGGCGGCCGGCTCGGATTGAAGCAGACCGAAACGGCCGGGCTGTCGAACCTCGCCGCGACCACGGCCAATCTGCTCGGCTTCGAGAAGCATCCGAGTTGGGATGAAAGTCTGCTGGTCGTGAAGTGACGGAGCGACTGACCGGGCTGCCGCCGATCATCGACGCGCACGCCCGCGTGCTGATCCTCGGTTCGTTTCCTTCCGAAGCCTCGCTGGCGGCGCAACAGTACTACGCGCACCGGCAGAACCAGTTCTGGAAGATCCTCGGCGCGGTGATCGGCCAGCCACTATTCGATATGGATTACGCGGCGAAGCAGGCGGCGGTGCAGGCGGCCGGCGTCGCCATCTGGGATGTCTATGCCTCGTGCGAGCGCGCGGGCAGCCTCGACGCCGCCATCCGTAACGGCGTGCCCAACGACTTCGCACGTCTGCAAAAGTGCCACCCTGCGGGTGTCCAACCAATTTCGCTGCGCAAGTCCGGCTTGCCTGCTGACGCAGGCGTGTTGTCTGCCGTGGCGCTACGCCGCGTCTGCTTCAACGGCCAGACCGCCGGGCGCTTCGCGCCGCAATTGACCGCGCTCGGCTACGAGACGCGGGTCCTACCATCGACGAGCCCGGCCAATGCCAGTTGGAGTTTCGAACGCAAGCTGGCGGCGTGGCGGGAAGGAATCGCTGGGTCATTGCCCGGGTGACCGTCGAGCCGGCGGTCAGGCAGAAAGCGCTGCCCTGATTGGCCTCAGCTTTCCACGCTGCCTTTTTCCATCCCCAACCGCGGCCGGCCGCCATCCCTGCTTGCGCGGGGCGATGAAATGTCGACGCTTTTTACACTCTCGGCAACCATATTGATAGGCGAATAATTTTTTACATATAAAACAGACATTAACATTTTTGGTATGTTTTTTGCTAAGTAGATTGCATGGATTACGTAATTATTGATCAAAGGGGGGTACATCATGAAACTCACGAAGATTGCACTTACGCTCATGGGCCTCGGTACGGCGATGTCCGCTTCGGCGATACCGGTCACCGACTGGACTTATTCGACCAACTTGACGTTTACCGGGGCTACTTTCGAGTCCTCCGGAGGTGGTACGACGATACAGAATCCTTCCGAGCTTTCCTGGGGGGCGAGTGGCGGCAACTTCCAGGTCGATACGGGCGACTCCGGCGACAACCGTAGCGCCTTGACGATCGGACAGAGCGGCACGATCCTGACGGGTGGCGGGCCCGCCACCGGCAGTGTGAAGACGACGATCGGAGGTGCGCCGAACGCAGCGCTTGGGCAGGTGGGTCAGGGAACTTCGATCACCCACTGGAACAACCCGATAGACGCCAACTTCCGGTCGCTGGTGTCGGGGCAGATCACGGACGTGCTGACATTGACGCCAGTGCTCCCGGCGGGATATCTGGGAGCGGGATCGGTGAATGCCCCCACGTTGGTGTTCAATTTCAACTTCCAGGAAACGCCGAATGCTGGCAATGTCTTTGGAAATTGCGCCAATGGCGTCGCGGCCGGCAACTATCCGCAGGGCTGTCCCGATCTGTTCGGTTTCAACGCCACGACTTTGAACAACCCCTTCCAGTTCAATGACGTCGGCGTGGATGGGATATGGGGGAATGGCGACGATTTCCTGCGTACCTATTACGCGTCCATCTTCGTCTTCGATCAGTCGGGGGGTGTCTCGCCCATCCAGCAACTGGCGAGCGGTGAATGTTCCACGCTTGGTTTGAATTCGACGTGCTTCGGCTTCCGTACCAATGAGGCCGCGCGTACGACGGCGTTGTTCGGCTTTGCCGTCACGACCGATCCGATCATCATCAACGTGCCCGAACCCGGTTCGCTTGTGCTGCTCGGGCTCGGCCTCGCCGGTCTGGGTCTGGCTCGGCGCCGGCGCGTGTAAGCTCCCACGCATCGGCCCAAAAAGGCGCACCGCGGTGCGCCTTTTTCGTTGGCAGAGGCCGGCGTGCCGCGGGATTGTTGCCGGACCCGGCGTCTCAGGGCATCATTGACCGATGTTTACCTTGCCCAACGCCATCACCGTCGCGCGCATCCTGCTGATCCCGGTCGTGGCCTTCCTGCTGCTCGACCACGATTACGCGATGGCCTGTGGCGTGTTCGTCGCCGCGGCGGCGGGCGACTGGCTCGACGGCTTCCTGGCCCGTCGCCTGAACCAGATGTCCCAGCTCGGCGCCGTGCTCGATCCGATCGCCGACAAGATGACCATGATGATCGTCGCCATCCTGCTGGCGGCGCAGGGCTTGCTGCCGATCTGGCTGGCGGTGGTGATCGTGTTGCGCGATGCCATCATCGTCGCCGGCGCCGTGGCCTATCGTTTCGTCGTCGGCCACATCGAGATGACGCCGACGCGCTTGTCGAAGGCCAACACCTTCCTCGAGTTCGGCGTGCTCGCGCTGGTCATGGCGCAGGCAGGGCAACTGGTCGAGGCGCGGACCTGGCTGGCGCCGCTGTTCGTGCTGCTGTTTGTCCTCGTGCTCGTTTCAGGAGTGCACTACGTCTGGCTCTGGCGCCGCAAGGCGATCGACGAAGCAGGGCGACGTTAGGGCCTGTTCAGTTCACGGAGTTCGGCGAAGATCCGTCAAGATTTATCGGGTCAAGTGACGGTCAAGGATTACACCTCGCCGGGCAACCCGAGGGCGCTGCATGCGCTGACGGCCGTGGAAATGGAAAACGCCCCGCTGGGAACACTCCCGACCTCCTCTACTGAAGCATTGGTACAGCCAGGTCAACCAACCACGGGGCGCGCACTCAATCTAGCTGATCTGCTGAAAAATGCCAAGATGAACGACGGTGAGCCATTTGTCCTATGAAAGGCACCCGACCACGGCCTTCCAATGAAACAGCCCATCGCGCCGCCCCACGATGGGCCTCTGTGCGGTTCCTTTGGATGCGTCGGGCGGGAGCCATTGTGCGACCGCAATCAGATACCACAAGTATAAGTCTAATCCATGACCTCCTTTAAGATTGAAGTCGACGCCACGCCGGTGCTCGCCGCGCTTCCCCGGCGGCGCAAGGCGCGCGCCGGGGTCAAGCAAAACTAGAGGGAGTATTGGCCGCATTCTTGGGTTTATCGGCCCGCCACGATGGGAGCAGGATGAGCGCTGAAATCTGCTCAGGAGGTGCAAGCCGTGATCATCCAGTCCGTCGAACTCGTGGCCCTGCCGAACGCGCCGGCCTACCAGAACAAGATCTACCGGGCCCATATGGACACCGGCGAGGATGTCGACCTTTTCCAGCAACACTGGGACGTGCAACTGCCGCCGGAATCGCTGGTCGGGCTGACGCCCGAGCAGGCCCGCAGGAAGCGCACGGAGAAAATGCTGGCGGTGGCCGCCGGCCACCACTGATTCGCGCTGATCGGGAACGGGCGGGGTTCAGCCCGGTTGCGGCTTGTTGGGCCGGGGCCGGCGCTTGCCGCCGCCGCCCGGGCCTTTTTCACCCTTGGGTGGATGCTTCTTCTGCTGGAAATGCCGGCCGCCGCCGCCCGAAGGAACGCCGACCGGGCCGGCCGGGCTGCCTGGATGCACGCGGTTGCCCGGCGCCAGCTGGATTTCGAGTTCGTTGATCTCGTCCCATTGCTCGTCGCTGCGATCGCGCTCCGGCACCGACAGCAATTCGCGCAAGCGGCGGCGCGGGTCGATGCTCGGTGCCTGCGGGGCGGGCTGGACCGGCTGCGCGGCGGGTGCCGGCGCTTGGTCGGCCGCGGGGGCGGCCGGGGATTCGTTCAGGTTTTCTGGCTCCGTGTTCATGCCGCGATTATACCCGTGGCGGCAAAAGTCAGGCATGGCCGCACGCCGGCCGGCGTGCGGCCCGTCAGCCCGCGCGCGCTTCCAGGGCTTCCCAGCGTTCCAGGCAGGCGAGCAGTTCGTCGTCGATGGCGGCCAGGCGCGCGGCGATGCGCGCGGCCTCGTCGCCCCGGCCCGCGTGCGGTTCCGGGTCTTCGAGGCGGCGCGTCAGTTCGCCCTGTTCCGCTTCCAGCGCGGCGATGCGGCCGGGCAGGGCTTCGAGTTCCCGCTGTTCCTTCCAGGAGAGCTTGTTGTCGGTCTTCCTGGGCGCCGCCGCGGCCGGCGCGGCTGGCGCGGCCATCCTGGCGGGCGCCGGCTTGGCGGCGGCCGTCGATTCCTTGCGGCAGCGCAGCCAGTCCTCGTAGCCGCCGGCGTATTCCTTCCAGGTGCCGTCGCCTTCCGCCGCGATCGTCTGCGTGACCACGTTGTCGAGGAAGGCGCGGTCGTGGCTGACCAGGAAGATGGTGCCGGGATAGTCCTGCAAGAGTTCCTCCAGCAGTTCCAGCGTCTCGATGTCGAGGTCGTTGGTCGGCTCGTCGAGCACCAGGGCGTTGGCCGGCCGCGCGAACAGGCGCGCCAGCAGCAGCCGGTTGCGCTCGCCGCCCGACAGCGACTTGACCGGCGAGCGCGCCCGCGCCGGCGCGAACAGGAAGTCGCCGAGGTAGCCGATCACGTGTTTGCGCTGGCCGCCGATTTCCACGTGGTCGGAGCCGGGCGAGATGACGTCGGCGAGCACCGCCTCGGGGTCGAGCGCGGCGCGGAACTGGTCGAAATAGGCGACCTGGAGCCTGGTGCCCAGCCGCACCGAGCCGGCGTCGGGCTTCAGCTCGCCCAGGATCAGGCGCAGCAGCGTGGTCTTGCCGGCGCCGTTGGGACCGATCAGGCCGATGCGGTCGCCGCGCATGATCCGCGCCGAGAAGTCGCGGACGATCGGCCGCCCGTCGAAGGACTTGGTGACATGCGCGAGTTCCGCGACCAGTTGCCCGCTCTTCTCGCCCGCGTCGAGCGACAGGCGCGCCGAACCCAGCCGCTCGCGCCGGGCGGCGCGTTCGCGGCGCAGCGCCTCCAGGCGCAGCACGCGGCCTTCGTTGCGCGTGCGGCGCGCCTCGACGCCCTTGCGGATCCAGACTTCCTCCTGCGCGAGAACCTTGTCGAACCTGGCGTTGCGGACAGCCTCGTCCTTGAGCATGTCGGCCTTGCGCCGCTGGTAGTCGGCGAAGGAGCCGGCGAAGCTGGTCAGCCGGCCCCGGTCGAGTTCGACGATGCGCGTGGCCAGCCGGTCGAGGAAGCGCCGGTCGTGGGTGACGAACAGCAGGGTGATGCCGCTGCCGAGCAGCAGTTCTTCCAGCCATTCGATGGCGGCGATGTCGAGGTGGTTGGTCGGCTCGTCGAGCAGCATCACCCGCGGCTCGGTGGCCAGCGCCCGGGCCAGCGCCAGGCGCTTCTTCTGGCCGCCGGAAAGCGTGGCGACGCGCGCGTCGGCATCGAGGCCGATGCGCTCGATGGCGCGCTCGGCCTGGGCCGCCGCCGACCAGGCGCCGAGCGCCTCGAGTTCGTGCTGGAGCTTGTCGAGCCGCGCCAGCAGCGTCTCGTGGTCGGCGCCGGGTTCCGCCAGGCGGTGAGAAACCTCGTGCCATTCGGCGAGCAGGCGCGTCGCCGCGCCCATGCCGGCGACCACGGCTTCGAACACGGTGAGAGCCGCGTCGAGTTCGGGTTCCTGGTCGACGTGGGCGAGCCGCAGGCCCGGCTGTCGCCAGACTTCGCCGTCGTCGAGATGGCCATGTCCGGCGCCGGCCAGCGCGGCGAGCAGCGAGGACTTGCCGCTGCCGTTGCGGCCGATCAGGGCGACACGCTCGCCCTCGTCGAGCTGGAAGTCGACGTGGTCGAGCAGCGGCACGTGGCCGAAGGCGAGGCAGGCTTGGTTGAGCGAGATCAGCGGCATGGTCGGCCCGGATTTGTTAGGATGAAATTTTGTCCTTACCGAGGCATTCGACATGAGCCACAAGCACGTCAATCAACTCCGCAGCATTTTCCATGATCCGATCAGCGCCAACATCCACTGGCGCGAGGTCGAGTCGCTGCTCACGCACCTCGGCGCCAGCATCGAGACCGCGCATGGCGCGCGCTTCCACGTCAGGCTGAACCGGGCGGAGACCTTCCTCCACCATCCGCACCACAGCAACGTGTGCGACCGCAACCTGATCAAGCAGCTGCGGGAATTCCTCGCTCACGCCGGGGTCAGCGTTTCCTCCTACGAGAGCCAGCACGCCCGGCACTCGGAGAGCTAGGCGGCGGCCAGCGCCTGTTCGAGATCGCCGAGCAGGTCGGCGACATCTTCCAGGCCGATGGACAGCCGCACCAGGCCTTCGCTGATCAGGTGCTCGACGCGCTCCTCCGGCGTGTAGAACGCATGGGTCATGCTGGCCGGATGCTGGGCGAGGCTTTCGGCGTCGCCCAGGCTGACCGCCCGTGTGAACAGGCGGAGCGCGTTCATGAAGCGCCGGCCGGCTTCGATGCCGTCCTTGAGTTCGAAGGCGATCATGCCGCCGGGCTGGGCCATCTGCCGCCGCGCCAGTTCCCGTTGCGGGAACGACGCCAGTCCGGGGTAATGCACCACGGCGACCTTGCCGTGGCCGGCGAGGAATTCCGCCACCGCCCGGGCATTGGCGCAGTGGCGGTCCATGCGCAGCGACAAGGTCTTCAAGCCGCGCAGCACCAGGAAGGCATCCTGCGACGAGAGGACGGCGCCGGTCATGTCCTTGAGCCCGTAAAAGCGCACCTTGTCGAGGGTTTCCTTGTCGCCGACGACGAGGCCGGCCAGCAGGTCGCCATGGCCGCCGAGATATTTCGTCGCCGAATGCAGCACGTAGTCCGCGCCCAGTTCCAGCGGCCGTTGCAGGTAGGGGGTGCAGTAGGTGTTGTCGACCACCGTCCTGGCGCCATGGCGGCGGGCGATGGCCGACACGGCGGCGATGTCCACCAGCCGCATGTTGGGGTTGGCGGGCGATTCGAAAAACACCACCCGCGTGGCCGGGTCGATGGCGGCCTCGAGATTGGCCGGGTCGGTCAGGTCGACATGCGTGACCTCGACGCCGAACTTGGCCAGCCCGTGGTTGAGAAAACCGAAAGTGCAGCCGTACAAGGTCTTGTCGGCGATGATCCGGTCGCCCGGCGCCAGCAGCGTCCAGAGCAGCGAGGTGGTGGCGCCCTGGCCGGAAGCCGTGGCCAGCGCCGCCTCGCCGCCTTCCAGATCGGCGACCCGCGCCTCGAGCAGGGCCGTGGTGGGATTGCCGACGCGCGAATAGACGAAGCCCGCCTGCTCGCCGGCGAAGCGCGCGCTGCCGTCCTCGACCGTCGGGAAGGCGTAGGTCGAGCTCAGATAGACCGGCGGATTGAGCGAGCCGTGGCCGGCGTAGGGGTCGTACCCATGGTGGATGGCACGGGTGTCGAAGCCTGGGCGGCGGTTTCCGGGTGTATCCATTTGGAATGTCTCGGTGATCGGCGGCCGAAGGAAGATTCAGCGCGTCGCGGTGGTCGGGCCGGGCCTAGCCGCCGGCCAGCAACTGGCGGAAACGATCGCGGCTGACGTGGATGAACAGCGCTTCGCAACTGGCCGTGACGATGCCGTTGGCCCGGATCTCGCCCTCGATCAGATTCTTGCGGCCCTTGACTTCCCTGACCCGCCCGGTGAGGTGCAACTCGGTGCACAGCGGCGTCGGCCGTTGCAGGCGGACGGTGATGGTGCCGGTGACGCCCGGCTGGCCGGTCAGCCGCTGGGCGATGCCGAGGAACTGGTCGAACAGTGCGCAGACGAAGCCGCCATGCACGCAGTTGGGCGGCCCTTCGTACTGCCAGCCGAGCGTGGTGATGCCATGCGCGGTGTCGCCCTCGATCCAGGTGTTGAACGGCGGCGAGATGGGATTGCACTTGCCGTCGACCGGGTTGAGCTCGTAGCCCAGGCGCGCCGACGTGCCGTGGCGGCCGTCGTCGTGCGTCTCGAAGGCGAGCCGGCCCATCAGGTTCGGCACTTCCGCGAGCCGTTCGGTCTGCTGGCGGATGCTGGCGGCGACGGCGTGCAGGGTCGCGGCGTCGCTGGTGGTGGCGACCAGCTTGGCGATCAGGTGCCGCGCGGCGTCGGCGGCGTCGCGCCGGGCCGCCCAGTCGTCGTTCAGGGGCGCCGTGGTGGCGGGTGAGGCATAGGGGTCGAAGGTATCGTCGTCGTCGCTCATGGGGATGGATGCGCGGCGCGGCAGGCGCCGCTTTGTTGAAGGTGTGCCCGGATTTTATCAAAGGCGGCGTGCCGCCACGGCTGACTTTGCCGCACCGGACGGAAGAAGGCGGCAGGCGCCTTCCGGTCGTCGACGGGATTCGCGGTCAGCGCCGGTGGTGGTTGTCGAGGCGGTCGATCTGGCCGCCGAACAGAATGTCGCGCGCCAGGGGGCCTTGCAGCATGTCGTGCGGGAAACCCGGTTCCGGTGCCGAGGCCTGTTCGAGCCTTTGCCACTGCTCGTCGCTCAATGTGCAGGACAGGCAGCCCAGGTTGTCGAGCAGTTGTTCCCGCGTGCGGGCGCCGAGGATGGGAAAGATCGTGCCGTGGCGGGCCTGCCGGCGGATGAAGGCCAGGGCCGCCTGGCCGGGCGTGCAACCCGCCTCGTGGGCGACGTCGGCGACCAGGGTGGCGACCGTCCGTTGCCGTTCCGTCATGGGCTGGTGCTGGCCGCGCCCCGTGCCCTTGCCGTCGAGGAACTTGCCGGTGAGGATGCCGCCGGCCAAGGGCGACCAGGCGGTGATGCCCAGGTCGAGAGCGCTGGCCATGGGCAGCAGTTCGCGTTCCGCCGTGCGTTCCAGCAGGCTGTATTCGACCTGGATGCCGACGAAGGGCGTCCAGCCGCGCAGCTCGGCCAGCATGTTGGCGCGGCTGATCTGCCAGGCCGGCGTGTCGGACACGGCGACGTAGTGGACCTTGCCGGCGGCCACCAGGTCGTCGAGGCCGCGCATGATTTCCTCGACCGGCGTCGTGTCGTCCCAGGCATGCAGCCAGTAGAGGTCGATGTGATCGGTCTTCAGCCGGCGCAGGCTTTCCTCGACGCAACGCATCATGTTCTTGCGGCTGTTGCCGGACTTCGACAAGTCCCGCTCCAGCGTCGAGCCGTATTTGGTGGCGAGGACGAAATGATCGCGGTCGGCGCGCACGAAGTCGCCCAGCAAGGTCTCGCTGGCGCCGTTGCCGTAGATGAATGCCGTGTCGATGAAGTTGCCGCCGGCATCGGCGAAGACGTCGAACACTTCCCGGCTCGCCGCCGCGTCGCTGCCGAACTGCCAGAAGCCCTCGTCGCGGCCGAAAGTCATTGCACCGAGGCAGAGTTCGGACACCCGCAGGCCGGAGCGGCCGAAAAGTTTATAGCGCATGGATGTATCGCCTTTCGTTACCGGGTTGCGTATGGTATCGCGAGGCGCGGGTGCCGGGAGGCAGCCCGGCGGCGAATCGAGGATCGGCGAAAGTCAGCCGTGGCGGCGCGCCACCACGGCTGACTTTGGTCAGAGGGTCACGGAGTCCGCCACTTCCTGGAACTCGGCGATCTGGTTGAAGTTCATGTAGCGGTAGATGTCGCCGGCCTTCTGGTTGACGACATTGACATGCTCCAGGTACTCGGCGACGGTCGGCAGCCTGCCGAGCAGGGCGGCGACGGCGGCGAGTTCGGCGGACGACAGATAGACGCGGGTGTCGATGCCGAGGCGGTTCGGGAAGTTGCGCGTCGAGGTCGACACCGCCGTGCTGCCCTTGCGGATCTGCGCCTGGTTGCCCATGCACAGCGAGCAGCCGGGCATTTCCATGCGGGCGCCGGACTTGCCGAGGGTGGCGTAGTAGCCTTCCTCGGTCAGG
>ERZ1645187.5365-NODE-5365-length-10010-cov-22.720844_pt1 | contig 10010 bp, 5 predicted proteins | sample MGYA00575352_ERZ1645187 | MGnify/ENA primary metagenome ERZ1645187 (study PRJEB40837, sample SAMN11349314) | freshwater sediment metagenome | isolation source: river sediment | host: Sediment | place: India: Wazaribad , New Delhi | collected 2017-02-21 ...
ATCGACGTCGGCGAAGCGCTTGAAGAGGACGGCCTTGCCCTCCATCACCGGCTTGGAGGCGAGCGCGCCGAGATTGCCGAGACCGAGAATGGCGGTGCCGTTGGAGATGACGGCGACGAGATTGCCCTTCGAGGTGTAGTCGTAGGCCTTGGACGGATCCTCGGCGATCTCGCGCACCGGCACCGCGACGCCCGGCGAATAGGCGAGCGCGAGATCGCGCTGGGTCGCCATCGGCTTGGTCGCCACGATCTCCAGCTTGCCCGGCTTGCCCTGGGCGTGGAACTGGAGGGCTTCCTGATCGGTGACGGCGAGGCGGGCCGGGCGGCTCGCGGGCTTCTCGTTGTGGTCCATCTCTCAACTCCGGGGGGCGGCGTGGAACATCCGCCTCGACGCCTCGGACGCGGGTCACGGCGGGCTCGGCGAGCGGTGGGCGACCCCACCCCTCACGCAACCTCTTCGACGTCACGAGGGGAGGCGACCATAGTCGGCCCAGATTGAGCGCTCAAGCCGGAGATCGGCCGAAAAACCCTCCTCTTTCGTCTCGAGACGCGAAATATCGCCCGTGCGCCGACCGAAGGCGTGGACGGGGCCCCGCGCGGCGCGGATGACCGTCGCGAAGGCGCGTCGGCTCCGCTATCTTCGCCCCACCCGCCGTCCACCGACCTCCGAGAAGATCCGTTCATGACCGACGCTCCGCTCCGCGACGCCGACCCGCGCCCGACCCCGGTGATGGAGCAGTACCTGGAGATCAAGGCGGCCAATCCGGACAGTCTGCTGTTCTACCGGATGGGCGACTTCTACGAGCTGTTCTTCGGCGACGCGGAACAGGCCTCGCGCGCGCTCGGCATCGTGCTGACCAAGCGCGGCAAGCACCTCGGCGAGGACATCCCGATGTGCGGGGTGCCGATCCATCGCGCCGACGAATATCTCCAGCGCCTGATCGCGCTCGGTTTCCGCGTCGCGGTGTGCGAGCAGCTCGAGGATCCGGCCGAGGCGAAGAAGCGCGGCTCGAAGTCGGTGGTGCGGCGCGACGTGGTCCGGCTCGTCACCCCCGGCACGATCACCGAGGACACGCTGCTCGACGCGGGCAGCGCCAATCACCTCCTGGCGATCTCGCGGGTCGGCGGCGAGGAGGCGGCGCGGTTCGGGCTCGCCTGGGTCGACGTCTCGTCGGGCTCGTTCCGGGTCACTCACACCGAAGCGGCAGGGCTCGCGGCGGAAATCGCCCGCATCGATCCGCGCGAGATCGTGCTGCCGGAAAAGCTCTTCGAGGATCCGGCCCTGAAGCCGCTGGTGGCGCGCGAGCGGTTCGCCGCGACCCCGGTGTCGGCGGCGCTCTTCGACGGCGCCACGGCGGAGGCGCGCATCGCCGCCTATTTTGAAGTGGCGACGCTCGACGCCTTCGGCCGGTTCGATCGCGCCGAGCTTTCGGCGATCTCCGGGGTCGTCGCCTATGTCGAGAAGACTCAGGTCGGCCTCAAGGCGCGGCTGGAGCCGCCGCGCGTCGACGGCTCCGACGGCGGGCTGATGGCGATCGATCCCGGCACACGGGCCAATCTCGAGATCATGCGCACGCTCTCCGGCGAGCGGCGCGGCTCGCTCCTCGCCGCGATCGACCGTACGGTGACGCCGAACGGGCAGCGCCTGCTGGCCGAACGGCTGGCGGGGCCGTCGACGTCCGTCGCGGTGATCGGCCGGCGCGCCGACGCGGTCGCCTTCCTCCTCGACGATCCGACTTTCCGCCGCCGGCTGCGCGAGGCTCTCGCCGGCGCGCCGGACATGCTGCGGCCGCTCGGGCGACTGGCGCTGCAACGCGGCGGTCCGCGCGATCTCGCCGCGATCGGGCGCGGACTGATCGCCGCCGGCACGATCGGGGCGGCGCTGGCGCGGCTGCCGGTGTTGCCGGAGGAACTCGTCGCGGCACGCGACGCGGCCCTCGAAGCCCCGCAGGATCTCGCCGAGACGCTCGCCGCCGCGCTGGTCGACGAGCCGCCGCTGCTCCGGCGCGACGGCGGCTTCGTGCGGGCGGGCTGGTCGATGCCGCTCGACGAGGCGCGCGAACTCTCCGCCGACAGCCGGCGGCTGATCGCCCGGCTCGAGGCGACCTACGTCGAGGCGACCGGCATCCGCTCGCTGAAGATCCGGCACAACAACGTGCTCGGCTTCTTCGTCGACACCACCCCGGCCCATGCCGACAAGCTGCGCGAGCCGCCACATCTCGAACGGTTCGTGCATCGCCAGACGCTGGCCGGGGCGGTGCGCTTCTCCACCGTCGAACTCGCCGATCTCGAGGCGAGGATCGCCTCGGCGGGCGAACGGGCGCTCGGCATCGAGGCGGAGATCTTCGAGGATCTGGTCGGCCGCGTGACGAAGGCGGAGGGCGCGATCCGCGCGGCGGCGGCGGCGCTCGCCGTGCTCGACGTGGCGGCCGGCTTCGCCGAACTCGCCGACGCGGAGGACTGGGTGCGGCCGGTGGTCGAGGACGGTCTCGCCTTCACGATTCTGGGCGGGCGCCATCCGGTGGTCGAACAGGCGCTGAAGGAGACGACGGGCGAGCCCTTCGTCGCCAACGACTGCGACCTCGGACCCCGGTCCGGCGACGGCGACGGGCGCCTCCTGATCGTCACCGGCCCCAACATGGGCGGCAAGTCCACCTATCTGCGCCAGAACGCGCTGATCGTGCTGCTCGCCCAGATCGGATCCTTCGTACCGGCGAAGGCGGCGCGGATCGGCGTCGTCGACAAGCTCTTCAGCCGCGTCGGCGCGGCCGACGATCTGGCGCGGGGACGCTCGACCTTCATGGTGGAGATGGTCGAGACCGCCGCCATCCTCAATCAGGCCGGGCGCAACGCGCTCGTCATCCTCGACGAGATCGGCCGCGGCACCGCCACCTTCGACGGCCTGTCGATCGCCTGGGCGACGATCGAGCATCTCGACGGCGTCAACCGCTGCCGGGCGCTGTTCGCCACCCACTATCACGAGCTGACGGCGCTCGCCGACCGGCTGCCGCGGGTCGCCAACGTCACCTCGGCGGTGCGCGAGTGGAAGGGCGACGTCGTGTTCCTGCACGAGATCGTCGCCGGGGCGGCGGATCGCTCCTACGGCATCCAGGTGGCGCGGCTGGCCGGACTTCCGGCCAAGGTGGTGGAGCGCGCCCGGGTGGTGCTGCGACAGCTCGAGGAGCAGGACCGCAAGCGGCCGCGCGAGGCGGCGATCGACGAACTGCCGCTGTTCTCGGCGCTGAAGGCGGCGCCCACGGTCGCCCCGCAGCCGGAGCCGGCGCGCGAGAATCCGCGCCTCGCCCGGCTGCTGGCGGCGATCGCGGCGATCGATCCCGACGATCTCAGCCCACGCGCCGCGCTGGAGGCGCTCTACGGGCTCAGGGCGCGGGCGAAGGCGATCGAGGCGGACGAGCCCGAGGTGTGAGATCAGACGGCGCGGCGGGTGCCGTCGGCGCCGTAGAAGTCGACGTAGCGCTGCGAGATGTCCTTCACCGGCACGACGATGAAGACGTCGGTGGTGCCGAACTGGTGATCGACAACCGCGCCGTCGCCGACCTTGGCGCCGACCCGGAGATAGCCCTTGATCAGCGGCGGCAGCGCCTTCATGGCGGCACGCGGATCGATCGCCTCGGCCGAGAGACGGTCCATCGCCGCATAGCGATGCGGCAGAGCGCGCACGTTCCATTCCGCGTCGGCCGCGCAATGATGGTGCAGGAAGGAGAGCGGCAGGGCGAGGCGGCTCGGATCGGTGCCCTCGAGGCTGGCGCAACCGATCATCGCGCCGATGCGGTGGCGGTGGACGTAGGCCCAGATGCCCTGCCACAGCAGCTCGAGGGTGCGCTTGCCGCGCCACGCCGGCAGCACGCAGGAGCGGCCGAGTTCGAGGAATTCGACGCCCGGCTTGGCGGCGAGGAGGCGCGAGAGATCGAACTCGCTCTCCGAATAGAAGCCGTCGTGACGCTCGGCGACGGAGCGGCGCAGCACCCGGTAGGTGCCGACGATGCGCGGGCGGGTCTTGCCGAAGGGCTTCTGCTCGGGCTGATCGTGATCGAGCACCAGGATGTGGTCGCAGATCGCGTCGAAGGCGTCGGCGTCGCGGCGCGACATCATCGTCCAGGCGTCGGGGATCGCCGACATTTCTTCGTAGAAGACGCGGTAGCGCAGTTCCTGCGCGCGCTTCACCTCGCCGACGGTGCGGGCGAGGCGCACCTCGAGACCACCGATGCGGCCGAGCGGCGCCTCACGGAAGGTCGCGCCGATCGGGCCGACCGGCAAGGGCACGCCCAGACCGGGGAAAACGTCGACACGTCCGGCCGGAAGACGGCGCGGCGGCATCAGACGGCCCAGGACGGCCACCGGAGAAGCGACGGGGCGAGACATCGGCGGACCTCGTGGATCTGAAGACGATCGGCGCCGTCGTCGCGATGTCGATCGACCGGATCGACGTTCGCTCTGCTTCGGCGTCTTCCGATCGACAAACCACGCGCAGGCGACGGTCCGGTGACGATCGCGCGACGGTCCGATGACGCAGCCGGCTCAGGATTTCCTCAAGCCGCGGAGAGCGCCTTCGACGCCAGCAGCCGGGCGAGGCGATCGCGGTCGATCGGCTTGACCATGGTGGCGTCGGCCCCGGCGGCGGCGGCGCGATCGGCGGCCTCCGGCGTGGTGTCGGCGGTCAGGGCGACGACCACGGTACGCGGATCGCGGGCGGCCTCCCCGGCCCTGAGGGCCCGGATCGCCTCGAACCCGTCGAGGCCGGGCATGTGCAGATCCATCAGGACCGCCGCGTAGGGGCGGCCGGCGCGGCGGGCGGCATCGACCGCGGCCAGTGCCGCCGCGCCGTCGGTCTCCACGTCGACGCGGTGGCCGGCGTGTTCGAGCGCGGCACGGCCGAGGAGCACGTTGATCTCGTTGTCGTCGACGAGCAGGACGTCGGCGCCGTCGGTTCGGGCCGCGTCCGCAGGCGTGACGGACACCTCGGCGGACGGTCGATCCCGACCCACGGCGAGGGCGACGACCCGCGCCAGCGATGCCGGGCGCACCGGCCGGATCAGATGGGCGGCGAAGCCGGCCGCGCGCAGGCGCGGCAGGTCGGCGCGCGCCGACGGCGTCACCATCACGATCGCCGGCGCCTCGATGCCGGCGCCGCGCAGCGCCGAAAGGCTCGCGAGGGCCTCGTCGCCGCGGCCGTCGACGAGAACCACGTCGTAGGCGGCCGTCGCGTCGAGGTCGGCGGCCGAGGCGGCGAGCCAGGCTTCGGCCCCCGAGCCGTGCAGACGGCGGACCAGCAGGGGCGGCTCGACGACGGCGGTCGAGATCACCGCGACGCGGCGGCCCTTCAGAGGGCGATCCTGGGTCGGCGCCGCCGTGGCGCGCGGCAGCTCGAGCACGAAGGAGAAGGTCGACCCCTCCCCCGATCGGCTGGAGAGTTCGATGTGTCCGCCCATGCGCTCGACGATGCCACGGGCGATCGCCAGACCGAGGCCGTTGCCGGCCGCGCGGCCGCCGCCCTCCGCCTCGATGCGCTCCCAGGCCTCGAAGATGCGCGAGGCGGCCTCCGGCGCGATGCCGATGCCGGTGTCGCGGACCTGGAACAGCACCGCGTCCCCCCCGCCGGGAACGACCGACACGTCGACGGCGACGCCGCCGACCTCGGTGAACTTCACCGCATTGCCGAGGAGATTGATCAGCACCTGCCGCAGCAACAGGGGATCGACGAACACGGTTCCGGCGAGGGCGGGCGCGACATGACCGGCGATCTCGAGGCCCTTGGCCTGACAGGAGGGGGCCAGAAGCTCGACCACGTCTTCGACCACCGTCTCCAGCGCGGTGGCGATCGGTTTCGGCTGCACATGTCCGGATTCGAGCCGCGACAGATCCAGATAGCCGTCGACGAGGCGCAGCAGCGACGACGCCGACCCCCGCAGCGCCCCGACATAGGCGGTCTGCTCGGCCGTCAACGCGGTTTCGCCGAGCAGATCGGACAGGCCGAGGACCCCGGTCAACGGCGTGCGCAGTTCGTGCGCGGCGAGGGCGAGGAAATGTTCGCGGTCCTCCGCGTCGGCCTCGTCGCGAGGTGTGGACGGGACGTCGGAGCTCTCGAGCGGACGCGGGCTCAGTCGGTGGAGGATCACGCCGAGGGCTCCGGAGATGCCGCCGAGGACGATCAGATCTCGTGCCACCTCGGCGTCCGACACCGCTGCGACCACCGCCGCGCCGATCCCCAGAAGGGCCGGCGCCTCCCACCACGACGCTCGTCTCGCGCGCGGTGGCGGCGGCGCGGACGGGGTGGTCCGAGGTGAGGCGATGGAGGGCTCGACGGACATGCGGGATCCGGGACCACGAGATCGGAACGCGATCCCGCCCGAGACGAGCCGGATCTCGTCTCCATCATCGCGCCGGAGGCGTTTCGAAAGACTTGACGCCCGGCCGGAGGCACACGGGCCCGCGCCCCGGAGTGGCGGATCTCAGGCGGCGCCGGCGAGCATCTCGCCGGGACGGCGATGGCTCAACGCCTCGGCGAGATGGAGGCGGCCGACGGCGCTGTCGCCGTCGAGATCGGCGAGTGTCAGCGCCACCTTGAGCACACGATGATAGGCCCGCGCCGACAGGCGCAGACGCTCGGCCGCCTCGGCGAGCAGACGCCGCCCACCGCCATCGAGGACGACGATCTCGTCGACGAGGGCGGCGGGGATCTCGGCATTGGTGCGCACGCCCGAAAGACCCAAAGCGGCGAAACGAGCGCCCTGCCGGGCACGGGCGGCGGCGACGCGGGTCGCGACCTCGCGCGAGCCCTCGCGCGGTGCCGGCAGCAGGAGATCGGCCGCGGTGACGGCGGCGACCTCGACCCGGAGGTCGATGCGATCGAGGAGCGGACCGGAGAGGCGGGCCTGATAGTCCTCGGCACAGCGTGCGCCGCGGCGACAGGTGTGTTCGGGTTCGCCGGCATGACCGCAGCGGCACGGGTTCATCGCGGCGACGAGTTGGATGCGGGCGGGATAGGAGACGCGGTGATTGGCGCGGGCGATCACCACCTCGCCGGTCTCCAGCGGCTGACGCAGTCCGTCGAGCACCTGGGGGCTGAATTCCGGCAGTTCGTCGAGGAAGAGGACGCCGTTGTGGGCGAGCGAGATCTCGCCGGGACGGGCGCGCAGGCCGCCGCCGACCAATGCCGCCATCGAGGCCGAGTGGTGGGGCGCGCGAAACGGCCGTCGATCGGTCAGACGGCCGTCGGCGAGCTCACCGGCGATCGAGGCGATCATCGACACTTCCAACAGCTCGCGCGGGGCCAGCGGCGGCAGGATCGAGGGCAGGCGGCTGGCCAGCATCGACTTGCCCGATCCCGGCGGGCCGACCATCAGAAGGTTGTGGCCACCGGCGGCGGCGATCTCGAGCGCGCGCTTGGCGGTCTCCTGGCCCTTGACGTCGGCGAGGTCGGCCAGACCCCCGGCCGCCTCGCGTACCCTGGCCACCGGCCGCGAGATCACCTGGGTTCCCTTGAAGTGGTTGGCGAGCTGGGTCAGGCTGCGCCCGGCGACGATCGCCAGATCGGGGCTCGCCCAGGCCGCCTCCGATCCGCCCTCGGCCGGGCAGATCAGACCCTTGCCGAGCGCGCTCGCGGCGATGGCGGCGGGCAGGACGCCCGCGACCGGGGCGATCGCCCCGTCGAGCCCCAACTCACCGAGGGCGACGTGGTCGCCGAGCTGGTCGCCCGGCATCGCGCCGATCGCCGACATGATGGCCAGCGCGATCGGCAGATCGTAGTGGCTGCCCTCCTTGGGCAGGTCGGCGGGGGCGAGATTGACGGTGATGCGGCGCTGCGGCAGGGCGAGGCCGGCGGCGAAGAGCGCGGCGCGGATGCGTTCCCGGCTCTCGCCCACGGTCTTGTCGGGCAGGCCGACCAGCGCGAAGACCGGGTTGCCCGCGGTGATCTGCACCTGCACGTCGACCGGCACCGCCTCGATGCCCCGGAACGCCACCGTCGTCACACGCGCGACCATTCGTCTTCTCCGATGTCGCTTCCTGAATAGAACATCTGGAGAACGATTGCAACCGGCAAGCCGTCAGATGCTCTGTTCAGGTTGCAAAATGGGAACGGTGCGCGAACTTCGGCTCACGGCGGCGCGGCGAGGAGATCGCGGCGGGTCAGGACATCGAAACCGACGTAGACGATCTCGGGGGTGGGACGATGCTGCCGCTTCGCGTCGAGGATCTCGGCGAGGCGCGCGCCCATGTCGGCCGGGCGTTGACCGACCAGGACATGGGCGAGGCCGTCGCGCACCAGCCGCCGCTCGACCGGCAGGGCATCGGCGACGACGAGGACGACGGCGGCGCGGCGCAGACGTTCCTCGTGGCGCGCGGCGATCGTGCGCCACACGGTCTCGTCGAGGAGCGGCCAGGCGCCGACCGAAATCACCGCATCGAGTTCGGGATGTTCGGTGAGGAGCCGGTCGAGGACCGTGGCGGCCTCCTTGGCTTCCGGCGCGGTGACGAGCGGCGAGGCGGGAATTTCGCGCCAGCCCGCGCCGAGGGCGTCGCGGACGCCGGCGACGCGTTCGGCGAGGCTGCGCGAGGCGGAATCCCCGGTCAGCACGGCGAACATGCCGCCGTCCGGCCGCCAGCGGCGCAACGACGCCCCGAGCGAGCGCCCGAAGTCGCGGGCCTCGGTGCCGACGAAGGCATCCCGGCTCTCGGCCGGCAGATCGGCGTCGTAGGCGACGACGGGTATTCCGGCCGCGCGCGCCGCCGCCACCGCCGGCAGGACCTCGGAGATGAGCGCCGGCGAGACGGCGATGCCGGAGACCTTCTCCGCCACCAGATCGGCGACGATGCGCGCCTGTCCGCGTGGCTCGGTGGGGCCGGGTGCGTAGCCGACGCAGTCCGCGCCCAGTTTCGCCGCGCGGGCGCGACATCCGGCGACCACCGCCTCGTGAAAGTCGTTTCCGGCGACGGGCGCGACGACGGCGAAACGTTCGCCGGCGACGGCGGAGCCGGCCCCCGCGCACGCGATCAGGGTCGCGGCGAAGACGATCGAGCGCAACGACGGGCTCCAGATCACCGGCTTCCCCTTTCCCGGCGTCACCGACCGGCGCGCTTGGCCTCGATGCGATCCCAGACCATCGCGGCGATGTCCGGCCCGCCGAGACGGGCGATGGCGCGGATGCCGGTCGGCGAGGTGACGTTGATCTCGGTGAGGAAGTCGCCGATGACGTCGATGCCGACCAGGAGCAGCCCGCGTTCCCGCAGGAACGGGCCGATGCGCTCGCAGATCTCGCGTTCGCGCGCGTTCAGATCGGTGGCGGCGGCGCGGCCACCGCGCACCATGTTGGAGCGCAGGTCGTCGGCGGCCGGCACGCGGTTGACCGCGCCGGCGAACGCGCCGTCGACCAGAATGATGCGCTTGTCGCCGTCGCGGACCTCCGGCTGATAGCGCTGGATCACCCACGGCTCGCGCCAGGTGGTCGAGAACATGTCCATCAGCGATCCGAAGTTCTCGTCGGCCTCGCGCACGCGGAACACCGCCGCGCCGCCGTGGCCGTAGAGCGGCTTCATGACGATGTCGCCGTATTCGGCGCGGAAGGCGCGGATCTCGTCCGGGTCGCGGGAGATCAGGGTCGGCGGCATCAGATCGGGAAATTCGGTGACGAAGATCTTCTCGGGCGCATTGCGGACCGAGACCGGATCGTTGACCACCAGGGTCTTCGGATGGATCCGCTCCAGCATGTGCGTCGTCGTCACGTAGTGGAGATCGAAGGGCGGATCCTGGCGCAGCAGCACCACGTCGAAGCGGGAGAGATCGACCCGCTCGACCGCGCCGAGGGTGAAGTGATCGCCGGCGACGTCGCGCACGGAGAGCCGCTCGACCCCGGCGAAGACGCGGCCGTCCCGGAGCGCCAGCCGATCGGGCGTGTAGTGCCACAGCCGATGGCCGCGCGCCTGGGCCTCGAGCAGCATGGCGAAGGTCGAATCGCCGGCGATGCGGATCGAGGCGATGTGGTCCATCTGGAC
>ERZ1645187.5366-NODE-5366-length-10010-cov-21.518031_pt1 | contig 10010 bp, 8 predicted proteins | sample MGYA00575352_ERZ1645187 | MGnify/ENA primary metagenome ERZ1645187 (study PRJEB40837, sample SAMN11349314) | freshwater sediment metagenome | isolation source: river sediment | host: Sediment | place: India: Wazaribad , New Delhi | collected 2017-02-21 ...
GATCTTCTTGCGCAGCCGGGTGATGCGGATGTCGATGCGCCGATCGGCGTCGCCGCCGTCGCCCTCGCCGCGTCCGAGCTCGGCGATTCGACCGCGCGACAGGACGCGATTCGGCCGGGTCGCCAGGATCTCGAGCAGTTCGTATTCGAGCGGCGTCAGCTCGGCGGCGCGGCCGTCGCCGGCGAGCAGGCGGCGGCCGTCGAGATCGAGCGTCCAGGTTCCGAAGGTGACGGTGCGCCCGCCGGTCGGACGCTGCACGATCGGCGCGGCGCCGCTCGACGACGCCGGGCGGGCCTCGAGGCGGCGGACGAGCGAGCGGATGCGGGCGAGCAACTCGCGCAGCTCGTAGGGTTTGACCAGATAGTCGTCGGCGCCGAGCTCGAGACCGACGATGCGGTCGATCGGCTGGCCCGAGGCGGTGGCGAAGATGATGCCGATGTCGCCGCGCCGCCGCAGCCAGCGGGCGAGCGACAGGCCGTCCTCGCCGGGCATGGCGACGTCGAGGACCGCGACGTCGATCGGCGTCGTCTCGACCAGCGCGCGGAAGCCGGCCGCATCGCCCGCCTCGACGACGGTGAAGCCCTTCTCCTGCAGGTACTCGACGACGGCCTCGCGCAGATGAGGCTCGTCGTCGACCACGGCGATCGTTGTGGACATCGGTCGTTTTCCATACCCTGGGAGCGGCGTCCGCGCTCCGTCGTGGATTGAAGCACGCGGCGGTCGTCATTCCCACTCTTCTCCGTTCGGAGCCGGGTCATGACACCTGCCGCACGATTGTTGATCGTCGACGACGAGCGCGATCTCGCCGACGCTTTCGCCGAGTATCTCGCCGATCTCGGGCACGACGTCGCCGTCGCGACCTCGACCTGGGAACTGGAGAGCGTGCTCGAGCGACAGGGCGCCGATCTCGTGGTGCTCGATCTCGATCTGCCCGGGCGCAGCGGACTCGATCTGCTGCGGGAGGGCGTCTTTCCCGACGGCACCGCCGTGGTGGTGCTGACCGGCAATCCGGACGCCATCGATCGGGTCGTCGGCCTCGAACTCGGGGCCGACGACTATGTCCAGAAGCCGGTCGATCCGCGGGAGTTGGCCGCCCGGATCGCCGGCGTGTTGCGGCGACGGCAGGGGCGGCGCCGTCCGCTGGTGGTCTTCGAGACGGTGAGCGTCGACCTCGCCGCCGCCCGGCTGTTGCGCGACGACGGGACGGCCGAACGGCTGTCTCCCGGCGAGATCTCGCTGGTGAGGGCCTTCGCCGAGAATCCCGGGCGGGTGATGAGCCGCGAGGAGTTGATCGACCTCGCACCGGCGGAGGACGCCGACGCCTTCGACCGCTCGGTCGATTCGCGCATCGCCCGGCTCCGCCGCAAGCTCGGCACCGAGACGATCCGCACCGTCCGCGGCTTCGGCTACGTCTTCGATCCGCCGGACCACGCTCGCCGGCCGACGTGACCGGGCCCCGGAGAGGCCGCGCTCAGACGGTGCCGCGCGGGCGCGTTGCGGTGGCGGGCGCGGCGATCGGATCGCGCGGGCGGGAGCGGCCGAGATCGATGATCCGGACCGCCTCGGACCGCGGCCGGTCGGAGACGCCGAGCGGGGCGCCGACCACGCGGCGAAGCTGCGGCCGGGTGGTCGGAGCGCCGTCGTCGACGGCGGTGAGGATGGTCACCGACAGGGCGGTGAGCGCTGCGGTCACACAGAAACCGCGGATGGAGAAGGGCATCGTCGCCTCCTGGCGATCGACGGCGGCACGATCGCCGTCCGTTCGTGCCTGCTCTTGTGATCCCCGCGGTTTTCCGGTGTTTCGCGGCGAAATCCGTCCCGTGTTGCGAGTGTTTCACTCGCCGCGCTCGCACTCGACCCCACGGACCTCGATCCGGCCCGAAGCGCGCCAGCGGGAGAGCGCGGTGCGCACCGCGAGGTCGACGAGGCAGCGGTATTCGTCGGGGCGGTCGGGGTCGGCGGTGACGTCGTGGGCCTCGACGGTGAAGGTCGCGGTGTCGGGTCGGCGGGGAAAGCCCTCGTTGCGCGCGAAGGTCAGCGACACGGTGCGGCGATGGCGCCAGCGGCGCGATTCGCCGGTTCCGAGCCAGGATCCGTCGTCGGACGCGCTCTCCACCGACACGACCCATTCGGCCGAGGGGCCTTTGGCGTTCACCATCCCGGCGCGATCGAGGGCGTCGGTCAACGGCGGCAGCAGATGGCGGACGAGCCCGGAGTCGATCTGCGGGCGCGTCATCATCACCACGTAGCCACGGCCGGTCGGGGCCGGCTCGGCCATCGTCGGGTCGGCGAACGCCGGGCCGAGGACGGCGGCGGCGAGGGCGAGGAGGGCGAGGCCTCGCCGCGGCGAGGGACGGCGGGAGGTCGTGGCGTCGAACATGGTGTCGTCTCCGAACGGGTGATCGAGAGCGCCAGCATCGGCGTGCTTCGTTTCGGTTCGATGCCGCGGCGACGGGACCGGGGAAGGGGCGACACTCGGCGACGTCGCCTCGGCGTCCCGCGATCGCGCACCGACACGGTCCGCGCGATGCCGGCGGGCGCTTCGCCGAAAGGGTGTGGATCGGGCACCTCGGCGCGTCGTGTGACGACAATCGTAATCGGCGATGCGATTGACCGGTCGCGCCGTCCCGGTCGATCATTCCGACACGCAACGGAAAAGGTTCTCGCCATGCGTCGTCTTCTGCGCCACGCTCTTCTCGCCGCCACCTGTCTCGCCGGCTGGTCCGCGGCCGCGGCCGGGGATCGCGTCGCACTGGTGATCGGCAATTCGGCCTATCGGACGCAGAACGTCCTGGCCAATCCGGTCAACGACGCCGCCGACGTCGGGAAGATGTTCCGCGATCTCGGCTTCGAAGTGGTCGAGGGGCTCGATCTCGACGGCGCCGGCCTCAAGGAGAAACTCAAGGAGTTCCGCGACAAGCTCGACGGTCGCACCCTGGCGGTCTTCTACTATTCCGGCCACGGCATGCAGATCGAGGGGCACAACTACATCATCCCGATCGACGCCAAGATCGACAAGCCCGAGGACGTCAAGCTCGAGACGGTCGACATGGATCTGGTGCTGCAGCTGATGCGCGCCGCCGACCGGGTCAACATCGTCGTCCTCGACGCCTGCCGCGACAGTCCGTTCGCCCGCTCGATCCGACGGTCGTCGAAGGCGGGGACGCGGTCGGCGGAGAGCGCCTGGTCGGGTGGTCTCGCCGAGATCAAGAGTTCGGTCGGCTCGGTCATCATCTACGCCACGGACCCGGGCAACGTCGCCCAGGACGGGGAGGGCAGGAACTCGCCCTTCACCGAGGCCTTCCTCAAATACGCGCCGCAGAGCGGTGTCGAGATCTCCAAGGTGGTCAAGCGCGTGCGCTACGACGTCGTCCAGGCGACCGGTTCGCGCCAGGTGCCGTGGGACAGCTCGACGCTGATCAACGACGTCTATCTCGCCGGTCCACCCGACGGCGCGATTCAGACCGCCGCCTACACGCCCAACCCGCCGATGAGCGCGGGTCCGTCCGATCCGGTCGAGCGCGGTCCGACCGGCACGCCGACGCCCGCCGCCGCGCCGCCGCCGCCGAGCGCCGCCGATCAGTGCGACCGCCTCACCTCCGATCAGCAGGACATCCTGCGCAATCCGAAGGTGGCTCCGGTGCGCACCGTCGACGCCGAACGGGCGATTCCGGTCTGCGAGAAGGCGCTCGCCGAGAACCCCAGGGACCTGCGTACGGCCAATCAGCTCGGACGCGCCTACGGCCGGGCGGAGCGGTGGGTCGATGCGCAGCGGGTGTTCAAGGAGGCGGCGGGGCGGGGCTCGGCCTATGCCACCGGCGAGATCGGCTACCTCTACTATCGCGGCTTCGGCGGCGTGAAGAAGGACTACGCGCAGGCGCTGCCGTGGTTCGAGAAGGCGGCCCAGCTCGGTGTGCCGATGGCGATGACCAACCTCGCCTACATGTACACCCACGGAATCGGGACCGAGAAGAACCTCGACAAGGCGCTGATGTGGCTGCGCCGCGCCGAAGCGGTGGGGTTCTCCGGCGCCATGGTGACGCTCGGCGAGCATTATCTCCAGGGCCTCGGCGTTCCCAAGGACCCGGCGCGCGGGGTCGAACTGATGCGGCGCGCCATCGATCTCGAAGACCCCGAGGCGATGGCCGAGATGGGCCTGATGTATCAGACCGGCAACGGCGTGCCGCAGGACTACGATGCGGCGCGGCGCTGGCTCGAGAAGGCGGCGGCCTACGATTCCGCCGTCGGCATGTACAATCTCGGCTTCTACTACCTCAAGGGCGACGGCGGCGCGCCGCGCAACTACGCCATCGCCCGCGACTGGTTCAATCGCTCCGTCCGCCACGAGGGCACCGACGCCCTGATCGGTCTCGCCCACATGCGGCTCAACGGTTTCGGCGAGGCCGCCGACCCCGCCGCGGCGCGGACGCTGCTCGAGCGGGCCGCTACCTACGACAATCCCGGCGCCATGGTCTATCTCGCCCGCGGGTTGCGCGACGGCGATTTCGGCGACATCGACGAAGCCGCGGCCAAGGACTGGTTGCGCCGGGCGATCGCGCTCGACAGCGACGAGGCGCGTCAGCTGCTCGCCGAGATGGAGCGGCCGGAGACGCCCGGTCAGACCTGCGATCGCTTGGCGGCGATCGCCAGCGACCCGCTGCGGCCGCGCGAGATCAAGGGTCTGCGCTCGCCCGGGGACATCGTCCATTCGCGCGCCATCCCGGTCTGCGAGGCGGCGGTGAAGGCGGCCCCCACGGTCCTGCGCTACGCCGATCAACTCGCGTCCGCCTACATCTCGGCGGAACGCTGGGCCGATGCCCGTCGCGTCTTCGAAGCGGCGGCGGTGAAGAAGTCACCGTTCGCGGCGCTGTGGGTGGGCAACATCGCCGATCGCGGCCTCGGGGGCGCGCAGGATCGGGCGGCGGCGCACAAGTGGTGGGAGATGGCGGCGCAGCTGGGCTCGAGCGACGCGATGTTCAACCTCGGCGTCGCCCATGCCGAAGGCCAAGGGGTGGCGAAGGACCCGGCGAGAGCCTTCCAGTGGTACGCCAAATCGGCGGCGCTCGGCGACGTCGGGGCGATGCGTCAGGTCGGCGAGGCCCATTACTTCGGTCGCGGGGTCGCGGAGGACAACACCAAGGCCCGCCACTGGTTCGAAATGGCGGCGGAACGGGACGACAGCACCGCCAAGCGCCGGCTCGGCGAGATCTGGTCGAAGGGGCACGGCGTCAAGCCCGATCCGGCCGCGGCGCGACGGTGGTACCAGCGGGCCGCCGCCGACGGCGACACCTGGGCGATGCGTGCCCTCGCCGATCTCTACCTCAACGGCACCGGCGGCGACCGCGAACCGGTCAAGGCCCGCGGCCTGCTCGAGCAGGCGGCCGACGCCGGCAACGTCGGCGCGATGACGACGCTCGCCCAATATCTGCTGGCCGGCGCGGTCGGAGACGTCGACGCGGCCGGCGCGCGCGGTTGGTACGAGAAGGCGGCGGAGGCCGGCGATCAGGCGGCCAGGACGTGGCTCGCCGTGCATGCTCCGAGCGCGGCACCCGATCTCGCCAAGGGCGACCTGTGCGATGCGGCGGCGAGTACGGCCGAGGATCCGTTGCGCTCGGTCGAGCATCCGGCTGTGGAGAGCGTCGATGCGGCGGTGGCGATTCCGGCCTGCGAGGCCGCGCACGCCGCCGATCCGACGATGTTGCGGTGGGCCGACCAGCTCGGGCGGGCCTACCTCTACGGCAGCCGCCAGATCGACGCCCTGCGGGTCTTCCGCGAGGCGGCGGAGGGCGGGTCCGCCTATGCGGCGCTGTGGGTCGGCAATCTCCACGCCCGTGGGCAGGCGGGCCTGACCGTCGATTCCGGCGAAGCCCTGAAATGGTGGGAGAAGGCCGCCGCTCTCGGCTCGCCCAACGCGATGTTCAATTCCGGCGTCACCCATTTCGAGCGGTCCCGGAGCGGTGGCGACGCCGACGCCGATCTGCGCGCCGCCCGCGACTGGTTCGAGAAGGCGGCCGCGCTCGGCGAGCCCTCGTCGATGCTCCGCCTCGCCCAGTTCCACGGCGAGGGCGTCGGCGTCCCGGTCGACCGGGCGAAATACGTCGAATGGCTGCGCCGGGCCGCGGAGTTCGGTCAGCCCGACGCCATGCGCCTGCTCGCCTACGATCTCCACCGCGGCACCGACGGCAAGGTCGACGACCCCCAGGCGCGGCGATTGCTCGAGAAGGCGGTGGAGACCGGCAACGTCGGCGCGCTCTCCAATCTCGCCGTCTTCCTGCTCGAGGGATGGGGCGGCCCCAAGGACCTCGGCCGGGCCCGCAAACTGCTCGACAAGGCGGTGGCCCTGCAGAGCACCGACGGCATCCTGGTCCTCGCCCGCGCCCACGAACGCGGGTCCTTCGGCAAGGCCGACAAGTCGGAGGCCAAGCGCCTCTACCTTCTCGCCTCCGATCTCGGCGACGAGAACGCCGCGGACGCCCTGAAGCGCCTGAAGTGAGGCGGCCGCCGCGACGGCCGGCGGCGCCGGCACGGCCGGCGATCGCGGAGCGGCGCGCCGCCAGCGGTTCGACCGCGGCGAACCGGCCGGGCCGACGCGGCCGGCCTCGGCGACGACCGGGTCAGCGCGGCGCGGCGACGATCGGCCGGGCCGCCTCGTCGGCGAGACCGACGAGCAGGTGCCGCCCGTCGGGAGCGACGCGGAAGATGCCGAACTTGGCGGCGGCCCAGAGGTCGGCGGTCCCCTCCTGGAAGAGGAAGGAGTGCGGTTCGACGCGCAGACCGCCGCCCGGCGACGCCGCGACCGCGAAGACGATCTCGCCGGCCCCCGGCGCCGAGCCGTCGGCGAGACGTCGCAGCGTCGCGACCCGACGGTCGTCGAGGCCGAGGACGACGGCGCCGCCGCGCTCGTCGATCTTCATCGGGTCGCGTTCGATGTCCCAGCGCAGGCGCATGTAGTCGCCCTGCATCAGGGAACGCGGATCGACGGGGGCGAGGGCGAGGAGAACCTCGGCGCCGGAGGCGATCAGGGTCTGCGAGCGCCACACGTTCCAGCCGAGCACGGCCAACACGGCGACCCCGGTCATCACATAGAGGATCCGTCTCACCGATCGTCCTCCCGATCCCAACCCCGCATCGCCATGACGCCGCGCGCCGCGAGCAGGACGGCGCCGCTGCCCACCAGGGTCGCCGATTTCACCAGGAAGGTCATGTCGCGCCCGTAGTACCAGAGCACCAGGAAGGCGGGCAGCGCCAGGATCCCGACCACCTGCAGCGGACCATCGTGCCGGGCGTGGCCGAAGACGAGCAGCATCACCGCGAAGATCAGCCCGGGCGCGCCGGCGAGACCGACCGCGACGACGCCGAGCACCACGAGGATCATCGGTGGCGTCGCCATGCGGGCGAACCCGCCGGCGACCACGACGACGAGGCCGAGGAGCGACAGCGTGAGGATCGCTTCGATCGGGCGCGGGTCGAGCGGGTGGCCGTTCACCCAGATGCCGAAGTCGTGGCCCGAGGCGAGGATGCACACCACCGTACCCATGGCGCCGAGCGCCGCCAGACCGATCGGCCGCAGTCCCCGCGGCACGCGATGCGGCAGCAGCAGGCCGCCGGCCACGGCGGTGGCGGCGAGGTGGTAGACGATCAGCCCGAACCCGGTGTCGCCGCTGCGTTCGATCAGGTCGTAGAGAGCCGAGGCGGCGACCGCATAGGGCGACAGCACCCGGTCGAGGGACGAGCCCGCGACGGGATAGGTCAGCACCGTGACGCCGAGAAGGGCGATCGTCGCCACGCCGGGGGTGTGGCGGCCCCAGATCTCGAGCGCCGCGACGACGATCAGCACCTTGCCGAGCGCCAGCGCGACGAAGGCCGATTGGGCGCCGAAGTCGCGGCCGAGCCCGACCGCGGCCCGGCGTGTCGCCAGCGCGCCGGCCATGCCGGCGACGAGGAAGGCGGCGCCCCAGACGAACAATCCGGCGCCGCCGTCGAGGTCGACGAGCTTCGACACGGTGAGGAAGCCGAGGAAGAACACCGTGGCGAAGAAGGTGCCGACCGCGGTCAGGAGCTTCAGATGGATCGGAGGTTCGCGATCGCGCGCCGCGTCGACGATCTCGGCGACCACCGCCGGCGTCGCTTCGGCCGAGAGGTGGCCGGCGGCGCGCCAACGCGCCAGGAGGCCGGCGGCATCGATGGGGGTCGGTCCGGTCATGTCACACCTCCATCGATCGCGCCGCGTGGCGCAGCCACGCGACCGCCGCGGCGAAGAGGCCGAGGGTCACGAGACCCATCAGGAGGAAGATGCCGAAGTCGCCGTGCCGCATGTCGCCGGTCGCCAGCCGGAAGAGCACGTAGTCGGCCACGACGCAGCTCGCGATCACGGTCGCCGAGAGGACCGCGAGGTCGGGCAGCAACCGGCGATAGACGACGAAGAAGCCGGCGAACGTCCCCGGTATCGCCACCGCCATGACGATGTCGCGCGTTTCGAACCCCGTGAGCCGATCCCACATCCAGAAGGCGGCGAGCGTCGCGACGACGAGAACCGGCAGGGCGAGCACGATCCGGGTCCAGCGCGCCGCCGGCCACGCCACCCCGGAGGCCACCAGACGCTCGCGCGCCGCCAGGAAGGCGACGTCGAGCAGAATCAGGCAGAGGTGCATACCGGAGCGGCGCGAGTCGTCGGGTTGGGTCTGGCCCCACCAGGTGATCAACGCGATGTTGGCGACGACGAGCCACACGCCCCAGGTCGCCGCCGATCCGGTGAGGATCGCCCAGGGCAGCGTCAACGCCGCCCAGGCGACGAAGAGCTGCCAGGCGTCGGCGCCGGTCTGGTGGATCTGGCCGTCGACGGCGAGGAAGACCCCGACCAGCACCACCGCGGCACTGCCGGCGACGTCGGTCACGACCCGGCCGAAGCCGACCACCGCCACGGTCAGGACCGCCGCGACGATGAGCGCGGCGATCCCGCCGAGCTTGGCCATCGGTGGGATGCGATCCCAGTTGAAGGCGAAGAAATAGACGATGCCCGAGAGCACCAGGGCGGCGCCGATCGTCGTCGCCAGACGCGCCACCCACAGGCCCCAGCGCCGCGGCGGCTCGATCAGATCGAGGGCGAAGTCGCGCGCCGCGGCCGAGATCAGGCCCCTCGCGGCGAGGCGGTCGATGGTGCGCCGGTCCATGTGGATCCGCGGCGGTGTCGGATCGTCGTCGATGACATTCGCGTTCATGCTCCCATCCTCGCCTTGCCCGCCTCGCGCCGTCGGTTAGCATCGCCGCACCGCATCACGAGGATCTCGCATGTTACGCAACGTAGTGGCCGCGACCATCGCGCTCCTGGCGCTCTCCGCCCCGGCCCGGGCGGCGGATTGCTCTCTCTTCGGCGCCGTCTACACGCCGCTCGATGCGGACGACGACTGGGGCGCCGAGGAGGGCGCGACCAACGCGTGGGAGATCACCCACGTGAGGCGCGACGGGACGGCGTCCGATCGCCCCTGGGTGATCCGTGTCGCGGAGGCCCGGCAGAAGCTCGCCGCGGAGTTCGAGGTCGCCCACCCGCCGGGATTCGGTGTCGCCCACGTCGTCATGGTGAGCCCACCGAGCGCCCGCGCCAAGGGGCGGCGTCCGGATGTGTCGGGGTCGCTCACGGCGACCCTCTACTATTTCGGCGACGACCTGAAACGGGTCGACCCGGACGGGGAGGGGACGCCGAAGGCCCCGCCCTACGTCCAGCTGCCCGGACTGTCCAAGGGATTCTGGGACCTGAAACGCGACGGGCGCAGGTTCGTGCCCCCGGACGGCCTGTGGAAGGCGACCGCCTGTCGCGACTGACGGCGGCGCCCGAGATCCCGCGAACGGGTCGAAGGGCCGGGACGTCGCCGTCCCGGCCCTTCGCGACGTCGGTGCCGTCAGTTGGTCTCGAGCCGATAGTGGGCGAGCGAGGTGCCGTTGTTGTGGACCTTGACCTTGAAGGCGCCGGTCCAGGCCGGGGTGAAGCGGCAATAGGCCGGATCGGTGTCGCG
>ERZ1645187.5367-NODE-5367-length-10009-cov-10.469058_pt1 | contig 10009 bp, 8 predicted proteins | sample MGYA00575352_ERZ1645187 | MGnify/ENA primary metagenome ERZ1645187 (study PRJEB40837, sample SAMN11349314) | freshwater sediment metagenome | isolation source: river sediment | host: Sediment | place: India: Wazaribad , New Delhi | collected 2017-02-21 ...
CAAGCATGCGGACTCACCCGGGGCTACGTAAGGATGGGGTTCGTGGAGCGCTTACCGATTACCGCCAGAAAGACGCTAACGAGTTGCTCATCAGAGAAACTCCTGCCTTCCTGCCGGGCGAGCTTGAGCACGAAGCCGAGCGCGTGGCGCAGTGTTTCCGTGTCTTGCCTGATGCCGGTAGCCAAGTATCCAACGTCGACCCGGTGCTGCCGCAGGGACTCCAGATACTCAGTGGTTGGCCAGTGACGTCCTTGTTCATACATCCACTGGGAGGCCTTGCTGACGCCACCCAGCATGCCAAAGGCCTCTTGTGACATCCCGAGCCGCTCACGCTCGACGCGAAGCCGTTCTTGAAACGTCGGGCGGCCATCGCTCGGGTTGCCGGCTTGTTCGATTGGTTGGTTCATTTAAGCCTCATCCGTCCCTCTCGAAAAAATTCTACCGGACCGCCGAGAAAGAACTTCAACTTTCTGCTACCTGAGCCATAATCGTATTAACTTGTTAATACTTCTCGCATGACTCACGCAGCCGCGGGAAGGATGGCAGCCAAAGAAGAAGCCGCACGGCGATGTGCTGAACGACTCTTTACGGGTCGCACGGCCCCCCGCCTCGACTGCCTGCTAGTCGTTCGGGATTGCCATCACGTAGAGGAGATGACTGATGACCTGCTCAACGAGGAATCAAGTCTGCGTGCCGATGCGCTGCGACAAGCGTCAGCGCCAACATGACCGTCACTGGGCCACTTAAATGGCTCGCGCGCCGAAGGTAACTTGGGATCGTGTCGCAACCCTGATCGCCGCCGGCCACGGAAGCGGTTTGGACGAGTTCTACCAGCCAATCCTGCAGATCAAGCGCTGGAACACCTCACCGGTGTCGGTGCAGGTGGTAGAAACGCTCCCCCCGTTCCGACGCCGCTGCCACTTCTTTTCTTACTCCGAATACCACATGGCCCTGCTGTTTAGCTGGGCCGGTGCCTTGATTCGTGAGCAGTTCCCAGCCTGGCCCTGGCCGCATTTTCACCCTGAACACGGGCGTAACTTCGAGGATGACGCGTTGCTTGCACGGTCACCTGGAATGATCAAGATTTGCCGCGACGCGGGCATCGGCCATGGGACTTTTGTTGGTACTGACATCCCCTACATATGGTCAATTGACCTCTGCCTCACCCTACCTTGGATCGAGGTGCCGGCCCAACGTACGGTGCTGGCCAGCATCAAGCCACTAGATTCCGATAGATACCAGCACGTTGACCCGCTGGACCGTGGCCCGGAAAAACTTGAAGGGGAGCGCCGTTACGCGCGACAACTCGGCGTCGGCTACATCGTTGCCGATAGAACTCAGTATGTCGAGCAGTTGTTCGCGAACCTAGATCTTTACCGGCGCGCGGCAACGCTGCCCCCCAACGGTCCCCTCGCATTGGCACGGGACAACCTACTGGCTCGGCATGCACAAGACCTACAAGCACAGCCCGTTGCCGACAGCATCAGGTTGGCCGCCGATGCGTGCCGCATAAGCCATGCAGACGCAACCGCCCTAGTCCATCACTGCCTTTGGAATCAGGCCATCGACTGCGACTTGTCGCGCGATATCCATCCCGCGAAGCCACCACCTCAGGGCGGCCGACGCCTGCGCCAAGCTGTCCGGGACGTCCTCACCCGACACGCTCTTGGGAGGTCATGATGACAGAAACATCTCAACGAGTTCCCATTCCCGGCGAGATCCTCACGCCCACCCAGCCCAAGGTGCTGATCGCAAAGACCATGCGGGTACTGCTGGTAGAACAAGGGGAACGTGACCGAATCGTTCTAATTGCACTGGAACCGATCACCTCGCGGGGCAGGAAGTATTTTCAAGGCCCGATCACTTTGCGGCTTTCAGATGTTGAAAAGGACCTCGCTCGAAAGCGTTGCCGAATCGTCGAAGGTGGAGTAGCACCCCGTCCAGACTCGACTGCAAGTGATGAAGAGCTTGATCGAAAGTACTGCAGGGCTGGGCAGGAAAAGTCAGGAACCCGCCGAAAGCGCGAGCAGCGCTGGGCCCTGATCGAGCCGCTGGTCCGTGACTTTGACAGCCGCACTCGGCTACTCGACCGACAGTTCCGCGTGGCGACAATCGCAGCCCGTGCCGCCGAGTTGTCAAAGAAAAACGATCTACCTGCTAAGAGGCTGACCCGTCAGATCAACGACCTACTGAATCAGTACTGGGCCGGAGGGAGCACTAGGGGTGCGCTAACGCCGTTCGATGATGCCCGCGGGGCACGCGGAGAAGAGCGTACGCAACGAAAAAAACTTGGGCGCCGCAACGCGCCGACGAAAGCCGGAAATAGTGGGCAGGAAGGCTTCCTGCTATCCGAGCACGACAAAGACATCTGCGGGTTCGGCTGGCGCAACTACTACATCCGCGGCAAGACCGTCGCCAAGGCACTGCGCCGTACCTGGCGGGAATTTTATTCAGATATCACGACCAACAAGCGCGGCCAGGCTGTCCACACGCTTTACCCGGCAAATCAGCGGCCAACCCGAAAGCAATTTTGTACATGGGGACGCCAGCGCTCGCCCGGCCACGAGTCCTGGAAAACCCAGCTCACCAAATTCACAATGGCGCGAATCGATCGCGCGCTGCTGGGTTCCGCAAATGACAACGTCACCGCGGTCGGCCAGCGCGGCGCCATGGACTCCACGGGCGTCGACATCAACTTTGTGAGCGTCCTCAACCGCATCAAGCGAATTGGCGGCGCACATCGCATCCTGATCATTGACTCCAAATATGGCTACATCCCGGGATTTTATCTGGGCCTCGATGCACCCAGCGCCACAACAGTGCGGCTTGCAATGCTACATGCAATCTCTGACAAGACTGAGTGGCTCGCGTGGCTTGGGCTGGAGGAACAGAACCCTGATGACTGGTTGAAGATACAGTTTGCCTGCCTGGTTGCAGACAACACCGACCTGCGCTGCACGGCCGTAGAGGAATGCCTCGAGGCAATCAGCTGTGGTGTCCAATTCGTCCCGGTTGCTCGATCAGACATGAACTCCACTGTCGAGAGCGCTCACCACACTGTCCATCGCGCGTCCGACCACAACATGCATGGAACGACGCACGGAAAGAAAAAAGAGCGCGGGGAAGCATCACCCGACGAGGACGCCTGCCACACGATCATTGAAGCGATTCGCGAAACAGCGCGCGCCATCCACGCCCACAACACGATGCCGCTCGACATGATTCCGACGCTTGCTGAACATCGCGAGCTGGTCACCCAGGGTATCCCACTCACCCGCCTGAATCTAACGCGATGGGATATCTCTCGCGGCAAAGTGGCAATCAGCTTGATCGGCATCCAAGAGGCGCGCATGAAGTTGCTTATGCCCATTCGCGGAACATTCACCAAGAATGGCGTCAAGTTGCTACGCCCGGACCGCGGCGACAGGCGCGAATTCGTCGAACCCGTACGTTACATTGCCCGCGATAAGGATTTCGTGCAGCGCACCATCCGCGCGAGGGTCATGCGCGGCCGCGTCACCCCCGAGAGTTGGGACGACGATTTCCTGCACGACCCGTACCACCCCTCTCACATTTACTACCGGGACCCAGTCAGCGGCCAACTGATGGAGTTGGACGCCAAAGTAAACAGCGACGACTCGGAGCGCCTCGTTGAGTGTTCCCTGCCCGACATGTTGGACCTGATAGACACCTGCAGCCTCGACCGCTTCAACGCTCGCGTCGGCCGCGATGATGCCATGAGCGCCCTGGAGGACGCCCAGGACCATACCAATCAAGAATCCAAGGCAGCCTACCAGCGGGACCTCGACGAAGCGCCGAAGAAGCCCTCCAAGGCGGGGATGAAGCGTGACAAGAGAGCTAACCGGGAAACTGAGAAGGCGGCATTAGTCTTTGGAATGCCCGTACTGCCAGCTACTGACCCTATCCAGGCTGACTCCCAGCCAACCGACGAGCCCGCCCAACCTCCTTCGGCTGATGACACCGAAGGCCGCGCTCCTGAGGCCGAACCTCCGAGCGTCGCGACTCAGGCGCTGCCGCCGAGCCCGACGACCAGCGCATCGCCTCTGGTCCAGAGCATCTTGAGACGTATCGAAGAAAGGAGCCGCAATGCCTGACAGTACCGAAGCTAGCAGCACTTGGATAAGGCAAAGAAATCCCCTTACCGACGGTCTCCCGCGTTTCCCCGACCTCGACAGCATCGCGGCGGCACTCGCCTTCGATCCACTTGCCGGAATCGACGTCAAGTCACTTGATATAGCAACTCGAATTGGTCTTCTCAATTCGGAGAAGTCTCCTCTCCAACCTACATCTGTCAGTGTCCAGTGCGCGCTCGCCTGGCAAGGCATGCTGCTGACCGGGCTTGATCGGCGAAATCCACTCAATAACGCCGCACGCCTCGATTATTGGCAGACGTTAATGAATCCGGGACGTTCGGTTTCCCAGCCACCCAAGCTGCCGAGCAAGGGCATGGCCATCCACGTTGTCAAGGGCCCCACCGGGACCGGAAAATCCGTCACAGCGGATCGGTTTTGCGCACTTTATCCGCAGCAGGCTGTTGAGCGTGCCGGGTGCGAAGCTGCTGGCTTCAAACACTTGCTACAATTGATCTACCTGCAAGTCGACATGAGCGCGGACGGCACGCGCGGCGGATTTATTACTGGAACCCTGCTGCAAATGGACCGCGCCTTGGGAACAAACTACGCGGCGTCCCTTAAGAAACAATTTCGCACCGTTGAACAGCTGACGGTTGCACTGATTGCGAGACTCATAGCGCACCACACGGGCATCCTATTTATAGACGAGGGGCAACTGAGAAACCTCGTGCAATGCGGGCACGCCGACCTGATCCAACTGTTCCTGCTGCAACTGATGAATAGTGGAATCCCGACCGTCTTCGTGGGCAATGAGCGAGCATTTGACTGGGTCGAGTACAGTCAGGACCTTTCGCGCCTGAAGTTGATTCCAGGTGCACGGTTTTCGCCCCCGGGGTCGCTGATTCCCGGTGACCCCCGATCAGCGAGTACCCAGCACGCCAAGCTTCTTGCCGATGCCGATGCGCAGACGCTTGTCGACGGGATCATGTCTTACTACCTCCTGAAGGAGTCACCGCAGCGGCCTGAGGAGTGCATCCAGACTTTGCTTCAGCGCAGTGGCAGCATCGCGCGCCTCGGCCTTACGCTCTGGACAAGCGCCCAGTTGCAGGCACTTCTCCTGCACGGTCGCGAATATGTGACCCCCGAGGATATTAAATCGGCTTACAACTCGACGGACTTCGACGCTCTGCGGCCGTTAGCCGACGGCTTCAATTACCGCAAACCCGAGTTGTTTGCGCATTATCCGGATGTCGCATCAGCGTTTTACAGAAAGATCTGGGGCTTCCCGGCCGACGAGAGCGCTTCCGCTACCGCTTCGGCGCGGCAACCGACGCACCCCCCGAAGCAACCGAGGCCTCGCAAGAAATCAGGCAAGTCGAAGTTAGCTGCAGAAGAGACCCGCGAAGCCAACGCTGCCAAGGAGCGCGAACGCCTCGAAAAGACGCTCAAGGAAGAAGACATGCGCAAGAATGGACTGGTCCAGCACGCGCTTGAAGGCCTCGCAGAGCTTCGTGAGAGCTCTGAAAAAACGTCGTGACATGCTTCCAGCACTGTACGAGGGAGAGACACTATATTCGCTGCTCACCGCCACGCAGCGCTTGCGCGCCGATTCAAGGGCCGAAGTAACCTGCGCCACCTTGTTTGGAAGTCCAGTCGCCGGACTGCGGCATGACTTCCCGAGCCATCTGGACGAGTTCTCCCGACGAACTCGCGGCGTTTTCGGGACACCTGAGGTGCTCGCGATGCAGCACTCCGTGCTTCCCTACTTCACGGCATTCCGCAATCAGGACGTTGTTGATCGCGCGATCATTGCAATGGCAGGAAACACGGTAAATCGCCTTAAATTCATACTCGGTTTACCGGCAAGTCCGGCTGGCGCCAATTACCCACTTAGTTTCTGCAAGACCTGCACTGACGTAGATATCAATCGCGATGGTCGCGCCCATTGGCATCGCATTCATCAACTTCCTGCATCTTATCTGTGTCCGATTCATCACGAACTCCTCCTCACCTCAGAAGTGAGGCTCAATGGCCTCGGCCGGAGCCAGCTTTTCTTGCCCGGTGATCAGGATCTGAATGTGCGGGCAACGGCATTGGAGCTGACACCTGATGCCTTACCCATCCTTCGCCGCTTCTCTGCTCTCAGCGCCGCGACACTCACCAAGTCGCTGCCGGGCGGATTTAACGAGGCTTCACTGCAGGCATGCTATCGATTTGGCCTCACGCAACTGGGATTGCTGACTCCAGCAGGTTTCATCCGTGCCAACGACTTCGTTAGCGCAGTGACTGCACACTTCCGGCCAATCTCGTCGCTCTCACCCTTCCATCGGGTCGTCTCCACGTCCTGTTCAAGCAGTTTGTTAAGGCTCATCAGGAAGCCACGAAACGGCATACCGACGTTGACCCACTTGGTGCTAATTGAATTCCTGTTCGGGGACTGGGAAAGATTTGTCTCGGCTTATCGGTGGGAGAGTCAGTTGTCGCTCTCCTTCAACTGCACCGACCTCCTTACGTCGCGCGACGACGAATTACCCCCAACTGACTTCGCTTCAGCGCTGAATCGTATAGCCGACGGCTACCGGACTAACCAAGGTTCCCTTCGGGCGTTGTGCACCGCTGAGGGTGTCGACATCAACACCGCGATGCGCTGGATCGGGCGCCTGGGTCTGGCCGATATCTCACGCCGGCCGCGAGTGGTAACCAATACGGTTAGGAGATTGGTGGTCTCCTTACTGGAGGCAGGACACCCACTGCGTGACGTTTGCGCCCAGACCTCCCTGTCGAAGTCGACCGTCGACCGAATTCTCAACGACAACAGCACGCTGCGTGCAACCTGGAAGGCAAGCGCTTTGGAACGTCGTCGAAAGATCGAGCGAGATCGCCTCGATGACTTTCTCGCGCTGAACCCCGAGGCAACGATGCCAGTCGTCCGGGCGACCACTGGAATCGGATACAGTTGGCTCCTTCGCCATGACCGACTATGGCTGCGCAGTCGAGTTCGAAAATCCGTACGCACTGGCATGGCTGAACACAAGCGTGTCCCTCGGGTCGATTGGTCCGGACGCGACGCACAATGCCTGGCGGCCTTGCAGATCGTCGCCGAGAGCCTGGAATTGTCCGCCAATGAGATTCTAAAGGCGCCTGCAATCCTCCGGCGACTGCCCAAGCTGCCATTTAAGCCACGCCTTGAGCGCCTCCCCGAATCCCGGAAATACATCGAAAGCCTTCTAGACGACCTACGCGACCTCAGAGCCGCTAACTGAAGAGCGCGCGTCGGCGTGCATTATCGTTCTCGTAGCCCAAGTCAGCGTCTGTGGAAACCACCGGTACCGGGAAGGCCCTCCCCCGCTTCGCCAAACGTCAGGCTCTGAAGGTCGGCAGCCAAAATACAATCGCGGGCCCAACCGGAACCCCACTCCTTGAGTGGTCCAGGCAATGTTGGCTAACCGATTCCTTGCGAAGGATGCCCGAATCCGAAATTCGCCCAGAGCGCCACGGCTCAGTTGATCCGTATCGCTCTCCGATCGCCCGACCAAAGCATAACCATGTCCATGCTCTATACGCGGTTCTTGGAATGGATCGATCCTTGGTGATCGATAGCAGGCTCACGGAGAGATAGATTCCCCTTGCATCCGCATATACTTTTATGTATTTTGTGGTCATGCACGGGACTGAATCTACCTTGCCCATCGAGGAACTCTCTCGACTCGTCAGGTCAATGGGCATACATCAGGACGAGATCGCCTTGGCGACGGGCGTGACACAACCTCATGTCAGCCGCGTGTTGTCGGGAGGGGTTTCTCCGACCGCAAAAGCTTATCGGCGTATATGCGCATATGTGGTCAGCCGGAAGAGCCCCATCTCGACACTCCGAGTGGCACAGAACCAGGAGCTGGTCAGCGCGATCGCATCTATCTGGGATGGTTCGGAAGAACAGGCGCGGGCGCTTGGGGCCGTCATCCGATCATTGGCGCCGTTGCTTACGCTCTACAAGACTGGCGATCCGAAATGATTGTCGAGGATGCCGTCCGCCTCGTCGGGAGGACCTTACATCCGCGATGGCTGCAGCGTCCAACCATCCTGCCCGACGAACTGGCACACAGCTACGCACTGCGCGTCCTGGTGCTGAATGAAGCCGACTCTCTCGAGTCGTTGATCGCTGCCGTATCCGCCGATGGTGTAGTTGATCCCAAAGTCCCCAAGGCGCAGTTTCTCGCATGGGTCGCCGATGTGGACGTTTCGGAGTTTTTACGGTTTCACACACTCGCCCCCTTTCAGCAGGCCTTCACGTGCGGCGCGACACCCCATTCCCATGGCGAAAATCGGGAGAGCCACCTACGTTATGAAGCACTCCGGGTCAAAGTGCCATCCTTCAGGATCTGCGATGCTTGCAAGCAAGAAGACCTGGCATATTGGGGATTTCCGATCATACGGGTAAGTCACCACATCCCTGGGGTCGAATGGTGCGAGAAGCATGCGCAACCACTGATCTCCACGGGTTTCGACACACGCCACATCTCCCGAATCCAGAGATTCTCTTGGACGGCTGCTCCATCAGATTCAACGGAATGGCCTGGCCCGCAGAACGAGGTCGTAGAACGGTACGCTGCCATCTCAACGGCCCTGATGGCGAGATGCGAGAGTATGCCCGTGAGACAAGCCAGCGGCATAATTGCGGCCCGTGCGAAACAGCAAGGGCTGCGGAGGGCGTTAACAGGAAAACGGAAGATTCTTTCTGACTTGGTACTCGAGACAGCGCCGAGGGACTGGATCGCTCGCCTTCTCCCGTCCTTTCTCAGCCAGAAAACAAGGCCAGGAGTCTTTGCCGCGTCCCTGGACGGCGTGATGAAGCCTGCGACCATCTGCCGACCCGAGGCCTACGCCGTCGCACTGGCGGCTCTTTACAGTGACGCGGACGAGGCGCTCTCGGACTTGACCAACGCGCAGGAGGCACCAGAGTCGCTGAAAGTTCGCGCAAAGCGCTCGCGTCCCAGTGGGAGCAAACCGGCCGGGGCTCACACGGCCACTGAAGTCGCCGAGGCCTATTTCCGTTCGAATTTCAGTAACGCGGCGATGGCAAAGCTACTGGGGGGCTCGTGCACCTGGATAAGATCACTCTTGGTGCGGCTGAATCTTCCACCGGCGAGCCTCATTGGAAAGGCACGCAACCGAGCGGCTTTAATGTCTTTCAAAGCTGGCGCGAACATCGACTCGGCTTGCACTTCGGCTGGCGCGTCGGTCACAGACCTCGTAGATCTGCTCCGGTTTGACCTTGACCTCCTCGTGCCCTTGATTCGCCGGGGCTAAGCTAACCGTTCGCATATCGCTGCCACTCGAACTTCTGTGGAGTTCTACACCGGACCGCAGGTCGTTCAACAGCATGCAGGCGGCGCTCATCGACCCCTGGCGCCCACGAACCTGCAGGTCACACATCGCCCATGCAGCCATCCAGACGCTGCATTTGATAAGCATTCAGCACGCCGTCTGCCTGCTCAATCAGGGTTGCGCACCTCGCAAAGCGCCGAGCCCACCCGTCCTTGGTCACCACGTCTACCCCTTCACGCACACCACCTGCTTCAAGGTATGCAGGATCTCGGTCAGGTCGCGCTGGTTGGCCATCACTTCATCGATGTCCTTGTACGCGCCGGGAATCTCGTCGACCACGCCCTTGTCCTTGCGGCAGATCACCCCTTCGGTCTGGCGTGCGAGATCGGCCTCGGTGAAGCGTTTGTTCGCGGCCGTGCGGCTCATGCGCCGGCCGGCGCCGTGGGCGCTGGAACAGAAGCTCTCCGCGTTGCCCTTGCCGCGCACGATGTAGCTGCGCGCGCCCATGCTGCCGGGGACGATGCCGAGCTCGCCGTCCCCCGCACGGATCGCGCCCTTGCGCGTCACCCACACGTCGGCGCCGTAGTGGT
>ERZ1645187.5368-NODE-5368-length-10009-cov-5.745831_pt1 | contig 10009 bp, 10 predicted proteins | sample MGYA00575352_ERZ1645187 | MGnify/ENA primary metagenome ERZ1645187 (study PRJEB40837, sample SAMN11349314) | freshwater sediment metagenome | isolation source: river sediment | host: Sediment | place: India: Wazaribad , New Delhi | collected 2017-02-21 ...
CGACGCGAACGGACGCGCGGTCGTGCTCAGCGAGTTTGGCGGCTATAGCCAACACATTCCAGAGCACAGTTTTTCGCAAAAAGAGTTTGGGTACAAGCGATTCTCGTCGGCGGAAGCGTTGACTTCGGCGTTTGAGCAGCTCTATGCGCGTGAGGTGATTCCTGCGAAGGCAAAAGGGCTTTCTGCCGCGATTTATACGCAGGTTTCGGATGTGGAGCAGGAGACAAACGGGTTTATTACCTATGACCGCGCAGTTGTAAAGATGGACAAATCTCGTGTTCGCGCGGTCAATGCGCAACTCAGCGACGCACCAAAAGCGGAGCAGGAGAGCGAACAAACGCTCGAAGTAGTAAGCGAAAAGCAACCAGCCGAAAAGGCGGAGGAACAGATGTAAGGCGCGCATCAAATTCAATACAATCGCGCTTTACTTGCGACCGTCAAACTGCCTAAGGTATAATGGAACCATAAAAGCAAGGCGGTGATGACATGGATAAGGCTCTCGCTCGACACAAACGCGTGTTTCGCTTCTGCCTAAAGTAGCTCAACGGAACTCTAAAATCGATTTACGGGTTTCATCCCGAACCGGCAAACGTGGGCAAAGGCCCGTATCTCATCGCCGCGAACCACAACGGAGAACTGGATCCCGCATTGCTTGCGCTGAGTTTTTGGGAGCACATGTATTTTGTCTCTAGCGAACACGTGTTTCGCAAAGGGTTTCTTTCGTGGTTGCTGGTCTATTTCTTTGCCCCAATCTCCCGTGTGAAGGGCACAACGGACGCGATTGCGGCGCTGAACATCATCCGCACCGTGAAAAAGGGGACAAATGTCTGCCTCTTTGCGGAAGGGAATCGCTCCTACAACGGCGTGACCGGCCCGATTTTCCCCGCAACGGGAAAGCTCGCCAAGGCGACGGGTGCGCCGCTCGTTACGTATCGTTTCGAGGGCGGATATCTCACGACGCCGCGTTGGAGCCGCTCGACAAGAAAAGGCTACATGCGTGGCTACGTGGTAAATGTCTATTCGCCGGAGCAGCTCAAGCAGATGACACCCGAAGAGGTCAATGAGCACATTCGGGAGGACATCATGGAGGATGCGTTTGACCGGCAACAGATCAAGCCCTATCACTACAAGGGCAACGACCTCGCAAAAGGACTTGAAAACGCGCTCTATTTTTGCCCGAAGTGCGGGAAAACCGGCACATTGCACAGTAAGCATGACGTGTTTTTCTGCTCGTGCGGATTGCGGGTTCGATACACGGAGACTGGTCTCTTCGAACAAGTGGAGTTGAGTGATCCGGAACCGCCGTTTACGACGGTGCGGGACTGGGATTATTGGCAGAATACGCGCGTTATGGAGTATGCCAATTCGTTGCAGGACGACGAGGTCGCCTATTCGGACGAAGGGGTTAACCTAATTGCCGTTGGTGCAAAGCACAAAGACAGCGTGCTGGTGACGGCGCAATTGACCATGACGAAACGCACGATCTCGATTGGAGAACACCATTTCCCGCTCGATCAGATCAGCAGCATGGCTCTGGTCGGCGTATACAAGATGGTCTTTTCGGTGGGTGGCCAATCGTATGAGCTTAATGCGGCGAAAACGCCGTATTGCGGCAGGAAATATTTTACGCTTTTTGAGCATCTGCGTCAGAGTCAAGCGTGAAATGCTTGCGTGTCTTGAGCGGTTTTCGGAACCGCTCTTTTTTTATTTGTGGCGAGCGCTTTACAAAACACATCAAATATCTGTTAAATCGCGAACACAAAATGTTAACACAAAAGTATCATTCCGTACGAAATTCTGATAAGATGATATTTGTGGGGAATTTTCAGGAGGTAGTATATGACGATATTTGACTTCTTATCGATGCTGGGAGGTCTGGCGTTGTTCCTTTACGGAATGCATCTGATGAGCACGTCGCTCGAGAGCATGTCCGGCGGTGTTTTGGAACGCGCGCTGGAGCGTTCTACCAGCAGCAAATGGAAGGCGCTTCTGCTCGGAACAGTCGCGACCGCGATTATTCAAAGCTCGTCCGCCACAACCGTTATGACCGTAGGCTTCGTCAACGGCGGCATCATGACGCTCAACCAAGCGGTTGGCATCATCATGGGCGCCAATATCGGCACCACGGCAACGGCATGGATTCTAAGCCTCACCGGCATCCAGGGAACGTCACTTCTCGTTCAGCTGCTCAAGCCGACATCCTTTACGCCAATCCTCGCGGTAATCGGCGTAATCCTAACGATGTTCTCCAAAAAACAAAAAAAGAAGACCATTGGAGCAGTGCTCTGCGGGTTTGCCGTGCTGATGTACGGTATGCATATGATGTCCAGCGCGGTTAAGCCGCTTGCGGACATGCCGGGGTTTGTGAGCATTATGACGCGCTTTAGCAATCCCGTATTGGGCGTGCTCACGGGCGCGGTGATCACCGGAATCATACAAAGCTCCTCTGCATCGGTCGGCATATTGCAGGCGCTTTCTCTCACGGGTGGCGTGACCTATGGCATCGCAATCCCGATCATCATGGGCCAAAACATCGGCACCTGCGTGACCGCGCTGCTCTCCTGCATCGGAGCCAGCAAGAACGCAAAACGCACCGCAATGGTGCATCTCTACTTCAACATTATCGGAACGGTCATCTTCCTTGTGTTGTTTTATACCCTTAACGCATTTTTCCATTTTTCATTCTTGGACGATGTGCTGGATCCCGCGCATATTGCAATCATCCACACGTCGTTTAACCTGCTGACGACTGCTGTTCTGCTCCCGGCTTCCAACTTCCTCGTGATGCTGGCGAAGCGCACCATACCCGATAAGCAGGCGAAAGAGGAAGAATGGCCGCTCGACGAACGGTTTCTGGATCTGCCTGCCTTTGCGCTGGAGCAATGCAGAAACGTGATTGAGCGTATGGCGACGCTGTCGCGGGACACGCTCCTGATGGCGCTGGATACCGTGGAACATTATGACGCAAAGAAAATCGCTCAAGTGATTGCAAACGAGGACGAGATCGACAAATACGAAGACCGCCTCGGCACCTATCTGGTGCAACTCAGCACGCGCCAGCTTATGGAGAAAGACAGCAACGAAATCGGAATGTTCCTGCACATGATCGGAGACTTCGAGAGAATCAGCGACCACGCGGTCAACCTCACGGAGGTTGCGCAGGAGATGCACGAAAAGAAACTTTCGTTCTCCGGCGCGGCGAAGGCGGAGATTCGCGTGTTTAGCAGCGCGCTGAGCGAGATACTGAACAATGCGATCGATGCCTTCCTGAAAGAAGACCTCGATGAAGCGCGTTTGGTTGAGCCGCTGGAAGAAGTGATCGACGCGATTCAAGCCGAAATCCGTGCGCGGCACGTCCTGCGCCTGCAGGAAGGCGTTTGCACAATCGAGCTCGGGTTTGTGCTCTCCGATCTGTTGACGAATATGGAGCGCGTATCCGACCATTGCTCCAACATTGCGGCGACACTGATTCAAACCAACAACGAAACGTTCGATATGCATAGCTATCTGCACGCGGTGAAGGCGGCCGACGGCAACGAAGAGTTTACCGCATGCGTCAAGGAGTACTCGGACAAATACGCATTGCCGACGGCATAAAAGAAAGTCAAATACTGAATTTCATCAGATCCACTTGAAAATCGGCGCGGAAGTCTTTACGATAGACGAAACGCCGATTTTTTTAGTGAGGCAGAGAGTAGAAGGATCGCACATGTCAATTGAACGAGTCAAAGAATATTTTCGCGCAATGGATCTGGAGCAGCGCGTTTGGGAATTTGAAACCAGCTCGGCTACGGTGGAGCTCGCCGCCGAGACGCTCGGCGTGCGCCCGGCAAGAATTGCAAAAACGCTTTCGTTTGAGGCGGACGGCGGCTGCATCCTGATTGTCGCCGCAGGCGACGCGCGCATAGACAACCGCAAGTTTAAGGATCAGTTCGAGAAAAAAGCAAAGATGCTCTCGCCGGAAGATGTGCTTCGTTGCACGGGTAGCGAGATCGGCGGAGTATGCCCGTTTGCGCTGCCGGAAGGGACGCCGGTGTATCTGGATGTCTCGCTCAAGCGGTTTGCGACGGTGTTTCCCGCCTGCGGCAGCACCAACAGCGCAATGGAAGTCACGCTTGACGAGCTGATGCGATATAGCCGCGCGCGTGGCTGGATTGATGTTTGCAAGGATTGGGAGGAGGGCGATGATCCGGTTATTGACGATGTGCCAAAGCCGGATATGCCGATGCCGTCCGATGGCGAAATCGCACTGCGAATCACGGCAGTCGAAGACGCGATCGAGGCGAAAGGGTACGTGCCGGTCTACCGGTTTGACATCGTGCGCCTGTGTGACGGCGCGGAGGTTGGGGCAATCGACCTACGGCTCGGTTATACGCGCAACCTCTATTTTGGCGGCAATATCGGCTATAGCGTCAAGGAAGAGTTTCGCGGGAACAGGTACGCGAGGAAGGCCTGCAAACTTGTTTTTACGATTGCGCGCGCACACAGAATGCCATATTTGATGATCTCCTGCCGGGAGGACAACATCCCTTCGCGCAAAACATTAGAAGGACTGAATGGAACGCTTCTGGAAACGCGCGAACCGCCAAGCTATTGCTCGCTCTACCGCCTCGGCGAAACAAGCCCGCATTGCTATTTTCGCTTTGATCTGCAATAGGTTCGATGATCAAAAATAGCGTTTCTACATTCTTATAAATCTTTTTCTTATAATTTTTTCAGCATAAAATCATGCAAACTGGTATCGGATACCCCGGAAAGAGGAACCGATGTCAGTTTTTTTCGTTGAAAAAGCGAAGTACACGTCAACGAAACAGCGGCAAACAAAACATGCGCTCAGTACTACCGCACCTTTTGGGAAAGCGTGCAGGAAGGCGGGCGCAGGATGACGCAAACAAGAACGCTGCGGGTTGGCAGCAAAGGAGACGACGTATTCCGCGTTAAGCAACGCCTGTTCGCGCTCGGCTGCTATGCGCCGCACATCACGCAGGTTACGACAAGCAACTTTGGGCGGGATACGCAGCGCGCTGTGGTGAATTTTCAAACGCTAAACGCGCTGCAAGCCGATGGGGTTATAGGCCCGCTCACGCTCGCCGCATTGTTTCCGGAGGATGCGACAGCGCAGCCTGCTCAAATCGAAATCGGCACATACCCCAACATCAGCAAGACGAAGCTTGCTTCCATCCTTGCCGCGCTGGAGCAGACGAGCGAAATCCGACGCGCAATTGTGCAGGATGCATTGCAGTTTGCGTTTGATCCCGCCGTATCGCGCGACTATCCGCTCAGCCTCTATATCCGCGGCGGAAATCTCTACAACGCCGACCTTGCGCCAAACGTGATTACGATTTCGCGCATCCAAAGCGGCGCAAAGCGCCAGCCGGAGTATTATGATGGCGGCCGGCAAGAGATGATGGAGGATGCGGTGCGGCAAAACCCCGCGATTACGGGCGCGGACTGCTCCGGTGGCGTGGTTGGGCTCCTGCGGCATGCTGGCGTGGTGAACCCCGCGTTTGATCTCGCGGCAGATGGATTTGCGTCGAGCAAGTCCATGCGCGAAGTCGAGCAAAGCGCGTTAAAACCCGCCGATCTGTTGCATAAAAGCGGGCACATCGGGCTGTATGCGGGCGGCGGCTTCGCGGTGGAATGGATGGGCGGCGCATACGGCTGCCAACTTACGCATTTGAACGCGAGACGCGGCTGGAACTTTGTCAAAGGCAGAGAAGACCGCTTTGGCGCCTGGACATCCTATCTTTGCCCCAATTGGTATTAGGAGGAGCAACACATGCAACAATGGGATGTCGTTGGCGTAATCGCTACGCTATTTGGGCTGTTTTCTGCCGTGATTGCGCCGATGATCAAACTCACTCAGGCGATCTCGCGGTTGACCACAACGATGGAGCACCTGGAGAAAACAACAGACTGCCTCTCGGCAAGCAACCGAACCGCACATGAGAGCCTCTGGCAGAACGCGCGGGAACTAGGAACCCAAATCAACGACCATGAAGCACGCATCCGCGTGATCGAAGAGACATAATTGAAACAAATAAAGGAGAAATGAATATGGATAAACTGATGGACTATGGTATGCAGGTCGCATCCACGTTGCTGATCACGCTCATCGGCGTACTTGGCACGTATCTTTCGCTTCAGCTTGGAAAAAGCGCGAACCTCAAGAACATCAACGAGGCGCAAAAAGAACTGATTCGCGTGGCGAAGATTACCGTTGGCGAGTTGCAGCAAACGTATGTCGCAAACTGGAAAGCCGCCAACGAGGATGGTAAACTCACGAACAACGAAATTGCTGAGCTTCGCGCAAAGCTGCTCGACCGGACGGTTGAGAAACTCTCGACTCCCGCCTACACGCTGTTGCAGGCGGCTTCGGTCGATGTGGAAGGATTGATCCTCGGCGTCGGCGAAAGCTTGATTGATCGCATCAAACAGCAATCCGGCCTCGCAGAATAACACAGCACGCGAAAAAGCATGCCGCCTGAAACAGGCGGCATGCTTGTGTTTTTGGTTTGTTGCGTGGAGCGAACGCGTTAAAATTCTTTGAGAACGACGCTGGCAGAAATTTCGTCTTCTAGAGCGCAGACGCTCAGGCAATAGTCTGGAAAGGGGGATAACCGTTGAAAATGATAGGGTGTTTCGCCATGAAACGTTGCGTTGTTATCGCCGGAGGGTAGCACTGAAAAGCTCACAGGAGAGACGGAAAAGCCGGTTCCTTCCGCCTTGAGATAGCTCTCTTTAAGCGTCCAGATGCGAAAAAAATCTTTCTCTGGCTCGGATGAATGCGCAAGAAAGGTGCGCTCCTCCGGGTGAAAGAACCGCTCGGAGATGCGCCGCCAGTCGATTGGGCGAAAGTGTTCCAAATCCACGCCGACCGTTTGCTTGGAAAGAGCAAGAACGGCATAATCGCCAGCATGGGTGATGTTAAACGGAGCATGATCGCGCAGAGTCGGCTTGCCGCGCCTGCCGCGCTCAAACTGCGCGTGGCTTGTCTGCTCGCCAAAGATTGCGTAGAGCAACAATCCGGCGGCAAGCGTAAGCAGCCCGCTCCGGGAATCTCCAAATGCGCGCACGCGAGCCTGACGCTCCTGATCCAGATGCGTGATCAATTCCTCCGCACGCGGCGCAATCTGATGGATGTTTGCGGCAAACAGTTCGACCAAAGTGAATTCCTCTCAAAAAAACGGATTATGTGCGCAGCACCGTTTTGGTTTTCCATTTTCCGCTGCGATAGCGGAAAAAGAAAAACACGGAGCGCACAACCCAATCGATCATCATGCAATACCATATGCCTTCCAGCCCAAAGTGGAACTGCTTGATAGACAGATAGCTCAACCCGAAGCGTACGATCCACATGGAGCATGTGGAGACAATCATTGTATAGCGCGCGTCTCCCGCGGCGCGCAGCACGTTTGGAAACGCGAACGAGAGCGGCCAAATAAAGCAGCAGGAGATGGTGAGGCTTGGCAGCACTTGATTGGCAAGCTGCGATGCATCCGGGCTTAGCGAAAATATGCCGATGACCTGTTTTGAAAAGAACAGGATTGGAAGATTGACGGCAATCATCGAAACAAACGTAATCGCCATCAGCTTTTTTGCATACGAGACGGCTTGTTCGTAGTCTCCCGCACCGACGCACTGCCCAACCACCGTAAGGATCGCGAGTCCCATCCCCATGCCGGGCACGATCGTGATGTTGAAGATGCTGCCGATGATGGCGTTTGCCGCGATTGCAGACGTGCCAAGCCACGCAACCAGCGTTTGCACCAGAAGTTTGCCAAAGTTAAACATCCCGTTCTCTAGCCCGTTTGGCACGCCGATGGAGAGGATGCTTCGCACCATGTTTTTTTCAAAGCGGATGGGGAATAGGTTTTGTAGATAGATCACGTTGCTCTTGCTCTGAATCAGTACGAGCATCAGCACGGCTGCCACCGCGCGGGCAACAGCGGTTGCGATACTCACGCCCAACACGCCCAGGTGCAGCCCGTAAAGAAACAATGCGTTGAGCGAGATATTCACAACGTTCATCACCAATGAAACGTACAACGAAATCCGCGAATTGCCCATCGCGCGGAACAGCGCGGCGCAGGCGTTGTAGAGCGCGAGAAACGGGAACGAGATCGCGCTGAAAATTAAATACACACGCGCGCTCTCGGCAACGGCGGGATCCAACGCACCGAAAATGAGACGAATAAAAAACTGCGGAGCCACGAGTAATACGGCTCCAATCGCGACGGAAAAAATCAGCGAAACATAGACAAGCTGCTTGGCGGACAATCGTGCGTTTTCGGGCTGTTGCCGTCCGATGTATTGCGCACAGACGACCGCGCCGCCGGTGCAGAGCGCCGAGAGGATGCTGATGATCAGTACGTTGAGCGAATCCACCAGCGAAACGCCGGAAACAGCCGCCTCGCCAACGCTGGTTATCATGACGACGGCGGCAAGGCCGACCGTCATGGCCAGCAGTTGCTCCAGAATGAGTGGTATGATGAGCTGACGAAGCGCAGCGTTTGTAAACATCGGTTGCGATGCAGCCGGTTTTGTTACCATAGATGACCGTTTCTAGTGTAGTTGATTTACGGGAAAGGAATCGAAACGTTGGTTAGTATTTGAGCGTTTGCGCAACATCCAGCACAAAGACGGTTGCGCCGCCGACGGTGACGCTCATTGGCATCGCCGCGCTATCGATGTTGTGCGGAATGCCGGAAGCGGGAACGGTGACCACCGTCCTGCGGCGGGAGTGCTCACTGATGATGGCGAGTGTCTCGTCGAGGCGATCCGCCTCCACGCCGATCATGAGCGTTGAGTTTCCGCCGCGCAGAAACCCGCCGGTGCTCGCGATGCGCGTGACGCTGATGTTCTTGTCGATCAATGCATAGGTCAGCGATTTCTGATCGTCATTTTGAACGATGGCAAAGAGCAGTTTCATGTTGTTGTTCCCTCCAATCGTTAGGTCAATGTACGTGCACGATTGATTCCCTGTGTCTATAGTATACCACAGGCACCCGCAGGCGAAAACAGTGATTGAGAAGAGAAGTGCGTAAAAGCAAGTTTGTTCTCGGGGTTTGTCTATGAACGGTAGAGTTGAATTTCGCGTGATACGGTTGAATTTTTCGGCGATTTATGAGAACATAGGCTAAGTGAAAATGAATTTTTGTAAGAAGCATTACAAATGTAAGCACGAAATCACAGGGAGAAACAGAAAATGTCACAAGGAATCGAACGATTTCTAGATGAAGAAGGACGCCTCAAACAGTGGCCGGCCAAGCAAGGCCCGCGCGAAGAGGTGTTTGCATATTTGGCGCAGAAGTTTGAACTGGGGCGCGATTATTCGGAACACGAAGTGAACGCGATTCTTGCCTCTTGGCATACGTTTGGCGATTTGTTTATCCTGCGCCGCGGGATGATCGAGAGCGAGTGGCTATTGCGTATGCGAGACGGCAGCCGCTATTGGCGCAACCCCGAGAAGAAAGAGGACGCGCAATGACCGCTCTGCCGAATGGATACCGCGAGGTGCGGCGCGTAGACCTCATGCGAAACCGCAAGGAAGCGATTTTGATCAATCTGCTGTCTCTTGCAATTGCGACGGGGGTTGGCGTGCTGGGCTTTGTGCTCTGCCCGCCGTTTGACGAAATCCACCTCGGCATCCATAACATCGTCAGCATGATCGTCACCGTCATTGGCATCATCGGTTATATGATTCTGCATGAACTGATTCACGGCGTGTTCATGAAAGCCTTTTCAGGCCTAAGGCCGCGTTACGGGTTCACGGGACTGTATGCTTTTGCAGGTAGCGACGCGCTGTTTGATCGCAAACAGTATTTGATCATCGCGTTTGCGCCCGTCGTAATCCTTGGCATCGCACTCGCGGTTTTAACCGCCGCGTTTTACGAGACGGCGTTCTGGGATTTGTACATCATTCAAATGATCAATCTCTCCGGCGCGGCAGGGGACTTTTATGTCGGCTTTTTGATTGCGCGCGCCGGCAACGATATTCTGGTACGCG
>ERZ1645187.5369-NODE-5369-length-10008-cov-6.142570_pt1 | contig 10008 bp, 6 predicted proteins | sample MGYA00575352_ERZ1645187 | MGnify/ENA primary metagenome ERZ1645187 (study PRJEB40837, sample SAMN11349314) | freshwater sediment metagenome | isolation source: river sediment | host: Sediment | place: India: Wazaribad , New Delhi | collected 2017-02-21 ...
CGGTGTTGCTCGTGGCGGTGTCGTGGCTGGTGGCGATGCGCAACAGTCGCCGCGAATCCGCACGGTTCGGACACACCGCGCGGCTGCTGGCAGAAGAGTCCGGTCGCTTGGAACAGCGCCTGACCGCCATCAACCGCGAACTGAGCCTGGCCCGCGAGTTCATCGCCGCCCAGTCGCGCGATCTTGAGGCGCTGGGCCGGATCGCCGCCGAACGGTTGAGCGAAAATGCCGGCCAGCTGGCCACGCTGATCCAGGACAACGGAACGCGGATCGACACCATTGGCTCGGTCAGCGCGGCCGCACTCGACAACATGGAAAAGCTGCGCAACCAGCTGCCGGTCATCGCCAGTTCGGCCAAGGACGTTACCAACAACATCGGCAATGCCGGGCGCACGGCGCATACCCAGCTGGAAGAGATGATTGCCGGCTTCAACAAGCTGAACCAGTTTGGCCAGGCCAGCGAACGCCAGGTCCGCCAGCTGCGCGAACTGGTGGAAGCGACGTTGTCCGAGTTCACCCGCCAGGCAGAGCAGATGGAAACGGTGGCGGCGCAACGCTTCGCCGCCCTCAATGCGAGCGGGGCGGAGTTCCGGACCGAACTGGAAAGCGCCGAGGTGGAAGCCTTGGCCGCGATCCGCAGCCGGGCGAAGGCCCTGTCGGAAGAGCTGGACGCCGCGCGCACCCTGCTCGACGCGAACGAGGCGGAAAGCCTGACGTCCCTGCGTGCGCGCCTTACCGCGGTGCGGGATGAAAGCGCGGCTATCGCCCGCAGCGTGCGCGATGGCGAAACTGCCGCGACGAGCGCATGGGCCGAGGCGATCAGCCGCCTGGAAACCGACTTGCGCGAAGCGATCGAGCGGGTTGGGGCAATCGACGAACGGGCGATGGATTCGGCCCGTTCCCGGCTTGCCCAGCTGGCGGAGGAAGCGGAAGGCGTGGACCAGCGCATGGCCGAACGCGACCAGCTGTTCAGCGAGGAACTGGAGCGCCGCCGCAGCGACCTAGAGGCGCGCCAGGCGGAATTTCTGTCGGCGCTCAAGGCGCAGATGGCGCAGCTCGACACCCAAATCTCCGCCCGCCGCGCCGAACACGAAGCGCAATCGCGCCAGCTTGTCAGCCACGCGGAAACGATCGGCGCCCAACTTGCTGCCTTTGGAGAGCGGATGGCTGAAATCGCGCGGCATGGCGGCGATGCCAAGGCGGAAATCAGCGCGGCGCTCGATTCCCTGACTGATCGCCTTGCGGCCAGTCGCCAGGCGTTGTCCGGCACGGATACCGCAATTGCCGGCCTTACCGACAGCAGTGTGCGCCTGCTTGAACTGATTCAGGCCAGCGTCCAGCAGACGACGAACGATCTACCCGCAGCAATCGGCATCAGCGACAGCCGGCTGGCTGAGGTGGAAGCGCGGGCCGTCGAGCTGCGCTCTGCGCTGGAAGTCGCCGAAAGTCGCGGTGAGGCGTTGCATGGTTACGTGCGGCAAAGCCGGGCTGAACTGTCCGAGGCCGTCAGCACCACCGAGCAGTTGCAGGCGGCACTGCGGGTTCAGGCAGGCGAACAGGCCACAACACTGGCCGACCTGCACGGTTTGCTGGAGACCCTTCGCAGCGACAGCGATGCGCTGGCCAAGCAAGCGCAAGGCGAACTGCGCACGGCCATCGAGCAACTGACCGGATCCGCCCGCGATGCCGTGGCCGGGATCGAAACGATGAGCGCGGCGGCCATCAACGAGCTTGCCAGCCGCCTTGGCGACGAAAGCGGCCGCGCCATTGAACAGGCGATGCGCAACCGGTCGGCCGAGATCACCGGACAACTGGAGCAGGCGGCGGCGCACGCGGCCGGCGTCAGCCGCGAAGCGGCCGTGCAACTGCGCGACCAGCTGGCCAAGGTCAACGAACTCGCCAACAATCTGGAGCGCCGGGTGGCCCAGACGCGCGCCCGCGCCGAGGAGCAGGTCGATAACGATTTCGCGCGCCGGGCTGCCCTGATCACCGAATCGCTCAATTCCAACGCCATCGACATTGCCCGCGCGCTGGATGCCGACGTGACCGACACCGCCTGGTCCGCCTATCTGAAAGGTGACCGGGGTGTCTTCACGCGCCGCGCCGTGCGCCTGATCGACAACCCCGACGCCAAGGGCATCGCCAGTCTGTACGAAGGCGACCGCGATTTCCGCGACCACGTCAGCCGCTACATCCACGACTTCGAAGCCATGCTGCGCCAGTTGCTGTCCACGCGCGACGGGCATGCGCTCAGTGTGACCCTGCTGTCCTCGGACATGGGCAAGCTTTACGTCGCATTGGCGCAGGCCATCGAACGGCTACGCAAATAGGCAGCCGTTCAAACTCCGGCGAGTTTGCCGACGATGTTGATGTCGTCCGTGGTGATCCACCCGTTGACGTAGTTGGCGTAATACAGCCCGAACAGAATCAGCGACAGCACTGTGGTGCGCCGCGCGATCTTGCCAGGTTCGAACCGCGCCGGGGCGCTGTCCGCCTGGCCGGGGATTGTTGCAATCCCGGCCTCGTCATGGGTGCGCACCCCGAACGGCAGCACGAAAAACACGCTCATCACCCAGAACAGCGGGTAGATGACGATGATCGAAGTCCACTGCATTGCCTCAAACCTCTGGCAGGATAACGCGAACCTGGGGCTTCTTGCCGCACCAGCGGGTCGCCGCGCGGCGGGCAGCCAGACGTGCCGCCTCGGTCACGGCTTCACGATCATGGCGCGCCCCGCCCTTCAGCTTGGCCAGCGCGGCGGACACGTCCTGCTTCGCCTCGGCCACGAAGTCGTCGTAGTCCTCGTCCAGCGGCAGGCCAACGCCCTCAACCTGCGGGCGGCCCTTGCCGTCCAACACCACGATGACCAGCCCGTTTTGGGCCAGCCTCCGCCGCATGACGATTGCTTCGCCGTCAGCCGGAGTGATGATGTCGCCGTCCAGCACCAGACGGCCAGCGCGCACTTCGCTGAACTTGCCGGGCTTGCCAGGGGCGAGCCGCACCAGATCGCCGTTGCGCTGATCCACGGCCTGCTTGATCCCGCAGGCTTTACCGAACCGGCCCTGCTCCATCATGTGGCGCACTTCGCCGTGCACCGGCACCAGGATTTCCGGCCGGATCCAGCCATAGAGTGCCTCCAGCTCCGGCCGCCCAGGGTGGCCGGAGACGTGAATGCCGCTTTCGCGGTCCGTCACCAGCTTGACCCCCCGCGCCGCGAGCCGGTTCTGGATGCGCCCGATGGCCAACTCATTGCCCGGAATCTGGCGGCTGGAGAACAGCACGACATCGCCGGATTCCAGCGAGATCGGATGGTTATCCTCCGCAATGCGGGACAGCGCGGCCCGCGGCTCGCCCTGCCCACCAGTGGCGACGATCAGCACTTCACCGCGCGGCAGGTTCATCGCGCTGTCGAAATCAATCACGTCGGGCAAGTCGCGCAGATAGCCGCACGACTGGGCCGTGCGAATGATCCGATCGAGTGAGCGCCCTGCCACGCAGAGCTTGCGATTACTGGCCCGCGCCACTTCGCCCAGCGTTTGCAGCCGCGCCACGTTCGACGCAAACGTGGTGACCAGCACCCGCTTGCCATGATGCTTCGCCACTTCCGCCATCAGCGCATCACGCACGCCGCCTTCGGACCCTGACGCCTTGGGGTTGAACACGTTGGTCGAATCGCAGACCAGCGCCAGCACGCCCTGGTTGCCGATTTCGGTCAGTTCCTCCGCCGTGGCGGGCACGCCGACCAGCGGTTCGTCGTCCAGCTTCCAGTCGCCGGTATGGAACACCCGGCCATATGGGGTTTCGATCAGCAGCGCGTTGCCTTCGGCAATGGAGTGCGCGAGCGGGACATACCGGATGCCGAACGGCCCCAACTGGAACGCATCGAGATGATCGATGACGTTGAGTTCCACCTCCTTGGCAATTCCCGCCTCTTCGAGCTTTTCGTTGACCAGCTTGGCCGTGAACGGCGTGGCATAAAGCGGCACGCCGAGATCTGCGGCGAAGTAAGGCACCGCGCCGATATGGTCCTCATGGGCGTGGGTCAGCACGATCCCGATCAGGTCCTTGGCGCGCTCCTCGATGAAGTCGAGGTCGGCGAAGACCAGTTCGGTGCCGGGATATTCGTTGGCGCCGAAGGTCATCCCCAGGTCGACCATCAGCCATTTGCCCTCGCAGCCATAGAGATTGACGTTCATGCCAATCTCGCCAGAGCCGCCGAGCGCGCAAAACAGCAGTTCGTTGCCGGGTTTCATATCAATCTTGTGCCTTTCGGGCCTTTTCGGCGAGGATCGCCATGCCTTCCAGCGTGAGGTCCGGATCGACCGCATCAAACAGGCTGGTGTGTTTCTGGAACAGGATGGCCAGGCCGCCCGTGGCGATGACCTTGGCCGGACGGCCGATTTCGGCGCGCATTCGCGCAATCAGGCCTTCCATCATTGCGACATAGCCCCAGAACACCCCGATCAGCATCTGATCTTCGGTGTTGCGGCCAATCACGCTGTCGCTGCGCGGGCTTTCGATGGCAATGCGCGGCAGTTTCGCCGTGTTGCCGACCAGCGCGTCAAGCGAGAGGTTGATCCCCGGCGCAATCGAGCCGCCCTTGTAGGCACCGTTGAAATCGATCGCATCGAATGTGGTCGCGGTGCCGAAGTCGACGACGATCAGGTCGCCCGGATACTTGGCATGGGCCGCAATCGCGTTGACCGCCCGGTCCGCGCCCAGTGAGCGCGGCTCATCCACGTCGATCTCCATGCCGTAATCGGCCGGAGCATGCCCCGCGACCAGCGCCGGCACCTTGAAGTACTTGTCGGCCAGCACTTGCAGATTGTGCAGTGCGCGCGGGACGACCGTGGAAATGATGATCTGGCCCACGGCGCCGCGCGCGAAGCCCTCGATCTCCATCAGCTGCATTAGCCACACGGCATATTCATCGCCCGTCCGGCGCGGATCGGTGGCGATCCGCCAGCGCGATTTGATCGTGCGCCCTTCGAACAGGGCGAAAACGACATTGGTGTTCCCGACATCGATGGCGAGCAGCATATCCTGTCCCTCAATTATTCCGCGAGCCGAACCTCGCCCGCGTGGATGGCACGGGTCGACCCGTCCGCCAAGCGCAGTTGCAAGGCTCCGTCCGCTGCCAGCCCGCCAAATGTGCCGCGCAACGGCTCCTCCCCCGGTTCACCGACCAGCAGCGGCGTCCCTTCCGCATGACCGGCTGCCAGCCAGCGACGGATCAACGGTTCCAGTCCGAAAGTACGCCAGCGTTCCAGCTCAACCTCGAACTGCCGGGCAAGGGTCGCAGCGAACAGATCCCGGTCCGGCGCCGGGCCGAACGCCGCCAGCGCGATTGTCGCCCGATCCGGCAAGTCCGGCGCGGCGGCAAGGTTGACGCCGATCCCGACGACCACCCCGCTCCCGGCAGCCTCCAGCAGAATGCCGCTCAACTTCGCGCCGCCAACCAGCACGTCGTTCGGCCACTTCAGTTCCGGCCGGTGCGGCGGAGGAACCAGCGGCGATACCGCTTCATGGACGGCCAGACCGGCCACCAATGCCAGCGTCCCTGCCATCGGATCGCCGGCGAGACGCTCGACGTAAGTGGACCCCATGAAATTACCGGTGCCATCGAACCACTGGCGGCCCTGCCGCCCCCGCCCGGCCGTCTGCCGATCGGCGATCAACCAGTGCCCTTCGGCAAGGCGGTCCCCGGCGGCTGTCCGCGCCGCCAGGTCCGCGTTGGTCGATCCGGTTTCGGGCAGGACTTCTAGCGTCGTCACCCGATCAGGCGTGGAACAGCACTGCCGCAGCCGATGCCGCCAGCGCGCCCAGGCACTTGGTCAGCAGGTAACCCGCGGGCGAGATGAACAGCGCGCAGAGCGCCAGCAGGGCCTGATGCACCCAGTCGCTCTGCCCCACCGCCTTGTTGGCCGGTTCGTCGAAGTACATGACCTTGACGACCTTGAGGTAATAGAACGCCCCGATCACGCTGGCGGCGATCCCGATGGCGGCAAGCGGGATCAGACCCGCCTGCACCGCGGCCTGGAACACCACGAACTTGCCCCAGAACCCGAACAGCGGCGGAATGCCGGCCAGGCTGAACATGACCATGGCGAAGCACGCGGCCACCACCTTGCGGTGGCGTGACAGGCCCGCGATATCGGCCAGGTCCTCAACCGGGTTGCCGTCCGCATCCTTGAGCATCAGCACGGCTACGAAGCCGCCGATGGTCATCGCAACATAGATCGCCAGGTACACCAGCATCGCCGCCGCGCCCTGCGGCGTGGCAGCGGCCAGACCGATCAGCAGGAAGCCGACGTTGTTGATCGATGAATAGGCCAGCAGGCGCTTGAGGTTGGTCTGCCCGATCGCGCCCAGTGCACCGACCACGATCGAGGCGAGCGCGGCGAAGATCACAATCGGCTGCCACGCGGCGACTTGCGTGCCGAATGCCTGCAGCGTGACAATCATCGTCAGGCCCAGCGCAGCAACCTTGGGCGCGGAGGCGAAGAAGGTGGTCACCGGGGTTGGCGCGCCTTCATAGACGTCGGGCGTCCACATGTGGAACGGCACCGCACTGATCTTGAACGCCAGACCAGCCAGCACGAACACCAGCCCGAACATCGCGCCAGTCGACAGCCCGCCTTGCAGCGCGCTGGCGATACCGGTGAAGCCGATGGTGCCGGTGAAGCCGTAGGTCAGGCTGATACCGAACAGCAGGATGCCGCTGGCCAGCGAGCCGAGCACGAAATACTTCAAGCCCGCCTCCGCCGACCGGTCATCCGTACGCAGGAACGCGGCCAGCACGTAAGCGGCCAGCGAATTGAGTTCGAGGCCGATGTAGAGCGTCAGCAAGTTCGTGGCGGAAACCATGATCCCCATGCCCATCGCCGCGAACAGCACCAGCACCGGATATTCCGGACGGTAGGCGCCGACCCGCTCAAAGAAGGCCGGTGCGATGAGCAGCGAAGCACCCGCAGCGGCGTAAATCAGCAGCTTGGCAAACGCGGCAAACGCATCGGCCGAATAAAGCCCGGAAAATGCCAGGCGCTCTGCCCCATGCGCGCCGTCCCACAGGGCGGGCGCAACCAGCGCGGCGCACCCTGCCAGCACGGCAACCGCCAGCCAGGTGATGACGCGGGAATCCCGGTCACCTTTGGCCCACGCGGAACCGAGCAGCAGGACCAGCCCCGCAATGCTGAGCAGAAGTTCAGGCGCAACAAGGCGCAGTGACTGCGACCAGTCCATTAATGCGCCCCCTTGGTATGCGCGGCAGCAGGTTCATGGGTCTGCGCGGCAGCGTGGGGCTGTCCGGCAGTCAGTTCGGCATCGCCAGCCGGACGAGCGCGGGCAAGGCGCGCATCCAGCGCAGCAATGTCCGCCCGCATCGGGGCAATGAAGCTTTCGGGATAGACGCCCATCCACAGCACGACCGCACCGATCACGCCCAGCATCCAGAATTCCCGGCGATCCAGATCCGGCATCGCGGCAGCATCGGCGTTCTTCTGTTCGCCAAAGCAAATCCGGCGATAGAGGTAGAGCATATAGCCCGCGCCGAGGATGATCCCGGTTCCGGCGACCAGCGCGACCACGCTCGACACCTGATAGATGCCCACCAGCGCAAGGAATTCACCCACGAAGCCGCTGGTGCCCGGCAGGCCGACCGAAGCCATCGTGAACAGCATGAAGAAGATCGCGTACTTCGGCATGTTGATCGACAACCCACCGTAACGGCTGATCTCACGCGTGTGCAGGCGGTCATAGATCACGCCAACGCACAGGAACAACGCGCCCGCGACCAGCCCGTGGCTGAGCATCACGATCATCGTGCCTTCAAGGCCCTGAACGTTGAACGCGAACAGCCCGACCGTGACGATCGCCATGTGCGCGACCGATGAATAGGCGATCAGCTTTTTCATGTCGTGCTGGACCAGCGCGATCAGCGAGGTGACGACCACCGCGATCATCGACAGCCAGAACACCAGCCAGGCAAAGTGTGCGGATGCTTCCGGGAACATCGGCAGCGAGAAGCGGATGAAACCATAGCCGCCCATCTTCAGCAGCACGCCCGCCAGGATCACCGACCCGGCGGTCGGCGCCTGCACGTGGGCATCGGGCAGCCAGGTGTGGACGGGCCACATCGGCATCTTCACCGCGAAGCTGGCGAAGAAGGCCAGCCACAGCAGCTTCTGCGCCTCGACCGGGAAGTCATAGGCCATCAGCGTCGGAATGTCGGTGGTGCCCGCCTCGTTCACCATCCACAGCATCGCGATCAGCATCAGGACCGAGCCAAGCAGCGTATAGAGGAAGAACTTGTAGCTGGCGTAAATCCGGTCCGCGCCGCCCCAGATGCCGATGATCAGGTACATCGGGATCAGCCCGGCTTCGAACATGATGTAGAACAGGAACAAGTCCTGCGCCGCGAACACGCCGATCATCAGCGTTTCCATCAGCAGGAACGCGGCCATGTATTCGCCGACGCGCTTGTCGATCGAATGGCTGGCCAGAACGCAGATCGGCATCAGGAACACCGAAAGCATGATCAGCATCAGCGCGATGCCGTCGATCCCCAGCGCCCAGCTGAACCCGGCGAACAGCGGCACCTTTTCAACGAACTGCCACTGCGCGCCGCCGATATCGTAATTCGCCCAGAGCAGCACGCCCAGCACGAAGTCGATGGCGGTCGCGGCCAGCGCGATTGTCCGCGCGGCCTTGGCTTAGACCCGCAGACAGGCCACCGCTGCCACCAGCGGCACCAGCAGCATTGCCGAGAGGATGGGAAAATCGGCCATCACTTCACCATCACCCAGCTGATCGCCGCCGTCAGGCCCAGCAGCATCACCAGCGCATAACTATAGAGATAGCCCGACTGCACCTTCTTCGCGAAGCGGCTGCCCTGCACCACGGCCCAGGCCGCACCGTTGGGACCGAACCGGTCAATCACGCCGATGTCACCCAGCTTCCACAGCTTGTCCCCCAGCCAGAACGCAGGGCGCACGAACAGGAAGTTGTAGACCTCGTCGAAGTACCACTTGTTGTAGAGGAACTTGTGCAGAATCCCGAATTGCGCGACGAATGCGGCGGGCAGCGTGGGCTTGCGGATATAGGCGAGCCAGGCGGTTCCCAGCCCCAGCAGCATCACGATGCTGGCCGACAGCTTCACCCACAGCGGCACTTCATGCATCGCGTGCATCAAGTGTTCGTCATAGGCGATCGACTGACCCCAGAACTCCGCGCTTTCCAGGAAGCCGTGACTGAACACGTACCCGGCGAACACCGCCCCCAGCGTCAGCACGCCCAGCGGCACCAGCATCGGCAGCGGGCTTTCATGCGGGTGATACCCGGCGGTGCCATCATCATCCTTGGCATGGCCGTGCGCATGATCGTCATGGCCGTGAGCGTCATGGCCGTGACCATGAGCGTCGTGCACGGCGTGCTGGATATGCTCCGACTGGTTCCAGCGCGGCTTGCCATAGAACGTCAGGAAAATCAGGCGCCAGGAATAGAAGCTGGTCAGCAGCGCGGCGGTGACACCCACCCAGAACGCGGTCCGACCGGCCTCGCCACCATTGGCGAACGCGGCTTCGAGGATTGCGTCTTTCGAATGGAAGCCCGCGAACCCGGCGTGGAGCCAATAGACGCCCACCCCGGTGATCGCCAGCGTACCGGCCATCATCGCCCAGAAGGTCAGCGGGATGTGCTTACGCAGGCCACCGTAATAGCGCATGTCCTGCTCGTGGTGCATCGCGTGGATCACGCTGCCCGCGCCGAGGAACAGCAGCGCCTTGAAGAAGGCGTGCGTGAACAGGTGGAACATCGCCGCGTTGTAGGCCCCGACGCCAGCCGCAAAGAACATGTAGCCCAGCTGCGAGCAGGTCGAATAGGCGATGACGCGCTTGATATCCCACTGCGTCGTGCCGACCGTGGCCGCGAACAGACAGGTCGCCGCGCCAACATACGTGACGAGGTTCATCGCCGCTTCGCTGGTTTCGAACATCGGCGACAGGCGGCAAA
>ERZ1645187.5370-NODE-5370-length-10005-cov-6.719799_pt1 | contig 10005 bp, 9 predicted proteins | sample MGYA00575352_ERZ1645187 | MGnify/ENA primary metagenome ERZ1645187 (study PRJEB40837, sample SAMN11349314) | freshwater sediment metagenome | isolation source: river sediment | host: Sediment | place: India: Wazaribad , New Delhi | collected 2017-02-21 ...
TCCGCGGCGAAGTATTCATACCAGTGCGCCCCTTCCTTCGTCAGGTGTCTGCCGGTCATCAATGCTTCTGCGAGTCCCGGAAATATTGTAGACTGACAGTACTTGATCTCGCCGTGATCGCCGTAGCTCGTTTCTACAAGTCCGATACGTCCGCATTCCATAAGCATATCGTCCAGTTTTTTCGAATCGACGCCTGCTTTCTCCGCCAGTTCTTCTGCCGATCGCGGTGTCGCGGTACTTCTTCTGGCGTCTCCCGTCTGCGGATCGCAGAGCATCGTCGCTTCCGCATCTTCGTTCGTACAGACAGAATTGAGCGCATCCACAAGCACCTGGACATGATCAGAAATTTCCGTATCTCTCGGAAGTCCGTGATACTCGTTCGCGAGCTGCTCGATTGCCGTAAGTTTGCTCATTTTTTCTCCTTGTAATGTCTGGTTGTCTGGCCGGTATAGCTGTTGTCGTTTACTTTCAATGCGTCAATCCATTCTAAAGACGATTTTCTTTCAGCGATAACCGCTATCTGATAAATTCATTCTATTTCAGTTTTTCATTCTCCAAAAACAAATAAAGATCGCTTGAATGACAACAAACTGTTGTAATATAAAAGAAGAAAAGCAAAAAAGGATAATCATTTTGAAAACGGAATATGTGGACTCTCTTCTGATAGTATATGAAACCGGAAACATGACCAAAGCCGCGGAAAAATTATTCATAACCCAGCAGTGTCTGAGTAAACAGATATTTTCACTGGAAAAGAATCTTGGCGTAAAATTATTCGAACGCAGGCGCACGGGAATGGAGCCTACCGCTGTCTGCAGAAGACTTTATCCTCAATTTAAACTGCTGTCCGGAACAGGCAGTAAAATAGAAGCCTTATGTTCAGGATGGGAAAAGCTGATTACGAGTGAAATCAGAATTGTCGCGGAGGACGGATTAATCCGGCAGCTGAATTATCAGAAAATTGAGTAGGCCTTAAAGCAGTCGCAGTTCGCATCATTCGTCATTGAAGAACATCCGACAAAAGACTGTTACCGCATGCTGGAAAACGGTGAAGCCGATATCGGATTTCTGCTGTCGCCTGTCCAGAGCATGTCTCTGGAACATCTCACCATTCTGGAACTCAGAGGCTGTCTGGCAATGCCGAAAACACATCCGCTGGCCGGCGTAAGCGAACCGATAAATCTCTCGGAAATCGAAGGCTGCAACTTCGTAAAAGGAACGAGTTCCAACGTCATGAGCAGCCTGTTCGAGGAATATATTCAAAACTGCGGCGTAATTGTTAATTATGTCGTAAGTATCAGCAGCGTAAGCATGCTCGCTTTTCTGAATGACCTGACGGTCGAGGACGTTATCGTACCAATGCTGGCGATAGACGCTGAAAAAGTTGTAAACCCGAATGTCGTACTAAAAAAAGTTGCAGACCCGAACCTTATTATACGAATCGAATGCTGCTATAAACACGACCGTCCGCAGCATAAAGAACTGAAGGATCTATCTCTGAAAATCGCCGCCGCACTTAATCTCCAAAAAATGATATAAAAAGCCCTTCGGCCGGAACGCAAGTTCCGGCCGAAGGGCTTCGTTATTGAGTCTATATGATTATTTACTGCTCCAGCGCTTTTTCACTGCTTCTTCCCCGGGACACGAGCCACGGGTCCGTGAGTCTCTGCTTGAAGAACTGCATGCAGGGTCCGCAGAACAGAACGATCAGAATCGTGTTGATGCCGATCAGATCGAAGACGTTCACGCCCCCGATCAGAGCGACTGCCAGCACCGCGCAGACGAAGAGTCCGTCCTGTACCGAACGGATCCATCCGAAGGACGAGCCTGTGCTCATCCTTTCGGCGATGCCCGGCGCAATACAGTCGTAGGGCGCCAGTCCCATTTCAGCAGACAGGAAGCAGGCGACGCCCAGGGCGACCACCGCGATCCCGAATGTCGTGAGCAGAAGCTTTACAGGCAGAGCCACCTCGACGATTCCCGCGCTCTCTACGAACATCATGAAAAAGTCGACAGTCAGTCCGACGCAGAATGCGTTCACGAGGGTTCCGAAGCCGAAGCTTCCTCGCATACAGGCAAGCTGGACAGCGAGCAGGACGCAGTTCATCAGGATCAGCACCAGCGAGTAACGCAGTCCCGAAACCTCGGACAGTCCCAGAGCCAGCGCGCTGCAGGGATCGACGCCCCATCCGGTAATTCGCATTGCCGTTACACCCAGGCCGATGAGCACCGTGCCCGCGAGAACAAGCATTACACGTTCGAAAATCCGGCGTCTGCGCGCCGGATTAACATTATATTTTTCAGTTTTTTCGCTGTCAGTCAAGATCTTCCCCATTGGATGCGATCACTTTCTTATACCAGTAGAAGGAATCCTTCGGAATGCGTTCCATTGATTTCAGATCGAATTCGTCGCGGTCGACATAGATAAAGCCGTAGCGCTTGACCATGCCTTCGTGGGTCGAGATCAGGTCGATCGCGGACCACGGGCAGTAGCCCATGATTTCGCATCCGTCTTCCGCGGCAAGCTTGATCTGTTCGATGTGCTTGCGCAGGTATTCGATACGGTAATCGTCGTGGATCTTTTTGTCTTCGGTAAGGGTATCGTAGGCGCCCAGACCGTTTTCCGTGATGATCATCGGCAGATGATATCTCGAGTAGATTTCTCTGAAGGTCGAGCGGAAGCCTACGGGGTCAATTTCCCAGCCGAATTCGCTCTTCTGCAGGTACGGATTGTGCACGCCCTTGAACAGGCCTTCTTCGCCGCCGTTTTCCTGCTGTGAAAGCGCGCCGCCTTCTTCAGCTTCGCCTTCCCATTCCTTGGCGGTCGCCGTGCTGTAATAGTTGAACCCGATAAAGTCCGGCTTCCCGCTCTTCAGGATATCGAAGTCGCCGTCTTCAACCTTCGGCAGCGCGTCCTTTGACTTGAGCCAGGACCATACGAGGTTGTTATATCTTCCGAATACGTACGCATCCAGGTACAGCCAGTTTCTCAGCGCGTTGGCGTTCTGTGCAGCGATGATATCTTCAGGCTTGCAGCTTTCCGGGTAGACGATCCCGATATTCGGGGCAGGTCCGATCTTCGCTTCCGGCAGAATTTCGTGGCAGATCGCCATCGCCTTCGCCTGCGCGACGAGCATGTGATGATTCTGAGTGTAGATTTCCTTGAGCGGATTTTCGCAGTTTTCAGGAAGGACCATCGTACCGATGAGCGGTCCGACCATCGTCAGCATGTTCTGTTCGTTAATCGTGAGCCAGTATTTGACGCGGTCGCCGAAGTTTTCGAACATCGTCTTCGCGTAGTTCGCGAACCAGTCGATGGAGTCGCGGTTCGACCATGAGCCGCGTTCGTCGAGAGCCGCAGGCATGTCGAAGTGGAACAGCGTGATAATCGGCTCGATCCCGTATTTGATGCATTCGTCGATGAGACTGCTGTAGAATTCGATGCCCTTCGGGTTTACTTTGCCCGTTCCGTTCGGGATTACGCGCGACCAGGCGATGGAGAAACGGTACGCCTTGAAGCCCATTTCCGCCATGAGCGCAATGTCTTCCTTATATCTATGATAATGGTCTGCGCATACGGTCAGATCGCTCGTTCCTTCCGGAACTGTCTTGACGTCCTGGCAGGACGGGCCCTTGCCGTCTTCCAGATTGGCGCCTTCCACCTGATAGGCCGATGTGCTTGCTCCCCATAAAAAGTCGTTCTGAAGTACTGTGTTCTCTGTCATAATCCCTCTTCCCTTGTTTTCTGTATATTTTTGATCCGGCGCGAAGCTTGTGATCTCCGCATCGGCTGCTTTCGATAAACCTATCGTAGCATCTGCCGGGATCTTTAAAAAGGGGTATGCCACTTTAAAGAACGATGTGCACAAAGAACGATTTTGTAACGGTTTTAAGTGGTAACAATGTAACGGGCCACCCCCAAAAATCAGCCGGTAAAATTTTGACGCGATTCTCGGCTGGAGATTCCCGACATAAAAAAAGCCCGGCGGCTGCCGGGCGGATCAGTCATAATTTTTTCGATTCAGGCTTTTCCGAAAAGACGCTGTCGTAGCTGTGGGCGATGGTCAGCACCTCGTCGTGATGCGCAGAGTAATACAGACTGAAGAAACAGTCGAGGATATACTTGACCGACGTGTAGAATACGCAGTCTCCCATCTTGTCGAAATGACAGTTGTGGGGCGCACACAGCGTCTCGCTGCTGTACTTCGCGCCTGCGGCGGATCTGCTGCTGGTAATAAGCACGCTGTAAATCCGGTTCTTCCTGAGGATCTTCAGAACCTTCAGAAGCCGGTCCGTGGCGCCGCTCCGGCTTATCGAAATCACGAGATGATCCTTCGGATCCGCGTTCATCGCGAACAGGATCTGCTCGTCGATGCTCGTGTATATCCGGCAGATCTTTCCGAGAAACGAGTAGTAATGAGCCGCGTACTCAGCCAGCGCAGCGCTCTGATCGTAGACGATAAAGTCGATGTACGGAACCGTTTCGAAGCGGTCCACGATCCTGTCCAGCTGCTGCAGAGAGAGCTGGCGCAGCGTATTGTCGACGGTATCCACGTAAAGCTTTCTGATCTTGTTGACGACGTGAAGCGAATCCTCTTCTACGCTGATCTCGAACTCGTCGTAATCGAGGTCCTTCAGCTCGTTTCCGATATTGAATTTAAACTCTTCAAAACCGCTGTAGCCGATCTTCCGGCAGTACCGCATGACAGTGGTCGCGGTCGTATTCGTCTTTTTCGCAAGCTCCCGGACCGAAAGCGAGCTGATACTTTCGGGGTTCGCCTGTACGAAGGCGTTGACTTCCTTTTCGGCGTTTGAAAAATTGCTCTGGTCTCTGATAATTTCTTTCTGCAGCATAAAGTCCCCTTGTCAAATCGCGCAGCGGACATGAACAGCTCCGTCTGCATTAACAAGGTCATTATATCTCAGACACGGCTGGCATCAGCCGTAATCGGCAGAGTATTTTTATCTGCGCGCCTGCAGATTTCCAGGCGACTTAGTTTTATACCGTCTTATGCCGATTTTCTGAATCTGTAACCCGCGCCGCGGACCGTCTCGATATATCTCGGTCTGGACGGATTCTTTTCAATCTTCTCCCGCAGCCGGTTGATGTGTACCGTAACGGTTGCGCTGTCCCCGAAGGAATCCATCCCCCAGATCTTCTCGTACAGTCTGTCGCGGCTGAACACGAGGTCCGGGTTTTCCATGAAAAAGAGCAGCAGCTCGTATTCCTTGTTCTTAAGCGAGACCTCGGTATCTCCGACGTACACCCGGTGAGTCCCGGTATTGACGGCGATATCGCCGATTCTGATTTCCGCGGAATGCTGTCCGGCGTTCGTCAGACGGTCGTAGCGGTCGAGATGTGCTTTGACCCGCGCGGTGAGAACGCCGGGCGAGAAGGGCTTTTCAATATAATCGTCCGCGCCGAGACCCAGCCCCCTGATCTTGTCAATATCCTCCTGCCTGGCCGTTACCATCAGGATCGGAATGTCCAGCTTCTCTCTGAGCTTCGTGCAGACGGTAAATCCGTCGACGCCGGGAAGCATCAGATCCAGCAGAACCAGATCGTATTCTCCGCTCAGACCCATCTCAAGACCTTTTGTTCCGTCAAGGGCGATATCCGCCTGACAGTCGTTAAGCTCAAGATAAGCCCGTTCAATTTCCGCTATATCGGTATCGTCTTCCACGATCAGTATCTTTTTCATTTTTCCTCCGTATCCGTCTTATCGTCATCGATCGTCGGCAGCGTGATCAGGATGGTCAGTCCGCCTCCCGCAGTTCTTCTGGCTTCGATGGTTCCGTGCATTCTCCTGACAGCCTTCGAGGCGATCGCAAGACCCAGACCGCTTCCCTGATTCGGGTTTCTGCGGGACCGGTCGGTCCTGTAGAACTCGTCGAACAGTCGGGACAGCGCTTCATCCGGCACGCCCGGACCGTGATCTGCAAGAGTCAGCGTTATATCACCGTTGTTTTCCCTCATCGTGATCTCCATCGAGCCCGGCTTCCGGTCGTTGTATTTTATGCTGTTTCCAACAATGTTTTCGATCACCCGTCGAAGCTCCGCCGGATCCGCCGTAACGGATGCGGCAGCAGGCTCGAAGCTCACGTTCAGGCCCTTTTCAGTCCAGGACGACTTGTTCTCATCGACAAGCCTGCCGATAAACCTGTCAAGACTGATCCGTTCGGGCGTAACGGGATAATCGTCCAGATCCATTTTCGAGAACAGGAAGATCTGGCTTACCATTTTTCCGATATCCTCCGCCTTCGTATGGATCGTCATCAGATACTTTTTCTGAGCCTGAGGCGTCTTCGCGACGCCGTCCAGCAGTCCTTCCGTATACGCGTTGATCACCGTAAGGGGCGTCCGGAGATCATGGGAGATCCCCGCCATCATTTCCTTGCGGCTCTCCTCGCTTTTTCTCGTCTGTTCGACCGATTCACTCAGCCGCTGGGCCATCTGGTTAAACGCCGAACAGACCGGTGCGAATTCGTCGTTCTCTGTATAGCGGATCCGGTAATCGAGATTTCCAGCAGCGATCTGCACAACTCCTTCGGACAGGATATCCAGCGCATCTTCTATCTCGTTCAGGACAAATCGTGACAAGAAGCGGTTCGTGATCAGAATCGAGATGATCACGACGCCTCCGAGGATCAGAAACATTCCGATCATAACCGCCTTCAGTGTCTGACGGGAAGGTGTCATCGTCGTTCCAGCCAGCAGAATCCGAACAGTCTGTCCGTTAACCGTCAGCTGATGAACGTAGATACTGCTGCCGCCCGAAGAAACGACACCTTCTCCCGTAAGCTGTGAAGCGGCAGACGAAAGCTCCTGGCCTGCGCCCGATCCGTAAGCATAATAGCTCACGCCATTTTCGCTGACATCCAGAGACAGACCGCTGCGTTCGAGCAGTCCTGTCAGATCCGAAAGCTTCTGATCGCGCTGATCTTCCGGCGCTTCGATCGCTTCTTCGACGGCCGAGCTGACTGTCGCGGCAGCGGCAGAAAAATCTTCGCTGTCCTCGTAGCCCAGACCGTTGCGATGGAGCACACCAAACCAGACCACCCCGATGCAGATGAGTCCCGCCAGCAGCGAAGCCAGTACAGGAACGATAATCATCAATATATTCGATATAAACAGTTTCTTCTTAATAGTCAAAATCTTACCGGCCTTTTTTCAAAGCCTATCACAAAAATATAAACTGACGATAAAAATTCGTATGGGCGGACAATGAGGCCGATTTTTCTGTTGGACTGCAGATTTAATTTTCTGTTTAGCTCGAGAATACATCCCGTTTAATTGAGACTGCTAAATTAACAGCGTTACAGGAGGTAATCAATTATGCTGCTAAAAGCTTTTCAGGGGTTCTGCATGGCCCTCGCCGATTCGGTTCCGGGGGTTTCAGGCGGAACCGTCGCGTTTATCATGGGATTCTACGAGAACTTTATCGACGCGCTTCACGCGCTGTTCGGCAAAGACTCTGAAGCGAGAAAACGGGGAATTATCTATCTGCTCAGGCTTGGAGTCGGGTGGATCGCAGGCATGGTCCTGTCGATACTGCTGCTCTCCGGACTGTTCACGAGCCATATCTACTTTCTGAGCTCGCTGTTCCTGGGTCTTACCGCCGCGTCGATTCCGTTTATTATCTCCGAGGAACGCAACAGCCTGCAGGGACGTTACCTGTACCTGCTCTTTACCTTTATCGGAATGTTTATCGTAATCGGACTATCTGCGCTGCGTCAGGGCAGCATCGGCTTTTTACTTGATTTTGCCGCGCTCTCCCCGATACAGGCGATCTATATTTTTATCAGCGGCGCTCTCGCGATAGCAGCGATGGTACTGCCCGGTATTTCCGGATCTACTCTTCTGCTTATCTTCGGTGTCTACCTTCCGACGATCTCAGCTGTCAGATCACTTCTCCACCTGCAGCTGTCCGTTCTGCCTGGTATTATCATGCTGGCGCTCGGAATTCTCTTCGGTATGGCGGTATCGATCAAAGCGATCCGAACGGCGTTGAAAAAATATCGTCCGCAGATGGTCTACCTGATCCTCGGACTGATGGTCGGTTCGTTTTACGCGATCGTCATGGGGCCGACAACACTGAGCACCGGCCAGCCGGCGATGACCTTCTCGACCTTCAGTCCCCTTGGTTTCTTCCTTGGAATCGCGGTGCTGATCGGGCTTGAAAGGCTGCGGCTCTTCTGCAGAACGGAAAAGTCCGTATCAAAGATTGCAGAATAATTGCCTGCTCTGCCGGGGAAACCGGCGCCGCTGATCATCACGAGTCAGAGCTTCGAGAAACCATACTCTGACATATGGATCCAGCGGTCCCTGGAATAGAGCATCTTCCTTGAAGACAGCAATCTTCGTTCGGCTTTCATATAAGACGTAACTGTAATTACAGAGTTGAAGACTGCTTGATCGAATTCCAGTCTGATGGCATGATGTGATTAACAAATCTAAACGATAAAGTCGAACAGAAAGGAAAAGCCTGATGAATTATCTCGAAAAATTTTATGATGCTGTCAAAAAAGAAATGACGGCTGTCCTTGCGACCTCTGCTGAAGGCAGCGTGACGATGCGGGTCGTAAGTCCAGTGTATTACGAAGGTGACATTCTGATTTTCACTTCCGCAGGCTCCAGAAAGTATAATCAGCTTAAGGAGAATCCCAACTGCTGTATTTCCGCAGGCTGTTGTTTCGCCGAGGCGGCCGCTGAATTTTTCGGAGGGACCATGCTGGATGAAAACCAGAACATGCGGGACGCATATACCGAAAAATTTCCTGAAGCATTTGATGAAAGTGTAGAGTTCGGCGGCAGGTACGCGGAATTTATCCTGCTCCACCCGACAAGAATCTCCGGCTGGGCGTTTGAAAATGATATTCCGGTACCGGGCGGAGTCCCGACCGTTCCGTTCGAAATTGATTTATAACTTTCCGATATTTTCAGAGTTGAAAATCAATTTCGTAAAATGACGTTTTTAGCAGTCAGATTTCTGCCTGCTTACTATTTGCAGGTCGAGCAAACAAAACGACATCGTATTTACAGATATTTCCATAAATACGATGTCGTTTTCATTCACTAATATTTAAACCATGGATCAATAACTCTTCGAATTATTATTTTTACCTTTGTTATTTCTTCCCAACTGGTTCCATCGTAAAGCTTATCGTCATCTGCTTCCGGGCGTCGAGCTGGTACTGCTCGTGGACCTCCGCGCCCCAGCTGTCGTCTCCCCCGACACCGGTCTGTCCGGCGGACAGGCGAAGCCAGGTCCAGCGGGATTCCGGCAGATCGTATGCGTGACGAGCGTTTTCGAGCTCGTACGCGCTGTAAGGCAGAACTGAGAATTCCATCGGATCTCCTGCAGCGGTGATCTTCAGTCCCCGCTGCCCGTCCGTAAGCTCGATCCATCTCGTTCCGGTTCGGTTCCCCGTTTCCTGCGGTACGAGATAGCGGGCGCAGTTTTCCTGCGGCGTACTTTCCCAGACGCCTAGTCTCGCGCCTTCCTTTCGGTCCGCATAGTTTTCGTCAGGTCCCATTCCGTAATAGCGGAAGCTGTTCAGTGTGTCCGCGAATTTGAAGTCCATCGCGAATAACGGAAGCGTTTCCGCTTCGTCTGTTCCCGGATATTTCGCGTCGATACGAAGCTTTCCGTCCGGCTGTACGGTATAGTCGACCGTCGTGACGAAATTCTTCACCGGATGGGCGTATTCGAAGTGAATCCGGACACCGTCCTCTCCTTCCGTGACCTTGAAACGATCTTTGAGTTCCTTACGTCCCTGAGATGCGGCAAACCAGGGCGCCCAGTCGTACTGCGCGCTGCATCCTCGGTCGTTATCTGTGAGGGCTCTGAAAAACGAGAGCTCCGGCCGCCGGGTGATATATTCGATGCCGTCATATTTGACCGACGCCAGCCCGCCTTCGAATTTCGAGAACAGATACGAGAAGTCCTTTCCGTGAACACCGACATTCGTGCCGCCGATCACCGTCCGCATTTCAGTTTCCGG
>ERZ1645187.5371-NODE-5371-length-10004-cov-19.527289_pt1 | contig 10004 bp, 9 predicted proteins | sample MGYA00575352_ERZ1645187 | MGnify/ENA primary metagenome ERZ1645187 (study PRJEB40837, sample SAMN11349314) | freshwater sediment metagenome | isolation source: river sediment | host: Sediment | place: India: Wazaribad , New Delhi | collected 2017-02-21 ...
GGCCGGACTGGCCGCCAGAGCTGAAGGCGACGAATTCGTCGCGCTTGCCGGTCGGGACGTAGGTCTTGGCGGCGGCCAGCAGATCTTGCTGGCTGAGGCTGCGACGCTTCATCACATCCTGCAGCGACTCGGCCGACCAGGCGGCAGAGGCGACACCGGCTGCGATCAGCAGGGCGGTGGTTTTCACTGCGAATTTTTTCATTTGCGTTTCTCCCAGAAAAACAGAAGTCGAACTTCCTACCCTCCATCGCCGCCTGCGACAAAATGACCTGCGGCAATTTGTCGCACACTGTATTCCTCGGGTCGTGATAAAAAATTGATGTTTGTTAATTCCATTGGCGTCGATTGAAAGAAAATGTCGGCTCCGATCCTTGTGCTGTCTGGAAGTCCTCCTTGAACAAGAAAATCCTGATCGACGCGATTGGCGTCCTGCTCATCGCGCTGGTCGTTGTCGTTGGTTACAAGTTGTCGCCCTTGCTGCTGCCCAAGGCGGATGTCACCGTCCTGCCCGACCCGGCCTGCAACCTGCAGCGTCAGGATTGCAGCGTCGATCTTCCCGGCGGCGGGCAGGTCACGCTGGAGATGGGCACGCGGCCGATCCCGCTGGTCAAGCCGTTTGCGGTGACGCTCAGCGCGCAGGGTGTCGCACCATCGCGGGTTGAAGTCGATTTTGCCGGCATCGACATGAACATGGGCTACAACCGCCCCGAGCTCGTCGCTGCAGGTAGCGGCCGCTTTGTCGGCGAAGCGACACTGCCGGTATGCATCACCGGCCGTATGGACTGGCAGGCGACGGTGCTGATTGAACATGGCCGCGAGCGCATCGCCATCCCCTTCCGCTTCACTTCCGGAGATCACAGCTGATGTCGGAACGCATACTGACCCTCATTGCGGGTGTGCTGGCTGTGGTGGTTCTCGGGCTGGCCATTTTCTGGCAGCCGGAATTGCCGGAGCGGCCGCTGCCCAAGGCTGCAGGTGGCCCGCCGGGCGGCGATTTCACGCTGCAATCGGCGGCCGGCCCGGTGTCGCTGGCCGATTATCGCGGCAAGCTGGTACTGGTCTATTTCGGCTACACCTATTGCCCGGACGTTTGCCCGACCTCGCTGGCGGCGACCAGTGAAGGCCTCAAGCAGCTGACGCCGGCGGAACGGGCGCGGGTGTCGATGATTTTCGTCTCGGTCGACCCGAAACGCGATACGCCGGCACGCCTCAAGGAATATGCCGAATTCTTCGATCCCGGCATTGTCGGGGTGACGGGTACGCCGCAGGCACTGTCGGAGATCGCGGCCCGCTATGGTGTGTTTTATGCCGAACAGAAAGTGGCGACCGCCGGCGACGGTTATGTCGTCGATCACACCTCCGACACCTATGTCATTGATGCCGCCGGCAAGCTGGCCGGCAAGATCGCCCACGCGACGCCGCCCGACCAGGTGGTGGTCGCCCTCCGTCAATACCTGAAACAACCCTAGGAGTTTTGCCCATGAAACAGCTTTCCCTGCTGGCCGCCGGCCTGATGGTCTCCCTTGGCGCCCTTGCTGGTGCCGCCGACAGCGTGACGGTCCAGGATCCCTACATTCGTCTCGCGCCGCCGAATGCCCCGGCGACCGGCGCCTTCATGGTCATCCGCAATGGCGGCGACAAGGACGTCAAGGTGGTCAAGGCCAGCAATCCGGCATCGAAGGTGACCGAGTTGCACACCCACCTCAACGAGGGCGGCGTCATGAAGATGCGTCCGGTACCTGCGATCGACATCAAGGCCAAGGGTGAGGCCGTGCTCAAGCCGGGCGGTCTGCATGTCATGCTGATCGATCTCAAGTCGCCGATGAAGGAAGGCGATGTCGTGCCGATTACGCTCGGCTTCGAGGACGGCAGCAGCAAGCAGGTCGATGCCAAGGTTGTCCGTCCGGCCCCTGCTGCTGCGCCAATGGAGCACAAGCACCACTGACGCAAGGCTGGGTAAGGCAAGGCAAGCGCTGTCAGCGCTCGCCTTGCTCGCTAGTCCCGCAGTAATATTTTTATTACTTTCGGCCTAGTGGATTGATTTAGGTCAAGCTTTTCAGAAAACAATCTGTCAAACTCCAGTCATCAACGATTTCTGATGGAGTTTTTGGTGGATTCGGGCATGGCCTTGCGTCGCATTTTTCGCATGCAGTGGTTGTTGGCCGGCGTGGCGCTGCTGCTGATAGCCCTTGGCATCGCCTATCACTGCCTGAGCACCTACCTCGAAACCGGTCGTCGCGAACAGCATCAGCTGAGCCATCTCGGCGGACTAGTGGCGCAACTGGTGGAACGCCGACTGCACGCCGTTGATTCACTGCTGAGCATGGTGGCCGATCAGTATCCGGGTCACCTGCCGCCACCAAGCGAACGCGACCGACTTTCGACCGATATGCAGCGCTACATCGCGCTGGGGCGTGGGGCCGACATCATGCTTTTGCTCGATGCGCAGGGCGAGGTGCTTTCGTCCAATCGTCCGGAGCTGATTGCCATGAATTTCGGGCACCGTTATTACTTTACTGCGGCGCGAGCTGCGGTCGACCCGGAAAAACGCTTGATTTCCCCGCCCTTCGAAACGGTCTTCGGGGACTATACCTTCACACTGTCGCGTAAATTGGTCGACGCCGACGGGAGATTCATCGGTGTCCTGATGGCAACGATGGACGCGCCGTTCATCTCGCGCCTGCTGGCCGGTGTGTTGATGAGCGAGGACATGTGGGCGACGCTGGTGCATGGCAGTGGTGTTGTCGTGTTTTCGGCACCAGAGCACCGTTTGCCCGACGGGCAGGACATTCGCCGGCCCGGGGGGTTCGTTCTTGCGGCGCCTTCGGTACATGGCGAGGTCAAGCTGCTTGACGACCATGTCACGCTGGCTGATGAAACTCATGCCGTGACTGTCATGCGCCTGTCACCGCCGGCGTTGCAGCTGAACGAGCCGTTGCTGGTGGGGGTCGGTCGGAATCGCGATCTGGCCTATGCCGGCTGGCGACGCGAAACCTGGATGCTGGGTGGGTTGTACGCGCTGCTGCTTGCGGCCACCTTTTTCGGCTTGCGTGCCTATCAGCAGCGGGCACGACGCGACTGGAAGCAGGTTTCCCGACAGCAGGCACTGGTCGAGGTGGCCAGCGACGGTATCCACGTTCTGGATCGGAACGGCGTGGTGATTGATGCAAATCCTGCTTTCCTGGCCCAACTGGGGCTATCGCAGAGCGATCTCGGCAAGGTCCGGGTCAGCGACTTCGACATCCAGTTGAGTGATGATCAGCTTGCCCGAAACATGCAGGCGTTACTGGCGGGTGGTGAGGAAATGCGCATCGAATCGGTGCATCGTCGTCGTGACGGCAGCCTCGTTGACGTCGAAATCAGTGCCCGCGGTTTCGAGCTTGACGGCGAGGCGCTGATTGTCGCTACCGCACGCGATATTTCTCGACGTAAGGCCGCCGAGGCGCAACTGCGCAAGCTGACCCTGGCCGTTGAGCAAAGCCCCGAGAGCGTCTTCATTACCGATGCCCATGCACGTATCGAGTACGTCAATCCCGCTTTTGTCGCTACCAGTGGCTACCAGTCCGAAGAATTGATTGGCCAGAATCCGCGGCTGCTTGCATCCGGTGAAACACCACTGAGTGAATACCGGGCCATGTGGGAAACCCTGCTTTCCGGGGGAATCTGGCGGGGGGAGTTCATCAACCGGCGCAAGAACGGCGAGACGTATGTTGAAGCGGAGATTGTTTCACCGATCCGTAACCCGGCCGGTGAGGTAACGCATTACCTTGCCATCAAGCAGGATGTCTCAGAGCGGCGGCGTATTGAAAAAGAACTGGCGGCTTACCGAAATAGTCTCGAGCAAAAAGTCGAGGCACGTACCGCCGAGTTGACCGAGGCCAATCAGGCACTGGCGGCGGCCCGCGACAAGGCTGAAGATGCAACCCGGGCCAAGGCGGCGTTTCTGGCCAACATGAGTCACGAAATCCGCACGCCGATGAATGGCATTATCGGCATGCTGCACTTGTTCCGCCGTAGCGGTGTGAACGAAAAGCAGGCGGGCTATCTGGAAAAGATTGCCCATTCCGCTGATCACCTGCTGAGCATCATCAATGACATTCTGGATCTGTCCAAGATCGAGGCGGGCAAGCTCAGTATCGAGCAGCTACCGGTAAATCCACGCCAGATTGTCGGCAATGTGGTCTCAATGATTTCGGCAGCTGCCAATGCTAAAGGGCTGAAAGTGGCTGTCGAGATCGGTGCGCTGCCCAGCAGCCTTCTCGGCGATCCAACGCGCTTGACGCAGGCCCTGCTCAACTATGCCTCGAACGCCGTCAAATTTACCGAGCAGGGGCGCATCGTGGTCCGGGTGAGCTGTGTCGCAGAACAGATAGAGAGCGTCGATCTGCGGTTTGAAGTCGAGGATACCGGGATTGGTATTGCCCCCGACGTCATGGGACGGCTCTTTGCCGCTTTCGAACAAGCCGATAACTCGACGACCCGGGTTTATGGCGGCACAGGGCTTGGTCTGGCTCTGGCCAGACGACTGGCCGGACTGATGGGGGGCGAGGCGGCAGCGCACAGCACGCCCGGTGTCGGCAGTTGCTTCTGGTTTACCGTCCGACTGGCACGCGGCGAGCTTGATCAGGATGCTGGATCGGATATCTTGCATAGCGGTGATGCCGAGATGCGTCTGACTCAGAAGCACGCAGGCAAGCGGGTCTTGCTGGTCGAGGATGAGCCGATTAATCAGGAAATCAGTGCCATCTTGCTGGAAAGCGTCGGCTTATGTGTCGATCTTGCCGACAATGGGTTGATGGCTATCGAAAAGGCGGTGGCGGAACGCTACGACCTGGTATTGATGGACATGCAGATGCCGGTGATGGATGGTTTGGCAGCGACCCGCCGTCTGCGCGAATTGCCGGACTACGCCAATGTGCCGGTCATCGCCATGACCGCGAATATTCTTGCCGAAGACCGTCAGCATTGTCTGGCGGCCGGGATGGATGATTTCATCGGCAAACCGGCGAGCCCCGATCGTCTTTACAGCATGCTCTATCGCTGGCTGGAGCGCGGCACGCGCAGCTGACTCAGGTTTTGACCGGGCGCTTCGACAACTTGCGCTGCAGGGTACGACGGTGCATCTTCAGCGCACGCGCGGTTGCCGAGACGTTACCGTCATTCTCGTTCAAGACCCGCTGGATGTGCTCCCATTCCAGCCGGTCGATCGACAGCGGTTCATCCGGGACCTCAAACTCGGCATCCATTGCGATGTCGTCGGAGAAGGCGGCAAGTATGGTGTCGATATCGACTGGCTTGGCCAGGTACTGGATTGCCCCCAGCTTGATGGCGTCCACGGCGGTGGTGATGCTGGCGTAACCGGTGAGGACGACGATGCGGGCAGGCGGGTTGGCCTCCAGCAACGGTGCGATCAGGGCCAGTCCGGAACTGCCGGCCAGGTTGAGGTCGAGGACGATGCGGCTCGGCAGCAGTTCCCCGTTCAATTGCAGGGCCTCTTCCGGATTGCCGGCGCTTCGGGCCGCATGGCCGCGGCGGATCAGGGTGCGCACCAGTATGCTGCTGAAGCTGGGGTCGTCGTCGACAACCAGGGTGAGTTCGTTCATGGTCAGGGTGATGATGGCTGGCGGGGGAGGTCGATGCGGGCCAGGGCACCGCCGTCCTCCGGGTTGATCAGGGTCAGGCAGCCGCCGAGTTGCTCGATGGCACTGCGAGTCAGCATCAGGCCGACACCGCTGCCCCGCGCGTGCGCCGGGAAACTGGCGAGTCCCGCCCGGGCCAGCACGGCCTCCGGGAAGCCCGGTCCATGATCGCGAATCTCGATGCACAGCGTGTCGCTGCTCCAGGAGAGGCGGACTTCCAGCGGTTTCGGCGTCGCGTTGGCTGCATTGTTGAGCAGGTTGAGCACCGCTTGTTCGAGACGCGGGTCAGCGGACAGGCTTGGGGCGTTGCCGTCGCTGCCGATGATCAGCCGGCTGGCCGCCTGCGGGCGGATGGCATGCCAGTGCTGGCGCAGCGCGTTCAGCCACTGATCGGCGGCGACCTGTTCGGTATTTTCCAGACGTTCGGCACCGGCCCGCCGGGAAAGACCGGTGATGATGCCCTTGCAGACGGCAATCTGCTGGCGCAGCAGGGCGATGTCTTCGCGGGTGGCCTCGTCCAGGGCCGGCTCGTTGGCCAGTTCGCCGGCAAGCAAGGCCATTGTCGCCAGCGGTGTGCCCAGCTCGTGGGCGGCACCGGCGGCCAGGGTGCCCATGGCCATGATCCGCTCGTCGCGCAACGCCTGTTCGCGGGCCGCTGCCAGCTCGGCGTCACGCTGGCGGATCAGGCGCGTCATGCGCACCGCAAATCCGGCAATAAGCAGGCTGGAGAGCGCGAAGACCAGCCACATGCCGCCCAGATGCAGGCGGGTGGCGCGACTGGCGTCGGCGATTGGCAGCGGGATGTAGAAGAACAGCAGCAGGGTGTAGGTGCCGATGGCCAGGGCAGTGATGGCGGCGACACAGCGGGTGGGCAGGCTCAGTGCGGCGATGGCGACCGGTGGCAGGAGCAGCGAAACCAGCGGATTGGTGGCGCCGCCGCTGAAAAAGACGACGGCACCGAGCACACTCATGTCGATCACCAGCTGGCTGAACAGCTCCCAGGAGGTCGCCGTGGTCGATTTGAGTACCCGCCATTGGATGATGCCATTGATCAGGCCGGCGGTGATGACGACGCCAAGCAGGGGCACCTGCGGCAGCGGAATGTCGAACGCGGCCGGGGCGATCATCGCCGCCAGTGCCAGCAAGGCCAGCACCACCCAGCGGCCCGCCACCAGCCGTCGCAGGTTGGCGAGGTGGTCGCTGTCTTCGATGCTGCAGGCCGGGCTGATCATGGCGCGAATTATGCGCGAAGCGACGGCACCTGCGTGCATTGTCGGCCGCGACAATTTGCCGCAGGCTGCCGCTGCGGTCGACGCGGAAAAGTGCCCAAAACAGGCAATCGAACCATTGTCCGGGTCGGCGCGCAAACCTGATGCGTGTCAATTTCATCGCTGCCGGCGAGTGCGACAATCGGCCGCGTCCCGAGGAGAGTCTGTCCATGCTGCGTCGCGTCCTGCCCGTATTTGTCCTGTTTTCGCTGCTTGCCGCACCGCTGGCCGCCGTTGAGGATGGTCACGGCAGCGGCGCCACCGGTATCGAAAAGGGACGCGAAATCAACGGTACTTGCGCTGCCTGTCATGGCGATAACGGTGCCGGCGGCAAGAGGGGCGAGTATCCGCGCATCGCCGGTCAGCGCTCGGCCTATCTGGAACAGCAACTCCGGAATTTCCGCGCCCGCAGCCGAGTCAACATTCCGATGTTCCCCTACACGCAGGAGCGCGAACTCTCGGATCAGGACATCCAGGATGTCTCGGCCTTCCTCGCCGGCATCAAGCTGGAAACCAGGATGCCGACCTACACCGGCAACGAGGATGCGCTCACCCGCCTGAAAATGGCCGAGGCGGTGATGATCATTCCGCGGGCCGAGGGCGACGTGAAGAATGGCGCGGCTGTCTACAAGGACAACTGCGCGCATTGCCACGGCAAGGACGGCATGGGCCGCAGCGCCTTCCCGATGCTGGTCGGCCAATACACCGCCTACCTCAAGCGCCAGGTCGAGCTTTACCTCAAGGGCGACCGGCCGCACGACGACGAGGGGACGAAGGGTGTCCTCAATGATCTGAAGCTGCAGGACATCGACGATGTGCTCGCCTATCTGACCACTTTGCAGGAGTCTGGAGAATGAAACGCTGCACACTTGCCGTTGTGGCGCTGATGTTGTCTGCGCAGGCGCTGGCGCATGCCCATGCCGTCAAGGTCGATGACAGCATGCCCGACGCCCAGCGCATCCGTTTTTGCGAGCGGGTCCGCGATTTTGCGCTGCAGGCGCTTTACGATCGCGACAAGGGGCGGCCGATGAAGCTGTTTCAGGAGGATGGCAGCGACGGGCCGCGCATCACCAATCACATCGTCCGCCGCATCTACGAGGAGCCGCAGATTTCCAGCCCGAAAAAGGCAGAGGCCTTCGGCCGGGCGACCTGCAACGAAATGATGGGCGGCCGCGCGCCCTCAGAGTAAGCCGGGGATGAAGCCCTTCGTGCGTTTCATGTAATCGGCGTAGGGCTGGCCGAAATAGGCCAGACATTCCGCCTCGTCGCGGCGAGCAGTGAGGTAGAGCAGGACGCTGCCGGCATCGGCGATGAGCAGACCGGTGATGCCCGGATTCTGCAGAAAGGCGCCCCAGGTTAGGGCCAGCAGCGAGGCATACATCGGGTGACGGATGTAGCCGAAGATGCCGCTGGTCACCAGCGAGGTGGTTTTTTCCCATTCGTAGAAGGATTCGCCGTCCGCACGCTCGCGGGCCTGACCTTGGCGGCGCAATGTGGTGATGCCGGCGACGACCAGCGCGATGCTGGCGAGCATCAGCAGCCAAGACGCCAACTGGTGGAGCGAAAACGGGTCGGTGCCCCAGACGCGATGGTTCATCACCACCAGTGCCAGAATGCATTCCCAGGCAAAGAAGCGGTAAAAGCCGTGGCTGCCCGGTTGCCGTAGCGGCTTGCGCGACAGCCACGCCAGAACCAGCGTTCCGAGGACGAAGGCGATCAGCTCAGGCAGCATCGCTACCGGCAAAGGCGGTCGTCATGGCGGCGATCATCCACGTGTGATCGAGGACGCCGGCGCTTTCGCGCAGGCTGTGCATCGCCCACATCGGTGCGCCGACATCGACGCTCGGGATACCCAGCCGGGCGGCAACGATGGGGCCGATGGTGCTGCCGCAGCCGAGGTCGGTGCGGTGGGCATATTGCTGGCACGGGACACCGGCCCGTTCGCAGATGGCCATGAACAGCGCTGCGGTTTCGGCGCTGGTGCTGTAGCGCTGATTGGCGTTGCTCTTGATTACCGGGCCGGCATTGACCAGCGCGTGGTGGCAGGGCTCGTAGGCGGCCGGAAAGTTGGGGTGCCAGCCGTGCGCCATGTCGGCACTGATGAAGAAGCTGGAAGCCAACATCCGCCGCCGGTCTTCGTCGTCGAGGCCGAAGGCGTTGGCGAGGCGGGCGAGCACGTCGCTGACAAAACTTCCGCTGGCACCTGCGGCACTTTCGCTGCCCACCTCTTCATGGTCGAAAAAGGCGACGAGGCAGGTTTGCGCCGGCGCTTCGGTAGCGAGCAGTGCCGACAGGGCGGCGTGGCAGGAGGCAAGATTGTCGAGCTGGCTATCGGCGATGAACTCACGATCGACGCCCCAGAGCGTGCCCTTTTGCGTATCGTAGGCGGCCAGTTCCCAGGTCAGCAGGTCATCGGGGGCGACGTCGAGCGCGCTGGCAATCGGCTGGCGGAAGCGCTGGTCGGCGGCATCGTCGTCGGCGATGCCGAGGAGCAGCGGCAGTTCGGTCTGCTTGTTGAACTTGAGGCCGGCCTCATTGACCTCGCGGTTCATGTGGATGGCGAGATTGGGCAGGCGGAGCAGCGGCGCATCGAAGCGCAGCAGTCGGCTGTCGATGCCGCTGGCGGTGCGGACATTGACGCGACCGGCGAGCGACAGGTCGCGGTCGGCAAAGGTGGCGAGAATCGGGCCGCCGTAGACCTCGACGCCGAGACGGATCATGCCGCCAGTCTTCTCGGCGGGTTTCGGCTTGATACGCAGGCCGGGTGAATCGGTGTGGGCGCCAATCATCGTCAGACCCCGCTCGGTCAGCGGCGCGTCGCCGACGACAAAGGCGATGATCGAGGCGCCGCCGCGGGTGACGTAATAACGGCCTCCGGGTTTCAGGGACCAGCGGCCGGTTTCGCTCAGCGCCTCGTAGCCGGCACCCCGTAGCCGGGTTTCGCAGGTAGCGACGGCATGCCAGGGGCTGGGGCTGGCGTCGATGAAGTCGAGTAGGTCCTGTGCGGTCTGGTGAGCGGTGGCGGAGGGTCGGGGCATGGCAGCAGCAGGCGTGAAGGGCAAGCTGCCGATGCTACCGCAGATACGGCGGGTGCAGA
>ERZ1645187.5372-NODE-5372-length-10002-cov-42.316980_pt1 | contig 10002 bp, 5 predicted proteins | sample MGYA00575352_ERZ1645187 | MGnify/ENA primary metagenome ERZ1645187 (study PRJEB40837, sample SAMN11349314) | freshwater sediment metagenome | isolation source: river sediment | host: Sediment | place: India: Wazaribad , New Delhi | collected 2017-02-21 ...
GGGGTCGGTCACGGGCGGGTGATCTGCGGGTTGGACCCGTACTCGCTGAACTCCACGGCGTACTCCACCGTGCTGCCCTCCTCGTAGAACGGACCGGCGACCTCGACCTTGTGCAGCAGGTCGTCCTCGTCGAGGGCGAAGGTGACCTCGAACTCGGCGTTCTCCACCGCGCTGGGGATCGAGCGGTCCACCACCTCACCGGCCAGCGTGCCGGCGAACGACGTGAGCACCACCTCCCCCTCCCGAACCTGCTCACCACGGGTCACGCCCTCGGCCTCGACCAGCCAGGAGGAGATGCCGGTGTCGGGGTTCAGGAGCGCGGCCGGGTCGGGTGCGCCGTACTCGGCGGGGTCGATCTCGGCGAAGGAGGAGGTGAACGGCAGCTTGGCGAAGACCAGACCGTCGACGCCCACCACCGGCACCTTCATGCCCAGGCCGGCGACCTCGAGCTCGATCTCACCCTCGAACGCCGGGGCGTGGGTCGCCATCCCGGAGGCCGCGGTCAGGCCGTCGACGCCGTCGGGCAGCCCGCCGCTGGTCAGGTCGAGCGCGACACCGGTGGTCTCGTCGAGCTGCTGCTTGGCGCTGGCCAGCGCGTCCGCGGGACTGGCCTCGTCGCCGGAGTCGCTGCACGCCGAGCTCGCCATCAGTACGCCGGTCAACACCAGGCCGCTCAACAGCAGCGGGGCGGGGGCGGGACGGGGCCAAGAGGCGGTGCTCATGGGAAGAGCGTCGCAGACCGGCACCTCAACACTCCGGTGCACGCGAGTCGCAACCGATACGTGTCTGGACCGTGATGTGTCGAACAGCGCCGTGTCACCGCGCGGTGGCAGCATGGAGAGTGCAGAACCCGGGGGTTCGCGCGCGCAGCCTGGAGATGCCGGCTCCGCTCATCTGGAGGAGGTCGTCATGACCGTGAAGAAGTCCCATCGACGCAGCACTTCAGGAGCCTGTGCCGTCGCCGGGTTCTTGGCCGCCGCGGTGGTCCTCGCCGGTTGCGGCACCGAGACCGACTCGGCCAGTGAGGAGCCCACCACGACTCCCAGCGAGAGCGTCGCCTCCGAGACCCCCACCGAGACCCCCAGTGAGACGGCCAGCGAGGCCCCGGCGGCCAGCTCGTTGGTGTACTTCGTCGTCGACACCCGCGCCGGGCTGCGGCTGGCCCGCGAGCCCCGCGAGCTGAGCGGCGAGTCCGGTGCCGCGGCCGCCGTCGAGGCCATGATCGCCGGCCCCGAGGACCCCGACTACACCAGCACCTGGAGCCCGGACACCGAGGTGCTCGGGGTGACCCAGGAGGGCGACACCATCGTGGTGGACCTCTCCGAGGAGGCCAGGACCGCCAACGTCGGCTCGCCGGGCGCCGCGGCGATGATCCAGCAGCTCGTGTGGACCGCCACCGAGGTCGTCGACCCCGAGGCGACCGTCCAGTTGACCATCGCCGGCCAGCCCGCCGGCGAGCTGTGGGGCGCCGTGGCCTGGGACGAGCCGATCGGCCGCCAAGCGGCCGACGAGGTGCGGATGTTCGTGGGCATCGACTCCCTGGCCGAGGGCGCCGTCGTCTCCTCGCCGGTGGAGGTCAGCGGCCTGGCCAACGCCTTCGAGGCCACCGTGCCCTGGCAGGTGCTGGACGAGCAGGGCAAGAAGGTGGAGAAGGGGTTCACCAACGCCGCCGAGGGGATGGTGTTCTCCGAGTACAGCTTCACCGTGGAGCTCGAGCCCGGCACCTACACCATCGAGGTCAGCGAGGACGACCCCTCCGGCGGCGAGGCCGGCGAGCCCATGAGCGACTCGCGGACCGTCACCGTCGAGTAGGTCGCCGAAGCCCTGATGCGCAGAGCGTCGCAAGGAACCAGATGACAGGACAGCTGACCTGGCTCGGGCACTCGACGGTGGTGCTCGAGCTGGGCTCGACCAGGCTGTTGACCGATCCGCTGCTCTTCCCCAACGCCGTGGGGCTGCGACGCCGCGGCCCGGCGCCCCAGCCGGAGGCCTGGGCGGGCGCCGCCGCCACCCTGATCTCGCATCTGCACCAGGACCACGCGGAGCTGCGGTCGGTGCGCAAGACCGGGGCGCCGGTGCTCACCGGCGCCCGGAACGCGGCGTACTTCGAACGTCGCGGGGTGAGCGCCACCGGCCTCGACGAGGACCACTGGTACTCGATCGCCGGTACGCCGGTGCAGGTGCGGCTGACCCGCGCCGTCCACGGCCACCGGCCGATGCCGCACCGGCCCAACCAGGCACACGGGCACCTGATTCGGGCCGGTGGCGTGACGGTGTGGGTGGCGGGTGACACCAGCCTCTACCCCGAGCTGGAGAGCCTGAGCGACCTGGTCGGGGGCATCGACGTGGCGGTGGTGCCGGTCGGCGGCTGGGGGCCGCGGCTCTCCGGGGGGCATCTGGGTCCGGCCGACGCCGCGCGTGCCTGCCACCTGGTCGGCGCCAGCGTGGCGGTGCCGTACCACTGGGGCACGCTGCACGCGCCGGGCATGGCCGGGACCTGGATGGACGCCGCCGGGCCGCAGTTCGTCACCGAGCTGGAGCGGCACGTGCCCCGTTGCCGACCGGCGCTGCTCAGCCCGGGCGGCCAGCTGACCCTGTAGCCGGGCTCGCCTCGTCGGCGCCCGGGCCCATGCCGACATTGGCGCTCTCGGGGGCGGTCAGCACCCACCAGCGACGGGCCTCCTCCGCCCCGAACCGGGCTCCGGCCACCGGGCGCCAGCGGTCGTGCAGCGTGATCACCAGGCTGAGCAGGGCCAGGAAGAAGACGGTGGCGGTCACGTTCAGGCTGCCGCCGTTGCGGTCCAGCAGCCAGTGGGCGACCCAGACGAACCCGAGGTTGAACGCCAGTCGACCGGCCGCCACCGCCCACGCGGCCTCGACGGTGACCGAGTGGCGAGCCAGGAAGAGGCTCCAGGCCACGTTGACCACGACCAGGATCGCCAGGGAGCTGAACAGCCGCAGGTCGCTGGTCTTCAGGTCCGGCAGCATCTGGGCGAAGATCACGCTCAGCAGGCCGATCAGCACCGCCTTCTCCACGGTGTCGATGGAGCGGATCGCGCCGTGCGCCTTGAGCCAGCCGGCCCGCGCCTCGGCCGAGTTCACGCTGGCCGGAATCGGGTCGGCCGGGATCCGCCATCCCCAGTCCGGAGCGGCGAGCCGTGGCTTGACCCCGAACCAGAAGGCGGCGAGCAGCCCCAGGATCGCCGCCACCAGCGCGGGCGCCGCCCACGGTACGTCGCGCAGGGTGTCGGTGACGTCCATCTGCGCCACGTGGATCCAATACTCCTGGGGCAGCTTGACGAAGATCCAGATGCCGGCCATCGCCAGCAGCCAGAAGCGGTTGGACATCGCGGCCGGGTTCCACCGCGAGCGAACGGCCTCGTAGGCGATGAAGAAGTACTCGAACGTGTTGGGGAAGACCAGCAGCAGCGCCCTGATCTGCAGCAGCTCGAAGGCCAGCACCCCGATGAGCCGGTAGAAGAACAGGAACCTGGAGATCCGCAACGCGGTCAGGCTGGTCCAGTTGCGCAGCGTCGACATGTAGGCGATGCACAGGTAGTACACGTCCATCGCCTTGTCGTAGCCCTGGTAGCCGGGCGGGTCGAAGCCGAAGGACTGGAAGACGGTCTGGTCGACGCCGTCGATGATCAGGCAGGCGATGATCGCCGGTAGCGGGAACAGCGGGATCAGCAGCGGCACCAGAAAACGCAGAGCCACGACGGTCCAGAAGACGACGGCCACCTCGGGTTCCATGCGCGCAGTGTCGCAGAAGCGCCGGAGTGTCGGCGGGTCATGGCATCGTTCGGCGCGTGAGCCTGAACCTGCACCGCGCGCCGGACACCGGCCTGCTCGCGGACGGGCTCGCCGACCTGCTGCGCAACCCCCCGGGCGACCCGTTCGCGGAGGAGGTCGTGGTCGTGCCCGCCAAGGGCGTGGAGCGGTGGCTCACCCAGCGGCTCTCGCACCGGCTCGGGGCCACGGCCTCCACCTCGGCGGCGACGCGGCGCGAAGACGGCATCTGCGCTGGCGTCCGGTTCCTCAACCCGCACTCCCTGGTCGAGCTGCTCACCGACACCGGGGCCGACGACCCGTGGCGCCCCGATCGGTTGGCCTGGCCGGTGCTGGAGGTGCTGGACGAGTCGGTCGACGAGGCCTGGTGCGCCCCGTTGGCTCGGCACCTGGGCGCGCTGGCGACCGGGGTGGAGGCCGAGCTGCGCCGCAACCGCAGGTGGGCCCTGGCCCGCCGGCTCGCCGGCCTGCTCGGCTCCTACGCCGTGCAGCGCCCCCAGGTGCTGACCGACTGGCGAGAGGGCCGAGCGACCGATGGCGCCGGCGCGGCCCTGCCCGACGACCTGGCCTGGCAGCCCGAGCTGTGGCGCCGGGTTCTCGGCAAGGTGGCGGCCGACCCGCCCGACGTACGGCACGCCGAGGCCGTTGCGACCCTCCGCCGCGGAGAAGGTCCGCTGGCAGACCGGCTGTCGCTCTTCGGCCACACCCGCATCCCGGTCACCGAGGCCGAGTTGCTGGGTGCCCTGGCCACCCACCACGAGGTGCACCTGTGGCTGCCGCTGCCCTCCCCGGGGCTGTGGCGAGACCTGGCCGAGCCGGTCTCCGCCGGTCCGGTACGCCGCCGCCTGGACACCTCCGCGGAGGCCGTCCGGCACCCGTTGTTGGCCTCGCTGGGGCGGGACACCCGCGAGCTGCAGCGCACGCTGTCGCTGCTCGAATCGCCTGTCCCGGGTGGGGCCGGGGCGGACCCGACCCCGGCCGAGGTGGAGACCGCGGCGGCGGCCACGCTGCTGGCGCGGTTGCAGGCCGACGTGCGGGCCAACCGGGCGCCGACCGGTCACCCGGGCTCCGCCCCGGACGACAGCGTCCAGGTGCATGCGTGCCACGGCGCGCCCCGCCAGGTGGAGGTGCTGCGCGAGGTGCTGGTCGGGCTGCTGCAGGACGACCCCACCCTGCAGCCGCGAGACGTGCTGGTGATGTGCCCCGACGTCGACACCTACGCCCCGCTGATCCAGGCCGCCTTCGGCCTCGGGCCGGTCCCCGGCGCGCACCCGGCCCACGGGCTGAACGTGCGCCTGGCCGACCGCGGCCTGCTGCACACCAACCCGCTGCTGAGCACGGCCGCCGCCGTGCTGGAGATCGCCGGCGGACGGGCCACCGCGAGCGACGTACTCGACCTGGCGGCCAGCCCCGCAGTGCGCCAGCGCTTCGGCTTCACCGACGACGACGTGCGCCAGCTCCAGGCGTGGGTGCACCAGTCGGCGGTCCGGTGGGGGCTGGACGCGCCGAGCCGCGCGAGGTTCGGGATGGAGGAGTTCTCCGAGAACACCTGGTCGCGCGGCCTGGACCGCCTCCTGCTGGGGGTGGCCACGCCCGAGGAGGGGTATCGGGTGGTGGGTCGGGCCCTGCCGCTGGACGACGTCGCCTCCGGCGAGATCGACCTGGCCGGGCGGTTCACCGAGCTGGTCACCAGGCTGACCCGGGCCTGCGAGGTGCTGAGCGCTCCCGCCCCCGCCCAGGAGTGGATCACCGCGCTGCGCGAGGCGGTGGAGTCGGTGGCTGACGTGGCCTGGCGGGAGGCGTGGCAGCGCTCCCAGTTCGAGCGGGAGCTGGCCGCCCTGACCTGCGAGGCGACCAGCAGCGAGATCGGGCTGGCCGACGCCCGCACCATGCTCGCCCACCGGCTGGCCGGACGGCCCACCCGCGCGAACTTCCGCACCGGCGCGCTGACGGTCGCCACCATGGTGCCGATGCGCTCGGTGCCGCACCGGGTGGTGTGCCTGCTCGGCCTCGACGACGGCGTCTTCCCCCGCTCGCTGACCCTGGACGGCGACGACGTGCTGGCCCGAGACCCCTTCACCGGCGAGCGCGACGGACGCAGCGAGGATCGACAGCTCCTGCTGGACGCAATCCTGGCCGCCCGGGAGAAGCTGGTCATCACTTACTCCGGGGCCAGCGCCCACACCGGTGAGCCGCGCCCGCCGTCGGTGCCGCTGGGTGAGCTGCTCGACGCGCTGGACCGCATGACCGACGCATCAACCCAGCACCCGGTGCACCACTCACACCGGCTGCAACCCTTCGCCGAAAGCGAGTTCGACGGCTTCAGCTTCGACACCGCGGCCCGGCGAGGTGCCGAGGCGCTGCGCCAGCAGGTCCCGCCCACGCCGTTCCTGAGCACTCCCCTGCCGCCGGTCGAACCGGACCTGACCCTGGTCGAGCTGGTGGCGTTCTTCCGCAACCCGGCTCGGGCGCTGCTCAACCGACTCGAGGTCTCCACGCCCCGAGACGGTGAGCAGGTCAAGGACGCGATGCCGATCGACCTGGACGGCCTGGAGACCTGGACCATCGGCGACCGCATGATCCGCGCCGTGCTCGCCGGGGACGACCCGCAGGACATCTGCACCGCCGAGCTGTTCCGCGGTGAGCTGCCCCCCGGACGGCTCGGCGAGGGCGCCCTGCGCAAGATCGTGGAGACCGCGCAACACCTGGTCAGTGCGACCAGCCGCGTGCACACCCCCGAGCCCGAGGCGCTCCAGGTCGACCTGGAGCTGACCGCCGCAGACGGGGGGCACGCACGCTTGGTCGGCACTGTGCCGGGCCTGCACTCGGGCGCCCACCTGCTGCGGCTGACCTACTCCAAGGTGGCGGCCAAGCACCTGTTGCCCGCCTGGCTGGAGCTGCTGGCGGTGAGCGCGGCCTTCCCCGAGCGGGGCTTCAAGGCCCACGTCCTGGGCCGCGGTGCGCGTCGGGACGTGAGCCACGTGATGCTCGGGCCGGTCGGTGCCGAGGCCGCCACCGAGCTGCTGACGCGTCTGGTCGGGTACCGCGCCGAGGGCCTGCGGCGCCCGTGGCTAGTGCCGCTGGCCACCGGTCACGCCTGGGCCGCCGCGTCCCGGACCGGCGCGCAGCAGGAGTACTCCAAGGCCGCTGGCGCTTGGGACTCCTCGGCGTACGCGCGGTTCCCTGGGGAGGCGGACGACCCGGCGTTCGTGCGGCTGTTGGGGCCTCGGTCGCGCCTCGGGGCGCTCGGGCCCGAGTTCGGTGGCCGGGCCGACGCGCTGTGGTACCCGCTGCTGGACCACCTGCAGGAGGTCCAATGAGGGAGTTCGACCTGACCGCCGACCTGCCCGACCCCGGCACCACCTGGCTGCTGGAGGCCAGCGCCGGCACCGGCAAGACCTGGACCATCGCCGCCCTGGTGGCCCGGTACGTCGCCGAGGGGCGCGCGAGCCTGGCGGAGATGCTGGTCGTCACCTTCACCCGCGCGGCCAGCCAGGAGCTGAGGCAGCGCGTGCGCCAGCGGCTGCACGAGGTCGAGCAGGTGCTGGCCGACCCGGACGCCAAGCCCGAGGGTGACGCGCTGCTCGACCTGCTGGTCGACGACCTGGACCCGGCCGAGCGCGAGGCCAGGCGACGTCGGGTCGCGGCCGCCCTGGCCGACTTCGACGCCGCGGCGATCGTGACGATCCACCAGTTCTGCCACATGGTGCTCAAGGGGCTGGGGGTGGCCGGTGACACCGACGCGCACGCCAGGCTGGTCGAGGACCTGGACGACCTCCTGGTGGAGGTCGTCGACGACCTGTACCTGCGCGACCACGCCCACCGCGGCGAGGACGACTTCGGCCGCAGCGCGGCGCTGCAGCTGGCCCGCAAGGCCGTCGGCGACCCGCGCGCCCGGCTGGAGCCCGCCGACGCCGACCCCGAGACCCTCCAGGGGCGTCGGGTGCAGTTCTGTGCCGAGGTACGCCGCGAGCTCGACGTCCGCAAGCGGCGCCTCGGCGTGCTCTCCTACGACGACCTGCTCGGCCAGCTGGCCGACGCACTGGCCGACCCGAGCGCCCCCGCCCGAGCCCGGATGCGCGAGCGCTGGCGGGTGGTGCTGATCGACGAGTTCCAAGACACCGACCCGGTGCAGTGGCAGGTCTTCGACCGGGCCTTCACCGGACACAGCGCGATGGTGCTGATCGGGGACCCCAAGCAGGCGATCTACGCCTTCCGCGGCGGCGACGTCTTCACCTACCTGCGGGCCAAGAGCACCGCCGCCGCCCGCTTCACCCTGGGCACCAACCGCCGCACCGACGAGCCGCTGCTGCGCTCGATGCAGGTGGTGCTCGAGGGGGCCCGCCTCGGCCACGAGGACATCGAGGTGCACGCCGTACAGGCTGCCCGGCCGGGCACCCGGCTCGGTGGCCCGCCTCGGCCCGCCTTCAGCCTGCGGGCCGTCACGCGACAGTCGTTCGGCCTCACCGGAGCCGACCTGGTCAAGCCCGGAGCCAAGGCCAACGACCTGATCGCCCGAGACGCCGCGGCTCAGGTGAAGAGGCTCCTGACCGACGGCACCACGGTCGAGGGCCAGGTGCTCAAGCCCCGCCAGATCGCCGTGCTCGCGTACACCCGGCGGCACCTCGCGCTGGTCCGGGCGGCGCTCCTCGAGCTCGGAGTACCCGCCGTGGTCGCCGGCGGGGACAGCATCTTCCGCTCGCCGGCGGCCGGGGAGTGGCTGACCCTGCTGGACGCGCTGGACCAACCGCATCGCGCCACCCGGGTGCGCGCCGCGGCGCTCACCTCGTTCCTCGGGCGGACGGCCACGGAGCTGGTGACCGACTCCGAGCGGGTCACCGAAGAGGCCGGTGACGTGCTGCGGGACTGGGGAACCCTGTTCTCCCAGCGAGGGGTGGCCGCGGTCTTCGAGACCGCCCTGGCCCGGCACGACCTGCTGGCCCGGGTGCTGGGCACCACCGGCGGGGAGCGGCTCTTCACCGACCTGCAGCACCTCGCCCAGCTGCTGCACCGCGCCGCGGTCGAGCAGCGACTCGGCCTGGTGGCGCTGCGCGCCTGGCTCTACGAGCAGGCCGGCGAGGACGTGCAGGAGGTCGCCTCCGAGCGGACGCGCAAGCTGGACTCGGACGCCGAGGCGGTGCAGCTGGTGACCTTCCACTCCAGCAAGGGCCTGGAGTACCCGGTGGTGCTGCTGCCGTTCGTCTCCGACCGCTACGCCGGCGGGTCCGAGGAGGTGCTGCTGCTGCACGACGAGTCCGGCGGGCGGGTGCTGCACGTCGGAGGCGGCGCCCCCCGAGCGGTCCGCGCCCGCGCGATCGCCGAGGACCAGGCCGAGTCGCTGCGCACCCTGTACGTCGCGATGACCCGGGCCCAGTGCCAGCTCACCGTGTGGTGGGCGCCGACCTACAACGCCAGCAGCGCACCGCTGCACCGGATGCTGTGCGGTCGGACCCGCGGGGAGGGCGAGCCGAAGGCCTCGCTCCCGGCACCGTCGGACACCTGGGTGCACGAGCGGTTCGACGAGTGGGCGAGCGCCGGCGGGCCGACGTGGACCCCGGCCGAGCCGGAGGACGTGGACGACAGCGCCCTGCCCGTCCCGACCACGACGCTGCGCGAGCGCAGCTTCACCCGCCACCTGGACCTGGTGTGGCGGCGTACCTCCTACACGGCGCTGTCCACACCGCCGGCCCTGGGACCGGCTGCACTGGGACCGACTGCACTGGGACCGACTGCGCTGGGCTCGACGACGCAGGGGCCGACTACGCAGGCGTCCGCGGGGGACGGGCTCACCGTGGCGTCCATGATCGGCTCCGAGCCGGAGTTCGGCCCCAAGGAGGACGAGCCCGAGCTGTCCCCCACCCCTTCCACCACGGGAGCCGCACCCGGCGTGCCCTCGCCACTGGCCGACTTCGAGGCGGGAGCCCAGTTCGGCTCGCTGGTGCACGCGGTCCTGGAGCACACCGACCCGGCCGCCCCCGACCACGGCGGCGACCTGGAGGCGGAGCTGGCCGCGGTGATCGGCGAGCAGCTGGTGCGGTGGCCGGTCGAGCTGGACCCGCAGGCGCTCGCCCAGGCCCTGGTCCCGGTCTACGACTCCCCGCTGGGACCGCTGGCCGGAACGACCACGCTGCGCACCCTGTCGGTGCGCGACCGGATGTGCGAGCTGGACTTCGAGCTGCCCTTGGCCGGTGGCGACCGCGCCGGCCCACCCGG
>ERZ1645187.5373-NODE-5373-length-10001-cov-6.709733_pt1 | contig 10001 bp, 6 predicted proteins | sample MGYA00575352_ERZ1645187 | MGnify/ENA primary metagenome ERZ1645187 (study PRJEB40837, sample SAMN11349314) | freshwater sediment metagenome | isolation source: river sediment | host: Sediment | place: India: Wazaribad , New Delhi | collected 2017-02-21 ...
GACGGCGATGGCGACGGCGACGGCGACGGCGACGGCGACGGCGACGGCGATGGACACATCATTCCGACCGTTGATCGGCCGAATGACTCCAGCACGCTGACCACCAATACCGACGATCCCAAGCTGGTTGTGACCGGCACCGGCGAACCGGGCGACCGAGTGATTGTGACCATCGGTGGCAAGACCGAAACCACGACCATTCGCGAGGATGGCACCTGGGGCGTGACCTTCGAACCCAATGAATTCCCGGTTGATGGCAGCTATCGGGCCTCGGTCTCGGTCACGGGTGGCGGTCAAAGCTGGACCTTGGTCGGTCCCAGCTTTGTCATCGACATGACCCCACCCGAGGTTGAAGCGACCTCGGGCGTGGTCAGCGTGGGTGATATCGAAAACCTGGCCGAGCATGCTGACGGCGTGACCATCGGGGGCAAGGCCGAAGCTGGCGCGACCGTCTCGGTGGAAATCGACGGCGTGACTCATACCACGACGGCCGGCCAAAACGGCAGCTGGTCGGTGACCTTCTCGACCACGGAATTGGCGGCAGGCACCTACACTGCCACCGCCACGATCACCGCGACCGACGCGCTGGGCAACAAGACCGTCATCACCGAAAACGTCGCTGTGGATACTGAACTGGCGGCCGCGATTGATGTGCCGCAGGTGGGCGATGACGTGGTGTCTGGCGCCGAGCGTGCTGCCGGCATCGCAATCACCGGAACCGCCGATCCCGGCACGAGTGTGGTTGTGGCTTTCGAAGGCATGACCCGCACGATCACCGTCGGTGACAACGGCAAATGGACCGCCAATTTCGCCGCGGGCACCTTCCGCGCCGGCACCTACGACACGGATATTACCGTGACGGCGACCGATGCCGCGGGCAACCGCGTCACCGATACCCACACGATCCGCGTGGATACCGAAGTCACCAATTTCACCCAGACCTCGGATAACGTTCTGAACGCGACCGAGGCGGCGGCCGGGCTGGAAGTGACCGGAACGGTTGAGCCCGGCTCGACCCTGGTGCTGCGCTTTGGTTCGGGTGCAAGCCATGCGGTGACGGTGGGCCGCGATGGCAGCTGGAGCTTCACGATCCCCGCGGGTGAAATCCCGCCCGGGCAGAACAACGTGGTGCTGACGGCGACCGCCACGGATGCGGTGGGCAATAGCTCGACGCTGACCCGCACGGTCTATGTTGATACCGAGGTGCGCAACTTCGGCCACAACGCCATTGCCGGCGACAATGTCATGAACGCGGCTGAACATGCTGCGGGCGTGACCATCAGCGGCACGGTCGAGGCAAACTCTTTGGTTGTCGTGCGGCTGGAAAATGGGTCAACCCGCAGCTTCCGCGCGGGTGCAGATGGCAAGTGGAGCGTGAAGTTCGAGGCCCGTGATCTGCCGACCGGCGAGGGCGAGATGGATGTAACCATCACCGCCACCGATCCGGTGGGCAACGTGGCCACCCGCACCCAGACCGTGGTCGTTGACACCATCGCGCCGGAAAGCCCGGAGGTGATCTCTTTCACCACGGCCAAGAACAGCAGCGGCGATGTGGTGGGCCTGCGCGGCATCACCACCGAGCTGACCGAGGATGCCTATACCTTCCACCGCATCGATGGAAATGGCGCGGTCAGCACGGTCAACGCCACGCAAAGCGATGACGCGGTGTTCGACGAGACCTCGTTCCGTTTCGCCACATCGGTGCCGGATGGCAGCTATCTGGTCATCAACAACGCCGACGATGCGGGCAACAGCGCCTCGACGTTGCTGATCGTGGATAACACCAATTCGGTGAACGTCGATCTGGATCGCGCGGGCCTGTCGCGCTTCGATTTTGCCGCGATTGACCTGACTTTCGCCCCCGATGCGCAACTGCACATCACCGAAGAGCAGTTGAAGGCCCTGACCGGGCCGGATCAACAACTGATCATCAAGGGCGACTCGGGCGATATCGTTGCGATGGAAGGCGCCACGGCGACCGGCGAAACCGAGACCATCGGCGGCCAACGCTACACCGTCTATACCTTGGGCGATGATGGCGCGAGCATCCTGCTGGACGAGGATATTTCGGCAACCCTGATGTAAGGGACGACAGGATGTCCTTTCCTCGTGTGCCAGTGTCAGGACCGGGGGTGAAACGCTCCGGTCCGGGCATGCTCATGCTGCTGGTGCTTGCCGGTTGCATGGACATGCCTGATGTTACCAAGTTCCGCTACGGCTCCGCGCAACGCCCGGATGCCGTAGCGATCGAGGATACCAATGAGATGCAGACAGCCGCCGACGCGGCTGAGACCCGATCGGCCATCATTGATGACCTGTTGACGCGCCGGTCCATTCTGCCGCCCGCAGGGCCTTATGCCGAAGTGTCACGGGCCGTCATCGCCGCGTCTTCTGGCGCGACCGAGGCCGAGTTGCGCGTGGCGCGTCTGCGGGCCGAGGCAAAATCGCAAAACTGGCTGCCACAGGTGGGGCCGGTTGTCTCGCTGACGTCGCTGGGCGACGTGGCAACCAAGCTGCTGATTGAACAGGTTCTGTTCGACAACGGTGCCCGCAAGGCCGAGCGCGCCCATGCGGCCGCCGATGTCGAAGTGGCTGCCGTCAGCCTGTCCGAGGCGTTGAACGCCCGGGTGCATGAGGGGCTGTCGCATTACATCAAGGCGCAGCGCGCGCAAGAGCAAGCCGCATTGGCCGATCGTGCGGTGGCGCGGATGAGCGGTTACGGCCAGATCATGCTGAAGCGGGTCAATGGCGGCCTTTCAGACATGTCGGAACAGCGGGTCATCGACCAGAAGATTGCCGAGATGCAGGCAGTTCTGGATGCCGACCGGCAATTGGCAGCACAGTCCATGGCCGAATTGCAGGCGCTGGCGCAGCAACCGCTGACGCATCTGTCGGGTTTGCAGGAGGTGCAGCCGGATCAGGGCCAACCCGAACCGCTTTCCGTGCTGCTTGCCCGTGGCGAAGGTGCACGCACCAAGGCCGCCGCGCGGATGGAGCGTGCGCAGCATCTGCCCGGCCTGACCGCGAGCGGAAACTGGACCAAAGACGACGGTCTTGTCGGCGGGCTGGATCTGGGTCTGGGCAAGATGCTGGGCTTTGGCACCGGTGCGACCCTGGAGGCCATCGCCTCGACCGATGAGGTTGTGGACCGCCAGATGGCCGAGGCGGCCGATACCGCCAGCCGCAAGATCGTGGCGCTTCAGTCCGAGTTGCAGCGCCTGAGTGCCAAGCAGGGGCAGGGGGCTGGTGTGCTGGCGCAGACCGAGGCCAGCCTCGCAATGTTCACCGAGCAATACAAGCTGGGCCGTCGGCCGCTGATGGAGCTGGTGGGTATCTATGAAAGTTTCGCGCAGATGGAGCGCGAACAGGCGGCGCTTAAATACGATATAGCGCTGACGCGGCTGCAGATCGCCGCGCTGCGTGGCCAGCTGGTGGATGGAGACGCGCTGTGACCGACCGGGTGGTGGCCTTCGAGATCAATGCGGCTCAGGTGCAGGCGGCGCAGCCCGCGCGCCCCGCGCCCGAGGTTTCCCGGCCCTCTCACCCTGCTCGGACGTCGCGCGTCGTTTCGCGCGCGGGGTTGCTGGCAACTTATGCCGCCTGGTTGGGCGAAAGCCTGTCCACCGCCGATCTGGAAGAGGCGCTGGAGGCTGAGGCTGAAGGCAACGCGCTGGACCTTTCGGCCATGGCGCGGGTGCTGACCGCACAGGGCCTGTCCGCCACCGTGGTCGAGGTTGCCGATCCTGTGCCCGACCAATGGCCGTCGTTGGTGCAGATGACCTCGGGCCATGTCGTGCTGGTTCTGGCGCAAGATGCGGAATGGCTGACGATCTATGACCCCAAGGCCGAGGATCTGCGGGCCGAGGTGGCACTGGACGACTTCGCGCCGGTGTTTTCGGGGCAGGTGCTGCAGGCCCGCCCCGCGTTGGCCAGGATTGCCGAGCGTCATCTTCCTGACGCCCGTAAACCGCATTGGTTCTGGGGCGAGTTTGCCCATTACCGCCGCGCTCTGGCCGAGGTTGCTGCAGGCTCGCTGGTCGCAAACCTGCTGGCGGTCGCGGTTTCGCTGTTCTCGCTGCAGGTTTACGACCGGGTGATCCCGCATCAGTCGCAACCGACGCTGTGGGTGCTGGCGCTGGGTGCGATGCTGGCAATCGGTTTCGAGATGGCGCTGAAGATGGCGCGCTCGGGGCTGATGGACCACACGGGTCGGCGGATCGAACTGACGACGCAAGCCCGGTTGATGCAGCGTCTGCTGGGGATGCGCGCCGCCCCGGCCGAACGCACGCCCAGCCAGATCTTCGCGACCATGCGCGAATATTCTTCGGTGCGCGAGTTCTTCACTGCCTCGACGATCGGCACGCTGGCGGACCTGCCGTTTCTGATCATCTTTCTGGTGCTGGTGGCCTCGATCGGTGGCAATCTGGTGCTGGTGTTGATCGCGGGCGGCATTCTGATGGTGCTGCCGGGGCTGCTGATGCAAAAGAAGATGGTCGCGCTGACGCAGGCCACGCAGGGCGCGTCGATGAAGGCGGCCCGGTTGTTGCATGAGGCGGTTTATGAACATGAGACCGTCACCACCCAGCGCGGGCAGGCCCGTATCGCCCGGATCTGGGCCGAGTTGTCGGCACTGTCGGCCGCCAAGGCCAGCGATCAGCGGCATCTGACGGCCTTTCTGTCTTACTGGGCGGGCGGAGTGCAGCAGGCGACCTATGTCGCCGCCGTGTTGGTAGGCACCTACAAGGTGTTTGCCGGCGAGTTTACCGTCGGTACCATCATCGCCATCGGCATCCTGACCAACCGCACGTTGGGTCCGTTGAGTCAGCTTTCCACCACTTTGGCGCGCTGGACCAATGTGCAATCGGCGCTGAAGGGTTTGGACAGCATCGCCGATGCCCGCCAGATCGAGGAGGAGGGGCGGCAATACCTGCGCCGCGACCGCCTGACCGGCGCTTTCGAGTTGAAGGGGTTGGAGTTTCGCTATGACCCCACCGCGGCGCAAACCGTGGATATTGCTGCGCTGGCCATTCCGGCCGGTCAGCATGTGGCGGTGCTGGGGGCCAATGGCTCGGGCAAATCCACGCTGCTGCGGCTGCTGGCGGGGCTGTATGAGCCGACCGCCGGCCGGGTGCTGATTGATGGGTTGGACCTGAACCAGATCCACCCGCGCGACCTGCGGCGCCATGTCGGCTATCTGGGACAGGATGTGCGGCTGATGGCCGGCACGATCCGCGACAACCTCAATCTTGGTCAGTTGGAGCGTGACGACAACCGATTGCTGGCGGCGCTGGATTTTGCGGGTCTCGGCCCGTTTGTCCGCAACCACCCCCGGGGTCTGGACCTTGAGATCCGCGAGTTGGGCGAAGGGCTGTCAGTCGGACAGCGTCAGTCGATCGGTTGGGCGCGGCTGTGGTTGCAGGATCCCGGCGTCGTGCTGCTGGACGAGCCGACCGCCGCGCTGGACCAGACCTTGGAGGCGACCCTGGTCAGCCGTCTGAAAACCTGGCTGGAAGGACGGACCGCCATCATCGCCACGCATCGCGTGCCGATCCTGCAGCTGACCACCCGCACGCTGATCCTGCAAAACGGCCGGATGGCGGTGGACGGGCCGCGCGACGCGGTGCTGGCGCATCTGTCCAAAGCCGGAGGTGCAAAATGACCCTTGCCCTGGACCCGATCTTTGACCGCCGCGCGCAGCGGGCCAGCCGGGTTGTCTGGCTGATCGGCGGTGCAGTTCTGGCCTTTCTGCTGTGGGCCTCGGTGGCCTGGCTGGGCGAGATCGTGCGGGCGGAGGGCTCGGTCGTGTCATCTTCACGCCCGCAGATCATCTCGAACCTTGAGGGCGGCATCCTGGCCGAACTTTCGGTGCAGGAGGGCGATGTGGTGCAACGCGGCCAGACATTGGCGCGACTCTATGGCACCCAATATCAGGCCGCGGTGGATGATCTGCGCGACCAGATTGCCACGCTGGACATCCGCCGCTTGCGGTTGGAGGCCGAGGCGCTGGGCGCTGTCAGCTTTGATGCGCCCGAAGATCTGGCGCAACGGGTGCCGCAAATCGTGGCATCCGAGTCCTCGCTGCTTTCGGCCCGGGTCTCTGATTACGCCGCTGCCCGCGATGGGGCCGAGGCGGTGTTGAAACAGGCCAATCAGGAACTCGACATCCTCGACAAGATGTTCAAGGCCGAGGTGGCGCCGCTGATCGAGGTCACGCGGGCGCGCAAGGCGGCATCCGATGCCGAAGCCAAGCTGAACGAAGTCATCACCCGGACCGAGCTTGATCGTGCAACCGAATACAGCAAGGTTCAGGGCGAACTGGCCTCGCTGCGGCAGAAGTTGAAGAATGCCGAAGACCAACTGTCGCGCACCGTGCTGGTGGCGCCGGTCAAGGGGATCGTCAACAAGCTGTCCATCACGACCATTGGCGGCGTGGTGCGGCCGGGAGACGAGATCTTGCAGATCATCCCGCTGGAGGATGAACTGTTCATCGAGGCGCGGGTTCGGCCCAAGGATATCGCCTCGGTCCGCAAGGATCAGGACGCGACGATCAAGCTGTCTGCCTATGATTACACGATTTACGGGACGCTGAAGGGCAAGGTGCATTTCGTGTCCGCTGACACGTTCAAGGACCCCAACTCTCGCGCGGCGGACGGTGATCCGCATTACAAGGTCACGCTGCGGGTGGACCTGTCGCAACTGACGGAACGCCAGCAGGCGCTTGAGATCCGTCCTGGCATGTTGGCCGAGGTGGAATTGCAAACCGGGGGAAAGACGCTGCTGACCTATCTCACCAAGCCGCTTTACAAAAGCCAGGAAGCCCTGCGCGAGCGTTAGGCTTTGGCGTAGGCCCGCGCGCCAAAGATCGCACTTCCAACCCGGACATGTGTGGCGCCGTGGGCGATTGCCGTCTCAAAATCACCGCTCATCCCCATGGAAAGGCCTGAAAGGCCATTGCGCGCGGCCATCCTGGCCAGTGCGGCGAAATGCGGCGTAGGGTCTTGATCCTCGGGGGGGATGCACATCAGCCCGCGGATCGGCAGGGACATGGTGCGGCAGGCGGCGATGAAATCATCGGTCTGATCGGGAAGGATGCCGGCCTTCTGGGCCTCGGAGCCTGTGTTGACCTGAATGAACAGCTCGGGGCACCGCCCGACAGACTGCGCCAGTCGTGCCAGCTTTTCAGCCAGTGACGGCCGGTCAACCGTATGGATGGCGTCGAACAGATCAAAGGCGACCTTGGCCTTGTTGGTTTGCAGGGGGCCGATCATGTGCAGCTGCACCTTGCCGAAACGGGCCTGCAAGCCGGGCCATTTGCCCTGCGCTTCCTGCACATAGTTTTCGCCGAACACCCGATGCCCTTCTGACAGCACTGCCTCGACGCGCTCAAGTGGCTGCACCTTGGATACGGCGATCAGCTTCACACTGTCCGGGCTGCGGCCGTTTTGAGTGCAGGCGTCAGTGATACGGGACTGGATGGTGTGCAGCGACATGAGAACCCCCTCGATCTTGCCAGATAGGCCATAGCGTGCCGCGAAAGGGAAGGGGGGCTGAAAATGAAAAGAGCGGGCAAACGCCCGCTCTTTCCGTCAACCGATCCGTAGGGATCAGAAGTTGAAGCGCAGACCCAGGTTGGCCGACATGTCGCCAACGAAGTCCGACTCGATCGCGCCGGAGACGCGAGCGCCGCCGCCGAGGTCGTAGTCAGCGCCGATACCGTAAGCGGTGTCGAGGCCGGTCACGTCCAGATCCGACACATAGGCGCGCAGGGTGGTGGCGCCCATGGTGTGGTTGCCGTACAGGGTGATCTGACTGCCGCCAGCGGCGTCTTCATCCATGTAGTTCAGGCCGATGGTGGTCACTTCGTTCATGGTGTAGGCACCACCAACGAAGAAGCCGTCGTTGCCGTCGACGCCAGCGCCATTCTGGTAAGCAGCGGCCGAAACAGCGAACGGACCCGAAGCGTAAGCCAGGTTGATCGCGGTTTCTTCGGTCGAGCCCGAGGTCACTTGGTCCGGGGTCACGTACGAGATCATGCCCGAGAAGGCACCAGCCGAGTACGAAACAGCCAGACCGGTGCGGTTGCCGTTGCCAGCGCCGTAGGTGTTGCTGTCATAGGCGTAGAACGTGCCTTGCGGGTCGCCGAACGACGAGTCTTCGAAGCCCATTTCCGAATCGTAGATCAGGGCAGCGGAGTCGAACGCGGTTTCGACGTTGCCGACTTCGACGCGCAGGCCGTTATACGAACCGTAGAACTTGGCAGCGTTGCCAGCGGTATTTTCGTCGCCGTCCTCGTACTGCATGCGCAGACGAGCGCCCAGCTCGACGCCACCGTCGGTGGTGGTCTTGCCGTCGATGTTGATGCGCAGACGCGAGCTGATGATGGTGTCGTTGAAGCCAGCCGCGGTGTTTTCGTTATACACCAGGCCGAAACGGCCGTAGCCCGAAACGGCGACTTCGGCAGCGGCGAAGCCGGTCGAAGCAGCGATGAAGCTGGTCGCCAGGAGAAGCTTTTTCATTGTTTTCCCTCGTTTGATCAAGAGTGCGGCCCAACCCAGGGAAATCCGGATTGGGTATGCAGCCTATTTCGACGCTTGAGCCGGGTTTTGCAATCTTTGTGGCAGGATGTCCGCCAAACGACGGGGGCTATGGTGCAGAAAAGACACAGTTGCCCGGTTGCGCCCCGGCGGTTGCATGCCAAAAAAGGGCAAGACCATGGGATCGCCCGATAAAAGGTCGGACATGGGGGCGGGTGTCGCTGTGCCTTGGGGGTATGGGCAAAAAGCCTTGTTCCGCTCTTGGTCGTCAGATAGACAGCAAGTCATGCGATCCCGGGGGACGGAATGACGCCCAAGACCATTGCCCGCGCCATCATCGGCAGCACCTTCCTGTTGACGCTGTCAGCCTGCGGCGGCGATTCCGGCCTGTTTGGCCGCGGCAACCCCATCCCTACCGTGGCCGAACTCGACCGTCAGAAGGCGGCCGAGCATCGCGAGGAAACGCTGGCGCGGATGCGTGGCAAGGATCAGGGCAAGATCTGGGACCTGTTCAACAGCGGCGCCGACCCGAACATCACGGTCGAGGTGAACCGCTATCTCTGGAACGCCTCGCTGGATGTCCTGAGCTTTTTGCCGGTCGAGACGGTCGATCCCTTCACCGGTGTGATCGTCATGGGCTATGGCACGCCGCCCGGCGGCGGGCGGGCCTACCGGGCGACCGTCTATATATCGGACCCGTCGCTGGATGCCCGGGCGCTGAAGGTGGCGCTGGTTTCGCGCGGCGGCGGCCCGGTCTCGCCCGAGACGGCGCGGGCGGTCGAAGACGCGATCCTGACCCGCGCGCGTGAGCTGCGGGTGCAGGACGGTCGCTTCTGATCCTGCTGACCACTGGACCTTGGCGCGTCTGACGGTGTAAGCCGCTGCGGGTAATCGCAGGGGATCAACATGTCGCGCTACGAACCTTCCGTGATCGAAGCCAAATGGCAAAAGGCCTGGGACGAAGCTGGCTGCTTTGTCGCAAAGCCTGATCCCGCGCGGCCGAAATACTATGTGCTTGAGATGTTCCCCTATCCTTCGGGGCGCATTCACATGGGCCATGTGCGCAACTACACGATGGGCGACGTGGTCGCGCGTTACAAATCCTCGTGCGGGTTCAGCGTTCTGCATCCGATGGGTTGGGACGCCTTCGGCATGCCGGCCGAAAACGCGGCGATGGAGCGTGGCGGACACCCCAAGGACTGGACCTATGGCAACATCGCCGACATGCGCGCGCAGATGAAGCCGCTGGGCCTGTCGATCGACTGGTCGCGCGAGTTTGCCACCTGCGACCCCGAATATTACGGCCAGCAGCAGGCCATGTTCATCGACATGATGGAAGCCGGTCTGGTCTATCGCAAGGCCGCCGTGGTGAACTGGGACCCGGTCGACATGACCGTGCTGGCCAATGAGCAGGTGATCGACGGCAAGGGCTGGCGCTCGGGTGCTGCGGTCGAGCGGCGCGAGCTG
>ERZ1645187.5374-NODE-5374-length-9999-cov-6.058628_pt1 | contig 9999 bp, 10 predicted proteins | sample MGYA00575352_ERZ1645187 | MGnify/ENA primary metagenome ERZ1645187 (study PRJEB40837, sample SAMN11349314) | freshwater sediment metagenome | isolation source: river sediment | host: Sediment | place: India: Wazaribad , New Delhi | collected 2017-02-21 ...
TGCAGTTCGCCGCCGGCTTCCATTCGCCGGTCTTCGCCCGCGGTCTGGCCGCGATGCAGGGCCGCACCGGGCCGTTCTGGGGCCACAACGCCATCGTGCGGCTGCGCGCCTGGGCCGAAAGCTGCGGCCTGCCGGAACTGCCGGGCCGCGCGCCTTTTGGCGGCCATATCCTCAGCCACGACTACGTCGAGGCGGCGCTTCTGGCGCGGGCGGGCTGGACGGTGCGGCTGGACCCCGACCTGGGCGGTTCCTACGAGGAAGGCCCGGAAAACATCATCGACCACGCCAAGCGCGACCGCCGCTGGTGCCAGGGCAACCTGCAGCACGCCGCGGTGATCGCCGCGCCCGGCCTGGCGGGGTGGAGCCGGTTCACCTTTTTCCAGGGCATCTTCGCCTATGTCGCGCCGCTGATCTGGCTGGCCTTCATCGCGGCCTCGGTCGCGGCGGTGTTCTGGGCCGACATGCCGGATTATTTTCCGCAGGCCAACTGGCCGTTCCCGGTGTTTCCCAACGACCAGACGCCCAAGGCGATCGGGTTGGCGGTGGGGGTCTTTGGCCTTCTGGTGATGCCCAAGCTTCTGGTCGCGCTGGAGGCCGCCGTCACCGGCCGGGCCGAGGGGTTCGGCGGACGCGGGGCGGCGGTGCGGTCGATGCTGGCGGAACTGGCGCTGTCGTCGCTGGTGGCGCCGGTCTTGCTGGCGTTCCAGAGCCGCTCGGTCTTGCAGGTGCTGTCGGGGCGCGACGGCGGCTGGCCGCCGAACAACCGCGGCGACGGCAGCCTGACTCTGGCCGAGGCCTGGGTTGCCGCGCGCTGGATCAGCGGCTGGGGCCTGGGCGGCCTGGCCGCCACGCAAGCGCTGGCGCCGGTGCTGACGCTGTGGCTGTTGCCGGTGACGCTGCCGATGCTGGCCGCGCCCCTGCTGGTCTGGTGGACCTCGCACCCCGGCCGGGCCGGGCTGTTCGCCGTGCCCGAGGAACAGGCCCGCCCCGACATCCTGCGCCGCCATGACCGCATCCTGGAGCTTTGGGCCCAGGATGCCGAGCAACCGAAAGCCGCCTGAGATGCAGCACCGCCGCGACCACCGGATCGACCTGTTGCGCGGGCTGGCGCTGGCGATGATCTTCGTCAACCACGTTCCCGGCACGATCTGGGAGAACCTGACCTCGCGCAACTTCGGCTTTTCCGATGCGGCCGAGGGTTTCGTGCTGATGTCGGGCATCGCCACCGGGCTGGCCTTTGGCCCGGCCTTCCTGCGGCCGGGTGGCTGGGCCGACCGGCTGCGGCCCTGGCGCCGCGCGCGGGTGCTGTGGGCGGTGCATGTGGCGGTCTGCGTGGCGATCCTGACCGCCTTTGCGCTGACGCAGGGGCATCCGGCTGTCGCTGCCATGTCCGAGGCGCGCAACATCGCGCCGGTGCTGGATGCGCCCTGGCCCTATCTGGCGGGTGTGGCGCTGCTGTCGCATCAGTTCGCCTATGCCGACATCCTGCCGCTCTATGTGCTGCTGATGCTGGCGGCACCGGGCCTTCTGGCGCTGGCGGTGCGCTGGCCGCGGGCGCTGATGGCCGGGTCGCTGGCCTTGTGGCTCACGGTCGGGCTGGCGCGGCAGACCTTGCCGACCTGGCCCGGCCCGAACGGCTGGTTCTTCAACCCGATGGCCTGGCAGGTGCTGTTCGTTGCCGGCATCCTGACCGGCCTTGCGCTGCGGCAGGGGCGGCGCTGGCTGCCGGTGCGCCCCTGGGCGGTGCGGGCGTCCTGGGTGTTCCTGGCGGTGGCGGCGGTCTGGGTGCAGGTGCCGGCGGTGGCGGCGGCGGGGGGCCACCTGCTGTGGATGGCGCATGAATACCTGGGCGCGCCGGCGGTGCTGACGGCCTTTGACAAGGGCCACCTGTTCCTGCCGCGGCTCTTGCATATCCTGGCGCTGGCCTATGCCCTCAGCGCCTGGCCGGCGCTGCACCGGCTGGCGGCGCATCCGCGGGCGGAGACGCTGACCATGCTGGGGCGCCATTCGCTGCCGGTCTTTGCCTTTGGCACCCTCTTGGCCTATGGCGCGCAGGTCACCAAGGCGGTGCTGCCGCCTTCGGTCTGGCTGGACAGCGCGCTGATCGCCGCCGGATTGGCAGCGCTGGTCTGGGTGGCGCGCTGGCGCGAGGGGCAGGCCCGCCCGCGCCGTGCCGTGGCCCCCGCCGAATAGGCGCTACTTGCGGGCGTAGACGTCTTCGTAGCGGATGATGTCGTCTTCGCCCAGGTAGCTGCCGGTCTGCACCTCAATCAGGATCATCGGCACCTTGCCGGGGTTCTCCATCCGGTGGACGGCGCCCAGCGGGATATAGACCGACTGGTTTTCGGTCAGCAGTTGAACGGTGTCGTCGATGGTCACGCGCGCGGTGCCCTGGACCACGATCCAGTGTTCCGACCGGTGGTTGTGCGATTGCAGCGACAAGGCCGCGCCGGGGTGGACCATGATGCGCTTGACCTGAAAGCGCGGGCCGGTGACCAGGCTGTCGAACCAGCCCCAGGGCCGGTGGTCGCGCGGGAAGGCGGTGGCCTGGCGCACCGATTTCGCCTTGAGCGCAGCAACGGCGTCCTTGACCCGCGGCCCTTCGGACTTGGGCGCGACCAGCACGGCGTCGGGCATGGCGACCGCGATCATGTCGCGCAACCCGATGCCAACCAGTTGCAGCCCGTCCGATTCCGACCGCAACAGGCTGCCCTCGCAATCGATCGCGGTGGTCGGCCCCGAGGTCACGTTGCCGGCGGCGTCGGGGTCCTGTTCCTGCCAGACCGAATGCCAGCTGCCCAGGTCGGACCAGGCACCGCGCCAGGGCATCACGGCCAGGTTGGTGGCCCGCTCCATGATCGCATAGTCGATCGAGATGTCGGGCAGATCGGACCAGGGTCCGGGCGCCAGCCGCTGAAAGTTCAGGTCGGATTGCAGCCCCGCCACCGCGGCCTCGGCCGGGGCCAGCGTCTCGGGCCGGTGGGCGCGGAACGCCGCGACCAGGGCCCGCGCGGTGAACAGGAAGATGCCGGCGTTCCACAGGTGCCGTCCGCCCGCCAAAAGCCGCAGCGCGGTGGTGGCATCGGGCTTTTCGACGAACCCGGCCAAGGGCTGCGGTGTCTCGGCCGCGGGGTCGGCGCCCGTCGCCAGATGCAGGTAGCCATAGCCGGTTTCGGGCCGCGTCGGCACGACGCCGAAGGTCACGATGTCGCCAGCCAGCGCGCGGGGCAGCGCCGCCCGCACGGCGGCGCGGAACCCCGCGGCATCGGGGATCACATGGTCCGAGGGCAGCACCAGCAAGACCGCGTCCGGATCGCGCGTCGCCAGCCACAGCGCCGCGGCCAGCAGCGCGGGCGCGGTGTTGCGGGCTTCGGGTTCGATCAGGATGGCTTCGGGCGTGCAGTCAGCGCCCGCCAGCTGTTCGGACACGATGAAGCGGAAGTCGTCGCCGGTCAGCACCACGGGGGCCGCAAAGCCTGCGCCCGCCACCCGCCGCAGCGTGGCCTGGAACAGCGATTCCGGCCCCATCAGCGGCACGAACTGCTTGGGATAGCTCTTGCGCGACAAGGGCCAGAGCCGGGTTCCCGACCCGCCGCACAATACGACCGGATGTACAAGCGTTTCCAAAGGCGTCTCCCGGGGCAGATGGCGGGGCCAAGCACAACGGAGTTTGCCGCCAAGCGCAAGGCCTGTCGGTGCCGCCGGGCGCCGGCGCCATCGGCGAATGTCGGCGGCGCCGGCAGGCTTTCGGTTGGATTCCGGCCCGCCTTGCCGTATCCAATCGAATCTGCGCGCGCTGCTTTCCCCGACCCTGTGGTCGGACGGTGCGGTGTTTGGTCAGGCTGGCCCGCAGGGGCGGCGGTGTCATGGGGACTGCATGCGGAGCCTTCTTCTGATTGTCCTGGCGGCCCTGGTCGCGGCCTGCGACGTGACCAAGACCGATTTCCCGGTGCGCTCCGAGGCGGTGCGCAGCGAGGTCGAGGAAATGGCGACCAACGTCGCCATCGTGCAGCTGACCGCCGACAACATCGACGCCTTCAACACCCCGCGCGACCTGGGCGGGTCGCGCACCACGATGCCCTCGGGGCGGTGGGACTACAAGGTGGGCGTGGGCGACGTGCTGGACATCGTGGTCTGGGACCACCCCGAACTGACGATGCCCGCGGGGGAAAGCCGCACGCCGCAGGAATCGGGGCTGCGGGTGCAGGCCGACGGGACGTTCTTCTACCCCTATGTCGGCCAGGTGCAGGCCCGCGGCCGCACGCCCGAAGAGATTCGCGACGACCTGACAAAGAAGCTGACCGATTTCATCCCCGACCCGCAGGTCGAGGTGCGGGTGGTCAGCTACAAGTCGCAGGCGGTGTCGGTGACCGGCGAGGTCAAGCAGCCCGCGCGCCTGCCGATGACCGATACCTCGCTGACGCTGCTGGACGCGATCAACGCCGCCGGCGGGCTGACCGACGTGGCCGACCCGCGCAGCGTCACCGTGCGCCGCAATGGCCGCAGCTATACCGTCGACATGCAGGCCTTCCTGGACCAGGGGGTGGGCGCCAACAACCCGGTCCTGCAGAACGGCGACGTGGTCAGCGTGGGCCGCAAGGAATTGCAGGAGGCCTACCTGCTGGGCCAGATCGTCAAGCCCTCGACCATCGACCTGACGACCGAGAACGTCACGCTGACCCAGGCGCTGACCCGCGTCGGCGGGCTGCGCGAGGATCAGGCCGATGCGCGCGGCATCTTCGTCTTCCGCGACACGCCCTATGGCATCACGGTCTACCAGCTGGACGCCTCGAACCCGACGGCCTTCCTGATCGGGACGCGCTTCGTGATCCTGCCGCAGGACGTGATCTACGTCACCACGGCGCCGCTTTATCGCTGGAACCGGCTGATCTCCAGCCTGCTGCCGTCGATCTCGACGGTGCGCACGGTCGACTCGCTGGGCACGAACTGAGCCGCGATGATCCGGTCCGTCCTGGTCGTCTGCGTGGGAAACATCTGCCGCTCGCCGGTGGGCGAACGGCTGCTTGCCCGCGCGCACCCGGGCCTGACGGTGGGATCGGCGGGGCTGCATGCGGTGGTGGGGTCGGGGGCCGACGCCGACGCGGCGGCGGCTGCGGCCGAGATCGGGCTTGCGCTGGACGGCCACGTCGCGCGCCAGCTGACCGACGATCTTGGCCGCGCGCATGACCTGATCCTGGTGATGGAACCCGGCCACCGCGCCGAGATCGCCCGCCGGTTTCCGCAGCTGTCGGGCCGCACCATGGCGCTCGACCACTGGCTGGGCGGCAAGGGCATTGCCGATCCGTTCCGCCGCCCGATGGCGATGCACCGCGAAGTGCGCGACCTGATCGTGGCTGCGACCGACAGCTGGGGGCCCCGGCTGGCGCCGGCGCGGCGCTGACGGCGTCGTCGCCAGCCATGCGGCCGAACAACTGCTCGACGCGGCATCCGGGGTGACGGATGCCTGTTGCGACCCGACGAACACGATCGTTCCATGACGACGAGTGACCCCCGCCTGGCGCCCGAGGGCGACGACGAGATCACCCTTCTCGAACTTCTGGGCGTCATCTGGGCGGGCAAATCCTGGATCGCGCTGACCGTGTTCCTGGCGCTGTGCCTGGGGTCGTTCCTGATCCTGCGGTCGCAGCCGCAGTACCAGGCGCAGGGCCAGTTGCAGATCGAGGCCAGGACCAGCAGTCTGGCCCTGCCCGAAGGGATGCAGGAATTGCTGGGCAGTTCCTCGGGCAATGCCGCGGGCGAGGCCGAGATCCAGATCATGCGGTCGCGCATGGTGCTGGGCCCGGTGGTTGAGGAACTGGGCCTTCAGGTCTTTGCCCGGCCGCGGCAGCTGCCGGTCATCGGCATGGTGCCGGCGGGGCTGGACCTGCCCGACACCGGGATCGCGCTCTTGCGCCCGTTCCAGTGGGGCAATGAACGCATCCGCCTGGGCGAGCTTGAGGTTCCCGACCCGCTGCTGGGCCAGCCGCTGACCCTGCGCATCACCGGCCCTGGCGCCTATGTGCTGGTGCTGCCGGACCAAAGCGAACATGCCGGTAAGGTGCGCGAACGCCTGGCGCTGCCCGACCGGGCCCTGTCGCTGGTGGTGGACGAACTGGAAGGCCCGGCGGGGCGCGAATTCCTGATCGGCCGGACCTCGCTGCCCGATGCCGTCAAGGCGCTGCAACTGCGCTTTTCCGCGGCCGAGCAGCCGGTCCGGTCGCTGATCGTGCGGGTGACGCTGACCGACCCCAACCGCGGCGGGCCGAGTGCACCCTGGATGCCATCTCGCGGTCCTATGTGGCGCAGAACATCTCGCGCAGCGCGGCCGAAGCGCAGAACAGCCTGGAGTTCATCGAGGAACAGCTGCCGATCGCCGAACGCGCCGTGACCGAGGCGCAGAACGCCCTGAACGCCTATCGCCAGCAGCAGCAGTCGGTCGATGTCGACTACGAGACGCGCACCCTTCTGGAACATGCGACCAACATCGAGGCGGTCAACCACCCGACCTATCAGGCGCTGTTGCAGAACCGCGCGGCCTTTGAGGCGCAGCTGGAAGAGATCCGCAAGGCGACCCTGAGCCTGCCCGAAACGTAGAAGGAAATCTTCAACCTGACCCGCGACCTGGAAGTGGCGCAGGAGGTCTATGTCCAGCTGCTGAACCGCGCGCAGGAGTTGCGGGTGATCCGCGCCTCGACCGTGGGGTCGGTGCGGATCATCGACACCGCCTATTCCGACGGCATCCGCATCAGCCCGCGCATCGGCCGGACGCTGGCGCTGGCGGCGCTGGCGGGGCTGGTGGCGGGCATCGGGCTGGTGCTGATGCGCCGGGCCCTGCGGCGCGGCATCCGCGGCGCGCAGGAGATCGAGCAGATGGGCCTGCCGGTCTTTGCCACTGTCAACTTCTCGACCGAGGCCGCCGCGGCGCACAAGCGCAAGGGCAGCCTGCCGATCCTGGCCGTGACCAAGCCCGACGACCTGGTGATCGAGGCGCTGCGCAGCCTGCGCACCTCGTTGCATTTCGGGATGCTGGATGCGCGCGCCTACACCATCCTGCTGACCTCGGCCGCGCCGGGCGCGGGCAAAAGCTTTACTGCCGTCAACCTGGCGACGGTGGCGGCCCAGGCGGGGCAGAAGGTCTGCCTGATCGACGCCGACATGCGCAAGGGCTATCTGCGGCGCTACTTCGGCCGCGAAAAGGGCACACCCGGCCTGGCCGAACTCCTGGCGCGCGAAAAGACGGTGGACGAGGTGCTGGTCCAGGGCCCGGTCGACGGGCTGTCGGTGATCGTCTCGGGGCGCTTTCCGCCCAACCCGTCGGAACTGCTGATGCGGGCCGAATTCGACGCGCTGCTGACCACGCTGAACGACCGCTTCGACCTGATCATCGTCGACAGCCCGCCGGCGCTGGCGGTCACCGACCCGGTGGTGATCGGCCGCTATACCGGCGCCGCGATCATGGTGGTGCGCCACCTGAAAACCATGCCCGGCGAGATCGAGGCCGTGCGGCGCACCTTCGAGACGGCGGGCGTCAAGCTGACAGGGGCGATCCTGAACGGCTATCGTCTGACCGAGGGCGGGCGCTATGGCGGGCAGTATCACCACTACAACTACCGCTACGCCTATCGCAGCGACAAAAGCTGATCGGGCAGAGCCTTAGGCCAGCACGATGCCCATCACGACCATCATCAGCCCCAGGGCTGAAACGGCCAGCGCACCCATGTTGATGACGACCACGCGCTGCAATTCGCCGCGCATCGCCTCGTCCGACAGGCCGGCGCGGCGGGCGTGCAGGGCGCGCATCACGCAGTAGACCAGACCCGCGACACCGACAAGCGACACCAGGGCACCGGCCCAGACCAGGGATTGCATCCGAATGGCTCCTTCCCCCGCGCGCCTTTCGTCGCTACCCGCTTGCGGGGTTCCGCGCAAGCGGCTTGCGCTGTCGGTCCGGCCTTGAAAGCCGGGGCAGGGGCCTCTATCACCCGGTCTTCCAGACCTGACCGAACAGCCGCCCCGAGGGATTTTCATGGCCGACGCGAACGACCCCTACAACGTCACCGCAGACGAGCTGCGCCAGTTCATCGAGCGCTACGAGCAGCTGGAGTCCGAAAAGAAGGACGTGACCGAACAGCAGAAAGAGCTGATGGCCGAGGCCAAGGGCCGCGGCTATGACACCAAGGTGATGCGCAAGGTGATCGCGCTGCGCAAGCGCAAGCCCGACGACATCGCCGAGGAAGAGGCGGTGCTTGAGCTGTACAAGGCCGCGCTCGGCATGGCCTGACGGCCCGCCGCGGCCGTCTCAGGCCGCGATGAAGGTGACGCCGGGGATTGCCCGGATGCGCTGGATGTCGTCATGGTAGGCTGCGGTCATCGCGGCCACCATCTCGGCCGTCCAGCCGGGCATCTCGAACTCCATCTCGACGCGGTCGGGCAGGGCGAACTTGTCCAGGAAGGCCGAGACAACCCGGCGCCGTTGCAGGATCGAGGGCGGCGGATGGGTGGCGACGTAGTTGCGCATGCGCACCAGCCCGTCGGGCGACATGATCCCGGCCAAAAGTTCGTCGGTGTCTTCCAGATCGGTGCCCTCGGCATGGCCCGAGACCGCCTGCAACACCTCGGGCCAGATCAGCGGCGTATCCTCGTCGGCCCAGATCACCAGCGGCACGCCGGGGTTCAGCGTCACGATCTGGGTCACCACGTCGGACCAGCGCAGGGTCATCGGGTCGGCGTTCTCCATGAACTCGTCATAGCTTTTCGCCTTCTGCTTCTCGAACAGGGCCGGCAGGAAGGTGGCGGGGTTGCGGATCGCCAGGTGGAACTCGGCCTCGATCTCGGGGAAGATCTGGGTGAAGGCGCGGATGCGTTCGCCGGCAAAGGCATACATCGTGCCGCGGATCACCCATTGCGGGAAGGACAGGAAGCTGTCCCACGACAGGATCAGCCGGTCGGCCACGTCCTCGTCCATGATCTGTTCCAGCACCAGAGCCTGCGTCTCGATCGAGGCGGTGGCGCCGCGCAGCTGCACCGCGGTATCGCGCAACAGCTTGCGGTAGCGGGTGGGCGAGGGCACGACGATGCCCTGATCGGCCAGCACCGCGCGGTTTTTCAGCAGGCAGCGCACCAGGCGCTCTTCGTCGGTGCAATGGGCACCCAGGTGGTAGACGATGCGCATGAGGGGGTCTGCTTGGTCCTTGCCAGTCGCTTGCGGCGTTTGCGCGCGACTATAGGGCCGCTTCCTTTACAGATAAACCGCTTTCCTGTAGCGCTTTGGGCAGGATGACCGACCAAAACGCTCAACATCGCCTGCGCGTGGCGTGGCTGCGCCCCGACCCCTGGACCCTGGGGGCGGCGGTGATCGCCGCGCTGGTGCTGGCGCCGGTGGTCTCGGTGGTCTGGATCGCCTTTCACCCGACCGAGAACATCTGGCCGCACCTGATGGCGACGGTTCTGCCGCGCTATCTGACGACGACGCTGATCCTGATGGCGGGAGTGGCGGTGCTGACGGCGGCGATCGGCACCGGGGCGGCCTGGCTGGTGGGGATGTACGATTTTCCGGGCCGGCGCTGGCTGTCGCCGGCGCTCTTGTTCCCGCTGGCGATCCCGGCCTATGTCGGGGCCTATGCTCTGGTCGACCTGACCGATTACGCCGGGCCGCTGCAAACCGCGCTGCGCGCCGCCTTCGGCTGGCAAAGCGCGCGCGACTACCGGTTCCCCGAGGTGCGCTCGCTTTGGGCGGCGGTGCTGGTGCTGTCGGCGGCGCTTTATCCGTATGTCTACGTCCTGGCGCGGGCGGCCTTTGCCGAACAGTCGGGCGCGACCTATGAGGTGGCGCGCGCCCTCGGGCAGGGGCCCTGGGGCGTCTTTCGCCGCGTCGGCCTGCCGCTGGCGCGGCCCGCCATCGCCGCCGGCGTGGCCCTGGCGCTGATGGAGACGGTGGCCGATTACGGCACCGTCCACCACTTCGGCGTGCAGACGCTGACCACCGGCATCTTCACCACC
>ERZ1645187.5375-NODE-5375-length-9997-cov-5.912794_pt1 | contig 9997 bp, 9 predicted proteins | sample MGYA00575352_ERZ1645187 | MGnify/ENA primary metagenome ERZ1645187 (study PRJEB40837, sample SAMN11349314) | freshwater sediment metagenome | isolation source: river sediment | host: Sediment | place: India: Wazaribad , New Delhi | collected 2017-02-21 ...
GCTGGCTGCGCGGTACCGACCTCGACTTGCGGGCACTGGAGGACAAGGCCGGCGCCAATCTCGCCCTGGATGGTGCCGGCGACTATGTCTACCTCGCGCCAAACCGCGTAAATCTGCAGATGACACAGGAACGCCACCCGAACATCACCTTCCTCGAAACCAGAGAGATTCACTGAGGAAATCCACATTGGTGCGGCGCAAAAGTGCGGGAGTAGAATCCGGCCACTTTTTTCCAAGGAGGGAAATATGCGTAATTTCGTGAAGTGGCTGGGCGTCGCCTCGATGGCTTCGCTCCTCGCAATCGGCACCGCCCAGGCTCGTGACTGGAAGGCCATCAAGACCTCCGGCACGATGATCGTCGCCACCGAGGGCGCCTTCGCCCCGTTCAACTATTACGAAGGCACCAAGCTGACCGGCTTCGAGGTCGATATCGCCGAAGCCATCGTCAAGCAGCTTGGCCTCAAGATGGAATGGAAGGTCGTGCCATTCGATGCACAGATCGCCTCGCTCGGCCAGGACCGTTTCGACTTCGCCATCGCCTCGCATGGCTACACGGAAGAGCGTGCCAAGGCCGTCGATTTCACCGATCCGCACTACTGCACCGGTGGGCAGATCGCCGCCCGCAAGGATGGCCCGCTCACCGTCGCCGCGCTCAAGGGCAAGACGGTCGGCGTGCAGATCGGCACCAGCTACCTCGACAACGCCAAGAAGATTCCCGGCGTCAAGGCCGTCAAGACCTACAAGGCGGACCCGGAGGCCTACGCGGCGCTCAAGGCGCGCAAGACCGATGCGTGGATCTCCGATCGCTGGCTGATCCATGAAACGCTGCAGAAGAATCCGGAAGCCGGCATCGTCGCGGGCGAGCATGTTTTCATCGAGCGCGTGTCGATGATCCTGCGCAAGAACAATCCGGAACTGAAGGACCAACTCAACCGCGGACTGGCCGAGATCATGAAGAACGGGACCTATCAGGCGCTGTCCCAGAAGTACTTCAAGACCGACGCCTCCTGCAAGTAAGCAGGTAATCCCCGCCATGAACTGGGTTCGGGAGCATCCCGCGTGGACGATGTTCGCCGCGATGATCGGGCTGCTCCTGTTTCTCTGGGGCATGGCGATACCCCTCTCGCTCGCCCCGGCGCCCATCGGCCCCGCGGCGGAGTTGTTCGCCGAAGGCGCGCAGATCACGGTTCTGCTGACGCTGATCGCCGGTAGCGCCGGCGTCGTGATCGGCGTGCTTGCCGGCCTCGGCAAACTCTCCGGTTTCCTCCCGGTTCGCTGGTTCTGTGATTTCTACGTCTGGCTGATCCGCGGTACGCCACTGCTGCTGCAGATTCTGTTCGTCTGGCTGGTGGTGCCGTCGATCCTGCCGGAATCGATGCAGATCTCCGACTTCAGCTGCGCGGCCATCGCGCTCGCGCTCAACGTCGGTGCCTACAATACGGAGTGCGTGCGCGCGGGCATTCTCGCCGTGCCCCACGGCCAGGTAGAGGCCGCCCGCGCGCTTGGCCTGTCGCCGCTCCAGAGCTTCATGGACATCGTGCTGCCGCAGAGCATGCGCGTCGCCCTGCCCGCGCTGGCCAACAACCTCGCCTCGCTCGTCAAGGATTCGTCGCTCGCTTACGCGATCAGTGTCGTGGAACTGACCATGGTCGGTTATCGCATCCAGGCGGAAAGCTATCAGCCGATCCCGGTGTTCATGACGATCGCGATCATCTACCTGATCCTCACGACGGCCTTCACCACGCTGACCGCGGCCCTCGAAAGCCAGCTCGACGTGGGTCGGAAGCGATAAGACCATGGAACTCAGGCCGATCATCGAAACCCGCGACGTGCACAAGCACTTCGGCAGCTTTCATGCGCTCAAGGGTGTTACCGCGACGTTCTACGAGGGACAGGTCACGGCCATCCTTGGCCCCTCCGGCTCCGGCAAGTCGACCTTCCTGCGTACGCTGAACCGGCTGGAACCGCACGACAGCGGCAGCATCCGTGTCGATGGCATCGAACTCGATGGCAACCTCAAGCATCTCGATGCGATTCGTCGTGAAGTGGGCATGGTGTTCCAGAGCTTCAACCTGTTTTCCCATCTGAGCATCCTGCGCAACCTCACGCTGGCGCCGATGCGCGTGCGCAAGATGGGCAAGCAGGAGACCGAGGCGAAAGCCATGGCACTGCTGGAACGGGTCGGCCTCAAGGACCAGGCACTCAAGTATCCGGTACAACTTTCCGGCGGCCAGCAGCAACGCGTCGCCATCGCACGTGCCCTGGCGATGGATCCCAAGGTGCTGCTGTTCGACGAGCCCACTTCGGCGCTCGATCCGGAGATGGTCAATGAGGTGCTGAGCGTGATGCGCGAGCTCGCCCATACCGGCATCACGATGCTCGTCGTCACCCATGAAATCGGCTTCGCACGCGAGGTGGCCGACCGCGTGATCTTCTTCGATCACGGTGCGATCCTCGAAGATGCCGCCCCGCAGGCCTTTTTCACCAACCCCGAACACGACCGCGCCCGCGCCTTCCTGTCACAGGTCAAGCACGGCTTCTAGCGCGTCTGCATGAACACGGAGTTCCTTGCCACGGTCGTGCTGCTGATGATCCTGCTGGATCCGCTCGGCAACATCCCGCTGCTGATCTCGCTGCTGCGGCCGCTGGAACCGACGCGCCGGCAACGCATTGTCCTGCGTGAAAACGCCATCGCGGCACTGTTGCTGATCATCTTCGTCTTCATCGGCGACTGGCTGCTCTCCGCCCTGCGCCTGTCGGCACCGGCGCTGGAGATTTCCGGTGGCCTGATTCTGTTCCTGATCGCCGTGCGCATGGTCTTCCCTGCAGCTAGCAACCACCATGAGGATGACGCCAGCCGCGAAAGCGAGCCGCTGATCGTGCCGATCGCCGTGCCGATGATCGCCGGCCCGGCCGCGCTCGCCACCGTGTTGCTGACCTCGCGCCAGGAACCGCAGGTGCTGTCACTGATCGGCGCGATCCTCGTCGCCATCGTGATCAACACGCTGGTCCTGCTGGCCGGTGAACGTCTGGCCCGCCTCTTCGGCAAGCCCGGCCTCGCAGCGATGGAACGGCTCATGGGCCTGGTGCTGACCACCATGGCCGTGCAGATGCTCATCTCTGGGATCAAGGCCGCCTTTCTGCTGCCGGGCACCCCATGAGCCACGGCCTGGCCATCGGCCTGCTGCTGCTCGTCTCGCTGATTTGGGGCACCACCTTCGTTGCCCAGCAGCTCGGCATGGCTGATGTCGGCCCGCTGATGTACACCGGGGTGCGCTTCCTGCTCGGCGCGCTGGTGATCCTGCCCCTCGCGCTGCGTGAATACACCCGTCTGGCCGATCGGGGCATCAAACCCGACCGCATCGACCTGCTGGCCGCCGCTGGCCTCGGCATCCTGCTGACCCTCGGTGTGGTGATGCAGCAGATCGGCATCGTCAGCACCTCGGTCTCGAACGCCGGCTTCCTCACCGCGCTCTACGTCCCGCTGGTTCCCGTGCTGGGATGGATCATCCACAAGCAGACACCCCACCTGTCGCTCTGGCCCGCCGCGATTGGCTGCTTCGCAGGCACTTTTCTGCTCAGTGGCGGCACCTTCACCGCACTCAACACCGGCGACTTCTGGGTCATCGCCAGCACGCTGTTCTGGGCCGCGCACGTGCTGTGGGTCGGCCGCGTCGCCGCGCGCAAGGGCAATCCGATCTTCGTGGCGCTCGCCCAGTTCATCGTCTGCGGCCTGCTATCGACACTGGCCGGCCTGCTGCTGGAGACCACGACGCTCGCCGGCCTCTGGAACGCCATGCCGGCCATCCTTTACGGCGGCGTGCTGTCGGTCGGCATCGGCTACACGCTGCAGGTCGTGGCGCAACGACACACCCGTTCCGCCGAGGCAGCGATCATCCTGAGCTCGGAAGTCCTGTTCGCGGCGCTGGCCGGCGCGCTTTATCTCGGCGAGCGACTGGCGCTGATCCAGTTGGCAGGCGGCCTGCTGATCTTCGTCTGCATCGTCGGCGTGCAGATTCTGCCCCGGCCGCGCGAGGTCACGCAGGTATAATTCCTGATCGAAACTTTGCACGCAGACACCATGGAAGCCGAACGCATCAACGCCGTCGCCAACCACATCGCCGACCTCGAAGCCCGCGGCGATCAACTCCGGAGGTATCTTTGACTTCGCTGCGAAGTCGGAGAAGCTGGCTGAAATCAATCAGCTGATGGAAGACCCCGGCATCTGGAACGATGCCGAGCGCGCCCAGGGGCTGGGCAAGGAAAAAAAATCCCTCGAGGCTGTCGTGCTCACGCTGGAAGGGGTGAAGAGTGCACTCACCGATGCCCGAGAACTCTTCGACATGGCGAAAGAGGAAAACGACGAGGACACGCTGGTAGCCGTCGAGTCCGACCTGGTCGCGGTCGAGTCCAAAGTCGCGGATCTCGAATTCCGCCGCATGTTTTCCAATCCGGCTGATCCGAACAACTGCTTCATCGACATCCAGGCCGGCGCCGGCGGCACCGAGGCCTGCGACTGGGCGTCGATGCTGCTGCGCCAGTACCTCAAGTACTGCGAGCGCAAGGGCTTCAAGACCGAGATCCTCGAGCAGACCGACGGCGACGTGGCCGGCATCCGCAGTGCCAGCTTGAAGGTGGAAGGCGACTACGCCTACGGTTTCCTGCGCACCGAAACCGGTGTACACCGCCTCGTGCGCAAGTCGCCGTTCGATTCCTCCGGGGGCCGCCACACCAGCTTCGCCAGCCTCTACGTCTATCCGGAGATCGACGACTCCATCGAGGTCGAGATCAACCCGGCCGACCTGCGCATCGACACCTTCCGCGCCTCCGGCGCCGGTGGCCAGCATATCAACAAGACCGACTCGGCGATCCGCATCACGCATGCGCCGACCGGCATCGTCGTGCAGTGCCAGAACGACCGTTCCCAGCACCGCAACAAGGCCGAGGCGATGGCGATGCTCAAGTCGCGCCTCTATGAGCTGGAAATGCAGAAGCGCAAGGCCGAAGCCGACAAGCTCGAAGCCGGCAAGACCGACGTCGGCTGGGGCCACCAGATCCGCAGCTACGTGCTGGACAATTCCCGCATCAAGGACCTGCGCACCAACGTCGAAATTTCCAACACCCAGAAGGTGCTCGACGGCGATCTCGACACCTTCATCGAAGCCAGCCTGAAACAGGGCGTTTAAAGAAAGACTGCCATGAGCGAGAATCCTCAAGTTCCTCAGGACGAGAATCACATCATCGCCGAGCGCCGCGCAAAACTGCAGGCTTGGCGCGACAGCGGCAAGGCCTACCCGAACGATTTCCGCCGCGAGAACCTCGCCGCACGCCTCGACGAACTCTATGGCGAGAAAACCAAGGAAGAACTCGAAGCGATGCCGATCGCGGCGACGGTCGCCGGCCGCATCATGCTCAAGCGCGTGATGGGTAAGGCCAGTTTCGTCACCATCCAGGACCTCTCCGGCCGCATCCAGCTGTACGTCACGAAGGACAGTGTCGGCGAAGCCGTCTATGACGACTTCAAAAAGTGGGACCTCGGCGACATCGTCGGCGCGACCGGCACGCTGATGAAGACCAAGACCGGCGAACTGACGGTCCAGTGCAACGAGATCCGCCTGCTGTCGAAATGCCTGCGCCCGCTGCCGGAAAAATTCCACGGCCTCACCGACATCGAGCAGAAATACCGCCAGCGCTACCTCGACCTCATCACCAACGAGGAATCGCGCTTCACCTTCGTCGCGCGCAGCCGCATGATCCAGTCGATCCGCAACTACATGACGCACCACGGCTTCCTCGAGGTCGAGACGCCGATGATGCACCCGATCCCGGGCGGCGCCGCGGCCAAGCCGTTCACGACGCACCACAACGCGCTCGACATGGAACTGTTCCTGCGCATCGCGCCAGAGCTGTATCTCAAGCGCCTCGTCGTCGGCGGTTTCGAGAAGGTGTTCGAGGTGAATCGCAACTTCCGCAACGAAGGTCTCTCGCCGCGCCACAACCCTGAATTCACGATGATGGAGTTCTACGAGGCCTACGCGGACTACCAGACCCTGATGGACTTCACCGAGGGCCTGATCCGCCAGGCCGCGCGTGAGGCCCTCGGCACCGAGACCTTCGACTATCAGGGCCGCACGCTCGACCTCTCCAAGCCCTTCCGTCGCCTGACCATCGCCGAGGCGATCCACTACCACCATCCCGGCTACAGCCTGACCATGCTCAACGATGCCGGCTGGGTCCGCCAGAAACTTGTCGACCTCAAGGTCGAAGTCAAGCCGCTCGCCGGTCTCGGCACGCTGCAAATGCAGCTCTTCGAGGAAACCACCGAAGCGGAGTTGTGGGAACCGACCTACATCATCGACTACCCGACCGAAGTCTCGCCGCTGGCGCGTCGCTCGGACAAGAATCCCGAAGTTACCGAACGCTTCGAACTGTTCATCGTCGGGCGGGAAATCGCCAACGGCTTCTCCGAGTTGAACGATCCCGAGGATCAGGCTGCGCGCTTCCAGGAGCAGGCCAAAGCCAAGGACGCTGGCGACGAGGAGGCGATGTTCTACGATGCCGACTACATCCGCGCACTCGAATTCGGCCTGCCGCCCACCGGCGGCTGCGGCATCGGCATCGACCGCCTCGTCATGCTGCTGACCAACTCGCCGAGCATTCGCGATGTCATCCTGTTCCCGCAGATGCGTCCCGAGTGAGTTACACCCCGATCGTTCCCGCCGAGCTTGCGTTCGACGGGAACGGTATCCCCTACGCGCCGGCCTACGGCGATTGCTATCACTCCGCCAGCGGCGCATTCGAACAGGCCCGCCACGTTTTTCTTTCCGGCAACGACCTTCCCGCCCGTTGGCAGGGCCGCGACTTCGTTATTCTCGAGACCGGCTTCGGCCTCGGCCTCAACTTCCTTTCGACGTGGCAGGCATGGCAGTCAGCCCCGGGGCATCGCCTGCACTATGTCGCCATCGAGAAGCATCCGTTCCGCCTCAATGATCTGCAGCAGCTGCACGCGCGCTGGCCGGAGCTCGCCCCGGTCGCGGAGCGCCTGCAGGCGCAATGGCCGCTGCCGCTGCCCGGCCTGCATCGCCTCGACTTCGGCGATGTCATACTCACGCTCGGCTTCGGCGATGTCCGCGAACTGCTGCCGCAACTGACGCTTGCCGCCGATGCGGTTTATCTCGATGGCTTCGCGCCGGCGAAGAATCCAGAAATGTGGTCGAACGAAGTCTTCGCTGCGCTCACGCAGCGTATGGCGCCCGGCGCTACGCTCGCCTCCTGGTCGGTGCTGGACGACATGATGTTCCGGCTGTCGCGTCATGGCTTGCGCCTTGAAAAGCGTCCCGGCTTCGGCACCAAGCGCTACATGCTGGCCGGCAAGATACCCGGCACGGAAAAGTCGGCGCTGACAGGACGGCGCACGTGCCGCATCGCCGTCATCGGTGCCGGCATCGCCGGTGCCTCCGCTGCGCACGCACTCGCCAAATGCGGCCACGAAGTCGTGGTCTTTGAGGCCGGTCCGGCCCCCGCGCAAGGTGCCTCGGGCAACCTCGCGGGTGTGTTCCGTCCCCTGCCCGCGCTCGACGACAGCCGCCTCGCACGCCTGCTGCGCGCCGGTTTCCTGCTTGGTCGCCGACAGTTTTCGGCGCTTCCTGAAGCACTACATGTACGCTTGGGCTGGACCGGTGCGCTGCACATCGCGCGCGATGCGCAACACGAAGAAACGCAACGTCGCATCGTCGCCGAACACGCATTGCCCGATGACTTCTGCCGCTTCGTCGAGCGTGATGAAGCGAGCGCACTCGCCGGCTGGCCGGTCGAACTGGGCGGCTGGTGGTTTCCGCAGGCCGGCTGGATCAACCCGCCCAGCCTGTGTCGTGCGCTGCTCGCGGACATCGAAGTCCGCTACGGGCAACGCATCGACAACATTGACAACATCGATGCGGATGAAGTCGTGATCGCCAACGGCATCGACGCACCAGCACTGGTGCCCGACCTCAAGCTGCCGATCCGCGTCGGCCGCGGCCTCGTCAGCCATGTGCCGGAAGCCGCCACGCCGCCCTTCGGCATCGTCGCCACGCGGCTCGGCTACGTCACGCCAGCGGTCGATGGCATCCGCTGCGCGGGCGCGACGATGGCCAGCGGCGATCGCGATTCCGCACCACGTCTGGACGATCATGTCGAGAATCTTTACCGGCTCGAAATGCTGCTGCCCGGCTTCGGCAGGGGACTCGATCCTGCCCAACTGGGCGGGCGCGTCTCATTCCGGCCGATGTCGCCCGACCGGTTGCCGATCGTTGGGCCATTGTCAGCCAATGATCACCTGTGGATCATCGACGGCTTCGGCGCACGCGGACTGGTCTTCTCCGCCATCTGCGCCGAACTGCTCGCCAGCCAGATATGCGGTGAACCGCTGCCGCTGGAAGCGGATCTCGTCACCGCCCTTGCTCCAGCGCGCTTCGCCAAGAATGTAAGAAACTGTAACGCCGGTCTCTGAAATCCCGGATCGTCGCGTTACACTGATTGCACCCCGCAACAGAAGGAGGACATCATGAACACAACAGCCCCCACCCCAACCAGTACCAAGCCCCGCCTGCACCCGCTCGTCGCCACCGCCGCCGTGGCTGTGACGATTTTCTCGCTCGCCGGTATTGCCGCCATCACTGGCTGGCTGCCGACCGGCAAGGCGACTTCGAGCGAACCGGCAGCAGCAACTGCTGCCGCCGTCCCGCCAGCGCCGACATCCGAACAAAAAACCGCGGCGAAACCCGTCGAGGAGAGCACGCCGAAGCCGGTCGTCAAGGCCGCCGCACCCAAACCGGCGGCGAAGCCTGCGCCAGTCGAGATGGCGCAGGCTCCTGCAGCCGTGCCCGCGCCAGCCGCCGCGCCGGTCTGCGGCAACTGCGGTGCGATCGACCAGATCCGCGAAATCACCCAACCCGGTGAAGGCACCGGTTTGGGTGCCGTGGCTGGCGGCGTCGTCGGCGCCATCGTCGGCAGTCAGATCGGCGGTGGTACGGGCAAGAAGATCGCCACCGTCGCCGGCGCGGCGGGTGGTGCCTACGCGGGCCACCAGCTCGAGAAGTCGCAGCGCAAGACGACGCGCTACGAGGTCATCGTGCGCATGAACGACGGTTCGTCCCGTTCCGTGATGATGGACATGGTGCCCGGCTGGCAGATCGGCGAACGCGTGCGCATCGAGAACGGCACGCTCACCCGCGATTAAAGCTGCTACTCGATCACCGCATCCAGCCGCTGCAGCACTTCCTCCCGGCCCATTACCGCAAGCACGCGGTCGATGGCCGGGCTTTGCGGCTGCCCGAGCAGCACGACACGCAGGGGAATCGCCACCTGCGGCATTTTCAATCCGGTCGCTGCCAGCGTTTCTTTCAGCGTTTTCGCCAGCACTTCCGGTGAAAAGTCGGCGTTCGCAAGACGGCTTCTCAAATCGCGTAACGCGGCTTTCGCACTGTCGGTCAGATGCTGCGCTCGCAGTTCATCAAACGGATGCGGCGCGACATAGAACGGGTGAGCAGCATCGGCCAGTTCGTTGAGGTTCTGCACGCGATCCTTGTAGAGCGCGGCGATCGCGGCAGCATCGGGCTGTGCGGTTTCCGTTACCCCTTCGCGTGCGAGGCGGCGCTGGATTTCCTGCCCCAGCCGCGCATCGTCGGCCAGCTTGATGTAATGCGCGTTGAGCCAGTTGAGCTTCTCGGTGTTGAACTGCGCAGCCGAACTCGTGATGTGGTCGAGGTCGAACCATTCGACGAACTGCGCCATGCTGAAAATCTCGTCATCACCGTGCGACCAGCCGAGCCGCGCGAGGTAGTTGAGTACCGCCTCGGGCAGGTAGCCATCCTCGTCGTATTGCATCACCGACACCGCGCCATGGCGCTTGGACAGCTTGGTGCCGTCGTCGCCGAGGATCATCGACAGGTGGCCGTAGCGCGGCACCGGCGCGCCAAGCGCTTCGAGCAGGTTGATCTGGCGCGGCGTGTTGTTG
>ERZ1645187.5376-NODE-5376-length-9997-cov-4.674311_pt1 | contig 9997 bp, 14 predicted proteins | sample MGYA00575352_ERZ1645187 | MGnify/ENA primary metagenome ERZ1645187 (study PRJEB40837, sample SAMN11349314) | freshwater sediment metagenome | isolation source: river sediment | host: Sediment | place: India: Wazaribad , New Delhi | collected 2017-02-21 ...
TTTCGCGCTTGGCGCGACGGGCCTTGGCTTCGCCGGTGGACATCTGCTTGTTGATGTCCTTGAGGTCCTTAAGCGGAATGCCAATACGTTCCTGCAGGGCGAGCAGCTTCTTCTGCTCTTCCTTGATGTCCGGGGCGTTGCGGGTGAGGATGGCGCCGTAGGTCTTGGGCGCTGCTGCAATTTCTGCATCGACCCAGTCCAGATTGGTTTCGTTGCCCGGGAAGACTTGAATGAAGTGCGGGCGCGGCATTTTGACCTTGTCCACACAGATCTGCTGAATCTTGCGTTCGCAACCGCGCACCTGCTCGACCATGCCGCGCACGCTATCACACAGGCGCTCGATGGAGCGCGAGGTGAAGCGGATGTTCATCAGCTCTTCGGAGATCTGCTGGCGATGCTTGAGGTAGGTCTTATCCTGCGGGCCTTTGGCCGACAAGGCCTTCTGCATTTTGGCATGCAGCCCCTTGATCGTCGTGAAACGTTCCAGCGCGTCGGTCTTGAGTTGCAACAGTGAGGCGGAAACTGCACCGCCGCCGTCGCCGCCGTCATCGTCTTCGGCCTCATCTTCGGCTTCGTCGTCGACTTCCTCGGCAAGCTCGGCGGCTGGCTCTTGCTCGACCGCATTCGGGTCGATCAGGCCGTCTACGAGCTCGTCGATGCGCATTTCCTCGGTTTCGACCTTGGCAGCCATTTCGAGAATGTCGGCGATCGTGGTCGGGCAGGCGGAAATCGCCAGCACCATGTGCTTGAGGCCTTCCTCGATACGCTTGGCGATTTCGATTTCGCCTTCGCGCGTGAGCAGTTCGACCGAGCCCATTTCGCGCATGTACATGCGGACAGGGTCGGTGGTGCGGCCAAATTCGGAGTCGACGGAGGACAAGGCCTGTTCGGCTTGTTCTTCGACTTCTTCGTCGTCCGAGGCGGTGGCCGCGGTGTCGGACATCAGGAGATCTTCGGCTGCCGGCGCTTCGTCGAACACCTGGATGTTCATGTCGCTGAACGTCGAGATGATCGCTTCGATACTTTCGGCATCGACCACATCATCCGGCAGGTGGTCGTTGATTTCCGCGTAGGTCAGGTAGCCGCGTTCCTTGCCGAGCTTAATGAGCGCCTTGAGGCGCATCTTGCGCGCTTCGGCGTCAAGCGGTTCCGGGGTTTCTGCCATTGCGCCTTCGAGCAGCGCCTTTTCGGCAGCTTTCTCCTTGGCCTTGCTGGCGCGAGCCTTCGGGGCTTCCTTAGCGGTGTCTTTTGCCTTAGCCATGAACACGATCCGTTGGATTCAAGTAAACCGTAGATTTTACCACAACTTAGTTGCTTGTTTTTCGGGCAGAAAGCAGTTGCAGGTAAGCCTGCTTTTCGGCGGCGCTTAATCCGGCGACGCCAAATTGCTGGGCCTTGAGTTGCAGGGCTTCGATCTGCCTTTTCTGGTCGGCGCCGCGAAGCTTTTCGAGCGTGTCGCGGAACTCGGTTTCAGCTTCCTGTTCGTCAAAAGGCAGGCCGATAAGTTCCGATGCCGCGTTTTCGATAGCAGCTTCTTCGGGCAGGCCGCGCAGGCGCTCGCGCAACACGGCGTAGGGCACGTCGCTTTCGCTGCCTGCGACCAGTTGATGCAGGCGGCGCAGGGCGGGGCGCTCAGGAGTGTCTGGCAGGAGGTCGGCCGGCAGTTGGCGTGCGAGCTCGGGGCGGTGCAGCACGATGCGCAGCAGGTTGCGCGTCAGGGAAGGTGCCGCGCGCGGTGCTTTGGGCGGTGGGGGCGGCGCGTAAGACTTGAGGTCGCACAGGCGTTCGACTTCTTCCTGGGCAAAGCCGCTGGCCTCGGCCAGGCGCTTGACCAATTGCAGGCGCAGGAGCGGGGTCGGCAGGCGCAGGAGCAGGGGCTTGGCTTCGTAGATCAGCCGTGCCCGGCCTTCCGCGCTGGTCAGGTCGCAACGCTGGGCCAGTTCGCGCAGCAGGAAATCGGAGAGCGGCGTTGCCTGGGCGATTTCGCGGTCGAACGCGGGCTTGCCGCGTTCGCGGATGAAGCTGTCCGGGTCGTGTTCCTGAGGAAGGAAAACAAAGCCGATCTGTTTGTTGTCGGCCAGGGCTTCCAGCGCATTTTCCAGCGCCCGCCAGGCGGCCTTGCGTCCGGCATTGTCGCCATCGAAGCAGAACACGATGCGATCCACCTGGCGCAGCAGCTTTTGGACGTGTGTGGGTGTCGTGGCGGTGCCCAGTGTCGCGACGGCGTTGCCGACACCGTTCTGGGCGAGGGCGATGACATCCATGTAGCCTTCGGTGACGATGGCCGTGTCGGTTTCACGCAGGGCCTGGCGGGCTTGGGGCAGCCCGAAAAGTTCCCGGCCTTTTTCGAACAGGGGCGTTTCCGGCGAATTGAGATATTTGGGTTCGCCTTGATCGATGATCCGCCCGCCGAAGGCAATGATGTCGCCCTTGGGGTTGATGATGGGAATCATCAGGCGGTCACGGAAACGGTCGTAGCGGCGACCGGCATCGTTATCGATGACCAGTCCGGCAGCCTTGAGCGTGTCGGCGTCGTAATCGGGAAAAACGCTCTTGAGGTTGTTCCAGCCATCGGGGGCGTAGCCCATGCCGAAGCGGGCGGCGATTTCACCGGTCAGACCGCGTTTTTTGCAGTATTCGATGGCGCGGGGCGAGCGCTTGAGCTGCTCCTTGTAGTACTGCGCGGCGCGCGTCATGACCTCGACAAGGTTGCGCGCCTGTCCCGGGGCGTGGTCGGGTTTGAAACCTTCGCTTTCCGGCACGACCATGCCGACACGCGAGGCCAGTTCCTTGACGGCATCGACAAAGCCGATGCCCTGGTATTCCATGACAAAGCCGATGGCCGTGCCGTGGGCGCCGCAGCCAAAGCAGTGGTAGAACTGCTTGGTCGGGCTGACCGTGAAGGAAGGCGATTTTTCGTTGTGGAACGGACAGCAGGCGGCGTAATTGGCGCCTGCCTTTTTCAGTTTGACGTAGCTGTCCACCAGGTCGACGATGTCGACCCGGGCCAGCAGATCCTGGATAAAGGACTCCGGGATCATCGACGTCGATCAGCCGGCGAGCGCGGCCTTGACCTGCTTGGAGACTTCCGCCATGTCGGCCTTGCCGGCGAGTTGCGGCTTGAGCACGGCCATCAGCTTGCCCATATCGGCAGGGCCGGCGGCGCCAGTTTGGGCGACAGCAGCGGCGACGGCAGCAGCCACTTCCTCGCTGCTCATTTTTTCCGGCAGGTAGGCGGAAAGGATGGCAATTTCAGCCTTTTCGACATCGGCCAGGTCCTGGCGTCCGGCGGCTTCGTATTGGGTGACGGAGTCCTTGCGCTGTTTCACCAGTTTTTCGATGACGGCGCTGACGGCGGCATCGTCGAGTTCGACCCGCTCATCGACTTCCTTCTGCTTGATCGCGGCCAGCAACAGGCGAATGGCGGCCAGGCGGGCGCTTTCCTTGGCCTTCATGGCCGATTTCATGTCTTCGGTAATGCGTGCTTTCAGGCTCATGGTGTACTTCCGGGAAAACAATGAAAAAAGCCGCCGGCTCAGACGGGCGGCGGCTCTTTGTGCTGCGATGCGTACCGGATCAGTACAGCTTCGGCGGCAGCGTGAGGCTGCGGAGGCGCTTGTTCTGACGCTTGACGGCGGCAGCGGCTTTGCGCTTGCGCTCGGCGGTGGGCTTCTCGTAGAACTCGCGGGCGCGCAGCTCGGTCAGGAGACCCGTCTTTTCAACCGTACGCTTGAAGCGGCGAATGGCCACCTCGAACGGCTCGTTTTCCTTGACACGAATGCTCGGCATATAAATCACCCCCTTCCGTCTGGCGCCTGTCCGGTCAAGTAATGGACAGTGCGCGCAATTCAATATCCGCAGGTTTGCGGAAAGCCGAACATTTTATTCGAGAAAAGCTTTTTGGATCAAGTGTTAAAATGCGCGCCCTATGCTGATCCTCGGTGTCGAATCCTCTTGCGATGAAACCGGCATTGCGCTTTACGACAGCGCAGCCGGCCTTTTGGCCCACGCCCTGCATTCCCAGGTGGCGATGCACGCCGAGTACGGGGGGGTCGTGCCCGAGTTGGCCTCGCGCGATCACATCCGGCGCATCGTGCCGCTCTTGCGCAGTACGCTGGAAGACGCGGGGAAGTCGCTGGCCGATATCGATGCTGTGGCCTACACCCGCGGTCCTGGCTTGTCCGGGGCGCTGCTGGTCGGGTGTGCCTTTGCCGAAGCGCTGGCGCTGGCGCTCGACAAACCGACGATACCGGTTCATCACCTCGAAGGCCATCTGCTCTCGCCGTTGCTTTCGCGTACACCGCCGACCTTCCCGTTCGTGGCCCTGCTGGTTTCCGGAGGGCATACGCAGTTGATGAAGGTGACGGGCGTCGGCGAATACGAATTGCTTGGCGAAACGCTCGACGATGCGGCCGGCGAGGCTTTCGACAAGAGCGCCAAGTTGCTCGGCTTGCCTTACCCCGGTGGCGCTTTGTTGTCCAAGTTGGCTGAATCCGGGACGGCAGGCGTTTATGAGTTGCCGCGCCCGATGCTGCACTCGGGCGATCTCGATTTCAGTTTTTCCGGATTGAAGACGGCCGTGCTGACGCTGGTGCGCGAACAGCCGGCACCCTTGTCCGAGACCTTCAAGGCCGATGCGGCACGGGCGTTTCAGGAGGCCATCGTCGAGGTACTGTGCAAAAAGGCACTCAAGGCGATGAAGCAAACGGGCCTCAAGCAGCTGGTCGTTGCAGGTGGCGTGGGTGCCAACAAGCAACTGCGTGCGATGCTGGATGACGAAGCACGCCGCAAGCGCTTCCGTGTCTATTACCCGGAACTGGAGTTTTGTACCGACAATGGCGCGATGATCGCCCTGGCCGGGTGCCTGCGCCTGATGGCTGGCACGCCAAGCAAACCGGCCGGCGCTTTTGCGGTGCAGCCGCGCTGGCCGCTGATGGCGATCTCGACTAATCCTGCGCCTTGAAAATCGGCCAAATTTGACGGTCTACCGCGACAATCGCGTCGCAGGCCGTAAATTTGCCGTGTTTCTTCTTTTTCTTGCGCTTGGGGCAATCCTTGCACGGCGGATCGCTTTTGCAGCACTTCTTTGCCATGCGTGTTCTCCGGTAAATCAGTTGCGACGGGCGACCCAGTAACTTGCGCCGCTGTGTCCGTAACGTTCCGCATGCAGCGCATCGCGTTCGAGCACCGCTTCGTCGCCGGGCCGCAGATGGCGGGTCTCGGTACCCACGGTCAGCCACATTTCGCCGCGCACGACACGCAGTTTCAGCGCAAAGGCATGCGCATGCGTGTCGATCTGCAGATCGGGCGGCCAGCTGCGTTCGAGCACTTCATCGTAGCCCTCGGCAAGCGCCTGGTCGCGGTAGTCGTCGAATTCGGCGCGCATGTCGATCTCACAGGGCAGCCAGGGCAGCGGCGTAATCCGGCTCGTTCTTGATCTCGCTGACCAGCTCGCTGTGGAGGACGCGATCGTTTTCATCAAGGACGACGACAGCGCGCGCGGCCAGCCCGGCGATTGGGCCACTGGCGATGGCGACGCCGTAATTGTCGAGAAACTCGCGGCCGCGCAGCGTGGACAGCATGACAACGTTGTCGAGCCCTTCGGCACCGCAGAAGCGCGCCTGGGCAAAGGGCAGGTCGGCGGAGATGCACAGGACCGCCGTGTTGGCCAAGTCATTGGCTTTGGCGTTGAACTGGCGGACCGAGGTCGCGCAGGTGGGGGTGTCGATGCTCGGGAAAATGTTCAGAATCTTGCGCTTGCCGGCGAAGTTGCTCAGCGAGACATCGGAAAGATCTTTGGCAACCAGTGAAAATGCCGGTGCGGCTTCGCCTTTTTTCGGAAAGGCGCCACGCAGCGCGATGGGATTGCCGCCGAGGGTAACGGTTTGGGTCATGACGATTCCTTGGGTTGGGTGCGGTGTCCTCTTGGAGCGCCGCCGGGTCGGATTGGTTCGCGTCGCTTAAAAGTTCTCGGGCAACGCAGCAAGCAATTCGATGCAGGCATCCCAATGGCCCAGGGTGTCGAGGGTGCGGTCGATCCAGCGGTCAAGCATGGCAGTCTCCTGGTGGCAAGGGCGCTTCAAGCGTCGATGAAACCAGTGTAGGCGGTCCAGCCGGGGCAATCCAATCGATTCGCTGGATCGGCCCCATAGCCAATTTTGATCGGCCGCGCTGCCGTGCGTCAGGACTTTTTCTTGCTGCCGATCCTGGATTCCTGGCCGGCGAGGAGGCGCTGGATGTTCTGCCAATGTTTGCCGATCAGCGCCATGCCGAGCAGGCCGACGACGATGGTTTGATGCGTGGCCCCATGCATCATGGCCGAAACGATCGGCGCGGCGGCTGCGGCGCAAAGAGCGGCGAGCGAGGAGTAGCGCGACACATAGGCGACCAGAACCCAGACGCCCAAGGTGACGAGTCCGAGTACCGGGTCGAGGGCGAGCAGAACGCCTGCTGCCGTGGCCACGCCCTTGCCTCCCTTGAATTTGAGGAAGATCGGGTAAAGGTGGCCAAGAAACACAGCCAGCGCCACGAGGGCGACAACGGTTTCGGAGAGCCCTGCTTGTTGGGCGATGACGACGGCCAGCGTGCCTTTGAGCGCATCGCCGATCAGCGTCATCAGGGCGGCCTTTTTGTTGCCGCTGCGCAGCACGTTGGTCGCGCCGGGATTGCCGGAACCGTAGGTGCGCGGATCGGCCAGACCGAACACTTTGGACGAGATCATCGCAAAGGGAACGGAGCCCAGAAGATAGGCGGCGATCAAAGCAAGTGCGGTTTGCATGGGCAGTAGCGTCCAGTGGGGTAAAATCGCGCCGAATTTTACCCTTTTGAGCGGTCGAACACCGAATGGACATCATTTTTATCGACGAATTGCGCGCACAAACGTGGATCGGCATTTATCCGCGGGAAAAGGCGCTGCCCCAGACCGTCGAGATTTCCCTGCAGATCGGTGTTTCGACGGCTTCGGCCGGAGCCAGCGACGATATCCGCGATACCGTCGACTACGCGGTGGTGGTCGAGCGCCTGCGCACGGACCTCGCGGCCAGCCATTTCAATCTGCTCGAAAAGCTGGCCGAGCATATCGCCACCGATTTGCTCGAAAATTTTGCAGCCCAGTGGGTTCGCGTGTCGGTCGCCAAGCTGGGGATGATGCCCGGCGTGCGCCGGGTAGGCGTGATTATCGAACGCTCAATCTGAGCCGGAGCCTGGCGCGCGCCCGGGGGCACGTGCCGGCAACCGAGCCGCGGCGTGGCCGCGTGCGTCGCTCAGAGGATTTCGGTCAGCACTTCGCGCTGATCCAGTTCCTTGTAGAAATGGAAAGCTTCGAGGCCCAGCGCATCGCGTGACGACACCACGCCGATCGGGCGGCCGTCCGGCAGCACCACGGGCAGGTGACGGAATCCGCCTTCGTGCATGATGTGCAGCGCATGGCCGAAGGGGCGGTCCGGGGCGATGGTCTGCGGCTGCGCGCTCATTACCTCGCCAACGGGGGTGTTGTGCGGGTCGAGTCCGTCGGCCAGCACCTTGAAGCTGAGGTCGCGTTCGGTGCAGATCCCGAGCAGCTTGCCCTCGTCGGGGCTGACGATCAGCACAACGCCTTCGCCATGGTCGCGCATGTGCGCGGCGACGGCCCGCACGGATTTTTCCGGCGTTGCTGTCAGGAAATGACGGTTCTGGATGATCTTGATTGTGGCGCGATGCGGCATGGTTTGTCTCCTCTTGGGGTTGGGATTCTTTTGACTGACCCTGCACATCGGCCGTGGTTCGCGATCTTTTGTGGTGCGTTTGTAACTTAAACCGCTGCGGCGAGAACGGTCATCACCGCAAAGCCCCCGGCCAAGCCGGCGGTGCCTGCGCCCACCCGCCCGGCGTGGTGCGAGGCCGGGATCATTTCATGGCTGACAACCCAAAGCATTGCCCCGGCTGCGGCGGCGAGCGCAAGCGGGAGCGTGGCCCCGGCCAGCGTGGTGGCCACGACACCGAACAAGCCGCCGAGCGGTTCGACCAGACCGGTACCCAGAGCAATCAAGGCGGCACGCAAGGGGGCGGCGCCCAGGGCGACCATCGCGCTCGCCACGATCCAGCCTTCCGGCACATTCTGCAAGGCGATGCCGAGGCTCATGCCGTGGTCGGCGCCGGCTGCGGCGGCAACGCCGACGGCAAGCCCTTCCGGGACGTTGTGGATAGCAATGGCGGCAACGACGAGCGAGACATTGGGCATCATGCCCGAGCTTTCCACGGTTTCGACGTGCTCGTGCGGCATGCGCCGGTCGAGGCTGTGCATCGCGGCTGCGCCGGTAAGCAGGGCCGCGGCCGTGGCCAGGCCGAGCAAGGGGGGCATGATGCGCCGCGAAGGGCGGCGGAGAAAAAGCACCGGCAAGGCGCCGAGGCCGGTTGCCGTGCCGGCGAGCAAGCTGGCCTGCAAGCCGGTAAGCGCCATCGGGTGCGCTGCGAACCAGTCGATGATCCGCGCCATGCCGAAGGCCAGCGCGACGACTGCCATGGCGATCCCGGCCCACAAGTGAAGCCGGGCGGCCGGCTTGGCGTAGTGTCTAACGACGAGTTGGGTCATGGCAGCACTCCGGAAAAGGGTTCGAGTGCTACTTTAGGGGTGGGTGGTTAATAGTGCCAATCGATTGAGTTAATTCGTGTGATTTGATTTGCAAATCACGTATTCAAGGCGACTTCGACAACTTTCGGATTGAGGTGGCGAACGATGTCGTGCGGATGAATGCCGACCAGGTAGCCGCGCCGGCCGCCGTTGATGTAGATCAGTGGCAAGTCGAGGATGCTTTTTTCGATGTGAATTGGCATCGCCTTGCGCGTACCGAAGGGGCTGGTGCCGCCGACGAGAAATCCGGTGTGGCGATTGGCGACTTCCGGTTTGCACGGTTCGATTTTCTTGCAGCCGATCTGGCGGGCGAGTTCCTTGGTCGAAACCTTGCGGTCGCCGTGCATGAGCACGATCAGCGGCCGGGCCGCTTCGTCCTCGAAGATCAGCGTCTTGACCACCGCATGTTCGTCGACATTCAACTCACGGGCGGAAACCTTGGTGCCGCCGTGCTCTTCGTAGGCATACAGGTGGTTGGAAAAGGGGATTTTGTGGGCCTTGAGAAACTTGGTGGCCGGGGTTTCGGGGGCGTGTTCGTTCTTTGTCATGCTTGAAAAGGCCCGCAGGGACGCGGGCCTGAGTCTGTTTCCGTTTGGCTATTTAACCTGAATTCGGTTCAGGTAGTCGATCAGTGCGAGGATGCGCGCACGCACATACATCTCCATGTTGTAAGGCATCCCGGCGAAATGCTCGTCGGCCTTGGCCCGCTCCAGGCTGAAATCCTGGCCCCAGATCGGCATGTCGCGCGTGCCGTGGCCTTTCACCATTTGCCTGCCGTCGATGACGCTATAAACCCGTTCGAACGGGAATACGCCGCCGTTCTTTTTCGACAGCGTGGTCAGGTCAGTGGGTGCCGTTTTGAGAATATCGATCCCGCCACCATCGCCTTTGCCGCTTTGACCATGGCATACGGCACAGCGATTCATATATTCGCGCTTGCCGATGTCGTATTTGTCATCGGCCGCAATGCCAGTGCCGCAAACCCGCAGTGCAACGACAGCCAAGCCCAGATGTTTTACCTGTTTCATGACGCTCTCCTCGTCGTGGTGTGCTTATCTTCGATTCGCCTCCTCGGTTGGGCGAGTCGGGCTGCAATCCGCCTCTACCCACTTTTATGGTAGATGGGTATTGCGGCAGCGCAACCGGCGCGCTTCAGCCGCGGGGGTGGTGCACCGCATGCAGGGCTTTGAGCCGTTCGCGAGCGACGTGGGTGTAGATCTGGGTGGTGGAAATGTCGGCGTGGCCGAGGAGCAGTTGCACGACACGCAGGTCGGCGCCGTGGTTCAGCAGATGCGTGGCGAAAGCGTGGCGCAGGACGTGCGGTGAGAGCCTTTCCGGTGCGATGCCGGCGCGCCCCGCATAGCGTTTGATGAGTTGCCAGAAGGCCTG
>ERZ1645187.5377-NODE-5377-length-9996-cov-8.554270_pt1 | contig 9996 bp, 11 predicted proteins | sample MGYA00575352_ERZ1645187 | MGnify/ENA primary metagenome ERZ1645187 (study PRJEB40837, sample SAMN11349314) | freshwater sediment metagenome | isolation source: river sediment | host: Sediment | place: India: Wazaribad , New Delhi | collected 2017-02-21 ...
GACTCATGTTCAGGCGGAACACATCCGCCCCGGCTTCGAACAGCGCGCGGATGGTGTCGTAATCGCTGGAGGCGGGGCCAAGGGTGGCAACGATCTTTACACTGCGCAGGCGTCTCATGGCGGGTCTTTCCTGTGGTGGCGATCTTCCGGATGCCGGGGTTATGGCCCCTTTCGCCACAAGGGGCAACGGGCCGAGGCTGTTAGCGATAACTTTTGTGCCGCCATGTTGCGAAAGGCGGGGTTTTGCCCGACACAGGTAGACCGCAGGCATGAAGAAAAGGTGACGCCAGTGACGAAAGAGACCGGGCACGAAGCCTATCGGATCGCGGGCGAAGACAGGCCGGGGCGCTGGCTTGTGACCTGCGATCACGCCTCGAACCGGGTGCCGTCCTGGGTGTCGGGCGGGTCTTTGGGCATCGCGGCCGAGGATATGGCCCGCCATATCGCCTGGGATGTTGGCGCGGTCGGTCTGGCGCTGGCGCTGGCAAAGGCGCTGGACAGCCCGGCCATCCTGTCGGACTTCTCGCGCCTTGTGATCGATCCGAACCGGGGCGAGGACGACCCGACGCTGGTGATGCGGCTTTATGACGGCACGATCATTCCGGCCAACCGCCATATCGACGCGGCGGGGGTGGAGGAGCGGTTGGAGCGGCTTTACCGCCCCTATCACGCCGCCTATGCCGCGCTGGCCGCGCGCCGGCCCGATACGGTGATCCTGGCCATCCACTCCTTTACCCCTTGTCTGAAAGGCCGCGCGCCGCGCCCCTGGCATGTTGGCGTTCTGCATTCGCATCTGGACAGCCGGTTTTCGCTGCCGCTTATCGCGCGGCTGCGGGCCGAGGCCGACCTGTGCATCGGCGACAACGAACCCTATTCCGGCCACCTGCCCGGTGACGCGATTGACCGCCACGCCCTGACGCCCGGGCGGCACAATACCCTGATCGAGCTGCGCAACGATCTGATCGCGACCCCGGCCGACCAGCAGGCCTGGGCCAGCCGACTGGCCCCGATCCTGACCGAGGTGCTGGTAGGATTGTTTCCCTGAGCCCGGATTGACAGGCCACCCCGTGCAAACCTAGGCTTTCCGGGTCAGTCAATGGTCGGGGGGCGTACGTGGAATTCCTTTTGCTGCTTGCCCTTCCGCTGCTGTTCGGGGCCACTTCGGGTGGGGGCGACGATGCCGACGACGATGACAGCCTTGAACGCGCGGCTGACGCGGTGCATCGCGCCCCGGCTGGCGGGCTGGGAGAACCCATCGGTGAACCCGATGTGGTGGTAGCCGAAGACACGCCCACGGCTGGAAATGACGTCATCAGCCTGACCAACGCGCCGGAATTCCTTGATGCACTGGCGGGGGACGACTCGGTCTTTGGCCACAACGCCAGTGACACGCTGATTGGCAGCGCCGGGCGCGATACGCTGGATGGCGGCGATGGGGGCGATCTGCTGGATGGGGTCACGAACACCGCCGACGGCGACGGCCCCGACCGTCTGTTCGGCGGCAAGGGGGCCGATACGCTGTGGGGCGATCAGGGCGACCTCATGTCAGGCGGCGCGCGGGATGATGTCTTTGTTGTCCAGCCCGGCGGCCGCCCGGTGGTGATCCGTGATTTTCTGACCGAAACCCAGAACCCCGACCCCACCAGCGACGGCGACAGCCTGTGGATCGTGGTTCCCGAAGACCTTCTGTCGCGCGACATGGCGGGCGATCTGTGGTCGCGCGCGGCTGCCAACGGCTTGGACTCCGAGGTTCTGTTGGGCGATCAGGTGGTCGCCACCCTGAAAGGCGGGGCAGGCCATCTGCCGAGGCTGGAAATCTGGCAGGGCGTTGCCACTGACGAAGATTGGGGCACGGCGGGCGCCGACCTGTTGACGGGCTCCCACAGCGCCGACTTTCAGTATGGTGGCGATGGGGCCGATACGATTTCGGCCCGGGGCGGCGCCGACATGGTGCATGACGGCTTTGGCAATGACGATGTGGCGCTGGGCGATGGCCATGACGTGTTTCTGGGCGCCGACCGCGATGCCCCGCTGGCCGACAATGACATTGTCCGCGGCGGGCGCGGCGATGACCATATTGCGTCGGGCCTTGGGGCCGACCGGCTGAACGGCGATGCAGGGAATGACGCGCTGAATGCCACCGATCTTGATGGCCTGACCGGGCCGCAGGCCGACCGGCTGTCTGGCGGGGCGGGGAGCGATACGCTGACCGGTGATGCGGGGGATCGGCTGTCTGGTGGCGCGGGCGCCGATGATTTCCACGTTCAGCCGGGTGGCATGGTGACCGTGCCCGATTTCAACCCGGCCCAAGATGAGTTGATCCTGCACGTCGATCGCACCGCGGCGATCACGCTTGCCGTCAGCGGTGGCGATACCGTGGTTCACGTCGGCGGGCAGCCGATGGTCACGCTGCAGAACATCCTGCCCCCGGCGCTGACCGGCGCGATGATCCGGGCGGCCTGAACCGGCGTCTGTGCCTGCGCGATGGCGACGCCGCGCGGCGTGGGCGTTCAAAGGATGTCGGGCAACTCTGTCTCGGGCTGTTGTTCGGCGCCAACAAAGCCGATTGCTTCCGGCCCCTCAGGGGTTTGTGCAAAGCGGCCGATATACTGGAAATCCCGGTAGAACATCGATGCGGGCCCCCCTTGCGTCAAGGCGTCAGCCCGAACCGCACCTTCCCTGTCGGTCTGATCGACCTTGTCGCATGAAATGGCGGGATCGGTGACGAACTCTGGCGGCGAGACGCGGAAGAGAACGCAACCCGACTGCCCTTCATGCAGAACATAGATGCCGGATGTGTGACGATAAAGGTTACTTCCCCTCCACCACCCGGTATCCTCGAACAGGTCGCGTCTTAGCGTGCCATCCGGTGTCTGGATGGACAGTTCCCGAGACCAATCGCTGTGCAACCCGATCATCGGGCGCAGGGTCAGCGCGATCGTGACACCGTCTTCGACCTCTACCTCAGCCCGGTCGGTGTCGAGGATGACGAAGGCGACCGCGGCCGCGACCAGCAAAAGAACAAGCCATTTCATGTCTGTCACACCAAGAGGATCGCGGTCTGCGTCACGCCCCAGACAGACCCCAACCCACGATCCGGTGCGCCCCGTGTCACATGGCCTGCGCTAGACCGCCGCCTTGCGCATCTCGTCCAGATAGATCTCGCGCAAGCGGGCCACCAAGGCCCCGGGCTTGCCGGTGCCTACCGCTTTGCCGTCCACCTCGACCACAGGCATAACAAAGGCGCTGGCGCTGGTGATGAAGGCCTCATCGGCCGCTTGGGCTTCGGCGATGGTGAAGGGGCGTTCCTCAACTTCCATCTGCGCCTCGACGGCAAAGCGCAGAACGGCGGCGCGGGTGATGCCGTGCAGGATGTCGTTCGACAGCTGCCGGGTGATGATCTTGCCCCCCTTGACGATATAGGCGTTGTTCGAGGTGCCTTCGGTCACCACGCCGTCTTCGACAAACCAGCTGTCATCAACGCCGGCCTTTTTCGCGGCCATCTTGCCCATCGAGGGATACAGAAGCTGCACCGTCTTGATATCGCGGCGGCCCCAGCGGATGTCGGGGATCGAAATCACCTTCCAGCCGGTTTTCGCCGCCGGGTTTTCCGCAAGGCCGGGCTTGGATTGGGTGAACAGAACCACCGTCGGCTCGGTCTCCGGCCCCGGATAGGCGAAATCGCGGTCGCCCGGATTGCCGCGCGTGACCTGCAGATAGATCATGCCGTCGACAATGCCGTTCCTCGCCACCATCTCGCGGTGGATGGCCAGCCATTCCGCCTCGGTATGGGGGTTCTTCATCTCGAGTTCCGACAGGCTGCGCGCCAGCCGCACACAATGGCCTGCAAAGTCGATCAGCTTGCCGCCCAGCACCGAGGTCACCTCATAGACCCCATCGGCCATGAGAAACCCACGGTCAAAGACCGAAACCTTGGCCTCATTTTCGGGCAGATACTCGCCATTCAGGTAAACGGTGCGGGTCATGGTCATCCCCATAGCTCGGGTGTGGACGGATGCACGCCATGGGCATCATAGCGCAGCGGGTTAGGGCGGTCTTGAGCCAGGAGAAGCGGGCCGTCAAGGTCTGTTTCCGCAGCGGTCTGCGCCAGCAGCACCGCAGGCGCCATGGCAAGGCTCGAGCCGACCATGCAGCCCACCATCAGCCCAAAGCCCAGCCGGGCCGCCGCCTCGCGGGTGCGCAGGCCTTCGGTCAACCCGCCGGTCTTGTCCAGCTTGAGGTTGACCATGTCATATTTGCCCTGCAGCGCGGGCAGGCTGGCGGCATCAAAGCAGGATTCATCGGCGCAAACGGGCAGGGGCCGGGCGATTTCGGCCAGCATCCCGTCCTGCCCGGCAGGCAGGGGCTGCTCCACCAGGGCCACGCCAAGGCGCAGAAGATGCGGGGCGAGGTCGGAATAAATCTCGGGCGTCCAGCCTTCGTTGGCGTCGATCAGGATCTTCGACCGCGGTGCGCCCTGCCTCACCGCCTCCAGCCGGGGCATGTCATCGGGCGTGCCCAGCTTGATCTTCAGCACGGGGCGATGGGCCTGCGCCGCCGCGGCCGCACGCATTGCCTCGGGGCTGTCCAGCGACAGGGTATAGGTCACCACCTTCGGCCCCGGCGCGGGCAGACCGGCCAGCTGCCAGACCCGCTTGCCCGCCACCTTGGCCTCCCAGTCCCACAGCGCACAATCCACGGCATTGCGGGCAGCGCCGGGGGGCAGGGCGTCTTGCAGGGTGGCACGGGTGATGCCCTCGGGCAGGGACAGGATCTGCGCCGTCACCGATTCAAGGCTTTCGCCATAGCGGGCATAGGGCACACATTCGCCCCTGCCGGTCACGCCCTGCCGTATGAGGCGCACCGTCAGCACATGGGCATGGGTTTTCGACCCCCGGCTGATCGTGAAGGTCTGGGCCAGTGGAAAGGTCTCGGGCGTGACGGTCAGCATTGGGCGGCTCATCCTTGCAGGTGCTGCAGTCTTGGCCCCCTCTGCGGCGAAGGGCAAGCGAAGAGCGGCTGAAGGCCGACGATGAGCGATGCTGCAGGTGCAATTCGCGCTTGCGGCATGCCGCGCAATAATCTATCCAATCTGCAACCCATCACGAAACTTCCTTACAAAGAGAATTCCGATGAGCTTCCGCCTCCAGCCCACGCCGCCCGCCCGCCCGAACCGCTGCCAGCTTTTCGGCCCCGGCTCGCGTCCGGCCTTGTTCGAGAAGATGGCGGCCTCGGCGGCGGATGTGATCAACCTTGACCTGGAAGATTCTGTCGCCCCCTCCGACAAGGACGCCGCCCGCGCCAATATCATTCAGGCGATCAACACGCTGGACTGGGGCAAGAAAACCCTTTCGGTTCGCATCAACGGGCTGGACACGCCCTATTGGTATCGCGACGTCGTGGATCTTCTGGAACAGGCAGGCCCGCGGCTTGACCAGATCATGATTCCCAAGGTCGGTTGCGCCGCCGATGTCTATGCCGTTGATGCGCTGGTGACCGCCATCGAACGCGCCAAGGGCCGGACGAAACCGATTTCGTTCGAGGTCATCATCGAATCTGCCGCCGGCATCGCCCATGTCGAGGAAATCGCCGCCTCCTCGCCCCGCCTGCAAGCGATGAGCCTTGGCGCGGCCGACTTTGCCGCCTCGATGGGCATGCAGACCACCGGCATCGGCGGCACGCAGGAAAACTACTACATGCTGCGCGAGGGCGTGAAGCACTGGTCAGACCCCTGGCACTGGGCGCAGGCCGCCATCGTGGCCGCCTGCCGCACCCATGGCGTCCTGCCGGTGGACGGGCCGTTCGGCGATTTCAGCGATGACGAGGGCTTCCGCGCGCAGGCGCTGCGCTCGGCCACGCTGGGCATGGTTGGAAAATGGGCGATCCACCCCAAACAGGTGGCCCTTGCGAACGAGGTTTTCACCCCCTCCGACGCCGCCGTCGCCGATGCCCGCGCCATTCTGGCCGCGATGGAAGAGGCCAAGGCCAATGGTCAGGGCGCAACCACCTACAAGGGCAAGCTGATCGACATCGCCTCGATGAAGCAGGCGGAAGTGATCGTGAAGCAATACGAACTGATCATGGGGTCGTGACGACTCATTGACAGATTGCCCGGAAAACGGGCAGAACGACTGACGTAGCGTCACACTTGACGGTGGACGCCAACGAATACCCGCGCGGGGGCTGGGAGAGGAGGCCCGAACCCGCATCCTCGGGAGGACATGCACGCCCCGTGGCCCGGCCGCGGGGCGATGCTGTTTTCAGGATGCCTGGGGGGACAGCGGTTTGACCATGGTCACGGCGGCAGCAAAGCCGAACACATGGCGTAACAGGCCCAGCCGCTCGGTCTTGACCGCCAGATAGCCCAGCCGGTCATAAAGCGCCCGCGCGCGCCAGTTCGTGTCGATCACGTCCAGCCGGACATGGGCATAGCCGCGCGCGCGCGCCTCCTCCTCGATCGCCGACAACAGCGCGGTGCCGATCCCAAGGCCCCGCGCCCGCGCGGTCACGCAAAGCCCGTCCAGCAGAAAGCGGTCATTGTCGATCTCGCGCGACAAAAGTGCCAGCAACGGGGCGCGCCAAAGCAGGCCCGACAGGCCATAGACCGCCCGCATGTCCGAAAGATCGCCCCCGGCAAAGCTGCCTTGCGGCGTCTTGAACCCCGCAAGGCCCAGCAGCGCGCCGGTTTCGTCCAGCGCCACCAGCGCATGATCGCGGCAAATGACCCGGCGCAGAAAGCGCAAGGCCCGGTCGTCTGGCCCCATGACCCGCCCCAGCTTGCCGCCAAAGGCCTGCCAATAAAGGGCCGCCGCCTCGTCCAGCAGCGGGGCGGGAAGGCCCGCCACGATTCTGATCCGGCCGGTGCGGACCGTCATGCCAGGGCCCCCGCCAGGCGGTCAGCGTGGCCTGCACCCAGGATCCAGCCCTCCTCGGTGGTCACCGTGCCTGCGCGCGTGGCCAGCATCTCGCTCAGCCCGCCCGCGCGGGACAGCGCAAAAAGCGCCCGTGCCAGAAGCCGCACCTGCGCCTCATCCTTGATCGGGGCGGTGTCCGCCGCCACGGCGCGGGCCAGAAGTGACGGATAGACCTCGGCCAGAACCACCGGTGCCTCGGGCGGATCAAAGGGCCAGACCGCAACGCCGGGGCGCGATGCCAGCCGGTGGATCATCGCCTGACCCAAGAGCCCCTGCGATCCGGCCGCCCCGGTGGTGTAAAGCTTCCAGACCGGCTGGGCGCGGGGCACAAGGGTTTCCACCTGTCGCCGTTCGGCCAGACCAAGGGCGGGGTAATCGACGGTCTTGGTCTCGGGCAGATCGGGCAGGGCAAGGCCGCGCGGGCGGCCCCAGAACGGCCCTGGCCGCCCGATCGGCCCCCCGATCTGCGCGTTGATCCGGGCGGCGATCTCAAAGCGGTTGTTGTGGTTCAGGTCAGTGTCGGTCAGTGCCCCGGCCAGCCAACCCCAGACCGATCGGGCATCCGCCTGCCCAGTCAGCCGTGCGGCAAAGCCTTCCGGATAGCCCATCGGAAAATCGAACCCGATCAGCAACCGCCCGCGGTTTTCGGCGATGGCCTGCGCCAGATGGGCTTCGGCGGCGGCCCTTGTGCGGAAATAGCGGGTCTCTACCCCGCGCGCATCGGCCTGACCGATCCAGATCGCATTGGCGGTTGGCCGGGCCGGCGAGGGCTGACCCGAGGCTGACCAATCCGCCACGATCACGCGGTCAAGGCCCGTCATGCCTGCGGGCCGCGCAGCAGGGCCTCGGCGCGGGCCAGATCCTCGGGGGTGTTCAGGTTTTCAAAGGCCAGCGCATCGGCAAAGGCCGCGGCAACCGCCCCGTGCGCACGGGCGAAATCCATCACCTTGGGCTTTGCGCCCGAGGCCAGAAAGGCGCGCAGCGGCTCCAGCAGGGCAACCGGCCAGAGGCCAAAGGTCGGATGGTCGCGCCCGCCGGCCTGTGCAATCGCCAGCCCTTCGGGCGCCGTCTCGGCGGCAAGGCACAGCCGGGGACACAGGTCGCCGGGCAGAAAGGGCGCGTCGACCGGCACGCTCAGCACTGCCGTCGCCCCCAGGGGCGCGGCCCAGTCCAGGGCGGCGCAGATCCCCGCCAGGGGCCCCGCGCCGCCCTGATCGGCCAGCACCGGCACCCCAAGGGCAAAGCGCCCGGCCACCCCATTGGCCGAGATGGCCACACGTTCCACCTGCGGCTCCAGCCGCTCCAGCACATGCGACACCAGCGGACGGCCTGCCAGCGGCAGCATCCCCTTGTCAGCCCCGCCCATGCGCCGGCCCTGACCGCCCGCAAGGATCACCCCGAAGATCCGCATCCCGCCCCTTTTCCTTTGCCTGAGAAAGCCGTAAGCGCTGAACCCTGTCCCGACAAGCGGTTTGCCCAGCCAGATGCCCAATTCCCGCAAGGCCTTCCTTCGTGGCGCGGCCCATGCGCTGCCCTTCTTCGTGGTGATCGTGCCCTTTGCCATGCTGTTCGGCGTCCTGTCGGCCGAGGCCGGGCTTGGCCCCTGGGAGACCCAGATCTTTTCGGTCGCTGTCTTTGCCGGGGCCAGCCAGTTGGCCGCGCTGCAGCTGATGCAGGATCAGGCGCCCTTGCTGGTCATCCTGGCCACCGGCCTTGCGGTGAACCTGCGGATGATGATGTATTCCGTCGCGCTGACCCCGCATCTGGGTGGCGCCCCCTTGGGCATCCGGGCGGCGATTGCCTATTTTCTGGTGGACCAGAGCTTTGCCCTGTCTCTGGCCGAGTTTGAGAAGCGGGCCGAGATGGGCTTGCCCGAAAGGATTGCCTATTTTTTCGGCACAGTCGCACCGATCACCGTGATCTGGAACATCTCGACGGCGGTCGGGGCGCAAATGGGCCGGGCCGTGCCCGAAAGCTGGGGGCTGGATTTTGCCATGCCGATCACCTTCATCGGCATGACGGCGGCCATGCTGCGCAGCCTGCCGCATGGGATGGCGATGGTGGTGTCGGTCGGGGTGACGCTCATGCTTTGGGCCATGCCCTATGGCACGGGTCTTCTGATCGGAGCGGCGGCAGGCATGGCGGCCGGGGCCGTGGCCGAAAGCTGGAAGGAGCGCAGATGATCGACCGCACGACCTTCTGGATCGTGATCGTGGTGCTGGGGCTTTGCACCTATCTGATCCGGTTTTCGTTTCTGGGCATCCTTGGCAACCGCCCGCTGCCTTTGTGGATGGTGCGCGCCCTGCGCTATACGGCGGTGGCGGTTCTGCCCGCGCTGGTCGCGCCTGCGGTGCTGTGGCCGCCCGCCACTGGCGGCAGCCCCGATCCGGTGCGGCTGGGCACGGTGGCGATCACCTTGCTGGCCGGCATCCTTAGCCGCAACATGATCGCCGCCATCGCCGCCGGGGGCGCGGCCTTTTACCTGCTGCCGCAGGTGATTGGCTGATCAGTGGTTGGCGACGGTGATCGTCGGCTCTTCCTTGACCGGATCGATCAGCAGGACGCCATGGTTGTCATCGGCGTCGTCGTCGGTGATCGTCCGGGTGGTCACGCCCGGAAGCTGCGCGAAATCTGCCGACAGCCGGTTCGGGAACATGGTGCCGCCGATGCTCTCAAAGCCGGGCACATCGCGCAGGATGCCCGAGATCGAATTGGCGCAGAAGGATTTCGCCACCGCCCCGCGCGCCCTGGCCCGCGCCAGCACCAGTTCGGCAACGCCCGGCGAGACGGGCACCGTCTGTTCGATCACGCGATAGGTCTCGCGGGCGTGATAGTCGATGTAGAAGGCCACCATCCGGTCGGACATGCCATGGTGCATGTCGCCGCGCTCGGGCAGGCGGGGGTGGTAGAAACTGCCAGCCGGATCAAAGAGCACCCGCTCTGATCCGTTGATGAGCAGCCCTGAATGCGCGCCCGCGCCGGTGCGGTTGTTGACCACGGTGAACAGCGTCACCGAAGGCGGGTCATCGTCAACATAGCGGGCCGCCTGAATGGCCGCGTCAGAGGCAGAGGGGGCAGAGGC
>ERZ1645187.5378-NODE-5378-length-9993-cov-21.000402_pt1 | contig 9993 bp, 7 predicted proteins | sample MGYA00575352_ERZ1645187 | MGnify/ENA primary metagenome ERZ1645187 (study PRJEB40837, sample SAMN11349314) | freshwater sediment metagenome | isolation source: river sediment | host: Sediment | place: India: Wazaribad , New Delhi | collected 2017-02-21 ...
GGGGTGCGGCCCCAGTGGAGGTGGACGTAGCCGGCGAGCACGTTCTCGTGCAGGTAGCCCTCGGCCCGGCCGTGGTCGAGGCGGAAGGCGGTGGTGGCGGGCAGCTCACCCTCGAGGGTGGAGTAGTGGAACTCGTGGCCGGCGAGCACGGTGCCGGCCGGGCCGAGCCAGGTGTCGCGGGTCAGCGTCGGCTGCCGGTAGCCGAGGCTGGCGAGCCGCTGCTGCATCCGCGCCCGGCAGGGAAAGATGCCGACCATGGGGTGTTCCCGCCCCTCCAGGTCGATGAGTCCGCGGGTCAGGTACATGAAGCCGCCGCACTCGGCCAGCACCGGCCGGCCGCTGTCGGCAAAGGCGCGGATGGCGGCGCGCAGGCTGGTGTTGGCGGCGAGGCGTTCGCCGTGCAGTTCCGGGTAGCCGCCGCCCAGGTAGAGCCCGCCGAGATCCGCCGGCAGGTGGTGGTCGGTCAGCGGGCTGAAGAACACCAGCTCCGCCCCGGTCGCACGGAGCAGGTCGAGGTTGTCCTCGTAGTAGAAGCAGAAGGCCGCGTCCCGGGCCACGCCGATACGCACCGGTCCGTCTTCGGGTGCGGCCACGGTGGGGAAGGCGTCGGTCACCGGCTGCCGGTCCGCGGCCAGGGCGAGCAGCCGGTCCAGGTCGAGGTGGTCCTCGGCCAACCGGGCCAGTTGCTCCAGGCCGCCTGCGCCGAGCGGCTGCTCCTCGCCCATGTGCAGCCCGAGGTGGCGCGAGGGGATGGCCACCTCGGCCCGGCGCGGCACCAGGCCCAGCACCTCGGGCCGGCAGTGGCTGCGGATGGCTGCGGCCACCATCTCGCCGTGACGTTCGGAGCCGATGCGGTTGGCCACCACCGCGGCTACGCGCAGGTCCGGGTCGAGGGTATCGAAGCCCTTGACCACCGCGGCCACGCTCTCCGCGGCCGAGCGCACGTCCACCACCAGCACCACCGGCAGGCCCAGGGTTTTCGCCAGGCTGGCGGCCGAGCCCAGGTCGCCGTCGAACAGCCCCATCACCCCCTCGACCACGCTGCAGCCGTCCGCCGGCGCGTGGCGGGCAAAGGTGCGGCGGACGAACGCCGCGCCGCACATGCGCACGTCCAGGTTGCGCGACACCCGGCCGGTGACCAGCCGGTGCAGGCTCGGGTCGATGAAGTCCGGGCCGCACTTGAAGGGCTGCACCCGCACCCCGCGCCGGGCGAGCGCGGCCATCACCGCCAGGGTGACGGTGGTCTTGCCGCAGCCCGAGTGGGTGCCGGCGATGAGCAGTCCGGGCTGGCGGCTCACAGGCCGGTGATCCCGTTCTGGTCGTAGTCCGGGTAGAGCAGCGATTTGACGAAGCCGATGGTCTGGATGAGGGCCATGGTCGGCTGGGCGATCAGCTCCTCGTCGACCAGGAAGATCTGTCGCTTGCGCACCGCGGGGATGGCCTTGAAGCCCGGTTCGCGGAGGATGTCGTCCACGCTCACCGGGTTGGTGCGGCCGCTCTGGGCCAGGTAGAGGTCGATCTGGTCCGCCTTGGCGAGCAACCGCTCCCGGCCGTAGGCGGCGAGCGGCGTCTCGCGCACCCGCTCGGCGTCGGCGGCCACGTTCACCCCGCCGGCGGACTCGAGCACGAACATGGCCAGCGAGGCGGGCGCGAAGGTGTGCAGCGGCCGGTGGGCCGCCTCGAAGTACACCCGCTTGCGCTTTTCCTTCGGGATCTGGCGGACATCGGCGGTGATGGTGGCCAGCTTGCGGGAAAAGGTTTCGATCATGGTGCGCGCCTCGCGTTCGCGGCCGGTGAGCTTGCCCAGAGCCTCCCAGTAGGCGAACAGCTGCGAGGCCTTGGCCGGCTGCAGGGAGAGCACGCGGATGTTGCGTTGCTCCAGGGCCCGCACCAGGGCCGGGCAGTCGCGGCTGATCTGCGGGCGGATGAGCACCAGGTCGGGCTTGAGGGCGATCACCCGCGCCGGGTCGCCGTCGCAGGCGATGCGCGGCCGTTTGCCCGGCAGGGGGTCGTCGTCGGCCACGGCCAGGATCTCCCGGTCCAGGCCGAGTTCGACCAGGTTGGCGGTGTGCGCCGGCCAGAGCGAGACGATCCGCTGGAAGGGCCCGGCCAGGGGCAGGGCGGCGGTTTCGGCGGCAGCAGCGGGCAGGGTGGCGAAGAACAGGCAGGCGAGCAGGACCAAAGGGAGAATGGAAGAGCGCATGGGATCGGGGGTTGAGTTCAGGGTTTGGCCGGCAGGCGGAAGCTCACCTGGCGGCTGCGGGTAAAGGGGTTGTCGCGCACCTCGGCTTCGACACCGTAGACCGCGGCAATGGTTTCCGGGGTGAGCACCTCGTCGGTGGGGCCCTGGCGGAGCACCTGTCCGCCCTTGAGGAAAATCAGGTGGTCGCAGAACAGGGCGGCCAGGTTGAGGTCGTGCATCACCGCCACCACCTGCATGCCATGGCGTTCGAAGCGCTGGCGCACCAGCTGGAGGATCTCCAGGCTGTGGTGGATGTCGAGATTCGAGGTGGCCTCGTCGAGCAGCAGTACCTCGGGCCGCTGGGCCAGGGCCCGGGCCACTGCCACCCGCTGTTTTTCGCCGCCGGACAGGCGGGTCACCGGCCGCTCGGCCAGCTCCTCGATGCCGGTGGCGGCGAGCGCCTCGTCGACCAGGGCCAGGTCGGCCGCGGTGGGCGATGCGAAGCGGTGCAGGTGCGGATGCAAGCCCATCTCCACCACCTCGCGCACGGTGTAGCCGAAGCGGACCATGAAGTCCTGGGGCACCAGGGCCAGCCGCCGGGCCAGCTGCTTTTTCGGCCAGCTGTGCAGGGGCCGGCCGCGGAAGGTCACCCGGCCGGCATGCGGCTGGAGCAGGCCGCTGAGCAGGTCGAGCAGGGTGGTCTTGCCGCTGCCGTTGGGGCCGAGGATGCCGTAGCAGCGGCCCGGCACCAGCTCCAGGCTGACGCGCTGCAGCACCATGCGCTCGCCGTAGCCGAAGTCCAGGTCGGACAGCGACCACAGCGCCTGGTCGGCCCGATCAGAAGTCGCTGGCGCCATGGCGCTGCCGCCGCTTGAACAGGATGCAGAAGAAGGGCCCGCCGAGCAGGGCGGTGAGCACGCCGATGGGCACCTCCGCGGGCAGGGCCGCCCGGGTGATGGTGTCGGCGATGAGCAGCAAGAGCCCGCCGGTGAGAAAGCTGAGCGGGATCAGCCGCCGGTTGTCCGGGCCGACCAGGTGGCGGAGCAGGTGGGGAACGATCAGGCCGACAAAGCCGATGATCCCGGACACGCTCACCGCCAGCGAGGTGAGCAGGGTGCCGGTGGCCAGCAGCAGGGTGCGCAGCCGCACGGTCTGCACCCCGAGCGAGGTGGCGGCCCGGTCGCCGGTGGCCATGATGTTCAGGTCACGGCTGTGGAAGAGCAGCACCAGGGTGCCGAACAGGGCCACGGGCGCGAGCAGGCCGATGTTCGGCCAGGTGGCTCCGGCCAGGCTGCCCATGAGCCAGAAGATGATGATGCCCACCTGCTCGTCGGCGAGGAACTTGAGAAAGCCGATGGCCGCCGACAGGATGGCGCTGACGATCACCCCGGCGAGGATCAGGCTGGTGGAGCTGAGGCTGCGGTCGCCGCTGGCCAGGAAGAGCACCACCGCCAGGGTGGCCACGCCGCCGGCAAAGGCGAACACCGGCACGGACACGCCCACCGGCAGCATCAGGCCGAAGATCTGCAGGACGATCACCAGCGAGGCGCCGAAGGCGGCGCCGGTGCTGATCCCAAGGGTGTAGGAGTCGGCCAGCGGGTTGAGCAGGATGGCCTGGAAGACCGCGCCGCTCACCCCGAGCATGCCGCCCACCAGCACGGCGGCGAGGATGCGCGGCAGGCGCACGTCGGCCACCACGGTGGCGGCCACCGGGTCGACGCCCGCGGGCAGGGGCTGGTCGGTGAGCCGGGCCCAGAGGATGGCGACCACGTCCGGGATGGACACGTCGAGGAAGCCGAGCGTGGCCGAAAAGCAGACCCCGAACACGAGCAGCCCGGTGAGCGGCAGCCACAGGGCGGAGGCGGCGGCCGGGCGCATCAGGCGAGCTCCAGGCCGGCCGCGGCCGCGGCCTCGGCGATGTGTTCGACCAGGACCTGGCAGAAGGCGGGCTGCTCACCCAGCCCGGCGGGCTGGATCACGGTCGTAAAACCCGCGGCGGTGAGCCGCGACTGCCAGGAATCCGCCCCCGGACCGGCCAGGTCGCGGGCGGCGTGCATGCCGCTGGCGATGAGCAGGGGCTTGAGCAGCACCCGCTCCACCCGGTGGTCGTGCAGTTCGGTGACCACCGGGTCCAGCGAGGGAAAGGCGTCGATGGTGCCGACCAGGGTGCGCACCTCCGGGTAGAGTTCGCGCATGCAGGCAGCGAACTCCAGGTAGAGGCCGCCCACCGGGAAATGGCGGCTGCCGTGGGCCATGTAGACGAGCGCGGCCTGTTCGCGGCGGGCCTGGTCGGCGTCCGCGGCCAGGGCCGCGGCCACCCGGCGGATATCGGCACTGGCCGGGTGTCTCGGGTCGCAGCCGCCCAGCGCCGGCCGGCCCAGGGCCAGGGTGGCGAACGGCCGGCTGTGCGCCTGCATGCCGCGGATCGCGGCCAGGCCGCGGACGAGCGCGGCCAGGTCGTGGAATTCCTCGGCCGGGACCATGTGCACCGGCTGCACCACCACCCGGTTGTGTCCCTGCTCCTGCAGGCTGGCGAGCACGGCCAGCGGCCCCTGGACGTGGAGGATGTCGGCACTGATGTCCGCGTGCTCGAGCCGCCACTGCGGGTCCACGGCGCGCTTGCGCCAGCTGGCGCGGATGCGGTCGGAGGTGAAGGCCAGGCGCACCGGCGTGCGCGGCCAGGTGCGGGCCACGGCGTCGCGCACCGCGAGCAGACCGCGCAGGCCGGCATCGACCGTGGTTCCGAACATGGCCAGGACAATCGCCGCGCTTCCCTGCACCCGCTGCCTCCCTGCTGTGGCCTGAAAATACAAAAATCCCGGATCACAGGCTGCTGATCCGGGATGTCCCTTGTGTCCCGCTGGAATCGTGTGGTCCGTGGCTGTGCCGTGAGCACGGACCTCGTTCAGGCAGGTCTTCTGACTCCCGGATCGCCCTCGTTCCGCGCCTTCCCGTGCCCGTGCGGGCAACAGTGGCCTGTGTGCGGAACTCGTCCCCGGTTACAGCGGCGGGCCCGTTCCGGTTTCTCACCGGATTCCCTTTTTCATCCGTTGATACGGACACCTGAACGCGGCGCTACCATACCTGCGGTGGTGGGGGAAGTCAAGGCGCGAATGGACGGCCAGCGGCAAACCAAGTCGTCCGGCGGACACTGCCCCTGGGGCGGCAGTGTCCGCCATCCGGGAGTTATTTCTTGTCGGCCAGCAGTTCCAGGGTGACGAGCACGTCCACGTCCTTGCCGAGGAGCCCCATCTTGTAAAACTTGCCGTCGCCCACCCCGAGCGCCAGCCGGTCAACGGTCAACCGGCCGTTGAAGCCGGCCACCTCCTTGCCCGGCGTGGTCGGGTGGTCCTTGACCCCGGCCAGGGTGAGCGGCAGGACCAGGTCATGGGTCTTGCCCATGATGGCCAGTTTTCCGGCCACCTGGTACACACCCCCGCCTGCGTCGGTGATCCCGGTGGAGCGGAAGGTGATCAGCGGGTGGGTGGCGGCGGCGAAGAAATCGGGCGAGCGCAGGTGTTCGTCGCGCTGGGCGATACCGGTGTCGATGGAGTTTGCCTTGATCTCGAAGTCGAACCGGCTCTCCTTGAGGTTGGCCGGGTCGAAGTGGACCGTGGCGGCGATGGCGGTGAAGCGGCCCTGGACCTTGGCGTAGATGTGATCGATGCTGAAGTAGACGTTGGAATGATCCGTGTCCAGTTCCCAGGCGCGGGCCGCGGCGGACGCGTGCTGGCCGGACAGCAGCAGGACGGCGAGGGTGAGGGCGAAGAGGAATTTGTGCATGACAGCCTCCGGTGTTGAGGATGGACAGTGGCCGCTGCCCACACCGGCTTGCTCTGGTCGAGGCTCCGGGACGGGCAGGGCAATATGCCTGTACTATGGGTCCGTATCCTCCCCGGCGCAAGTTGGCCGGTCCGTCTCGGCGCCGTTTGCCGGGGGAGGCGGTTCGGTGTCGCCTTTTGGCGGTGCGCCGAAGGCGATGGCGCAGGCATTCTCCTGCCAGCGTTCGATCTGGTCCCGGTACTCCTCCGGTCCGCATTCCAGCCCGCAGTCCCTGCAGGCGACCCGGGCGTTGGCTCAGCGGCCGCGGAGTTCGGCGCGGCCGCCGCAGAAGATGCAGGTCAGTTGCGGCATGCGAACACCTCGCCCCGTTGCGGGGTCATGCGGGATCCCGCGGGGTGGACTGCCGGGACGTTGGCCGGTTGTTTTTGAGGTACCTCTCGAGGCGGCGGCAGGTGCGGGCGAATTCGTCGAGTTCGCTGTCGCTCATCTGGTGAAAAAGATCCGGCAGGATGCCGCCGCCCGCCACGCACCGGGTGAGTTTGTCCAGCGGGTCGTCGGCGTATTCCTCGAACATGTTCACCCTGCTGACGATGGACCCGCCGAGCAGCCACAGGTTGTCACGGTGGAGGGCGAAGGTCCTTCGTGACAACCCCTCTTCGAGGAGCGCCTGCAGGAACTCGGCGAAATACGGCAGCAGCCTCCGGCCGTAGTCGAGGTCTTCCTCCATACCCATCCAGCGCTCCGGCCACTCGTCGAAATCCGGTGTCCAGGCGCGAAAATCCGTGGGCCGGGTGGTCTTCTTCCTGTTCATGGGTGTCCTCCGGGTGGCTGTTTCATGGTCCCGAAGCGGCGGCCGGCAGGGAGTCGACGAAGCGGGCCGCGTCCTCCAGGAGTTCCCCGACCAGGGCGGCCGGGGCCGCGCCGCCCTGGGCAAAACTCAACGCCCGCATGAGCAGGCCGACCTGCTCCTGGTCGAGGAGCCCCCGGGGCAGGGCCTCGCCATAGGCCCAGACGCCGACCTCGGCCCGGTTGAGCGGCGCCGCCAGGCCGGCCTTGTCGGCGGCGGCGCTGAGCAGGGCGGCGAACACCAGTTCGAGAGCGCTGTCGAACAGCTGCTGATCCACGAGCAGCCGCGCGGCGGTGAGCTTTTCCCGGGCCTGCCGGCGGAGCAGGGGTTCCGCGGCCGGACCGGCGGCGGTGGCGGCGTCAAAATAGGTTTCCGCCTCGGCCAGCGGTGAGCCGTTGCCGAGCCGCTGCAGGCCGCGCAGGGCCAGCCGGTCGATGAGTGCCACCGGCACCCGGGCGGACAGCTGCTCGGCCAGCCGGTCCGCCTCGGCGTCCACCCGGTCGAGCACGGCCACCAGCCCGCCGCCCGAGCCGAAGATCCGCTCGATGCGCGGCCCCAGGGCCTGCTGCAGGGTCTCGATGCACTGCCTGATGGCCAGGGTGGTGGAGTCCTCCGCGGGTGGCGGGGTTGGTACGGCTGCCGCGGCCGGTTGCGCCTCCGGCGGCGCCACCGGCTCGGCCTCGGTGGCCTCGGTCGCCGGCTCCTCCCTGGCCACCGGCCCGGCCAGATCCTCGACCAGGGTGTCCAAGAGCTTCTTGGAGACGCCGATCACGTCCTCGCTGGCGTCCTCGTTGACCACGTTGTCGAACAGATCCTGCTTGTTGCGCACCAGGGCGAACACCTGCTCCTCGTAGGAGTCCGCGGCCACCATGGTGATGATCTGCACCGTGCGCGTCTGGCCGAGTCGGTGGATGCGGGCGTTGCGCTGTTCGAGCACGGCCGGGTTCCAGGGCACGTCCAGGTTGACGAGCACCGCCCCGCTCTGCAGGTTGAGCCCGACCCCGCCGGCATCGGTGGACAGGAACACCTGCACCGAGTCGTCCTCGCGGAACCGGTCCATCAGCTCGCCGCGTCTGGCGGTGGGCACCCCGCCGTGCAGGCGCACGCAGCCCAGGCCCAGGCGCGCGATCCGGGCCTCGGCCATCTGTGTCATCCGCTCCCACTGGGAGAAGACCACCGCCTTGAGCCCGGACTGCAGGCAGACCTCGCTGAGGATGTCGGCCAGTTCATCGAGCTTGGGCGCGCCCCGGGTCTCCTTGTCCACCAGGCCGGCGGCGTTGCAGGCCATGCGCGCCTGCTGCAGGGCCGCGAGCAGCCGGTTCTGCTCGCTCGGGGTCAGCGGCCGGCGGCGGGCGATCTGCGCCAGGCAGCCGGCCGCGTTCATGGCCGCGTCGTGCAGCTCGCGCTGTTTGGGCGTCAGGACCACGTCCAGCCGCTGGACGATCCGCTCGGGCAGCTGTTCGCGCACCAAGCGCCGGTCGCGGCGCAGCATCACCGGCGCCAGCCGCTTGCGCAGTACGCTCAGGTTACGGTAGCCGAGCACCTTGCCGCGCTCGTCGGTGACGTGGAAGTCCACCAGGTAGCGCCACAGGGGCCCCAGCACCCGCGGGTCGACCACCTGCATGAGGCTGTACAGGTCCTCCAGCCGGTTTTCCAGCGGCGTGCCGGTGAGCACGAAGGCGTAGCGGCTGGGGATGCGCTTGACCGCGCTGGCGATCCTGGTGCGCCAGTTCTTGATGCGCTGGGCCTCGTCCATGATCACCAGGTCCGGGCACAGGGTCTCGTTGAGCACCGCCAGGTCGCGCAGGATGAGTTCGTAGTTGACGATGTGGCAGGCGGCGTCGCTCCGGTACTGGACACCCCGCTCCGCCGCCGGTCCCTGGATGATCTGCGTGGCCAGCCCGGTGAACCGCTCGATCTCCCGCGCCCACTGGTGCTTGAGCGAGGCCGGGCAGATGACCAGCACCCGCCGCACCCCCTCGTGCTCGCGCAGCCAGGCGGCCGCGGCGATGGCCTGCAGGGTTTTGCCCAGGCCCATGTCGTCGGCCAGCAGGGCCCGGCCGGTGCCGGCGAGAAAGGCCACGCCCTCGACCTGGTAGGGATAGAGGGTGGTCCGCACCCCGGGCAGGCGGCCGCCGGTGGCGAGGATCCGGCGCCGGATCTCGTCGGCGCGCAGCCGGTGGGCGGCCCTGGCGGCCAGGTGGCGGGCATAATCCAGGGCATCGTCGCCCAGGTGGAGGTCGGTGCGCTCCTCGACCAGTTCGGCGAAGCGGAAAAAGTCCTCCGGCAGACGGCCGCTGAACCGGCCGGAGCCGTCGAAATACCCGGCGAGCAGCGCCTCCAGCTCGGATGCCAACGAGGCGGTGCGGTGCAGGCGGATCTGCGGAGCCTCGTCCACGTCCCAGGCCAGCGACACGTAGGGGATGGGCGGCGGCAGCTTGCTGATTTTGTTGTAGTCGCGGCGCTTGGCGATCTTGTGCAGCACCGCCTCGATGTGCTTGCAGGTGCCGAGCTGGTTGACCTGGAAGTCCGGGCAGGTGCAGAGGTTGGCGCGCCGCTTGAGGCTGCGGATGGTGACCCGGTAGCGCCCGGAGAACGGGTTGTCCGCGCCGATGGTCTCGGCCTGCCACCGGCCGAACCAGGGCGTGCCGTCCAGGTGCTCGACCGCCACCTCGGTGCGGCCGCGCTTGATCCGCTCACGGATGGCCGTGTCCGCGGCCGAGTAGAGCTGGCCGCTCGCCTCCTGCTGCTCGGCGTAGGCAAGGAGCGCGGCCACCATGTGCGCGCAGACCGTCTCGCCGTCGGCACAGTCGCAGGCACACTGCAGGGCCTGCTCGGTCACGCTCACCTCGACCGTGCAGGGCATCTCCCTGTCCGCGTCCTCGACCTGGGCCCAGAGCAGCCCCTGGTCCTGGTCCACCGCGAGCACCCGATGCTCCTTGAAGGCGCGCAGCCCTTCCGCGACCGCGGCGGTGGCGGCCACGGCCGTCAGTCCTTCGTGGTCAAAGCAAAACGGGTCTTCCTGCTGCGGGACGACAGTGCACTGCATGGGCTCACTCCTGGGCGTTCAGGTTGGTGTCAATGGGTTGGGGCGGGCGAATAGGCGCCAGGTGCGCTTGGCCCTTAGCGGTCAATCGGTATTTTTGCAGGCGACTGTTGGGCTTGTCGGGGATGGTCATGG
>ERZ1645187.5379-NODE-5379-length-9992-cov-143.573513_pt1 | contig 9992 bp, 7 predicted proteins | sample MGYA00575352_ERZ1645187 | MGnify/ENA primary metagenome ERZ1645187 (study PRJEB40837, sample SAMN11349314) | freshwater sediment metagenome | isolation source: river sediment | host: Sediment | place: India: Wazaribad , New Delhi | collected 2017-02-21 ...
CGCCGCCGCCGACAAGCTGACGGTGCTGCTCGACTGGTTCGTCAATCCCGACCACACGCCGCTGATCGTCGCCCGCGACAAGGGGCTGTTCGCGGCGGAGGGGCTCGACGTCGAGCTGATCGCGCCGGCGGATCCGTCGGCGCCGCCGCGGCTCGTCGCCGCCGGACAGGCCGACGTCGCCGTCTCCTATCAGCCCGAGTTGCAGCTCGCGGTGAAGGAGGGGCTGCCGCTCGTCCGCTTCGCCACGCTCGTCGAGACGCCGCTCAACACGGTGATGGCGCTCGACGGCGGGCCGGTGAAGTCGCTCGCCGATCTGAAGGGGCGCAAGGTCGGCTTCTCGGTCGGCGGGTTCGAGGACGCGGTCCTCGGTTCGATGCTGGAGACGGTGGGGCTGAAGCTCTCCGACGTGATGCTGGTCAACGTCAACTTCGCGCTGACGACGGCTCTCGTCTCCGGCGAGGTCGACGCGGTCGTCGGCGGCTTCCGCAACTTCGAAGCGACCGAACTCGAACTGGCGGGCAAGAAGGCGGCCACCTTCTATCCGGAGGAGAACGGGGTGCCGGCCTATGACGAGCTGATCTACGTCGCGGCCAAGGCGAAGGCCGGCGATCCGCGTCTGCCGCGCTTCGTCGCGGCGGTGGAGAAGGCGACGCTGTGGGCGACCAACCATCCGGCGGAAGCCTGGGATCTGGTGCGCAGGGCCGACGCCAAGCTCGACGACGAACTCAATCGCCGCGCTTTCTTCGACACGCTGCCGCGCTTCGCCAAACGTCCCGGCGCCCTCGACGTCGGCCGCACCGAACGGCTGGCGGCGTTTCTGAAGGGGCGCGGCCTGATCGACACGGTGCCGCCGATCGGCGACTACGCGATCGTGGTGAAGTGACGGGCGGGCGTCGACCGGAGGGGGCGATCCCTCCGGCGGTTCGCGGCGTCCGCCGCTCGAAGCGGGCCATCGGAGCGCGTCGCCGTTCCTCGCCCCTCGGACGGAGGACGGCCGCGGGTCACCCCTTCTGGTAGTCCTTCACGTCGGAGAAGGTCAGCATCTCCCACCGGTCCTGCTCGTATTTGAGCGCGAAGGGCGAGGTGGCGAGGTGGACCGGGTCACCGTCGAGGTCGGTGCAGTTGGCCGAGGTGTCGCGGCGCGAGAACTCTTCGAGCTTGGCCGCATCGTCGCTCGTCACCCAGCGGGCGACCGCGAAGCGGGTCTGTTCGAAGGAGATCTCGAGCCCGTATTCGGCGGAGAGCCGTTCCTTCAACACGTCGAGCTGCAGGTTGCCGACGACGCCGACGATCGGCTGGGTGCCGTCGCGCGGCTGGAACACCTGGACGACGCCCTCTTCGGCCATCTGCTGGAGCGCTTCCTTCAGCTTCTTCGCCTTCATCGCGTCGCCGACGCGCACCCGGCGCAGGATTTCCGGCGCGAAGGACGGCACGCCGCGGAACACCAGATCCTCGCCCTCGGTCAGCGTGTCGCCGATGCGCAGCGTGCCGTGGTTGGGAATGCCGACGATGTCGCCGGCGAAGGCTTCGTCGGCGACCGTCCGGTCCTGGGCGAAGAAGAACTGCGGCGCCGTCAGGCCGATGGTCTTGCCGGTGCGCACCAGCTTGACCCGCATGCCGCGGGTCAACTTGCCCGAACACACCCGCATGAAGGCGATGCGGTCGCGGTGGTTGGGGTCCATGTTCGCCTGGATCTTGAAGACGAAGCCGGCCATCTTCGGTTCGCTCGCCTCGACGACGCGGGTCGCGGCGTGCTGTTCGCGCGGGGAGGGCGCGAAGCGGCCGAGCGCGTCGATCAGGTCCTGTACGCCCATGTCTTTCAGCGCCGAGCCGAAGTAGACCGGCGTCAGGTGTCCTTCCAGGAACGACTGCTGGACGTAGGGCTTGGCCGCGCCCTGCGCCAGCTCGACCTCGTCCTTGAACTGGGCGAAGTCGTGCGGCGGCAGCAGGGCCTCGATCTTCGGATCGCCGGGACCGGACACCGGGATCGACTGTTCGGCGTCCTTGAGGCGGATGGTGTTCGTGTCGAGGTCGTAGGTGCCGGCGAAGGCCTTGCCACGACCGATCGGCCAGCACTTCGGCGTGGTGTCGAGGGCGAGCGCGTTCTCGATGTCGTCGAGCAGCTCGAACGGGTCCATCGTCTCGCGGTCCATCTTGTTGACGAACGTGACGATGGGGATGTCGCGCAGCCGGCAGACCTCGACCAGCTTGAGAGTGCGCGCCTCGACGCCCTTGGCGGCGTCGAGCACCATGACGGCAGCGTCGACGGCGGTCAGCGTCCGGTAGGTGTCCTCCGAGAAGTCCTCGTGGCCGGGCGTGTCGAGCAGGTTGAACACCCAGTCGCGGTACTCGAAGGTCATGACCGAGGTCATCACCGAGATGCCGCGCTCCTTCTCGATCCCCATCCAGTCCGAACGCGTGTTGCGCCGGTCGCCCTTGGCCTTGACCTGGCCCGCGAGCTGGATGGCGCCGCCGAAGAGCAACAGCTTCTCGGTCAGCGTCGTCTTGCCGGCGTCCGGATGCGAGATGATCGCGAAGGTGCGGCGACGGGAGACGGGGTCGGCGGTGGTGTCGTGCGCCGGGAGATGAGCGGACATGAGCGGTCTCGGGAAGATCTCGGGCGCAGCCGTTCCGCGCGCGCCCCGTGGGAATGCCGGGGATGGGGGGCGGTGTCAACCGCCGCCGTGTGCGCTCACCCCGGGTTCGCTCTGGGAATCGGCCGATCCGGGCGCCTCCTCCCCGCCTTCGCCGCCGCAGACCAGTCGCCAGAACTCGAAGACGTCCGAACAGGGGACGCCGTCGTCGATCAGGCGCCAGTCCGGGGTGATCAGCCGTGGCAGGTCAGGGAGCGGGCGGCCCTCCGGCCAAGCGGCGTCGCCGATGATCAACTCGCGCAGCGTGGCGGGGAAGGTGGCCGGCCACAGCGTCGCATCGCCGAGGTAGACCGCGACAAGCGTCTCGAGCGTCGGGAAGCCGGAAAGATCGAGCCGCCGCAGCGCCGGCGCAGACCCGATGTCGAGGACGGCGAGGTTCGGCAGGCGGCCGAGTCGCGCGAGGTCGTCGATCGGCGTTTCGCCGAGGTCGAGGCGGCGGAGCGTCGTCGAGCCGGCGAGCGGCGAGAGGTCGGTGACGGCGGTGCGATCGATCTTCAGCTCGGCGAGAGCCGGCAGACGCGCCAAGGGCGAGAGATCGCCGACCTCGGTTCGGACCAGCGACAGGTGTTCGAGCCTCGGCGCGCCGGCGAGCGACGCGAGGTCGCGCACCCCGGTTCCGACGAGTTCGAGCCACCTCAGCCGCGGCAGGTGCGCCACGAAGCCGAGATCGACCAAGTCCGCCCGATCGTGGAATGCGAGCATCTCCACCCGTTCGGCGAGGTCCGGATCGATCGGTCGCCCGGCGAGGATCGCCTCGCGGATGGTCCCGTTGCGATCCGCGACCGCCCGCACCTCGGCGCGGATACGGTCGTCGTCGCTCACGCCGGCAACAGCTTGGCTGCCGCCCCCTTCTTCACCGCGTCCTGGACCTTTTCGAAGGCGCGGACCTCGATCTGACGGACGCGCTCGCGGGAGATGCCGAACTCGGTCGAGAGTTCCTCGAGGGTGATCGGGTCCTCGGCGAGGCGCCGCGCCTCGAAGATGCGGCGTTCGCGCTCGTTGAGGACGCCGAGCGCGCTGGCGAGCAGCGCCTTGCGGCCGTCGAGCTCCTGGGTTTCGCCGAGCTTGGTCTCCTGGTCGTCGGAATGGTCGACCAGCCAATCCTGCCACTCCGCGCCCTCCTCGTCGGCCCGGACCGGCGCGTTCAAGGAAGCGTCGCCGCCGAGACGGCGGTTCATCGACACGACGTCCTCTTCGGTGACGCCGAGCTTGGTGGCGATCTTCTTGACGTTGTCGGGGTGGAGATCGCCCTCGTCGAGGGCCTGGAGCTGGCTCTTCACGCGGCGGAGATTGAAGAACAGCCGCTTCTGGTTGGCGGTGGTGCCCATCTTCACGAGGCTCCACGAGCGCAGGATGTATTCCTGGATCGCCGCCTTGATCCACCACATGGCGTAGGTGGCCAGCCGGAAGCCCTTCTCCGGCTCGAAGCGCTTGACCGCCTGCATCAGGCCGACGTTGCCCTCCGAGATCACCTCGGCGATCGGCAGGCCGTAGCCGCGATAGCCCATGGCGATCTTGGCCACCAGCCGCAGATGCGAGGTGACGAGACGTTCGGCGGCCTTGGGGTCTTCGTGCTCGCGCCAACGCTTGGCGAGCATGTATTCTTCCTGCGGCTGCAACATCGGGAAGCGGCGGATCTCGTCGAGATAACGCGAGAGGCCGCCTTCGAGCGAGGCGAGCGCGGGAAGTGACGTCGTCTGGGCCATGGGATGAGCGCCCTCGTGTGGTTCGGGATCTTCGCTTTCGATCCCGAGGTGCCCCCCGTCGCGGGCTGGCCCCTCGTTCGACCGGCGCCCACTCCGTGGCACGCCGGAAACCGATCATAGAGCAACTCATGGCGAAAACGCGACCGCTTCCCGCATCACATCGCCGGGAGGCGACGGTGAGACGCAGGGGGCTCGGCCGGGGAACGGATACCGGGGGATCGCTACTCGCCCCGGCGTCGGAGAGACGATGGCGCTCTCCTCCGGTCCTCTCCCTCCTGGAGGGGGAGAGACGGAGAGGGGGGCTGGGGGCACCGCCGACTCCGAAGTTCGAGGAAAGGTCGCGCCCCCTCTCCCTGTCCCTCCCCCTCCAGGGGGGAGGGGACGCGAGTGGTGGGGATCGTCGACGCCTCACGCCCCGTACCCGGCTCAGGGGCGGTAAGTCGGGTGTTCGGCGTGACGCTTCAATTCGGGCTTCGCCACAGCCGCGTCGGATCGAAGGCGGCGACGTCGGCGAGGAGTTCGATGAAGCCGGTCACCGCGTGATCGATCGCCGCCTCGCCCTTGGCGGCGGTGGCGAGGATCGCCGCGCCCATCGCGCCGGTCGGGTTGAGGTCCTGCGCCTTCCAGCCGAATTGGCTGGGGCCATAGGCGCGCAGGTGGGCGAACTCCTTCTCGAACTGCATCTGGGCCGAGGGGAAGTCGGCGAGCCTCTCGAAGCGGACGAGGTCCGGGCGCAGCGCCATCACCATCGAGGTCTCGATGTCGCCGCCGTGGATGCCGAACTTGCGCTCGCGCTCGTCGAAGAGCCCATGCGGCCGGCCGAAGCGCGACCACGAGGTGGCGACCGCCAGCATGTCGTGGCGGACGCGAAGCTCGCGGGTGACGAGGTCCATGATCGGCACGTTGCCGCCGTGGGCGTTGACGATCACCAGCTTCTTCAATCCCGCCCGCGCCACGCAGGCGCCGATCTCCAGCCACACCTTGACGACCGTGTCCCAGTCGAGCGTCAGCGTGCCGGGCGAGGAGACGTGCTCCACCGACCAGGCGATCGATTGGACGGGGAGGAACACCGCCGGCAGGTTCGACGGCAGGCGCTCGATGGTGCGCTCGACGTGGCCCTCGGCGATGATCGTGTCGGTGGCGAGCGGCAGGTGGGCCCCGTGCTGCTCGATCGCCGCGACGGGAAGCACGGCGATCCACTCCGAAACGTTCGGCCGGCGGAAGTCCTCGGTGGTCAGTTCCGACCAGTGGCGCCGTGGCGGCATGGGAGATTTCCTTTCCTCGCGGGTCTGCGCCCACGTTTCCCGTCTCGCGCCGAAGGCGCCCTCCCTTCTCCCCTTGCGGGAGAAGGTGCCCGAAGGGCGGATGAGGGGTCTGGACCTCTCCTCCGCACGCACGTCGAGCGGATACGCCCCGCCCCCTCATCCGGCGCTTCGCGCCACCTTCTCCCGCAAGGGGAGAAGGGTTCCGGCCTCCGGCCGGTGATGAGATGTGCCCTCTAGAGGAACCGCTTCGCCGCCTCCCCATGTTCCCACCTGAGGCGCGCCACGTCCACATCGACCGGCATGCCGTCGACCACCTTCCAGGTGCCGGCGATCATCACCCGGTCGGCCCGGTGCGCGCCGCACAGGACCAGCGCGGCGAGCGGATCGCCGGCGCCGGAGAAGCGCAGCTCGTCGAGGGTGAAGAGCGCCAGATCCGCCTCGAGCCCGACGGCGATGCGGCCGATGTCGTTCCGCCCGAGACACCGCGCCGAGCCCTCGGTCGCCCATCTGAGTGCGTCGAGATGGGTCACCGTCGCGTCGTAGGTCAGGCGGTTGATCATCAGGGCGTGGCGGACGCCCTCCATCAGGTTGGAATTGTCGTTCGAAGCCGAGCCGTCGACGCCGAGGCCGACGGCGACGCCAGCCGCCTCGAGTTCGCGCGTTCGGCAGTGCCCCGAGGCGAGCACCATGTTCGAGGTCGGGCAGTGGCAGACGCCGACCCCATGGCGCCCCAGGCGGCGCATCTCGTCGTCGTTGAAGTGGATGCCGTGGGCGAGCCACGTCCGGTCGGTCATCCAGCCGACCTCTTCGAGATAGTCGACCGGGCGGCATTGGAACTGCGCGAGGCAGAAGTCGTTCTCGTCGTTGGTCTCGGCGAGATGGGTGTGGAGCCGGCAGTCGTGCTTGGCGGCCAGTTCCGCCGTCTTGGCCATCAGCGACTTGGTCACCGAGAAGGGCGAGCACGGCGCCAGCGCGATCTGGGTCATCGACCCCGGCTTCGCGTCGTGGAAGAGCCCGATCACCCGCTCGCTGTCAGAAAGAATCGTGTCCTCGTCCTGCACCGCGGCCTCGGGCGGCAGGCCGCCGTCCTTCACCGAGAGGTTCATCGAACCGCGCGACACGGTCATGCGCAGGCCGAGCGCGCGGGCCTCGTCGACCTCGATGTCGACCGCGTCCTCGAGCCCCTTGGGGAAGACGTAGTGGTGATCGGCGGCGGTGGTGCAGCCCGACATCATCAGCTCGGTGCCGGCGAGGCGCACCGCCAGCCGAAACGTCTCGGGCGAGAGCCCCTTCACCCAGATCGGATAGAGCGCCTTCAGCCAGGGAAAGAGCTCCTTGTTGATGGCGTCCGGATGGGCGCGGGTCATCGTCTGGTAGACGTGGTGGTGGGTGTTGATCAGCCCCGGCAGCACGACGTGGCGCGAGGCGTCGAACACCGCGTCGACGGGGGCGAGCGGCTCGCGACCGCGTCCGACCAGCTCGACGATGCGGGTGCCGTCGACGACGAGGCCGCGCTCGGCGCCTTCCGCCAGGATCGCCAGCGGGTCCTTCAGCCACAGTCTCATGATGCCTCCTCGCCGATCGCCGTCCCGCGAGACTAGCGGATCGCGCGGCCGGGCGCACCGGGCGGCGGACGAACGAAGCGGCCGGCGGATCGTCTCCGCCGGCCGCTCGGGATCTCGGATGTCGGGCCGTGCCTCAGGCCTTGATCACGCTGCGCTCGATCGAGGTGACGAGATCGGCGGGCAGGTGCAGCCGTTCGGCGAGGGCGGCGAGATAGGCGCGCTCGATCGGCTGATCGGGGTCCATGGCGAGCAGCGAGGCGGCGTAGAGATGGGCGGCCTCCTGCTGGTTGGTGGCCAGCGCCGCGACGCGGTCGACGTCGATCGGGGCGGCGAGTTCGGTGTCGAGGAAGGCCTTGGCGGCGCCCTCGAGTTCGCCGACGCGGGCGAGGATGGCGGCGCGCTCGGCATCGTCGATGTGACCGTCGGCCTTGGCGGCCTGGATCATGGCGATGATGGTGGAGGCGGCGAGCTTCTGCTCGGCGGCCGGTTCGAGCGACGCCGGAGCCTCCGCCGGGGCAGGGGCGGCGGTCGGGGCGGCGCTCTGGGCCTGCCAGTTCTGCCAAGCCTTCCAGGCGAGGCCGCCGACGGCGGCGAGGGTGCCGACCTTCACCGCGGTGCCGCCGACCTTGCGGCCGGTCTCGGTGCCGACGAGCAGGCCGAGCAGGCCGCCGGCGATGGCGCCGACCTTGAGGCCGTCGGCGTTCTTGGCGACGAAGTCCTTGGCCTCGGCGACCTTGTCGGCGCCGACGACGCGGCCGGCGGTCTCCTCCAGCGAGGAGAGGCCCTGGCCGAGCAGGTCCTTGCCCTTGGCGAGGGTGTCGGCGCCGACCAGACCCTCCACCGTCCTGCTGCCCTGATCGATGTAGCCCTTGGCGGTGGCGGCGGCCTGGGGGCCGAGCAACTGCTCCAGGAGACGGGTGGCGTCGAACATCGGGAAACCCTCCGGGAAGAGCCGTCGGCGGCGCCGAACGGCGCGGGCGTCCGCCGCGCGCGAGAACCGCGCGCCGACCCGCGGACGAGGACGGCCCGCAGGATCTGATCCCGCGGGTGGTCGATTTCAAGATCGCGCGCGGCGCGCGACGCAAAGATTTCCGCAGCGGAATGGCGGGGGCGCTGGGAGCCCGGGCGCGGTCAGGCGGCGCGGACCGCCGTCTCGGGCCGGCCGGTGGCGACCACCATGCCGTGCGCGGAGGTGAGCGCCCCTTCGGCGAGCTCGAGAGCGAGGAAGCGCGGGCGCTCCACCGGACCGGGCAGGTCGAGACCGTTGGTGAGGCCGGCGTCGAAGCCGAAGCGCGCATACCAGGGCGCGTCGCCGACCAGCATGATCGCGCGATGGCCGAGGCGGCGGGCCCGTTCGATCGCCACCCGCATCAGGGCGCCGCCGAGGCCGAGCGACCGGGCGTCGGCGTCGACCGCGATCGGGCCGAGCATCAGCCCGGCGCCGGCCGAGCCGAGGTCGACGTGCCACAGCCGCACCGTCCCGATCAGGCGGCCATCGGGGCTTTCCGCCACCAGGGCGAGGCCGTCGGCGGGCCGGCGGCCTTCGCGCAGACGTTCGCAGGTCTTGGCGAAGCGGGCCGGGCCGAAGGCGGCGTCGAGCAGGCGCTCGCGCGGCGCGACGTCGGCGGCGCGCTCGTCGCGGACGAGGAAGCCGGGGGAGGCGAGGGGAACGAGACGGGCGGTCATGGCCGTGGTCCTCGGAAAGCGAGCGGACGACGACCCTCGTGCCGGGAGACCCGGCCGGTCGGGAGCGGCTGATCTGGGAGAGCCGGCCCTCGCGAGGGCCGGCGCGGCGTCAGATGACGTAGCTCTTCAGCGGCTGGAAGCCGTTGAAGGCGACCGCCGAATAGGTGGTCGTGTAGGCGCCGGTGCCTTCGATGAGGACCTCGTCGCCGATCTCGAGGCTGATCGGCAGCATATACGGGGTCTTCTCGTAGAGCACGTCGGCCGAATCGCAGGTCGGGCCGGCGAGGACGCAGGGCGCCATGGCGTCGCCGTCGCGGGTGGTGCGGATCGGGTAGCGGATCGCCTCGTCCATGGTCTCGGCGAGACCGCCGAACTTGCCGATGTCGAGATAGACCCAGCGCACCTCGTCCTCGTCGCTCTTCTTGGAGACGAGCACGACTTCCGACTTGATGATGCCGGCGGAGCCGACCATGCCGCGGCCCGGCTCGATGATCGTCTCGGGCGTGTGGTTGCCGAAGTGGGTGAGGATGGCATCGGAGATGGCCTGGGCGTAGGCCTGCACCGCCGGTACTTCCTTGAGATACTTCGTCGGGAAACCACCGCCGAGGTTGACCATGCGCAGCTGGATGCCGCGCTCGGCCATCTCGCGGAAGATCCAGGCGGCGGAGGCCACGGCCTCGTCCCAGGCGCCGGTGTCGCGCTGCTGCGAACCGACGTGGAACGACACGCCATAGGCGTCGAGGCCGAGACGGTGGGCGTGCTCGAGGACGCGCGGCGCCATCTTCGGCTCGCAGCCGAACTTGCGGCTGAGCGGCCACTCGGCGCCGGCGCCGTCGGAGAGGATGCGGCAGAAGACGGCCGAGCCGGGCGCGGCGCGGGCGACCTTCTCGACCTCGGCCTCGCAGTCGACCGCATAGAGGCGGACGCCGAGCTCGAAGGCGCGGGCGACGTCGCGCTCCTTCTTGATGGTGTTGCCGAAGGAGATGCGCTCCGGCGAGGCGCCGGCGGCGAGCGCCATCTCGACCTCGGCGACCGAGGCGGTGTCGAAGCACGAGCCGAGCTCGGCGAGGAGGGCGAGCACCTCCGGCGCCGGGTTGGCCTTCACCGCGTAGAAGA
>ERZ1645187.5380-NODE-5380-length-9992-cov-27.799738_pt1 | contig 9992 bp, 8 predicted proteins | sample MGYA00575352_ERZ1645187 | MGnify/ENA primary metagenome ERZ1645187 (study PRJEB40837, sample SAMN11349314) | freshwater sediment metagenome | isolation source: river sediment | host: Sediment | place: India: Wazaribad , New Delhi | collected 2017-02-21 ...
TTTGAAGAAGCCTTCGATACCGCCTTTGCGGAGGATTGTCCCGGCCGGAGATTCAGCCTGTGGGATCTTTCTCTGTATATCCGCTAATCGTTTATTTATTGTATTCTGATTTGGTGTATTTCTTAGGTACATGTTTTGTTTAATTATCTTCCATAAAGAAATAGTCATCGTCTTTTGCTGTTTTTATTTTATAAACTAAAAATAACAGAACTAAAAACAAACATGAAATTGTAATTGTTGAACCTTGGTTGAAACGTTGGAGTGTATTTGCAAATATAATCTTAGTTGTAGTAGCATTTAGGTTATAATAAACTAACATGGTGTCATTTGTTTTATAAGTATCGTATTCTTTTTTATTTACATAACCTTCATCTGTAATTGTATCCTCTTGCCATTTAAACTTTAGTTTAAGCATATATGAATCACCATCTGTATTGTAGTTTATGTATTTTTCAAAAATAATTGCCTTATATAATTTCTTTTCTGTAAGAAAATTACGTTCATATAGTTCATACAAAATCAAGAATTCTATAAAACAAATAATGCATAATACAATAATATAGATTTTTTTTGCTTTCATAAATCAAACTATTTCCCAAGTGGATTTCTGCCATCAACAGGTCTTATCACCTATTGGCTTGACAGCATTCAATAAATTTAAAAAATAAATCTTATTACACAGGATTAAGATTTCTTTCAGTTGGCTATATTTTTGTATGTGCAATACGGCATGTGACACTGCGCTAAAACACCTGCCGCAGGTTTATTTGTAGTATTCCGCCTTCGTGTATTTTTTAGGTACATATTTTCTGTTCAACAGCGGTTCTGTGCGCTTGTTCAGGAATGACTCACCGTCTTTACGGTCTCTGTTGATCAGCGGTTCCGTACGTTTGTTAACCAGTTTTTTGTTGGGGTCAAAGTTGGGATTTACTTTCTTAACGGTTGTTGTATTGCTTTTTTGTGGCGGATTGCCTGCAAATGAACGGTGGCTGCATACAAAGAAGATAACCAATACGGCGAAGATGGCTTTGAGGTGTTTGCTGTAGTTTTTCATGGTGTTTATTTTTTTGATTTGTTTGATGATGTAAAGATAGTACGCACTTTTTTCCGCGACTTCAGGGGAAAATGCCGGTATGAAAATTCAGGGTTTTCCTTAGGGTAAAAAAACGGCAGCAAATGATTTACAGATAATCCGCCAAAGCCTTTTCCAGCAAAGTAAGATCAGGCATGAACAGTGTGAAGCCATCCGCATGCTCCAATTGTGTCAAAGCTTCTTTTACAGAAAGCGCGGATTGCGAACAAGCAACGGCTTGTCCTGTCGCGGACAGCGACTGAGCCAGAAATTCCTGTTCCGTCTGTCCTTCTGCCGGAATAAGAATGGCCTTTTTCCCCAGTACCGCCAGGTCCATGACGGTTGAATAACCTGACCTGCAGATGATGGCACCGGCTTTCTGCAATGCGGAAAACAGGTCGTTGGTGTTCAGGTATGAAATAACAGTGAGCGGTCCGTCTTGTGTAATAGTCTGCTGTGCCGTTTTGCCTTGCACCAATACAGATTTCAGTGGCAATGCCCGAAGTTGTTTCGTCAGTTTTTTTTCCAGTTCACTGCGTTGCGGCTCGGGGCCGGACAAAACCGCCAGTACATCAAAGTCCAGGTCGTCAATAAAGGAAGCCTGTTTGATATAGCCGCTGAATCGGCTTTGTATGCCGATATATTTTGCCGGCAGAGGAAAGGATATGCCGTGTGATAATTTTCCGGATAAATTGCTATTGCTTTCCTCGTCCGGAATCCATAAGGCGTCGAAACGTTTTATCTGCTGTAAATGCAGCCGCAGAAAAACGGGATTCATCCACTGAAAAGGAGTGGGTGCCTGCAGTGCAACCTGATGACAGATAAAAATGCTTTTCACGTCATGATGACGCACGCCGTAGCGGTTATCAGAAATAATAAGTCCGATTTTTTCACGTGCTGCAATCTCCGCCGTCATCTTGTTTTCTGCTTGTATGGTGCGCAGGATTTTGGGTGTCTGTAACAGCGCATGAAACGATGCGTTCCTGCCCGAAGGATAGGTGATATTATAACCCGGCAATTCGTAGTAAGTAAGGTTAGGGTATTGTTCCTTTAGCAAGTAGAGAGAATCGCCGTTGCCGGCAATGACCACGCGTTTTCCTTTCCGCAGGAGCATATCTATCAGCGGCATGCAGCGGGTGGCATGTCCGAGTCCCCAGTCGAGCGGAGCAATTAATATGTTACCGGTGTTTCCCAAGTGACTTGATAGCATCTAAAAATAGGAAATAAAGTGCAATCCGTTATCGCAGTTTTCTGCCTTTCCAGGTGTAGGGCAAAATATTGCCGAGTGTGCCTACAAACGGAATGTACCAGATATGCCACAGTTCGCTGAGCAGGAAGGTTTTCATCAGGTCGGTGCGTCTGAAGAAGGAAGCGGCGCTTGATAAAAAGAAAAAATCGGTGACCGTTTTTGCAATTATCTGTATAATCAGTACGATGGCAATAATCAATGCCGGCAGGAAATTAATCAGCCCGATTAAAGTCGGATTGGGGAACAGCATTGAATGAACAACATTCCACAGAAAATAAAAGGCATTGAGCCAGATACTCAATACAAACAGATACACCAGGCCTAATATTAGTGTGATGCGTTTATCCTGATAGCTGCCGGATTTACTGGTCCAGCGGAAACGTTGTTGCAGAAATTCGCGCAATGTCGGCATGGGCGGCGTATAGACGATGGCCTTTTCATGTTTCAGAAAATGAACGCCGCCCCGGAACTGCTGTGCAATTTTATAGACCAGCAGCATATCATCGCCACTGGCTTTATCATCAATACCCTGATAGCCATTCACTTGCAGAAAAGCCGCTTTTTCATACGCCAGATTGGCGCCGTTGGCCATATTATACATTTCCATTTCCAGGGATGCCGCCGTGATGGCCTGCATGCCGCAGAAATCCAGTGTCTGAAATTTTTCGAAAGAAGATTTATCCTGATAAAAACAAACCGGCGCAGCAATCAGCTTGCACGGGTGCTGTTCATATTGTGTAACGATGCTGCGTATCCAGTCTTTCTGTACGCGGCAGTCAGCATCCGTCGTGATAATCAAGTCGCCTTTGGCGAGCTGTACCGCGGCTTCTATCGCCCTTTTTTTGTAAGCGGAAGTCTGGTGGGCATCCGGCAGCAATGCCGACAATTGTTGAATATGAATGCGCTTGTCGCGGTCCGCGAATTCCTGTACTACCGCCAGTGTGTTGTCTTCGGAGTGGTCGTCAATGACGATGATTTCGAGCAGCTGTTCCGGATAGTTGATTTGCGAAAGATCGTACAGAATACCTGTGATGCGTGTAGCTTCGTTTCTTGCGGGAATAATGACGGTAACGGCTGTTTTTACATCCGTTGCAAGGGCTGTCTCCGTTGGCAGGGCGTTCCACTCACGGCGATAGGACACCATAATTCCGATGTAGAAAATGGTGAGTAAGACAGAGGTGAGTATCCAGAACAACATAAGGCGTAATTACAGCAAGTATCAGTGATTAAATATAATGAAAAAAATCTGCATGCTGTGATTCCATTCCAGGAACTTATATCTCTATGCCGGCGTATTCGCGCAGGATATCATCGAGAATAGCGAAAAGTTCTTCCTCGTCGTTGGTGGTAACGAGTTTGGTGCGGTAAGGTTTGATATTGGGCAACCCGCGAAGATAGTTGGCGTAATGTTGTCGCATTTCCAGTACACCCAACACTCTTCCCTTCCATTCGATAGACTTGCTGAGGTGTTTTTTCACTACGTCAATGCGTTCTTCCAGCGCAGGTTCCGGTATGATGCTGCCGTTATCCAGAAAGGCTCTCACCTGACGGAAAATCCACGGCGACCCGATAGCAGCTCGACCAATCATAATGCCGTCCACGCCATATCTGTTCTTGTATTCGAGTGCTTTCTGCGGAGAGTTGATATCGCCGTTTCCGAAAATCGGAATGCGCATCCTGGGATTGTTCTTTACTTCCGCAATCAGGGTCCAATCTGCCTCGCCTTTGTACATCTGTTTGCGAGTGCGTCCGTGAATGCTGAGCGCCTGTATGCCGATGTCCTGCAGGCGTTCGGCTACTTCCACGATATTTTTGGAATTGTCATCCCAGCCCAGGCGCGTTTTTACGGTCACGGGCAGTGATGTGGCCTTCACGACTTGTTCTGTCAATCGCACCATCTTGGGAATATCCTGCAGGATGCCGGCACCGGCCATTTTACACACGACTTTATTGACCGGACATCCGTAGTTGATGTCAATTAAATCGGGTTGTGCCTGTTCGACAATGCGGGCACTTTCCACCATGGCATCTTCTTCTCCACCGAATATCTGTATGCCAATCGGCCGTTCATAATCGTAGATATCCAGTTTTTGCATGCTTTTCGCGGCGTGCCGGATAAGTCCTTCGGAGGAGATGAACTCCGTGTACATCAGGTCGGCGCCATATTGCTTGCATACCGCACGGAATGGCGGATCGCTCACATCTTCCATGGGTGCGAGGAGCAGCGGAAATTCGCCCAACGATATATTGCCGATTTTTACCATTTTTTTGCGTGTAGATTGCGACAGGAAATGCAGGCCTCGGCCTGTATTCTATTTCTTATCTTTGCACAAAGATACGACTAATGACAGAAATCGGAAATAAAGATACCTTCCGCACTGAAAAGACGGGTGGCCGCATCAGCAACCTGTCGCCGGATGTGCAGTTGCTGATATGGTGGGGGTTGTTTTTGGGTATGTTTTTCGTGGCGCAAATCGTCAGCAGCATCGTGATAGTGGCCTTTTATCAGACTGCGGAGATAGGTGATCTGGCGAAAAATCCCGATAACCTGAATCCACTGCGCTATGCCCAGATGATGGCTACCCTCATCGGATTTCTGCTGCCGGCGCTTATCTTTCAGCGACTGAAATTCGGCAAGGAAACCGGATTCAATCATGCAAATGCCGTGTTTCCGATGTATCTTTTATTGCTGGTGCCAGCTATGTTGTACACGCTGTATGCGGTGATTGATATTTCTTTCTTTGTCAATAAATGGATGCCCTGGAGCGACTGGATGAAAGATGCCCAGCAGCAATATAAGGCATTGGTGGAGGCCATCATGGATAATACATCTGTCAGCGTGCTGGTGCTGAATCTGATTACGGTGGCTGTGCTGCCTGCAGTGGCGGAAGAACTGTTGTTCAGGGGTTCCCTGCAGCGCCTGCTGACGGAAAGGATGAATATACATGTGGCGGTATTGATTTCTTCTGTTTTCTTCAGCCTTATTCATTTTGAATTTTCCGGATTTCTGCCGCGGGTGATACTCGGGATGTTCCTGGGATATTTGTTTTATTATACCGGCAATATTATGGTTAGTATTTTTGCGCATCTCGTCAATAACGGCGCGCAGGTTATCTTTATGTACCTGAATAAAATCGGAATGTATAAGATCAATGTGGATGATCCCGTGATGCCCAAAACGGGGGAATTCATTCTTTACACGGCGACCTTTGCGGTATTATGGGCTGTTTTTATCATTTTACTCAAAAAGAAAAAATGAGTAACTTTGTCAGATGAGTCAGTTGCAACAGGTGGCTGTATGTAGTTGATAAAATCCTTAAATAGCAGACATGGGCGATATCACCACGCGGGTAATTACCGGTATTTTTTTTCTGATTGTCATGATTGGCGGTGTTGTATGGAATGAATATTCTTACCTCGTCCTGTTTTCTCTCTTAGTGGTGTTGTGTATCAACGAGTATCACGCCATCATCCACTCTATTCTGGCTTCTTCCGAAAAATGGAAAACGACCTACAAACTTATCAATACTATTTTCAGTGTCGTTATTTTCGGGATTGTGTTTATGGTAGCCAGTAAAAAAATCGCCCTTATTTCATTGTCGCTGGTATGTGGCTTCCCGCTGACGTGGCTGGTGATAGAAATGTATACCAAGAGTGAAAAGCCATTCTATAATGTATGCCTGAACTCCATGGCCATTTTTTATCTGGCCATTCCGTTGTCGTCGGCCTCGCTGCTGGCATTTCACGCCGGAGAATACAGTTGGCACTATCTGCTGGCTATCATGGTATTTGCGTGGAGCAATGATTCCTTTGCCTATCTGTTTGGAAGGTTCTTTGGCAAAAACAAACTGTTTGAGCGTATTTCCCCGAAAAAAACCTGGGAAGGCTTCTTTGGTGGCGTAGTAGGTGCGGTGCTATTCGCTTATATCATCTATCTGCTGTTCCCAAGATGGACCGGATATGAAGTCAGCCTCACGACGTATGTCATCCTGGCTGTCATTACTTCCATTACCAGTACCTACGGCGATCTGGCGGAAAGTATGATAAAACGCAATATGGATATCAAGGATTCCGGAACGGCACTACCCGGACACGGCGGTTTCCTCGACCGATTTGATGGTCTTATCTTCTCCTTGCCGGCCTGTACGGTGTACCTGACCTTTTTTCTGTAAGCTTATTGAACGATTACCTGATTGCCCATCATCTTGCGGAGGTTCAGCAGCGCATAGCGCATGCGACCTAATGCCGTATTGATATTCGTGCCGGTCATTTCCGCGATTTCCTTGAAACTTAAATCTGCATAGTGTCGGAGAATCAGCACTTCCTTCTGATCCGCAGGCAGCAGATTAATCATTTCCCGCACCTGCAAGGCGTTTTGTTCCCGGATGATTTTATCTTCCTTGCTTTCTTCCGACAGTTTTAATAATCCGGAAAAATCTTTTCCGTCGCTATCCACAAAAACAGGCATGCGCTTGTTGCGGCGGAAGTGGTCCATGCAGAGATTATTTGCAATCATCATCACCCAAGGCAGAAATTTGCCTTCCTCATTGTATTTCCCCTGATGCAGACAGTCGATGACTTTGTAGAACGTATCCTGAAACAGGTCTTCTGCCAGCGCACGGTCTTTCACCCGCATGAAAATAAATGTAAAAATTTTGCGCTGATGTTTTTTCAGCAAGGTAGCGAGCGCATTTTCATCCCCGTTTACATATCTTTGGATGAGCTCATGGTCGGTTTGAACAATAGGATGCATGGTGTCTGTTTTTTGTGGGTGATACAATTAGCCGTGTGCATGTAGATATTGTTCAAATAAGTATTGTGTTACGTGAGTTAATTTGACTCAAGATTAATAAACAAAAACGATTTAAGTATTGTCATTAACAGTATTTAACGCAAAGAGAAGAGGTGTTTTATGGCAAAGAATGCAAAAATAACGGTTAATAGGGAGGCCAGAATTTTTATAAAAGGGGCACGCACCCACAATCTGAAAAATGTGGATGTAGAAATACCCAGAAATCAACTGGTAGTCGTTACCGGTGTATCCGGTTCCGGCAAATCATCGCTCACCATCGACACCTTATATGCCGAAGGGCAACGCCGCTATGTGGAATCACTTTCTTCGTATGCGCGCCAGTTTCTAAACCGGATGGATAAGCCGGATGTGGATTTCATTAAAGGACTTTCACCCGCTATTGCCATTGAACAAAAGACGACTACCGGCACCACGCGTTCCACGGTCGGCACGCTCACCGAAATCTATGATTACCTCAGATTGCTGTATGCGAAAATCGGCAAAACCTATTCACCGGTATCTAATAAACTGGTGATGCGGCATGAAGTATCGGATGTGATCAAAGAAATCGGAAAACTGGACGAACAGACACGCATACAGATACTGGCGCCTTTGCAGGAAATCAACGCCGCCAAAATCGGGGCGATGCAGAAAGACGGTCTGCAGCGCCTGCTGATACAGGACGAAGTGATTCGAATAGAAGATATTGATGATAAAAACATTGCGGAACTCAACCGCAAAAGAGAAAAATATATCCTCGTAGACAGAGCGACGGCAGACCGTTCGGAAGAGAATGTGTACCGGCTGGCAGACTCCGTCAGCATGGCATTTTCGGAAGGCAATGGAGAGTGCGTGCTTGATATTCCCGGACAAAGCAAGCTGTTTTTCAGCAATCGCTTTGAGATGGATGGTATACAGTTTGAAATGCCGTCTCCGCAGTTTTTTAATTTCAATTCACCTTACGGTGCCTGTCCGACCTGCGAAGGATTCGGCACCATACTCGGCATCGATCACGATCTGGTGATTCCGAATAAACAGCTTTCCGTTTACGAAGATGCGGTAGTGTGCTGGAAAGGCGATGTGATGAGCGCATGGAAAAAACAACTCATCCGAGGTGCTTCGAAATGCGATTTTCCGATACACAAACCCATTGCCGAACTCACACCGGCGCAATACAAAACGCTGTGGGATGGCAATGAACATTTTCAGGGCATCCGCGCTTTCTTCAAGGACGTGGAATCGCAGACCTACAAGATACAATACCGTGTAATGCTGGCGAAATACAGAGGCCGCACCGCCTGCGATCAATGCAATGGCACGCGACTGCGGCCGGATGCGGCGTATGTGAAAATCAGCGGCAAATCTATCGGAGAATTGCTGCTGATGACCATTCGGCAGCTGCACGCCCATTTTACCGCGATGCAACTTGATACACACGACAACAGCATTGCCTCACGCATTCTGCTGGAAATCAGAAACAGGCTGCAGTTTATGATGGATGTGGGACTCGATTATCTCACACTCAGTCGCTTTTCCAACACGCTTTCCGGTGGAGAAACGCAACGCATCAACCTCACCCGTTCGTTGGGCAGCAATCTGACGGATTCGCTGTATATCCTGGATGAGCCGAGTGTCGGACTGCATCCGCACGATACAGGCCGCCTGATCAGTGTACTGCGCTATCTCCGCGATCTGGGCAATACCGTTATTGTCGTGGAGCACGAAGAAGATGCCATTCGCTCGGCGGATTATCTGATTGACGTCGGCCCGTTTGCCGGCAGTCTCGGAGGAGAAATCGTGTTTGCGGGCAATGCGAAAGATATCATCAAAAATCCGGTGAGCCTTACCACACAATATCTTACCGGAAAAATGCAGATAGAGATTCCCAAAAAGCGCCGCAAACCGGTGAATTTTATTCAAATCAAAGGAGCGCAACAAAACAATCTCAAAAATATAGACGTAGCTATTCCACTCAATGCGCTGAGTGTAATAACGGGCGTTTCGGGCTCCGGCAAGACAACGCTCATAAAGCAGATTTTGTATCCGTATCTCAAAAGTCAGCTGGAGGGATTCGGCGAAAAGCCGGGCTTGTTCAGAGAGATTTCCGGATATAAAAACAAGCTCAAAAAGATTGAATTTGTCGACCAGAATCCGATTGGCAGAAGTTCACGCAGCAATCCGGTGACGTATATCAAAGCGTATGATGCCATCCGCGATTTGTTTGCATCGCAATCGCTGTCTAAGATACGGGGCTATCAGCCCAAACATTTTTCCTTTAATGTGGAAGGCGGTCGCTGCGATGCCTGCGAGGGCGAAGGCGAACAGATTGTGGAAATGCAATTCCTGGCGGATGTGCATCTGCAATGCGAAGTGTGCGGCGGCAAACGTTTTAAACAGGAAATTCTGGAAGTAAATTACAATGAAAAAAATATTGCCGATGTGCTGGAACTAACCGTTGATGATGCCATTCTGTTTTTTAAAGATAAAAAAGAGGTGGTGGCGCGACTGCAGCCCTTGCAGGATGTAGGGTTGGGTTATATTCACCTCGGGCAAAGCAGTTCGACGCTGAGCGGTGGAGAAGCACAGCGGGTGAAACTCGCGTCTTTTCTGGGAAAGGGAGCTGCCAAAGATCCGGTATTATTTATTTTTGATGAACCGACCACCGGATTGCATTTTCACGATATCAGTAAGTTGCTGAAGGCATTTTACGCGCTCATAGAAATCGGACATACGGTGATTGTCGTGGAGCACAATATGGATGTGATAAAATGCGCCGACTGGATAGTGGATCTGGGGCCGAAAGGCGGTGAAGAAGGCGGAAATCTCGTATTTCAGGGAACGCCCGAAGACATGATAAAAAATAAGAAAAGCGTGACAGC
>ERZ1645187.5381-NODE-5381-length-9991-cov-5.646739_pt1 | contig 9991 bp, 9 predicted proteins | sample MGYA00575352_ERZ1645187 | MGnify/ENA primary metagenome ERZ1645187 (study PRJEB40837, sample SAMN11349314) | freshwater sediment metagenome | isolation source: river sediment | host: Sediment | place: India: Wazaribad , New Delhi | collected 2017-02-21 ...
CGCTGCTCTACAAGAACGAGGCGGCCATCCAGAAAACCGCCGCCTCCAACCACTGGAACTACTACCAGGCCAAGAGCAACAAGCAGAACCTGGCCGAGCTTTCGGTCACGCTGACGACCGGCGACGCGCAAGAGAAATACCGCCAGGCGGTGGAGCGTTACAAGCAGGAAAAGGAAGAGATCAAGGCCGAAGCCGACAAGCTGGAAGCCGAAGCCAAGGAAGCGGATCGCAAGAGCGAAGCGGAAATGCACGTGCATGAACGCTGGGCGCTGGCCACGACGCTGTTGCAAATCTCTATTGCCCTTTCCGCCATCGCCCTGCTCACGCGCAAGCGCTGGCTGCTCGGCGCCGTGTCCGGTGCTGCAGCCCTCGGCATTGTGGTTGGCGTGCTGGGTTATCTGCATATCTGAGGCGACGATGCGGCGGCTGCTTCCTGCGCTGGCGGTCATTTTTGCCCTTTTTTCGGGGTCGACCGCGACAGCCGGGGAATGCCGCACGGCTTTCGATATGGGCTCATCCGGCATCCGTGCCGGGAGCACCGCCAGCACGGCCACGGGCCGGGCGGACATCGATTACCTCGCTCCGCAGTGGGCCGGCCGCGGCCTGGGCGAAACCGTGCCGCCGACCATTAACGCACTGCGCGACCTGCCCCGCCAAGCCGGTTTCCCGGCCGATTGCGCCGCTGTGGGCGGCGGTTTTTCGGCCTGGCGCCTGGCTGCGGAACAGGACAGCGTCGGGCTGGTGGGGCATCTGGCGCGCATCCGCGCCGAAAGCGGCGTAGCGGTGCTGGTAATCCCGCAGGATCAGGAGGGGCGTTACGGTTATTTCGGCGCCCGCGCCTTGCTCGGCGGCCAACTGCAAACCACCCACATCATCGACATTGGCGGCGGCAGCCTGCAAATTGCCGGGGCGGACGGCGGTTTTGGCGCCATGCTCGGCCAAAAGGCGTGGTTCAAGACGCTTTGCGCCGGCTTGCACCAGCGCGCCCCCGAGGCCTGCACCGTGCAAACGCTGACCAGCGACGAACTGGCTCGCGCCCGTGCGCTGGCCGCGGCGCAATGGTCCGGCTTGGAGACCGCCCTGCCGGTCGGTCACATGAGCCTGACGGCAATCAGCCGCCCGGTCACACGCGGCGTTCTGCCGGCGCTCCAGACACTGCAAGGCGAGCCTTTCCGGCAAATCGCACTGGCCGAATTGTCGTCGGCCATCGACCGGCTGGCGGGCCTGAGCCTTGCCGAAACTGCCGCCCTCACCGGCAAAACGCCCGAAGAGGCGACCTTCCTGCTTTCCACCATGCTCCTGCTCGAAAGCGCGATGCACGCCACCGGCGTCAAGGAAGTGCAAGTCGCCGAACTGGATCTGAACAACCTGCCCGGCCTGCTCGCCGACGACCGGGCCTTTGCCTGGACGCAGCGCTACGCCTGCTATCTGACGCGGCTCGCCCTGCGCGGCGCCAGCGCCTACGCCAGCGACCTTGCCACCTGCCGCTGACGCGACACCTTTTTCCCGTTGATTGCCATGCTGCCTTCCCGTTCCGAATTTCTCGATGTTCACGGTACCCGCCTGCATATCCGCCGCTGGGGCCGGGCCGATGCGCCCACCTTGTTTTTGCTGCACGGCTGGATGGACGTTTCGGCCTCCTTCCAGTTTGTGGTCGATGCGCTGGCTGGCGACTGGAACATCGTCGCGCCGGACTGGCGCGGTTTCGGGCGTTCGCAATGGCTGAACCGCCCCTACTTTTTCGCCGAACACCTCGGCGATCTTGATGCCATCGTCCGCCGCTATGCGCCGAACGGCCCGGTGCGCCTGGTCGGGCACAGTATGGGCGGCATCATCGCCTGCCTGTATGCCGGCATTCAGCCGGAGCGCGTGGAAAAGGTGGTGACGCTGGAAGGCTTCGGCATTGCCCCGACGCGCCCGGACATGGCGCCAGAGCGTTTCGCGCAGTGGCTGGAGGCCTTGCAGACCGCACCGCGCATGCACGTGTATGGCGACCGCGCGGCCTTTGCCCGGCGTTTGATGAAGACCGACCGTTTCCTCACCGCCGAGCGCGCGCAGTTCCTTTCGCGCCACCTTGGCCGTATCGGCGATGGCGAAACGCGCCACGGCGAACGCCGGCACGGCATCGTTTGGAATGGCGATCCGTGGCACAAGGCGGTTTCGGCGTATCTGTTCCGCATCGAGGAATCGATGGCGATCTGGAAGAAAATCACCTGCCCGGTGCTTTGGGTAGCCGCACGCGACTCGTGGCTGGTGCGCGATTTCGCCACCCGCCCCGGCGACTGGGAGGCGCGCCGTGCCTGCTTTGCCGATGTGCGCGAAGCATGGATCGAGGATTCCGACCACATGCTGCACCACGACCAGCCCGAAGCGGTGGCGCGGCTGGTCGAGGATTTTCTTGCCTGAACGGCGATTGTCGCGGTCGACCCCGTTTTTAGGGCAAATTTCAATGCGGCTTCGCCCGGCCGCAGCGGCTCAGGATTTGAGCAATTCTTCGCGCGAACCGAGCCAGCGGGCAAGGTGCTTTTCGGCGAGTTCCGGTGCATCGCGCAGGAGTTGTTCGGCACAACCGCGCGCCATGTCCACGAGATCGGCATCGAGTTCGAGGTCGGCGTAACGCAGCAGGGGCACGCCGCTCTGGCGGCTGCCGACGAATTCGCCGGGGCCGCGCAGCCGGAGATCCTGGCGGGCGATTTCAAAGCCGTCGGTATTTTGGAAAATGATCTTGAGGCGCTGGCGGGCAGTATCGCCGAGCGGACCGGCATAGATCAGCACGCAGCTCGAATCGTAAGCGCCCCGCCCCACTCGCCCGCGCAGCTGGTGCAGTTGGGAGAGGCCAAAACGCTCGGCATGTTCGATGACCATCAGGCTGGCATTAGGCACATCGACACCGACTTCGATCACCGTCGTTGCCACCAGCACGTCGATCTCGCCCGCGGAAAACGCCGCCATCCCCGCCTGTTTTTCATCCGGCTTCATCCGTCCGTGCACCAGGCCGATGCGCAGCTCCGGCAATTCTTCGGCCAAACGCGCGTAGGTTTCCTCGGCCGTCTGCAACTGCAAGGCTTCGGACTCTTCGATCAAGGGACAAACCCAGTACGCCTGCCGCCCTTCGGCAACCTGTTTGCGGACGAAGCCGATCACGTCGTCACGCCGGGTATCGGCGACCAGGCGCGTGCGAATCGGCGTGCGCCCCGGCGGCAACTCGTCGAGCACGGTCACGTCGAGGTCGGCGTAATAGCTCATCGCCAGCGGGCGCGGAATCGGCGTGGCCGACATCATCAACTGGGGCGGATTGTTTCCTTTTTTGCGCAAGGCCAGGCGCTGGGCGACGCCGAAACGGTGCTGCTCATCCACAATGGCCAGACCGAGGCGGGCGAAATCGACGTCCTCCTGAATCAACGCATGGGTGCCGACCACCAGTTGCGCATCGGCAGCGGTGGCGGCGAGCTGTTCGCGCTTGGCCCGGCTGCGCAGGCTGCCGGAAAGCCAGGCCACTTTGACCCCGAGCGGTGCCAGCCAGGCGCTGAGTTTGAGGTAATGCTGCTCGGCCAGGATTTCGGTCGGTGCCATGAAGGCCGCCTGCCAGCCGGCGGAAATGGCCTGGCACGCTGCCAGGGCGGCGACGATGGTCTTGCCCGCACCGACATCGCCTTGCAACAGGCGCTGCATGGGGTAAGGCTGCGCCAGATCGGCGGCGATTTCGGCCATGGCGCGCAATTGGGCGCCCGTCAGGCCAAAGGGCAGGCTGTCGAGCAAGCGCGCGCCGAGGTTGTCCCGGGCGACCAGCACCGGGGCGCCCTGTTCGCGCCGCTCCAGATAGGCCCGACGGAGGGAGAGCTGCTGGGCCAACACTTCATCGAACTTCACGCGCCGCCATGCCGGATGGTTGCGCGCATGCAGGGTTTCCAGCGGCGTTCCCGGCGGCGGCATGTGCAGAAAGCGCAGGCTGCGCGCCAGACCGGGCAGGTGAAGTTCGTCGCGCAGGCTTTCGGGCAGGGTTTCGGAAAGATCGCCCTCGGCCAGCGCCCGGGCGATCAGTTTTTGTAGCGCCGAATTGGCCAGACCGGCAGTGGAGGGGTAGACCGGCGTCATCGCTTCCGGCAGCGCCTCGCCTTCAATCACCTTGTGAAAACGGGGATGAACCATTTCCGCACCGAAAAACCCGTGGCGCACTTCGCCGAAGGCACGGATGCGCGCCCCGGCAGCCAGCGCGGCCTGCTGGCTGGGGTAAAAGCTGAAAAAGCGCAGGGTGATTTCGCCACTGTCGTCGCCTGCATGGACCACCAGTTGGCGGCGCGGGCGGAACTGGGTTTCGCTGTGGCGAACGACGACCTCGACCTGCACCGGCTGACCGTTAGCGGCCTGGGCAACGGGCGTGATCCGGGTTTCATCCTCGTAGCGCAGCGGCAGATGGACCAGCAAATCGGCCTCGCAATGGAGGCCGATCTTCGCCAGTTTCTTCCGTAGCGCCTCGGAGGCCCGGATGGGCGTCGCGCCGGTGACTGTCATGCGGGATCGGGCAATCAGCCGATGTGCATCACCGCATCGGCCTCGACCAGCGCGCCACGCGGCAGTTCCTTGACGCCGACCGCGGCACGGGCCGGAAACGGCTCGCTGAAATACTTGGCCATGGTTTCGTTGACCTTGGCAAAGTTGGCCAGATCGACCAGGAAGACGTTGAGCTTGACCACGTCGGCCAGGGAACCGCCCGCAGCTTCGGCCACGGCCTTGAGATTCTCGAAGACGCGAACGATCTGGGCGTCGATGCCGTCTACCATCTGCATGGAGGCCGGATCGAGGCCGATCTGCCCGGAAAGATAAACCGTGTCGCCAACACGAACGGCCTGAGAATAGGTGCCGATGGCGGCCGGCGCATTGGGCGTGGCAATAATGGTCTTGGCCATGAGAGACTTCCTGTAGGAATCGATAAAACTGGAATTCTAGATGAACCCTCGCATCGAATCGCTGGAAAAAATGCTGGACGGCCCGCGCGACGGCGCGCTGCTCCGTTTCTCGCTCGGCAACGAGTATCTCAAGGCGGGCGATGCCGGCCAGGCGGCAAAATGCTTTCAGGCGGCCGTCGACCGCGACAATCAGTATTCCGCGGCATGGAAGGCGCTGGGCAAGGCCTTGGCGCAGGCCGGCGATCCGGCAGGTGCCTTGACGGCTTATGAGCAGGGCATTGCGGTGGCCGAGGCCAAAGGCGACATCCAGGCCGCCAAGGAAATGCGGGTGTTCGCCAAGCGTCTGTCAAAGACGCCCGGCGAATCCGCTTGAGGGCGCTTAGAAGCCCTTGGAGTACTGCACACCCAGGATCTGGGCGCTGTCGTCATAACTGCCGCGCAGGTTGCTGCTCACGCCCGGAGCAAAGGTCTTGCTCTGGTTGATGACTGGGTCTTTCAGGTAGAGATAGGCGTAGCCGACATCGATCTTGCCGTACTCGCCACCGTTCCATTGGGCGCCCAACGAGAACCACAGGCGGTCGTTATCCGGCACGCGAGCACTGCGGTATTCGTTGGTGGTCGGCGTGGTATCCCAGGCGATACCGAACTTGAGCTTCCAGGCGTCGGTGGCCTTGTAGGCCGCGCCCCAGGCGATGCGCCAGCTGTTGTCGTAATTGAACGCTTCGCTGGAAACCTGGGCTCCGGTATTGCGGCTGATGACGTTGAGCGAATTGAGGGTATTCCACTGGGTGTAGGACAAATCGCCCATGGCTTCCCAGCGATCCGAAACCTGTTGCCAGACGGACAGGATGAAGGTGCCCGGCAGCTTGAGATCGGCCTTGACCGGCGTCGATGAGACGGCGGTGGAAGCGGTGCCATCGAGCGTGTAGCTGATCGCCGAGCGGTAGGAGACGCCAACACGCATGGCCGGCGAGAGCGTGAACAGGGCACCGACGTTCCAGCCCCAGGCGCCATCGTCACCCTTGAGTTTGGAATAGCCGCGTGCCCCTGGCACCGCGGCGGTCATTTCTGCGTCGAGGGTCTGGTAGTTCAAGCCCACGCCCAGCGAGACCTTGTCATTGACGCGCCAGGCCAGCGACGGGTTGTAATTTACCGTGGTCACTTCCGACTTGAGGGCCTGGTAGCGACCGATCCAGTTGTCGTTGTCGTATTGTGTCTTGAGGCCGAAAGGCGCGGAGACACCGAGGCCGACAAACCAGTCCGGCGCCACTTGCCAGGACAAGTAGGCATTCGGTACAGCGGCCCAACTGCCCGCATCGCCACCGTTGCCACCGGTCCCCAGCAAGCCATTGGAGCCGCTGTTCTGGAACTGGAAGCTGGGGCCGACGCCGGTCACACCGGCAGAGAGCTGGATGCCCGGCATGTTGGTCATGCCTGCCGGATTGAAGAAGATCGTGCTGGCGTTGTCGGCAATTGCCGCCGAACCGGCATAGGCGGTGCCCAGGCCGCTGGCGTTCTGTTCCCAGAGCTGGAAGGCGGCTGCCGAAGCTGAGGCTGAAAACGCCGCGAGGAGCATCGCTGGAATACAGCGCAAGGTGGTGTTTCTCATTTGCGGATATACCTTAACAAAAATTCGCACTGGCCTGATTTTACGTATTTTCTGGCGGAACGGAACGTTTGCGGCCGTTTTCGTCGATGGCAACGTAGGTTAGTTGCGCTTCTGTCACTTTCACGGTCACCGGAGCGTCGTGATTACGTTCGGCAAAGACTTCGACATTGACTGTAATCGAGGTATTCCCCACGTGCACGATATCGGCATAAAGACTGACGATGTCGCCGACCGACACCGGCTGTTTGAACAGGAAGGAATTGACCGACACTGTCGCCACCCGCCCACGGGCCCGGCGCATGGCCGGAATGGCCCCGGCCACGTCGACCTGGGCCATGACCCAGCCGCCGAATACGTCGCCATTCTGGTTGAGATCAGCCGGCATGGGGACCACGCGCAGCACGGGTTGCTTCTTGGGCAGATTGTCGCGGTCGACGTTCATTTTGGGTCCATTTTCAAAACGATGCGTCGATTGTCCCGGAATCGCCGGACATTTCATATACTGCCGGGACTTTAGCCGCTTCCCTGCCATGCGCCACACCGCCACCCGCAACAAGCCGCCCATTGGCCAGCCCCTGCCGGACACCCACGTCTGGCTGACCCTGCGTACCCTCTTCCCTTATCTGTGGGCGTATCGCCTGCGCGTGCTGTTGGCGCTCGGCTGCCTTGTGGCCGCAAAAATGGCCAACGTCGCCGTGCCCGTCGTCTTCAAGCACATGATCGATGGCCTGAGCCCGGGCGAGCAGGCGCTTGCCCTGCCAGTCCTTCTGCTCTTGCTCTACGGCCTGCTGCGCTTTTCGACCGCGCTGTTCACCGAGTTGCGGGAGTTTCTCTTCGCCCGCGTGACGCAACGCGCAGTGCGACATGTGGCGCTGGAGGTTTTCCGCCATCTCCATGCGCTGAGCCTGCGCTTTCATCTGGAACGGCAGACCGGTGGCATTTCGCGCGACATCGAGCGCGGCACGCGCTCAATCTCCAGCCTGATCTCCTACACGCTGTATTCGATCCTGCCGACGCTGGTCGAAATTTCGCTCGTTCTCGGGATTCTTTTCGTCAAGTACGACTTCGGCTTTGTTCTCATCACCCTGGTTTCGCTGACGTCCTACATCGTCTTTACCGTTACGGTGAGCAACTGGCGTATCGACATCCGCCGCGCCGTCAATGAAAGCGATTCGGAAGCCAACACCAGGGCCATCGATAGCCTGCTCAATTACGAGACCGTCAAATATTTCAACAACGAGGCCTACGAAGCGGAGCGTTACGACCGGCATCTGCGCAAATGGGAAGACGCTGCGACGCGCAGCCAAACCACCCTGTCCTTCCTCAACCTCGGGCAGCAGGCCATCATCGCGCTGGGGGTTACCGCCATGATGTGGCGTGCCGCGCAGGGCGTCGTCGATGGGCACATGAGCATCGGCGATCTGGTGTTGGTCAACGCCTTCCTCATCCAGCTCTACATTCCGCTCAATTTCCTCGGCGTGGTTTATCGGGAAATCCGCCAAGCACTCACCGACATCGAGCGGATGTTCAACCTGCTCAAGACCCATCGCGAAATTTCCGATGCGCCCAATGCGCGGGCTTTGCCCCCTGCGCCAATGCAGGTCGATTTCTCAACGGTAGATTTCGCCTACGACCGCGAACGCCCGATCCTGCGCAACCTCGATTTCACCATCCCCCCGGGCAAAACGCTGGCCGTCGTCGGCCATTCCGGGGCCGGAAAATCGACCCTGGCCCGGTTGCTGTTCCGCTTTTATGACGTGACTGGCGGTGCGATACGGATCAACGGCATCGACATCCGACAGCTGCGGCAGGACAGCCTGCGCGCGGCCATCGGCATCGTCCCGCAGGATACCGTGCTGTTCAACGATTCAATTTTCTACAATATCCAGTACGGGCGCCCGGAGGCCCCATCCAGCGAAGTCTTCGCCGCTGCCCGGGCCGCGCAACTGCATGAATTCATCGAATCCTTGCCGCAGAAATATGAAACGCGCGTCGGCGAACGGGGCCTCAAACTTTCCGGGGGAGAGAAACAGCGGGTGGCCATCGCCCGCGCCCTGCTCAAGAACCCGCCGCTGCTGATTTTCGACGAAGCCACTTCGGCGCTGGATTCGGCGACCGAACGCGCCATCCAGGGGCAATTGGAGCTGGCCGCGCGGGGGCGCACGACGCTCATCATCGCGCACCGCTTGTCGACAGTAATGAATGCCGACGAGATCCTGGTCATGCAGGATGGCCGTATTGAAGAACGGGGCACCCATTCGGCCTTGCTCGAAGCCGGCGGACACTATGCGCGCATGTGGCATCTGCAGCAGCAAGAGCAATTTGCCGAAAGCGCCTGAGTTTCTTCTATACTCTTCACCAATCCTTCAAACCCTCGTTCGAATCGCAGCAGCCATGGCTCTGAAAACGTTTCGCCCTGAAGGTCTCGCGCAAACGCCGGTCGGTTATCCGGGAATTTGCTTTGCGCTTCCCAGTCGAATCCCTACACACTTTCTCTGCACGTGTTGTCCGCGTGCCGGGCAAGCGCGCCGTTCGCAAACAAAAAACCATCTACCTTAACCTGGAGAAGCTCATGAAATTGACCCAATTCGCCGCCGCACTGGCATTGATTGCCGGCACCACCTGCGCCACCCAAACCGTGTTCGCCCAAGAATCGGCCACGCTAAAGAAAGTCAAAGACACCGGCAGCATCACCCTCGGCCACCGCGAATCCTCGATCCCCTTCTCCTACTACGACGACAAACAACAAGTCATCGGCTACTCCCAGGAACTGATGCTCAAAGCCGTTGAAGGCATCAAGGACAACCTCAAGCTCGGCAAGCTCGACGTCAAGCTCATGCCCGTCACCTCGGCCAACCGCATCACCCTCGTCCAGAACGGCACCATCGACATCGAATGCGGCTCCACCACCAATAACCTCGAACGTCAGAAGCAAGTCGGCTTCTCCACCACCATCTTCATCATCGGCACCCGCCTGATGACCAAGAAGGACTCCGGCATCAAGGACTTCCCTGATCTGGCCGGCAAGAACGTCGTGACCACCGCCGGCACCACCTCCGAACGTCTGCTGCGCAAGATGAACGAAGAAAAGAAGATGGGCATGAACATCATCTCCGCCAAGGACCACGGCGAAGCCTTCCTGACGCTCGAAACGGGCCGTGCAGTCGCCTTCATGATGGACGATGCGCTGCTCTACGGCGAAATGGCCAAAGCCAAACGTCCGGGCGACTGGGTGGTCGTCGGCACCCCGCAATCCAAGGAAGCTTATGGCTGCATGCTGCGCAAGGACGACCCGGAATTCAAGAAGGTGGTCGATGCCGCGCTGACCAAGGCAATGACCTCGGGCGATGCCGAGAAGATCTACGCCAAGTGGTTCATGGCTCCGATTCCGCCCAAGGGCCTGAATCTCAACATGCCGCTCTCCGATGACATGAAGGCCTTGTACAAGGCACCGAACGACAAGGCTTTCGAATAA
>ERZ1645187.5383-NODE-5383-length-9988-cov-8.417497_pt1 | contig 9988 bp, 12 predicted proteins | sample MGYA00575352_ERZ1645187 | MGnify/ENA primary metagenome ERZ1645187 (study PRJEB40837, sample SAMN11349314) | freshwater sediment metagenome | isolation source: river sediment | host: Sediment | place: India: Wazaribad , New Delhi | collected 2017-02-21 ...
GCCGAAACCAAGGTACCTGATATTGAATGGGATGGGTGGTGAGAATACCAAGTCTCATTGAGATGTCAGGTGTGCCCTAAAGCATCGACTCTCGCGGCATGGAAAGAATATGAACATACTGCCCGACCCACTCCTTGAATGACAGCCTTACCAGCCGGTCAGCCAAGTCCCTCGTCATCATCTTCAGGGGCATCAGTCATCCCTTCGACCAAGTACAAAGGCCGATTTCGGGCTTGATCCAATGCCCGCCACAGATACTCCCCCAATACCCCCATCATCACCATCTGGACGCCACCAATGATCAGCACGATCACGGTCAGGGTTGACCAGCCCAAGGGGGGGGTCCCCAGCAAGGCATTGATAACCACAACCAAGGCATACAAAAAACCCAGCAGGGCCAGACCCATGCCGAGGTAGGACATGAACCGCACGGGTACATAGCTGAACCCGGTCACCGAATCGACAAACAGCTTTAGCTTCTTCCTCAGTGTCCAACCCGATTCGCCATGGGCACGGGCCTGCTTGGTGTAAGAGATCGAGGTCTGCCGAAAGCCCATCCAGGTGATCAGCGCTAGGATGCTCACATTGGCCTCCCGGAACTGCCGAAAGGCGGCCAACACCTTCCGATCCAACAGAAAGAAATCCGCACCCAGCGGAGGGATCTCCTTCAGGCCCACCACATGGCGCATCAACCAGTAATACAGACGCGAGGTGCGCAACCGCTGGGCCGACTCACCCAGCCGCTGGGAGCGCGCCGCCCAGACCACCTGGTGACCGGCCTGCCATTCCGCCAGCAGCAGGGGAATCGTCTCGGGCGGGTCTTGCAGGTCCGCGGCCAGGGCGATAGCGCAGTCGCCACGCGCCGCGTGCAAGGCACAGGTCAGGGCGATATGCGCGCCGGAATTGCGCGCCAGACGGATACCACGCACCCGTTTGTCCTGGGCGGCCAACCCCGCGATGACCGCGAAGCTGTCGTCCCGGGAATGATCGTCCACGATCACCCATTCCCAGTCGTAAGGCAGGGGCTTAAGCACGGCGCGCAGGCGCTCGTACAGCAGGGGCAGGTTGCGTTGCTCGTGGTAGGCCGGCGTCACGATCGAAAGGAACCCCACCCGTACGGGCCCGTCAAGCGGTCCCCTTGGGCCGCGGTCACTTTCCGCCACCCCCGCGACGGACGCACCACCGGCAACAACCACCTCAACATCCGTCATAACGTCCCCCTCCAGTTCCGGCCAAGACCTCCCGTAACGCCACCACCACGCGCTGCTGCTCAGCCGTGGTCATCCCCGGATAAAGCGGCAGGATGAGGCAGCGGTCCTGGGCCAACTCACTCTCCACCAGCGCCGCACAGGTGTAAGGCGGGCATGCGCAGCCGCGGCTCATGCCCCGTTGGCCGCACCGCCAGGTCCCCGGCGGATAAGCGGCCTCGCGATGCATGCACATCACCCCTCGGCGCGTCGCGATGCCGCGATCCAAGAGCGCCTGCATCACCGCCCGTTGCGCGAATCCAGCCGGCAGACGCACGGCGAAGCTCTGCCAGTTGCTCCGCGCCCACTCCGGCTCGGCCGGCAAGACCAGTCTCGGGATCGCCCCGAGCAGGGTCCCATAGGTCGCCGCCAAGGCCCGCCGCTCCGCGATGATCGCCGGCAAGCGCCGCAACTGCACCCGCCCCACCGCGGCCTGGATGTCGGTCATACGGTAGTTAAAGCCAAGCTCCGGATAGGATTCAAAGATGACCTCACGCGACCCATGGCGCACCGTATCCGGCACGCTCATGCCATGCTGACGCCAGAGCCGAAAACGCTGGTCGTACTCTGCGTTCCGTGTGGTCAACATACCGCCGTCACCGGTGGTGATGACCTTGCGCGGATGAAAGGAGAAACAGGCGATATCGCCGTGCGGTCGGCCGATGGCTTCCCATTGACCGTCGATCAGGATCTCGCTGCCGATCGCGCATGCCGCATCCTCCACCACCGGCAGACCATGCCGGCGGGCGATGGACAGGATCGCCGGCAGATCGCTGGGCATGCCGAGTTGATGAACCGCCAGGATGGCACGCGTGCGCGGTCCGATTGCGGCCTCCAGTCGCTCCGGGCGCAGATTGAAGGTCCCTGGGTCGATATCGACGAAGACCGGCACCGCACCGCAGTAGCGGATGGCGTTGGCGGTCGCGATGAAGGAATGGCTGACCGTCACCACCTCGTCCGCCGGCCGGACACCCAACGCCAGCAGCGCCAGATGCAGCGCCGTGGTGCAACTGGACAGGGCGCATGCATAACCAGCCCCGACCGTCTCGGCAAACTCGCGCTCGAACGCCGCGACCTCCGGACCCTGGGAGACCCAGCCCGAGGCCAGGGCGCGGCCAACCGCGTCCGTCTCTTCCGCGCCCAGCAACGGGCGGGCGATCGGGATGAGGTCCATCTGATCAGAGCCCATGACGCTACCCCACGGACTCCCAGTTGCAGACGACCTCTTGCTCAAGCAGTTCCTCGGCGGGTCGGTCACCCGACCGATACCAGGCCAACAGCCGGGCCAGGCCCTCACCCAGCGAGACGGTCGGCCTGAAGCCCAGCAGGCTCCCCGCCTTGCTGGAATCAGCGAAGAGCCGCCAAACGTCACCAGGGCGCTCGGCCTCGTGAATCACCTCGGCCTGGTCGCGACCCAGGAGCCGGGCGATCTCCTCAGCCAAGGCGTTGATACTGATCTCGCTGCCCTGACCAAGGTTGATCGTCTCACCCACCGCCTCATCGGCCAGGCCGGCGAGCAGGATCCCCCGCGCCGTATCCTCGACATAGGTGAAATCGCGCGTCTGGGTGCCATCGCCGAAGATCACCATCGGCTTGCCCGCGAGGGTGCGCAGCAGGAACTTGGGGATCACCTCTCCGCTATCGCCCTCGTGGTGACAACGTGGCCCGTAGCTATTGAATGGACGGACGACCACGGTCGGGTAGCCATAGGTGCGGTGATAGGCACGCGTGTAGCATTCCCCGGCCAGCTTGCCAGACCCATAGACAGTCATGGGATAGGTCGGATGCGCCTCGGTCATGGGCGCCCATTGCGCGGTGCCATAGACCTCGGAACTCGATACATAGACGAAGCGGCGTACTCCGCTGGAGCGTGCGACCGCAAGCAGATCCAGGGTCGCGGTCGCGTTCACATCATGATTTTCGCGCGGGGAGTGGATCGAGTGGCGTACGCCTAGGCAGGCCAGGTGAAAGACCAGATCGACACCCTGCATCAGCCCGGTCATGCGTTCGATGTTGCGAATATCCGCGACATGCAGCTCGACTCGGTCGCCGAGGACGTCTTCGACGTTCTCACGCCGCCCGTTGACCAGATTATCGACGATCAGAACCCGATCAAATTGCAGAGCAAGTTGTCGACTGAGCTCTGAGCCGATGAAGCCGGCGCCGCCGGTCACCAAGGCGACATGATTACTCATGGTCATGCTCCTCAGCTGCATAGCCCTGGCGCCAATGTAAGAAGCGGGCCGGCACTCCCGCTACCACTGCGAAGGCGGGGACATCCTGAGTTACCACAGCCCCAGCCCCCACGATCGCACCACGACCAATGTTGACACCAGGCAGCAAGACCGCGTTCGTGCCGATATCCGCCCAGGCGCACACTCTCACCGGCTGGATGAGCAAGTCTGTTCGAATGATCGGCACCTCGATTGGCAGCCCCGTGTGGGCTGAGCCTAATACCTTCGCCCCAGGACCCCAGCCGACATGCTCCTCGAGTACCAAGTCACGCGCATCGAAATAACTGGAAGGGCCAATCCACACATGATCACCAATATGGCACCGCCCGTCGAAACGGCCCTGAATCAACGTCTGACTACCGATAAAAACCCCAGCACCAATGGTGAAGGTTTCAGGATGCTTGAACATCACGCCAGGCTCGACGATCAATCCGTGGTCGCAGTGTTGAGCGAGCGCTGACCAAATGACCCGTCTCATCTGACGATCGAAATAGCCCGTACCTTGGCAAAACCGCCCATATAGCTCGATCAGCCCTTCTTGGCCATACTGTTTCAATAGATCAGAGGCAAGCGCTTCAAGGTAATCTGGATCCTTTTCAACCGGCTTGACACCGAACACAGCCGGCACGACACGTGATCGACCGGTGTCCTCAGTCGCCATGATGCATTTCTCGGATACGCATGCAGACTGACTGGACCTGCTGATCACTCAACTCCGCAAACATCGGCAAAGACAACAACCGCCCAGCCTCGCGCTCAGTCACCGGCAGACTCCCCGGTCCATCCCCAAACTCGGCATAGGCCTTTTGCAGATGCACTGGGATTGGATAATGAATGCCCGTCGCAATCCCAGCACTGCTCAGCGCCTCCTGTAGGGCATCGCGACGCGGAGTACGAATCGCATAGACATGGTAGATATGGCGCGCATAATCCTTTTCCACCGCAGTCTCGATCCCGCTGTCGGCGAGTAGCTCGCCGTAGAGCGCCGCATGGTGGCGCCGGGCCTCGGTCCAGTCTTTGAGATGGCGCAGCTTCACCCGCAGCACCGCGCCCTGGATGCCCTCCATGCGGTAGTTGAAGCCCTTGAAGTCATGATGATACTTGCGTGACTGGCCCCAGTCGCGCAGTCTGCGCAGGCGCCCAGCATGGTCCGGGTTGGCCGTGAGCACGATGCCGCCCTCGCCACAGGCACCCAGATTCTTGCCTGGATAGAAGCTGAAGCAGGCCAGCTCCCCGAGACTGCCGACACGCCGGCCTTTGTACTCGGCATCGTGTGCCTGCGCCGCATCCTCGATCACCGCCAAGCCATGGCGCCGCGCGATGGCGAGGATGGGGTCCATGTCAGCCGGGTGTCCGTGCAGATGGACCGGCAGGATGGCGCGCGTGCGCTCGGTGATGCGCGCCTCGATCAGGGCGGGGTCCATGTTGAGTGTGTCCGGCTCCACGTCGACGAAGACTGGACGGGCACCGCAATAATCGATGGCCGCGACCGTGGCGACGAAGGTGCTGGCAACGGTGATGACCTCGTCACCGGGCTTGATGCCGATAGCGAGCAGGGCCAGGTGCAATGCGCTGGTTCCGGAGTTGACCGCCACCGCATGGGGCACCCCGCAGAAGGCGGCAAATTCTTCCTCGAAGGCCGCCACCTCCGGGCCCAGGGCGTAATGCCCGCTTGCCAACACCCGCAGCACGGCCGCGTCCAACTCCTCCTTGATGCTCTGGTACTGGGCCTGCAGATCGAGAAAAGGAATCATGGCTCGGACCTCACGGCAGCTCGACGGGGGCGCCGCGCGCGTCCATCGAACGCGTCGCGGCCTCCAGAATCGTCACCACGGCCAGGCCCGCCTCGCCACCGGACTCGGGGCGGGCACCCTGACGAATGCAGTCGACAAAATGCAGCACCTCGCGCCGGAGCGCCTCGGTCCCATCCAGCTTGGGCGCATGCATGTCGCCGCTGCGGTAACCAATCAGGGTCTCGTAGACCCGCTCCAGCTCGGACTCGCCCCGTGGCTTGCCGTTGCTCAGCTCGATCCCCTTGTCATAGATCTTGATCTTCTCGCTTGGCTCGAGGTCGTCATAAACCACCATGCGGCGGCTGCCCCCGATCAAAGTCCGCCGCAACTTAACCGGCGAGAGCCAGTTGACATTGATGTGCGCGATCATGGGGCGGTCAAAATAGAGTGTCAGATAGGCCACATTGGCCGGTTTGCCCGGTACATGCCCGATCCCGGTCGCCGAGACGGCCACCGGCTGCTCGGTGAAGATGAAGCCCATGATGGCGAGATCATGCACCGCCAGGTCCCAGATGACATTCACATCCGGCTGGAAGAGCCCCAGATTGACGCGCTCCGAGTCATAGTAGTAGATCTCGCCAAGATCGCCCGCGTCCACCAGCGCCTTGATCTTGCGCACCGCGCCGGTGTAGATAAAGGTGTGATCCACCATCAGGATCAGTCCGCGGCGCTCGGCCTCGTCGATCAGGCGCCGCGACTGTTCGGCGGTCTGGGTCAGAGGCTTCTCGACGAACACATGCTTGCCGGCGCGCAAGGCGGACAGCGCCAGATCGTAATGGGTGCCGACTGGGGTGGCGATGGCCACGGCGTCCACATCCGGCCGCGTGATCAGCGCCGCGTGATCGGGCGTCGTCATGATCGTCGGGTAGCGGCCGCGGACCAGATCAAGCCGCCCTTGGCTCAAGTCGCTGACCGCCGTCACGCGCGCAACGCCCGATTCCTGAAAGTTCCGCACCAGATTCGGTCCCCAATAGCCGTAGCCGATGACCCCCACAGAAACCATATTGCACCTCATGCCCGCGCCACGACGACGATTCCGCCCAGGATGATCAGCATCCCGAGCAGTTTCTGCCATGAAAAAGACTCGCTGAAGAAAAAGACCGCCCCCGCCGCGACCAGCACGAAGGTTAGACCCACCAGCACCGGATAGCTGGCACTCAGGTCCTCGACCGCCAGCACCGAGAACCAGACCAATGCCGCCATGCCGTAGAAAATGAAGCCACTGACGAACATCGGCTGCATCGCCAGGCCAAGCAGATCACTCAGCACCCGACCTGGCGCCAGACTCAAGCCGCCATGCGCCAGCACCCCGCCCCGCAGCAGCAGATTGGCCACGGCCGTGAGCACGGCAGCGATCCCGATCAGCAACAAACCCTGGCTGCTCATTTCACAATCTTCTCCCGGTCGCGGACATTGCCGATCACCCTCGCGGGCACACCCGCCACGATGGCATCATCCGGGACGTCCTTGGTCACCACGGCCCCGGCCCCGACGATGACACGCTCGCCGATCACCACGCCGGCCAGGATGGTGGCGTTAGAGCCAATGGAGGCACGCCGCTTGACCCGCGTCGGCACCACCGCCCAATCGGCCTCCGTCTGCAAGCCGCCGTCCTCATTGGTCGCGCGTGGATAGAGGTCATTGGTGAACATCACGCCATGGCCGATGAAGACCTCGTCCTCGATCTCCACGCCCTCGCAGATGAAGGTGTGGCTGGAGATTTTGCAGTTGCGGCCGATGACAGCACCTTTTTGAATCTCAACGAAGGTACCGACCTTGGTCTCGTCACCGATCGTGCAGCCATAGAGGTTGACAAGTTCAGGGTGAAAGATCCTGACTTGTGCGCCTAATTGAACGTCTTCTTTAATCATTTCTAATGCTCATCATAGGCATAAGGATCTTGTCAAAACTGGATTCATCAGGTTGATTTGTTCACGCTCGACGCCCGCAGGCAGCACGACACCGGCCATGCGCAGCGCCGTGCGTGAGGCGTCGGCCAGGGCCAGTGTCCGGTACTGCCCGGGGAGCCGGTCGGGGAGGTAGCGTACCCATCCGCCTACCCCCCTGAGGTCCTCGGCTGCCAAGGGTCCGCTACCGCGCGGGCGATGGCGGTCGAGGGCATGGAGTAGAAAAGATGCCGGCCGCGATACCTAAAGTGGCGCCCCTGCATGGCCCTGAGAGTGGCGAAGCCGTCTTCGGGGTATTCTTCATCGGGGTGTTGGACGGGGGTAGTGGGTTCGTGGATGCCGTCGTGGGCGAGGGTGTAGCTGGCGTACAAGCAGGCGCTAAACGAGTTGAAGTGAAGCGTTTCAGCCTGCTGACGCCTAAGTGTGAGTCCTAGCGCTCACAGGGTATCCTAAAACCACTCTCGTACAGTTCCCTGGGCGCATAAACTGCAAAGCCGTAGCCCGGGACCGATCGACCGTAGCGAATTCCGGCAAGCTTGGGCTCCTTATGGTTGAAATAGTCACAAACCAACAGGTGGTCGATACCACGTTTCGGATCTGATATCTTTGATGCCGGGGATAAACTACCAGAAGGAAAGGTATTCGAATACATCTGGCGTGTCACGACCAGATTCCTGGTGTTGTCTTCCGAATAATCTCGCACTCGAGAGTTCCACTGATATAAACGAGCAAAGTCACTGTGATCGGACGCCAGCGCCCACAACCCATCATCGATACCTATTCTATCGTGATTTGGAACACTGTTCAGAATCGATCCGAAGGACTCTTTGCCGGTATCGAAGTCTGTGCCATCTGCAAGATAAGCCCCAAAGCCAACAAGACTGACCAAGAATCCAGCGCTTGAAGCGATATAAATCGAGAGCGTCATGGCTTTGAATCTTCCAGAGACAAACAACCACGCCGCGAGCAACAATCCTGATGGGAGCAGAGCTTGAATGTTGTAAACCGGTTCGGGGCGTGCGACTGATGCGATAAAGTAGGCGATTAAGAAAAAGATGAAGCCCGTATAATATACAACAACCGATCGCGGCTGCTGAAGCAAGGGAAGCATGCCGATTATCGTTATGGAGTAGATAATCGCCAATCCTACCAGGAAGCGCTCCTTGATAAAAAAGTTATGCCAAATAAATTGCTCGACACTGAACCAATTGCCGAAATTCTCATCGGTCGCGCCAGACAATCTCTGTAGGCTGACCAGAACGCCCTCCTGAACCTCCAAGACCAAAAAAAAGATCAGTAACGCTGAAAACCCGGTGATCAGTAAATTTTTGACTGCCTGTCCAAATGGATACCAGTACCCGTAGAGCATCAGCAAGGCTACACCACAGAGTAGCCCGGTCATCGGATTAGTGGAGCCGATCAGGCCAATAAACAAACCCATTGCGATCGGGTGAAGGGTGCCTTTGAAGACAATTAGAAACCCAACGAATGAAAGAATCAGAACAACCAATGCTTCAGGACGACCACCGCCCGCAATGACGTTGAATGTCATCAGAATGGTGATCAACAGGGCTACTGTCATCCAGTCTAAGCTTTTTTTGCCCTTGGCAAGCAGCACGAGCAACGACAAAAGAGTCAGCGTCAGCCCGATATTTTTCATGAGTGCGAGACTGACATAAACGGCCTGAATGTCATCGCCGAACGAAATCGTGCTAAGCACATACGGATAGAGCATTGGATAGCCTGCGAGCGAGTATGCGCCATACCGATCGGTGTATGTGGTTAAGCCATCCGCAATATGGTTGACGAAACCGAGTCCATTCATGTGATTGATCACGGCTACTAGCCAATAAGGTGCGTCGCCTGCTGGAGGTGGGAACACCTGTATTGCGGACAGGTGATTGATGATTAAAGTACCAACAAAAAAAAGCAGAACAACGATCAACTTTAATCTGCCGTTGGGTTCAGTCACGGACTCAAAGTAATCTTGCGTCTTGATCATTTTTCACCTACGCGCACTGGGGTCCCAGCGCTTGATGTCATACGGTCGTTAAGTTTAGCCTTTTCCTGCTGTCGGCCCGGCCGCCAATTCATGAAAGGGCGCTCAATCAAAACGAAAAGTACCGCACCCACAATCAATACTGCTGGTAACACGAATGCAATTATCAGCAGAAGATCGAACCACAGCGGCTGTGTTGAATCCAGCCAGGGGAGGACGAAGCGCCCCACGGCTGAGATCACCGTGAAATGATAGAGATACAGGGTATAGCACATGCCGCCAATGAGATAGACTGGCGGCATCGAGAGTATGCGCGACGACCACTTACCGCACAGGCTGCCCAGCAGGATCAGCAGCATCGCGGTGGGCGTCAAGCCAGCAGACCAAGATTCGCCGGACAGATTGGTTGCCAGTATGATGATGCCAATCACAGCCAATGCATCACCGCCTAGACCCAAGCTCGGCCGCTGAGACCAGCGGTTCACGTACACGTCCGCTACCACCTAGCTGCAACGAAAAATCCAGTGTGATATCTACCAGGTTTAGCCCGCCGGAGAAATCCGCTCAAGGTCGCGGAAGGCTCTTCATCGAAGCTCCGACAAACCTGATCGCCACTAGCGGGGACAGATCTCGCCTCCCAGTCAAGCTACAAGTCCGGTCGCCTGCTCCTCAATGCGCGTGCTGCCGCATCCAGTCGACCAAGGGCCTTGAGCACGCCTCCCAGCGGAAGCGCTCGACATTCCGCCGCGCCGCGGCCGAGCGGTCGGTCCACCAGGCCGGATCGGTGAGCAACCGGCCCAAGGCACTG
>ERZ1645187.5384-NODE-5384-length-9988-cov-5.886540_pt1 | contig 9988 bp, 6 predicted proteins | sample MGYA00575352_ERZ1645187 | MGnify/ENA primary metagenome ERZ1645187 (study PRJEB40837, sample SAMN11349314) | freshwater sediment metagenome | isolation source: river sediment | host: Sediment | place: India: Wazaribad , New Delhi | collected 2017-02-21 ...
GGATCGTCACCCGGCTGGAGCGGCATTATGCCGATTTCGACGGGCTGAACCTGACTTGGGAAAGCCTTGAGGGGATCGCCAAGCACAACGGCCCGGTGACCGGCCCGAATGCCGATGCCAAACACGCGGGGCCGCTGCCCTATGCCCTGGCCGAGGTGAATGCCGCCTGGGATCTGGAACTGCACACCCATGCCAGCGCCGAGGCGCAGGTGGCGGCCATTGCCGATGACGTGGCCTATTCCCACCACGATCTGCACGATGGTCTGCGCAGTGGCCTGTTCACCGAGGACGACCTGATGGAGCTGCCGGTCACCGGCCCGGCCTTTGAAGAGGTGGACCGGCTTTATCCGGGGCTGGAAAAGATGCGGCGCCGGCACGAGGCCTTGCGGCGGGTCTTTGGCCGCATGGTCGAAGATGTGATCGCCGTGGCGCAGGGGCGGCTTGAGGCGGCGCAGCCGAAATCGGTGGAGGACATCCGCGGCATGGGCACCACCATCATCCGGTTTTCCAAACCGCTTTATCAGGAGCTGAAGGCGATCCGCTCTTTCCTGTTCACCCGGTTGTATCGCGCGCCTTCGGTCGTGGTGATGCGGGCGCAGGTGACCGAAGTGGTGAACGGGCTTTTCCCGCTCTATCTGGCCCGGCCCGACCTTCTGCCGCAGGAATGGCGGCAGGATGTGGAGGCGGCGCGCGACCAGACGGAACTCGCGCGGATCGTGGCGGATTATGTCTCGGGCATGACCGACCGCTTTGCCTTGCAAGAAGGGCAGCGGCTGCTGGGCTAGCGCGATTTTCCGACGAAAAATCGGGGGAGGATGATTTTTCGACGAAAAATCGCGGCCCGCGCCGGGTCAGCCCAGGGCAAGTCCGGCCGAGGCTGCCAGATCGGCAAGTCGCAGGCCCGTCCGGTTGCGGGCGGCGGGGGTGGCCCCGGCGGCGATCAGGGTTTGGGCCATTGCGGGGCAGTCGGGCAGGTGATCGTCAAAGTCATCGGCCAGCGCGGCGCGTTCGATGACGGCCTCAAGCGGCAGGCGCCCGGCGCGATCGGTGGCCGTGGGATTGGCGCCCTGCGCAAGGAACCACTCGACGGCCGCAAGGCTGCCGCTTTCCAGCGCGATGAAGAACCACGGGTTGCCTTGGGCGTTGCGGCCAGTGGCAAGGCTTTGGCCATGCTCGGCCAAGATCTTGGTGTCGCCGGTCAGGATCGCCTCGATCAGGTTTTCATCGTCATCCGTGGCAGGCGTGGCAGGCGCGTCTTTCGCCGGCAGGGCGCGACTGGCCACCCGCAGGATCAGCCCGGCCATGAACCGGGCACGGGCATAAAGGCTGCCCGCCATGGGGCTTATGCCTTGCGGGCGACCACCGCCCAAAGCCCGGCGATGGCGGTGGAGGAAATCACGTTCCAGCCGGGCATCGAAATGCCGAACAGGGACCAGGCGATCTTGTCGCAGGCGGCGGGTTTGCCGACGTTGATCTCGGTGTTCAGCAGATCAGACGCCGAAATCCCCTCCAGCGTGTTGACGCTGCATTGGGCCAGCCCCTCCCACCAGCCCTGTTCGACGCCGACATGAAAAACCCCGATCCCGGCCGAGGTCAGCGCCGCCAGCCCCGCAAGTGCGGCCAGGACCGATCCGCCGCGCCACAGGTAAAGCCCCGCAAGGATCAACGCCACGACATGCGGCCAGCGCTGCCAGATGCACAGCACACAAGGCGCAAGACCGCCAAGATACTGGAACGCCAGCGCGCCCAGCAAAAGCCCGGCAGAGCCAAGGGCGGCGAGAAGGGCAAGTTGCGTTCGGGTCATGGCAGCCTCAGATCAGGTTGGACAGCGCCCAGACCGCACCCGCCGCCACAAGGACGACAGCCACGATCAGGCTGAATCGACGGGCGACGAATTCGGCCATCGCCCGGCCATGGCGCTGCAACAGCCAGGCCAGAAGATAGAACCGCGCCCCCCGGGCGACGATGGCAGAAAGTATGAACAATGTCAGGTCAAAGGACACCAGACCTGACAGGATCGTGACCACCTTCATTGGTGGCAGGTGCGAAAAGCCCGAAGTCACCAGCAACATCAGAATGGTGCCGGTGCCGGTTGCGTCTTTCAGCGCCTCGAAGGCTTCCATCTTGCCGTAGAACTGCAGCAGCGGCTGGGCCAAGAGCTCAAAGGCGTAATGCCCGATCAGCCAACCGAGCACCCCCCCCAGAACCGAGGTGAGCGAGGCCAGAAACGCCAGGCGATAGGCGCGGTCCGGGCGGGCCAGCACCATCGGCACGAACAGCACATCCGCCGGAATGGGAAAGACCGAGCTTTCGACAAAGGACACCACGCCAAGGGCCTTTTCGGCGTGGCGCGAGCCTGCCCATTTCAGCGTCCAGTCGTAAAGCCTGCGAAACATTGCCCGGTCCTGCCCGTTTGCCGCCAAAGCGCACGGTGCGCGCGCAAGGTCAAGCCGACAGATCGCCTCGGGTGTATGCAACCTGGGGGAAGGGCGGTATGCTGCCCGAAGGACGTGGTTCGACAGGGGTATGTCATGGAATGGCGGGGCCGCCGGCAAAGTCGCAACATCGAGGACCGTCGCGCGGCCGGGGGTGGCGGTGCGGCGCGGGTGGGCGGGCTGGGCCTTCTGGCGATTCTGGTGGTGGGCTATTTCCTTGGCATTGATGTCACCCCGCTTCTGACCGATCCGGGTCTCGGGCAGGATGAGACCCCGGTCGAACTGACCGAGGCCGACCGCGCGGCAGGGGAATTCGTGGCCGTGTCGCTTGGCTATACCGAGGAGATCTGGGCGAAGGCGTTCAAGGATCAGCTCGGCCGCCGCTATGCGCCGGTGACGCTGGTGCTTTACAAGGGCATCACAGCCTCGCCCTGCGGCAGTGCCTCGGGGGCGACGGGGCCGTTCTATTGCCCCGGCGACCGCAAGGTCTATCTCGACACCGATTTCTTCACCACGATGGAGCGTCAGCTTGGCGCGCGGGGCGATTTCGCCATGGCCTATGTCGTGGCCCATGAGGTTGCCCACCATGTGCAGGACGAGTTGGGGATTCTGGGGCAGGCCAACCAGATCCGCGCCGGGGTGAGCGAGGCCGAAAGCAACCGCATCTCGGTGATGATCGAACTGCAGGCCGATTGTCTGTCAGGCGTCTGGGCGCGCGGGGTGCACAAGGAGTTCGGCGCCATTGAGGCGGGCGATTTCGAAGAGGCGCTAAGGGCCGCCCGCGCCATCGGCGATGACACCTTGCAGCGCAACGCGGGGCGCCTGCCCATGCCGCACACCTTTACGCATGGCACATCGGCCCAGCGGGCCAAGTGGTTCGACACCGGGCTGAAAAGCGGCGACATCCGCGCCTGCGACACCTTCGGTGCGCGGAATTTGTGACCGGCGCCGCGGGCCCGGTGCTTTGTCCCGGTTGACGCCGCCCGCAGGGGCGGCTACACCCGTCGCGCTGGCCCGAGTGGCGGAATGGTAGACGCAGAGGTTTCAAAAACCTCCGATCTTACGGTCGTGCGAGTTCGAGTCTCGCCTCGGGCACCAGCTTTCCTGACATCCTGACGTTCCACTGGCGCACATGCATGGCTTCCGGCTGGATCCGGCCGATGGTGATTCGGGGATTGGTAAGGTTAACAGCCACTTGATCGGCAAAGATCAGGCTGAACATCCGGCATTGGCGACAAGGTTGAAACAGCTTTGCCAAGATTTTGTTCAAAATTTGGCAGGCCTTCCTGCCGAATTTGGGGCAAATCATTGTTTCCGAATTAGAAACACTGACCTTGCGCGCCTTTCCAAAGGGCCGAGGAATCTCTAGATATTTCGCAGATTTGCCAGCCTTCCTTCGGTCAGCTGTTTCTCGGACAGGAACAAGCGCCGCCTTGCAAGTGGCGCCAGGGCCCGCCTGACCAGGGCCAAGGCGGCCCTCTGACCCGGGCCTTTGCCACAATCCTGACTTTTTCCACTTCACCAAAAGGGATGGAGAATGTATCAAAAGAGAGTTCTCGGTGAGGACAGTCAGGCCGTGGGGGCGGCTGTTATGTGGTTGATGTCGAAAGACATCGCGGGTTGTGAAGGAAACGCTGCCGATACGTCCGGCCCGCTGCGGGCAGGATGATTGCAATCAGGTTTTGGCTTGGCAACGGGGATTCCCCGAACGGCATTCGTTTTTCTTGAACCTCCGCATGCAGCGGGCATCTGGGCGCGTCGCCCGGGTTCTCGGGGGCGCGTCTGGCCTTGGTTCCCTATGGGATCGGGGCAAGAGGTCGGTTGAGCCGCTTTTGCGGCTTCGTGCAAGCGAGGATGAAAGAATGCCGGTTTTCGCGCTTTATGAATTTGATGACGCCGATACAATTGCGCGCGACAGTGCCTTGGGCAACGGCGCACAGAACGGGATCTATCTGAACGGGGCCGCGGCCACGGCCGGAGAGGCGGTGCTGGATGGCGAGAATGATCTTGTCAAACTCTACCCCAACCCGACCTTCCAGATGGATCGCGGCACGCTGGACATCTCTTTCACGCTGGCCGACAACCCGCTGACGCAAACGCAAACCCTGCTGTCGCGCGACAGCGCCGGCACGACCGATGGCGGATACCGCATCGAGATCCTTGCCGATGGCGCAATTGTCATCAGCCATGAAACCGCGACCGGCATTGAAACCTTCGGCACCGCCCTAGGCTTTGCGCATCCGGGGGACGAGATCAGCCTCAGCTATTCCTGGGATCAGGGCGGGGCAGGGGGGCGGCTTGTCATCTCGAACGCCACGACCGGCGACAGCCATGCCGAGGATGTGCCGAACACGCTGACCATGGACATGTCGGGTCAGGGCATCAGCCAGCCCTGGATGATTGGCGCGGGTCAGGCGAATTCGGACCCGAACATGCTGAACAACATCGACCAGCATTTCGCGGGCTCGGTGTCGATGTTCCAGCTGTCCGACACGGTCGACAACAAGGACGCCCCCGATGCGGTGGATGATGTCGCCGAAACCGACGAGGATACGCCCGTCACCATCGCCGTCTTGGCCAATGACAGCGATCCGACGGGCCAGCCGCTGACCGTGATCGCGGCCAGCGCGCCCAACGGCACTGTCAGTCTGAACCCCGACGGCACCATCACCTATACGCCCGCCCCGGATTTCAACGGCGAGGACACGATCACCTACACGGTGCGCGACCCGGACGGCAATCAGGACAGCGCCACGGTGACGGTCACGGTGAACCCGGTGAACGATGCGCCCGATGCACGGGACGACGCCTCGACCACGGCGTTCAACACGCCGGTGACTTTTGCGGTGCTGGGCAATGATACCGATGTTGACGGGGACGCCTTGGCGATCCTTGGCACGCCCAGCTCGGCCGATGGCACGGTGACGGTGAACGGCGACGGCTCGTTGACCTTTACGCCGAACGCCGGTTTCACGGGCGATGCGACCGTCAGCTATCAGGTGACCGATGGCAATGGCGGCACCGATACCGCGACCTGGACGATCACCGTTCAGGATGGCGGCAGCCGCGATGGCATCGTCTGGGGCACCACGGGCGACGATCTGATCGATCTTGGCTATGCCAATGACAATGACGGCGATTTCGTCGATGCGGGTGATGCGATCCTGCCGGGCGATGCGCCGCAGGATGACCGGATCATGGCGGGCAGCGGCAATGACACGGTTTCCGCCGGTCAGGGCGACGACTCGGTCGAGGGTGGCACGGGCGAAGACCTCATCAACGGCCAGAACGGCGAGGATACGCTTTTTGGTCAGGCCGGTGATGACACGCTGATCGGCCAGAATGGCAATGACACCATTTATGGCGGTGACGGAAGCGACTCGGTTCGGGGTGGCACGGATGATGATTTCATCGACACCAGCCGCGGCGGCCTGCCCTTGCCGGATCAGGATTACCCCGGCCTCTATGCCGCCGACGCCGACCCGAATGACGACCGCGACACCGTGCGCGGCGGCGAGGGCAATGACACCATCCTGACCGGCGATGATCGCGACGTGGTGGAAGGCGGCTATGGCAACGATCTGATCGATGCGGGCTTTGACGATGACTATGTCACCGGCAATCAGGGCAATGACACGATCATCGGTGCCGAGGGCAATGACACCATTGACGCCGGCTGGGGCGATGACCTTGTCTATGGCGGCTATGGTCCGGGCATCCCGGATGCGGTCAACATTCCCGACGCCACCGACCTGCGGCCCGACAATGGCCGTGACCTCATCAATGGCGGTCTGGGCAATGACACGCTTTACGGGATGGATGACGACGACACCATTGACGGCGGTCAGGACAATGACCTCATCTATGGCGGCATCGACGAGGATTCGATCCGGGGCAATGTCGGCGATGACCGGCTGTTCGGGGATGAGGGCAGCGATACGGTTTCGGGTGGTCAGGGCAATGACACGATCACCGGCGGCGCGGGTGTTGACCTGTTGTCGGGCGAGGCGGATCGCGATGATTTCCTGGTTGTCAGCGCGGCGCAGGGCAGTGGCGATACCGTCCATGGCGGCGCGGGCGGCGATGACTTTGACCGTCTGATCCTGACCGGGGCCGGCCCCTATCGGTTGCGCGATGTGGTCGAGGACAGCGATGGCAATGGCATCGACGGCAGGGTGGAATTCCTGGACGCCGACGGCAATGTCACCGGCAGCCTGGCCTTTACCAACATCGAAGAGATCGTGCCCTGCTTTACTCCGGGAACGCTGATCGCCACGCCCAAGGGCGAGGTTCCGGTGGAAAGCCTCAAGGCCGGTGACCGGGTCATCACCCGCGACAACGGCCTTCAGGAAATCCGCTGGATCGGGCAAAAGGCGCTGGGCTGGAAGGATCTGGCCGCCAATCCGCATCTGAAGCCGGTGCTGATCCGTCAGGGCAGCTTGGGCAACGGCCTGCCGGAACGCGACATGATGGTGTCGCCGAACCACCGGATGCTGGTCGCCAATGACCGCACGGCGCTTTACTTCGACGAACACGAGGTGCTGGTTGCGGCCAAGCATCTGGTGGCTGCGCATGGCATCCAGTCGATCGACTCGATCGGCACGACCTATGTCCACTTCATGTTCGACCGCCACGAGGTGGTGCTGTCGAATGGCGCCTGGACCGAAAGCTTCCAGCCCGGCGACATGACGCTGAAGGGTATGGGCAATGCCCAGCGCAGCGAAATCCTCGAGCTTTTCCCCGAGCTCAAGACCGAGGCGGGCCTGAACGACTATCAGGCGGCCCGTCGCACCCTGAGACGCCACGAGGCCCGTCTTTTGGTGAAATGACCCGGTTATGCAGCTGGTTGGCCTGTCCTGAACAGACGACCGCATGGGAAAGGGGCCTCGCAAGGGCCCCTTTTTCATGGCCGGCGGCGGTGACCTCGCCGCCCCTGCCAAATGTTTCGATGCCGGAAACAAACCCCGATGCCGCCCCAATTGTGGCGCGAAACAGGGATAAATCCAGTTGTAATCAAACTGGAGACAATCAGTGTTCGGGCTATTCGGGGCAGATCGTGGCAAGATCAAGGCAAACCGCCGGTTTGTCTGCCGTGATCTGGCGGGGGATTCGCCATGGCAACCCTGATTTCCGGTCTGGGCGGGGCGGCGGGCTATGGCGAGAACAGCTTTCGCACGGCCTCATACACCGGCAACCTTGATGACGGGTCCACCAGTGTCGACCTCAGCTCGGTCTTCGGCACGACGGGGCTGAACCTTTACGGCGCCAGCTATACTTCGGTGTTCATCAACACCAATGGCCTGCTCAGCTTTGGCAGTGCCGAACCCGCCTATACCACCGCGGCGCTGACCACGCTGGGCCAGCCCTCGATCGCGCCCTTCTGGACCGATGTCGACATCCGCAAGGGCGGCGAGATATATTGGGATCTTGACCCCGCCACCGGCAAGTTCACCGTCACCTGGCTGAATGTCGCGCCCTATACCGGCAGCGGCACCAACAGCTTTCAGGTGGTCATCACCAATCTGGGCGGCGGCGATTTTGCCGTGGATTACATCTACGGCTCCATTGGCTTTGCGAATGGCGGCTATGGCAATGCCACGGTGGGCATCTCCAACGGCACCACCAGCCAGACGCTGGCCGAAGGCTCGGGCGATCCGGCCTTTCTGGCCACCTATGCCGGAAATGACTTTGACACCCAGGACCCGCTGGGCGTCTGGTCGATGGCCTATGAGGCGGGGCAACCCTTTCTGGGCGATGGCGCGGTAGAGGGGACGGCGGGCAATGACCTGATCGACCTCAGCTATACCGGCGATCCGGAAGGCGACCGGATCGACCGGCTGGACGCGACCGGTTTGAACGGCACCACGGGCGAGGGCGATTATGTGCTGGCCGGGGCGGGCCATGACACGGTGCAATCGGCTCTGGGCAATGACATCGTCTATGGCGGGGCGGGCAACGACCGGATCACGCTGGCGCAGGGCGATGACTGGGCCGATGGCGGCACGGATAATGACAGCCTCGACGGCGGCTCGGGCAATGACAGCCTTTATGGCGGCATGGGCGATGACACGCTGACCGGCGGGACCGACAGCGCGGCCGTCACCTATACCCCCGCCTATGTCGAGATCAACGCGGCCACACCGACCCAAAGCGTCACCGGCACCTCGGGCCGGCCGAATTTCACCCTGCGATCGGTGTCCAACGAAAGCCTGACCGCCGGATCGAACGGCACGGTCACTGGCTATCGGCTGGGCGACAGCGATGCCACCGAAACCCACACCCATACGGCGACCTCGCAGCTGTCGGGCGGCCAGATCCGCTTCAACGGGATCAATGCCAATGAAACCCTGACCATCACGCTGGACGGCGTCACCCTGAACCTGACCACGGCGATTGCCAACGGCTGGGTAACCTTCAACGGTGCGGGGGCCTATACGCTGAACAGCGCCGGCCAGATCGTGCGGATCGGCTCGGGCGGGTCAACCACGACGGTCGGGACGCTGACCATCAACCTGCCCTATACCACCATCGCGCTTTCGTCGACCGGCACCACGACCGGAGGCGCGGCGGGGCTGTGGTATGAATACTTCGTCGATACCCAGCCGAATGATGTGGCCGCGGCGACAGGCGGCGATGACCTGATCTCGGGCGGGGAGGGCAACGACCAGATCGACGGCGGCTCGGGCAATGACACGCTGCAGGGCGATGCCGGCAATGACACGATCCTCGGCGGCGATGGGGCGGACGCGGTCTCTGGCGGCACCGGGCAGGATGTTCTGCAAGGCGCTGCGGGGAATGATACGCTTTACGGCGGGTCAGGCGGTGACAGCCTGTCGGGGGGCACGGGCGACGATCAGCTGTTCGGCGGTCTGGACGGCGACAGTCTGGACGGTGACGCGGGCAATGACACGCTTTCTGGCGATGAGGGCGACGACACGCTGTCGGGTGGGGCGGATGCCGACAGCCTGTCGGGCGGCAGCGAGAATGACCTGCTGTTCGGTGGCGACGGCGCGGATACGCTGCTGGGCGGAACCGGCGACGATACGCTGTGGGGCGAGGCGGGCAATGACAGCCTGACCGGCGAGGACGGTGCAGATCGGCTGACCGGCGGGCTGGGCGATGACTCGCTTTATGGCGGCGCGGGCAATGACACGCTTTTGGGCGATCCGGGCGCGGATCGGCTGGATGGCGGTCAGGGCATGGATTGGGCCGACTATTCGGCCTCGACGGCCGGTGTCAGCATCGATCTGGCGGCGGGAACCGCGCTAGGGGGCGATGCCCAGGGCGATGCGCTCTATGGGATCGATGCGCTGCTGGGGTCGGCCTATGATGACACGCTGTCGGGCTATGACGGCTTTTCCATCAATCCGGCCGATCCTTACACCAATGTCTTTTTCGGCAATGCCGGCAATGACCTTCTGGACGGGCGCGGCGGCGATGACAGCCTGTATGGCGGGGCCGACAATGACACGCTGCTGGGCGGTGCCGGGGCCGATCTGCTGGATGGCGGGACGGGCGACGAAAGCTTTGTCATTGCGCTGGGCAGCGATGCC